>Ga0307507_10001462_pt1 | contig 52875 bp, 22 predicted proteins | sample 7_EM_MG_FD_207223 | JGI IMG/M metagenome (GOLD analysis project Ga0307507, IMG submission 207223) | Populus trichocarpa ectomycorrhiza microbial communities from riparian zone in the Pacific Northwest, United States - 7_EM | ecosystem: Host-associated > Plants > Roots > Unclassified | place... | reverse complement strand
CAATCCAGACAGCTTTGTTAACTAACCCTAATTCGATCATACTAGCAAGGGTCTGGTAAAGCTATACTAGTTAAGTACTAGCGAGATTTACTGTCTTGATTGCCGGCTGAGTCGCTTACTGAGATAAACGGCTCTCTCGGTTCGGCGTGGAAGATCAGTCAGCGTTCCTCGGTCGAAGAGGAAGACGGCTAGAGCACCACCTCGATGAAGCACCAAGACCGCAATGACGAGCTGGGGTCGATCGGTTCGTGCACCCGTTGGAAGACGGTGGGCCTTCGCTCTGGGGTCGCCTTCTGTGCAGCGGTCGTCCGGCACCTCGGCAGTCATTTTAGTGGACGATCCACTAAAGCTAGTGTAGCTTGCGAGGCCTCGATGCAACGGCATGCCATTCTTTGTTGACGCCAGTGCGCCGCTGCGGTCAGCAGTTTCTACCTCTTTACCCGGCCTGGAGAAGGGCACACAATGGACCACCCCGGCCTGTTTTGGCCTGATTAATTGCCCCTGGCTCGACACTAGCGTTCATGGTGCTTCCATGGGGCCTCACGTCGTCTAGGAGTTTGAGTGGTTGAGCTCGCGGACCGGCCTACCTGGAAATATATCTGTCCACGTTCCCCATATCGCTCCACCTCTTTTGGCTGTTCGTACGCGACTTCTGCTGAGACAGATGCTTCTTTGGCGGGTTCCATTTTGTCTTTACTGCACGATACCCTTTTCTTCTACCTCTTCAATCACTCTTAGTGTCTACTGTTATATATCGTCTATATTCCAGCCTTAGTAAATAGTAATGGCGACCGCCCAGGAAACAACTGTATGTCAATCTTGCGTCTTATACCACAACATGCCATAAGGTCAAATGTCTAACCAGCAATAGGATGTTTATGCTACTGGTGGTGATACTCTCCTCCATGATGAAGAGACCAACGGCACCAATGCCGTTGACTATGCGGGCAATTCAGCGAAAGAAAGGAAGCCATATAACTATGGTACGTATTCAATGAATACCAAAGACCTAACATCTCCCCTAGCTTCGACAGTCCGCTCACAACAGCAGGCGGCAATCCTCTCGCACACATCCGAACGAACGACCCTGGATTTCGTATGCCTGCCTTTGGTGGTGAATTCCAGCCAGGCCTCTACAGGTACGAAACCACAAATGCGCCAACCCGCCTTAAGCTTTAAATATCCCCAATAGATATCTAATATGCCTCCAGGGCCCCATCTAGGAAGTTCGCGAACCCTGCTCCCCTGGGTCTCTCAGCTTTCGCGTTGACGACTTTCGTCCTGTCGTTGATCAACCTGGGCACCCGCGACATTACTGCGCCTAATTTAGTAGTCGCTATTGCTTATGGTTATGGTGGTTTAGTTCAGCTTTTGGCTGGCATGTGGTATGTTCGAGCTTAGCATTTGACTGCACTTAAGCATGTGAACTCACAACTATTTCAGGGAAATGGCGGTGGGAAATACATTCGGTGCTACAGCCCTCTCGTCTTACGGAGGCTTCTGGATCTCCTTCGCCATTGTCCTTACCCCTGGTGGCTTCAACATTGAGGAATCGCTCACAAAAACCAGCCCTTACCCATTTTACAACTCCTTTGGTCTTTACTTGATGGTGCGAAAGCCTCATTCTTCTGTGGTATGTTAGCTAATAAAACGTAGGGCTGGTTCATCTTCACCTTTATCCTGCTTATCTGCACCCTGAGGTCAACCGTCGCTTTCTTCATGTTGTTCTTCACCCTTGACATGGCCTTCCTCCTCCTCGGCATTGGCTACCTCCAGAACGGCAGCGGCGCTCCCAACGAAGGCTGCATCAAGGCTGGAGGCGCTTTCGGTATCCTTGCGGCATTCTTCGCCTGGTACAATGCGCTCGCCGGTATTGCGGACAACTCCAACAGGTAACTACTCCAAGATGTCGCGCGTTTTCTTCCTCTCTTTTTTTCCTTTTAAGAGCATTCCACTAATAAATTGTCTCGCAGCTTCTTCGTTATCCCCGTCGCCCATTTCCCATGGAGCGACAAGGGCCGCGAGCGACGCCAGAAAGTCAACAATGATGTCGCGCGCGATGCATCAGTTCTAGCATAGGCAGACCAATGCAGGTTGTGTATCACTGTTAGTAATTGCTTTTTAGTGGGGTGTGGCTGCGGCGAGCCAAGCCCTTTAGATGCTACGGGGAAAGAAGTTGCACCAATAATATTTACTGCATGCCTATGGCATGACGTCCTAATAAATTCAAATTATTTTCCCCACCGTTTGCGATTCCGCTATGTTTTCCAGTATATCACGAGCTCACGTACCCGGGCTGTAGATCGCGACCTTCGCAAAGCTCACCTTTTTTTTTTTTTTTTCCAACTTTGGCAACTTTTCTTCCGTAGGTCAAGAAGTTACCCGGATTTATCGGCTTTTAGGCATGACTCGAGCGTTCCCGGTCGCACGGCACCGACCTTGTTACGAGGAACAGTGATGTGAACCAACGTTTTGCTTCCCGATGAAGACGAAAATGCAGCGCCTTGGACGATATCGAATAGTCCACTATCCCGATGCAGGCCTACGAAAATTGGGTATGCAGCCGCACAAGAGACGGCATTACCAAAATACCTCAATCGACGCGCATTAGCTGTCTAACGATATCTGCAGCTGTGGTGTTCTCACTTTGTATGCAAGCAAAGTTGACTTGCTAAGATGGCACCCAGGGGAATATGCTGGGTGCTACCCTGCTACAAGGCCTGCTCCTAGACTTCGCGCCTTAAAGTAAAACTTGATTGTGTCGAGCATGTCGAGTACAATGAAACAAAAACCTCCCGACACGCAACAAAGAGTTTCAGTTCGGCTTAATCAATCTCTGGTTTAGCTACCGGGACACCCCATATCAATAGGTCTTTCAAAAAGATTGGCCAGCAAAATGCCAGCAGTGCCTCCGTTTGTATGCGCAAGCTTCCGATTCCATATATAGGATCCTTGGTTTCATTCAAGACGCTAGAAATCGTGACATCCTTGTTGTGAAGCCAAAACCATCGATTTGGTTTGAAAGCCCATAACCTCTCGAGTCTTGTGTTTTTTCCACATGTATTAACTGTGATACTCTCCGAACCACTCCTCTGGTTCCAAAGTTGTGCTCGCGCTCCCTCGCATCACCTCTCTTTACTTTAACTCCACGTCTGCGATTCGTTCACCACTTTCAGCCTCTTCGCGCTGCTTCTGTCTTTCCTCCTCCTCTGGCGTTCGCGTTCGGAGCTGTAGAGCATGAATGCCACCAACCTGTGCCATTTCGTCCCTCAGCAAAGCGTAAACCATTCTATGCCTGGCCGGCTGCATCTTCGATCTAAAAGCTTCCGATGTTACGACGACTCTGAAACAACGTAAGTATTCGAAAATGCAAAGATCACCCGGGAATAAAAGCCTTTGCTACCGGAAATGGGTCTAAGAAACTCATTAGCTACACGTAATTAAAATGTTAACATAATTAATATAAAAAGTAGCTAATTACCTCTTTAGACGTGCTGCCCTGCATAGCCTTGTGATGTGAGTGCATGTGCGAATCATTGTATATCTCTAGAGTAGTCGGTGCAAGAGCTGCTGTTATCTGCAAATTAAAAAAATGTTATTCTTAGTGCTGCAACATTGAAGGCAGGAGTATCAGTTTCCTTTGCTCGCATAGCATCTTCCATGGGCGTTAAAGACTGGGCCATGGTGGACATGAGCCTCAGCCGCGCTCCAATCGTGACCCTCGGCAACATAAAAAATAGACGTTGAGACTGTGATCAATGAGAGGTGTGATGGAATTAGGAAGACAAGCGATGTTGGCTGTTGGAAGCCTCGCCAACTCGGGCCAATAATTACCAAGCATACTCTCGTCCGACCTTCTCGGGCTTCACACCACCATCCAGCTGCCCAATTCGGCGGTTACAACGACCATCGGCATTGCGGAGCGAGCGGGAACTTAGGTCGGGCAATTCGGGATTGGCGCGGTGACCGTAGGAATAGGGACGAAACAGCAGCATGACGATGCCGCAGAGGACAAGGTCGTAGCTCCGAACCTTGACACCCCCACTCCCCGAACAGCTACTCCTCCTTCGATCGACAATGTGGGCGCACGGTGCTGCGCGTGCATTCACCAAGCGATCTCTCCCAGCTTCCTTCAGCCTCAGGATACTCCACTCCGTCCGAATGGCTTCGACTTTGCCCAAGATTCCTATTTTCGAGGCCGTCGCGAGCCATAATCCAAAGTCCACGGCTATAGTACACTCGCTCTCCGGGCGGAGCTTCACATACGGCGAATTGCTCAACGATGTTGCTGCTGCTAAGGATAAGCTGGCGCGGAACACCAATGGCAAAGCTACACAGGGCGAGAGAATAGCATTTCTTGTTGAGAATGGCTACGACTATGTAGGTGCGCTTAGTTCTACGTCAAAAAGTTGAAGAACAGGTGGTTTGACCAGAATGTAGTGACTCTGCTCGCTATCCTTGGGAGTCATGCCGTCGCCGTACCTCTTTCTCCAACCTTCCCAGCTCACGAGCTCCGCTACATCCTCGACCAGAGTCAGAGTCTGATGCTGTTATCATCGGACAAATTCCAAGACAAAGCGGATGAGATTCTCAAGGAGGGTCTTGAGACCCAACCGATAAATTATAAGCCAGACAAGATATTGGCTGGAAACACAATTGAGACTGTAACACTAGAGAACCCTATTAGTAGCAGGGGAGGCATGATGCTCTACACTTCTGGCACAACAAGTAGGCCGGTATGCATTGAGTCGCAAGATTTAATCTCCTCGCCAAACTCGGTGCTGACCGCTGGCAGAAAGGTGTCCTTCTTCCACAATCCGTACTTACTGCACAGTCACTATCACTGCTTAAAGCATGGAACTACAGATCTACAGACCGTCTGCTACATGTCCTTCCTCTTCATCATATCCACGGCACAGTGAACGCGCTCCTTACCCCTCTTTTCGCAGGCTCCACCATAGAATTCATCTTTCCCTTTAATGCTCAGGCCGTTTGGGAACGCTTGGCAGCACCTTTCCTCCCAGAAATAAACGAATCAAAAGAAGAAATTACATTCTTTACCGTCGTTCCAACAATTTACAACCGTCTCCTACAAGCACATAAAAGTCTATCTCCGGAGCTACAGGAAGCAGCGAGAAAAGCGATATCGCCCGAGAATATGCGGCTAAATATCTCAGGGTCTGCAGCATTGCCGACGCCCACAAAGGCCGCGTGGACCGAGCTCAGTTCTGGCAACGTATTGCTAGAAAGATACGGCATGACGGAAGTTGGGATGGCACTCAGCTGTGGGCTTGATTTTAGGGATAGAGTTGATGGCAGCGTAGGCTGGCCACTTCCTTCTGTCGAAGCACGCTTGGTGGACACGGAGACCAATGAAGTCATCAATGTTGGCGAAGAATTGGACAAAGACGGCAAGGAACGACACGGCGAGATCCAACTCAGAGGCCCAACCATCTTCCGAGAATACTGGAGGAATCCTGATGCGACCGCTAGCGAGTTTGTTGAGGGTGAGGATGGAAAGGGAAAGTGGTTCAAGACCGGAGATGTCGCCGTGCGACGCGAAGCAGAGAGTGCGGGGAAGAGCTCCCAAGATTGGGCCAAAGGTCCAATGTACTTCATTCAAGGGCGGAAGAGTGCAGATATTATCAAGACTGGAGGCGAGAAAGTCAGCGCTCTTGAGATTGAGCGAGAAATGCTATCGTTGTAAGTGTCGAGGGCTTCTGTTGGATATTTCGGGGGCTAACATCTCGTGCAGGCCTCAGGTAGCAGAGTGCGCTGTTGTTGCTCTCCCATCAGATGCCTGGGGTCAGAAAGTAGCCGCAGTTGTCGTTCTTTCTGAAGAGGGTAAGACTGGAGGCCGTGGAGGAAAAGCCTGGGGGCCCATGGATATGCGGAGAGCACTCAAGGAGCAATTAGCGAACTACAAGATTCCGCAAGAAATGAAAGTAGTAGAATCCATCCCAAGGAATGCTATGGGCAAGAGTGAGTTCTCCACTATTTTATCCACACGGAAAATTTTCTGATGAAGCCGTGTCGCAGTTAACAAGAAACTCCTTGTGAAGGACGTCTGGGGCGATCACCCTTCGGCTTAATTACGGCCTTTGAGGCTCATGCAAGTTAATTCGAATAGTACTAGCACCTTAAGGGCTATTATGAATCACGATAGATAAGACCTTTATTACGCATACGTAGGAACAAGATCAGGCAGAATCCCCGCTGTTATCTCAGAACTTCGGTTCTTCTTAGCTAGTGCATGGCATAGAATGTATGAGAATGTTCACTTTCTCCCTATAAATCCGCCGAGCCGCTAATAATCCGTTCATGTTACCCTTTGTAGACTTGTATAGACTGCTAGTTAGTGCAAAGGCGAAACAATTGTGGGTAATGCGGTGAACTAGGGCGGTGGGGCGGGGATTCACCCTTGAACCGGGGTTGGTCATGTAACGGTAGGTACTCTTTGCTTTGTATAGACATGAGACACACGGTTGCCTGTACTGTAGCTTTGATGTAGAAATGCCAACATCCTCTTAGGATTGGGATTTCAAAGCTTCGATTATGTTTAACAGGCTATGCTCGCTCATGCAGTTTCCTTAAAACTCCTCAGCGCCATGCATAAATAGTTACCGTTAAAGAACCTCGCGCCATAGCTCACGTCCTATCTCATGATAAAATTGTCTTAGCGCTAAGAATGCGATTCAAGCCACTTACAGTCCCGCCGCAGCCTGTGCCTCCGCATCTAAATCCGCATCTAAACCCTCACCGCGCGGCCTTGATTCTAATCTAACATGCCGTGTTTGTATTTGCTGGGCTTGGAACTGATGCCAACAATTAGGTGCCTGAAGAATATACTTTGCCATTGCAATGCGGAAGCGATTGCGATAGTCCTTAGGGGACGTGATGGTAGGCTTATTCTTCCCACGATCTTTGATCCAGGTTTCAAGTTTCTTGTCCCAGGTATAAGTACGAATGCAGTCTGCAAAAGAAAATGTAAGCAGGAACTCGATTATTGATGAGATGACCTACCAATAATGCCGACGATAATTTCTCGCCTAGTGTCGTCGAAGCCGGCCATAAGACTGTAGTCCATGACGTTTTGCTGAGATAGGAACAAGGTATCGTTCCAGACACTAGCTTTGAGGAGCTTCTTTGTATGCTCACGTACAAAAATTGGTGTCTCGGAATATATAATGTCGACAAGATTCTCATCTAAAAGCACCTCATCTCGCTCGCCCGTGCTCTGGATTTTTCGGTTACGCATAGACCCTTTGAGATCGAATCGGCGATTTGGCTCGCGATCATAAAATAGGTTCTCCATGACCAACATAAACCAGTCGAAGTCCCTGCCTGTAGGAGTTTTTATTTGAACTTGGAAGAGGCCAAACATCTTTGCAATGACCGAGGGCAAACCTTTGAATAAGTTTTGGTGCGTGAAGGCAAAATAATTGGGAGCGAACCGGAAGAACGCGTTGACCTCGATTGGTGAAAGCGATTTGAGCACGAAGCGGTCATCTAATGTTTTGAGGAAGAGCGATTTGCTTTTGCCGCCTTTAGAATCCCACTTCGAGCAACGTGACAACGATTCGACAAAACGGTCTGCGACGCCGCATTTGCGGCGCAGCGCATCAAAAGATTGCGCATAGAAGATCTTGCATTGTGCCTTGACGCCACGGTTAGTGAAACCGTAGCGAATGTTTGTGTTTGCTTGATGAAGAAGATTGCGTTCAATTGATGCTTCAGAGTCTGAAAGGCCTGGCATGCCAGAGTCATTTTCGGACCAGCTCTGCTCCGATCGGAAGCTCTGCAGTTTCGTGAGGTAATCAGGACTTGATAGCGCTAGTGCAATGATTGAGCTTGGCTCATCTTCCCGAACGATGATATCCGAATCTTCCCATACGTGTTCGATTTGCGCAAATGGGTAGTCGAGAGGCGCCCAGCCGCTTGCTGAGCGTTCAGACCAGAAACTAGTAAGCATTTTCATTAAGGAAGTTTTCTCGTGCTTTGGCAATTCTAGGCTGATGTCGAGTTGAGAGTCTGTGGGAGACAGCATCTGAGATTCTTCGATACTGTCAGGTATACCGAGCTCGTCGAGGACAGCATTCTCAATGTCGCTAGCTTCGCCCTCGACATCAGACGTAGGGTGGCTTGTACTGGTTGCTTGGTCCTCGCTTTCCAGGGATTTGGTAGATGCATCCTTTGCATGGCGACTATCTACAGGTGAATGTGATCTAGTTGTCGGATCGGTAGTTTCAGTGATGCTACTATCCTCCAGCGTGCTTGTGTCAGTGCTCAGCCGAGTGGGAGGTGTAATCGATTGAAGGTCCTCATCAGATGGATTGTGCTCTTGGACAGCTTCATGGACGTCGCGGTATACTTCCACGATCGGTTTGGACGATGCAAGTGGATAAGCGCGTGCTTGCCGGCTTCTTTCTGCCCTTTGACGTCGTTCACGCAGGCGTTCTTTCTCAAATTCGCGGCTCAACTGTTCGAAGTGTTTTGCAAGAGTTGACACCCTTGAGTTGTTACGTTTTCGGGGTACTGACCGAGGAATCATTGAATGAGGTGCTGCCTTCCCCGGTTTAAATGTGCCCAACCCTAGTCGCTCTGACATTCTTTTCTCCAAGGCCCTTGCAGATTCACTCAAGCTCATTTTAGGGGACTCTCCTTTACTTAAGGTACTGGAAGCTGCAGTACTGCTGGATGACGTACTGCTAGGTTGATCTCTCCGTAACATACCGCTAGGCTGTGACTGAGTGCGATTCAATGGAGGCTTCATTGCACCTTCGTGTCGAATAGCATCTACCAAACGTGGTATCTTAGATTCAAGAGTCCCGCCAGGTGGCTGATTGAAGGATGGAGTGGTGGCCTGCATATTTTCGACTGCATCTGAAACGTATTGGTCTAAGGGCTCTGGTTTTGCGGTCGGGGATGGTGTGTTGGAAATGGCTTCTTGCATCGTGCTTGACTCCGAGGAAATCACTGGCATCTTCAAAGCTTGCTCTTCTTTTTCTGGATGGTTATCGAGATAATTGGAAGAGACTGCCAAATCAAGGTGACGGACGTCTTCTCTCTCAATTACCTCGAGTGGTGTCTGTGTAGGTAAAGCTTCACTTGCCTCGCCAGACATGTTGTGAGAGTCATCCATTTGCTGTGGTTTAACAGCGTTTGTTTGGTCGTTTGTCTGCCTCGCACCTGAAGACTGATCCTCTTCAACGACAGAGGTTAACATGTCTCTTGCCCGTTCCGGTGACATATGTGATGGCATCGGTGTTAGTGTAAGTGCGTTACCCTTCTCTGGGATGTTTGCTTCCAACGTTTCCTCGTTACCTTCGTCAACCGACGTTAAAGAACTTGTTGATTCGTCCCGTTCTAGGAATAACTTCTTCAATTGGAGTGCTGCAAGTCGTCTGATATCCTTTTCGGATGGGAAGAACTGCTGCTCAAAATCTGCAAAAGTATCGTCCCAAGCAATTGCCTTTTCCTGGATTGCTCTGATTGCCCGGTTGAGCGGGATTGTTTCGTAGTACCTCGAGCTCATATATTTATCTTGCAGCTTGCATCTCAGCCAGTCATGCTCCTCATTGGCACGCTTTGTCAATTTCTCCACTTCTGCTCTGCACGCTTCAATCTTTTCTGGAACTACACTTTCTACATGAATACTCTTGAGGCGGGCTTTGACTGATGCCATAAACCTATCCAGTCGATCCTCAATCTTCAGGAATTGCCCATTTTTCAGTCTCAAATCGCTATCAACTTTCCAAGTCACTGTTGGTCTAGGCACAATAACTTCGTAAAGATGTACAGTGTCGTACTGAATCCGCAGAGCGACATTGTTCAGTCCGAAATATCTGACATGGTCTTGATGAATGTCGTGGGGGCAAATACCCGCTCGAGGATGTAGTTCGCTGGACCAAAAGGTTAACTCAAGATATTTCCCAAAGGAATATTTCCAAGTATTCTCCGACATGGGTATCACTTGTGTTTCTTGCCCACAAATCCTGCAGCAACTCCACATAAGAATTGTGTTGTGCAAACCACGGATTTTCGATGGGTGTTTCTGTACAATGACACTCATTTGTCCTTCGCCATGCACGTACTGGCGATGGTGGTCTAGCATCCTTCGGTCACACCCGTTCACGTCGCAAACAGTGTTAGCACCGTGACATAAGTCCTCCACGTATTGGCCAAGTGTACAATCTGGCGTGAATCCATCATCGTAGTCATGTTCGTGATAGAATCCCATAGCAATTATTTCGGGCCCGACGCAAGGAGTCGACGTAACGGAATTAACTACACTGTAGAGAACGGCAATCTTTTGGTGATTGAACGGATCGAAAAGGTTCATATTTCCAGACACATAGGCCTCCCACTGGCGTTTTTGAGTCTGGTAGTTGTGTAGGGCTTTGTCATATTCTGCGTTGTGTACAGCATGCAAGAAGTCTCGCACTTGCTTGGATGCTTGCTCCACAACGACATGAACCATTTCAGGCTGGACCAACTCGAACTTTTGAGGCAAGCCTTCGGTGACGTCCTTCTCATCATTAGTACTATATTGATCACGTAAAATTTTCAGGTAGAGCAGGCGTCTTTCTTGCTCTCGGGCTTGCATTAAAAGGTACGGCTGCATGAACTTGACAAAAGGTGACGCGGAAAGAATTTTAGTTTGATGCTTTTCGACCATTTCATCATAAAAAGATGGCGTCGGGGCGTCCTCCGGTATATATAAATCACCTACTGAGCCAGTTTTCGAGTAGGTAGATGAATCTTTTGAACCATTCGGGGTCTTAGCAGTATTTTTGCTGTTAATATCTTCCGTTAGATTCACAGTATTCATCATCCTCTCAGCATGGTCTTGCTGTTGACTGGGTAGGGATGCAGTGTTCTCAAAGCTTGTCCGTTTGACCTGAGACGGATCAACGGCTCCATTTCCCAATTTCTTGTCTGGTGAAAGAGTCCCTCCTCTTGTAGTGGATGGGATGAGGACAAATTCATCTCGCATAAGGCATGTCTCAAGCTTAAGGTTGTAAACAACAAAGCACATGAACTCCGTGATTCTCTTCAACTTTCGCAGCGTCTCGGTATCAGCGCCACGCAGGACGATCGTGCAGCCGAGGTCACTCTGGCAACCGGACAAGTAGATGTACGTTTTCTTTTGATTGTTGTGCACATATGTTTTAACGTCGAAGCTTTCACACCCCCCCAGATAAGAGGGATCAACTGCTAGCTTGTCCACTGAAGAGATCATACGAGTCTGAGTACATCTTGAAACTGCGTTCAAGACTGTTGGCTTGACATTGTACGCAACAGAAATTTTTGCTTCTTCGAGAAACTCCAATGCAAGACCTGCAACGTTCCTTTGGACAAGGAGAACTGAAGGTTGAAGTGCCGCAATGCGGTTGACAAGGTTTCGCAGATACTCTCGCTCCTGTGCAATCACGGGCTCCAGACTCATGAAATGCTGTTGATGGCGAGCATACTCAATCGGAAATGTGACGATAACGATCCGTGGATTCGGAATACTCCTGGGCATGCTCTTTAGTGCCACTTTCTTAGTAAAGACTACACCAGATACATATGATGTATCCCCGGGTTTTCCTCCCGGAATCTTTTTCAGTTTGATATAATGTCGTATGTCAATGTCGTCGTTGCGCTGAACATCAGGGTTGACGTCATCAGTGCACTGTAGCAAGATAGGCATAAGCGACTTCTCCCAGCTTGATAAATTTGGAATTGTTGCATCTTGAAGCATCTGCTTCAAAAGCCTGCGAACATGTTGGAGACTAGCTTGGTTCAGTTCGATTGCTGGAGCGTTACCCCCCTTCATGGAAGCACTACGGGTCATTTTGGAACCGCTTGTTATTAAAATTGAGGTGCTTTGCGCTGGGTGCGCAGGAGATTGTCCAGTCATGCCTCCCAATCCAACACCAAATGATTTAAGAAGACTGTTGCTTTTCATTCTTCTTGGAGAAGGTCGTGTATGAGCAACACTGCTCACACTGAGGTTTCGTCTCCTGGAATGACGGCTTAAGTGACGGCTTGTTATGCTGGCGGTGTCCAGATCTCGACCATGTCCACCAACGCTCTTTTCGCCAGCTCGGGATTTCCCTTTCCTCATCGCCGTTAATAAACCTCCTAGTCCACTTCTTTCACTCTCACCACTAGCGTGTGACGGCGAGTCTCCGCTTAAGGTCGCAAAAATGCTCACTTGCTCATCCTCACTAGAACCTTCATCGGACATAAACGGTGCCAAATCTGGATCAATGATGTTATCATGGTGAAAGGCGGGTAAAGTCGATCGCGAACTAGATTCTTCCACTTCATGTCGATGAAACGGTGCTCGCTCATCATACCTTACATTCCGCATGTGCTGGTGACGTGAGTGGTGGCGCTTGTGGCTTGAGGAGCGAGGCCTTCCGCTAAGAGATCGTAGGGATCTTGACGAACTTGGTCTGGCTAGTGTAGGTGGGGCACCAAGTTCAATTACTGCAGAGCGGCGCTTCTTTTCACCAGCTTTTCGGGACATTGGAATGCTAATTGTGGGAGTGCCAATCTTGGTATGATCACTTTCGGTCGGGTCAACACTCCGCTCCGAGTCGTCCATGAATCCAGATGTCTCTTTCTGCTCGTATATTGAGGTTTGGTCTGCATCTTCGGTGTACACAGATGAATCATCGTCGTTACCATAGATAATAGCCTCGCAGGGTTTACAAACACGAAGATTACCTGACTGCCCAAAGAGCTTGCCAGAGACAAGTGACGTACATTTAGCATCAAATATCTGACCACAAGTCCCTACAGCATATGTAAGTACATTATCCCTATGCTATAACTTGATATAACTTACGACAGTGGTGTTTTCGTCTAAACGTTGAGAATGCATCGCCACAATAGAAACAATCTTTTGCATTTTCATCCCTCATCCAAAATTCCTTTCCTAAAATCTTCCGTCTCATTTGCGAGAAGGCATTATTAGGTAAATTCCTAGTGCTGGTATTACCCAAAATAGTACGTGGATGTTCCTCTAAAGTCTCAACGGCTGGAGTTCGTGCGGCAGGAACAGTAGCAACAGAGCTTAGGCCACCGTCCGATGACGACGCACGTGATGGTCTAAAGCCAGGGAGATGTGAGTGGCTAATCTGAAGTAGAGGCGGCCTTTGGGGTTTTGGAGCAAGAAGAATAGTGACGTCTTTGAGAGGGGTATTGACCGTTTGAAGAGCCTTTGGGTTGTCTTCTCGAGATACAGGATGCTGGGCAATGGCGTCTCTGAGGGGGGGGCTGGATGTTATCTGGCTGTCCTCTCTGCGAGACTTTTTCTGAAGGACTAGACGTGGATCCTCAGTATTAGAAGCCTCAAGGGGAAAGGAAAAACTGGGGCCCTCTAATAAACCACCACCATCGACCATGACAACGTCATCCTCGGTAGTGTCGCTTTCCTCATCTTTGAATTCGCGGTCCACCCTCGGTTGCCTAAAGGGTTCATCAGCTGTCGAGCCGGTTTTTTGATATCGCGAAGCATCTCTTCCAGTGGATGATGTTGCAAGGCTAAAGTGAGTATTTTTGGTGAACGAATCAATGAGGGAGCTGCCCCTTGACTTTAAATTTGCACTTTCTGGACTTTGCGATCGAGGGTCTTCATCTACGCCACCCTTTAACGGCTCCGCAAATCTTGCTGCTGACGAGGGTTTTGGTTTTGGTTGAGTATTAAGCGGTGACATGGGTCCATTCAAAGATACCTTTGACGAGGCACTGGGACTTGAAGTATTGGAGGCTTTTGTGGGGGGGAGCTGGCTATCAGGAAATGTTGTCGCAAGAGGAGACTGCAGTCTCGAGGATGGAACAGAAACAACCACTAGTGAGGAGACATCGGTGCCTGTCGGACTCTTTGGCGTCTGTGATGTCTTCGAAGCTGCTCTAGCTCTGAAACTGCTGAGAGATACATCACCTGCGTTATCATTTCCCTCCTTTGTACCTTCTATGGATGCCTTTATCCGGCTGTATAATCCACTAAGACCTCCCTGAACAAGCTCGATTCCTTTTCCATCCCCGCCAGATGTCGAAGGCGGTGGTGATGTGAAGTCGTCAAACGTTGTAAGAGTACCGGAGCGAGATGCAGAAGTATGTATGTGATCCAGGGCCCCAGCGATAGAGCTACGTCTTGAACGACGCCCAAGAGGGTCTTTAGGAACCATGGAGGCTCGAGGAAGTTGGAGGTTGGAAGCACTGCGGTATCAGCAAGCTGGAGTATCTCGAGGATTTAGGGATATAAGGAGGCTGATGAGCCTGATGGATGGTATGAGAAAGCATGAGATCGTTGACGATGGTTGAGAAGCATATAGGAAATGCCTTCAGGACATTGTTCGCAGTTCAAGTACGTGATCAGATGGATTGGCGCTGGCAGGACGGGCTTAGGCTGAGAACGAGGTATGATCTGTTGATGGGTCACGACCCGGGGTATCTTTTTCTGGTGCCTTAGTGAGCAGAGAATAGAGGTGAAGCTGAAGTGAACCAGCATGCGCTCGTGGTGTTGTTTATGTGTTCGTCTCTTGAAGGCAACTTTCAACATGACGATGTCTTGGCATCACCGTCACGAAGCACGGGCTGACTGCACCGCCAAATACTCCGCCTTTGTGAGAGACGACCTTGATCACCGGCTCTGTTAGATGAAGCACCACTTTATTTCATCTGAGAATGCCTAACAATCTTCGGTGGCGTTAGACCACAGTCTAGAGATTATCCTCAGCTGCAGTTTCTGAAATAGTCAGATGCATCGCACCAACCAACCAACTCACTTTATGCGTGCGGCAGACGGGTCTCTCTACCGCTCTCCACATCCATATCCTGAACCACCTTCTTGAAGCCCATTCTTTGCCTTCATCTTCCAGTTATTTGGGAGTTATGCGCGCCTATGGCTAATCTATTGACCGACTGGTTGGGCCCAGAAATAGATAAAAACTTTAAGGAGGGTGTCGAATGGCTCAGCATATGCAAAGAAGAGGCCGAGAGAGAAGTGTTAATCAAGGAGGAGGGTTGTGGAGACGGTGAGGGTGAAAGTTCTGTTACAGAGCGGGCTGTTAATGCGAGACGGTTTCTAGGTCCAGAATACCAACGCCTCTATGAGAATGATGGCAGCAATGTCCGTGTCAACGTTGACCGCGGCATAGGCGAAAGAAGTTGTGTACAGCTTGTCGAGGTACTTTTACACCCCCATGTCAGTACTACTAGAAGTATAACTCAACCGTGCTCAGTTTGAAGAAACTGAACCTAACATCCGCGTGTTGCTGTCGGATGGGTTCACCTCTGTCCCAGCAAGGTTTTCCTCCATATCGATCGAAGCTTTCCAAGAGCAATACCGCAAGCGTATTACCCAAAGGACAAGAGGCGGTATTATCGCAATAACCGAATTCGAGATTGTTGCAACTCCATATGGTCCACGTCGTTGGCAGGTGTCCCTTTTGATTAAAAAACTGGATTGGCAAGGGTCCGGTGGTTCGCCCTCATTTGGGAACCCTCAGCCAGTTCGAGAACGAGGGGTAGTCGACACCCTCCTTGATAAGGTCGAGCCCCTCCTCAATAAGCTTTCCACACCAAGGCACAGTCGTTCCCAAACCCCACACCATTCTCGGCAGGACACAGAGCTACCAGAGAACATCCCCATGAAGTACTCCAGTCAGGCGGCTGAGGGCATGGAATCTGACAGCGGGAGTGAGTCGATGTTATGTACGCAAACACCACTTGCTACTCAAGTCTCGCGTCCTGCCAGAGCAGATTCAGTGGAAATCATTGGTGGTTCTAACGTTAGCCGACCCACTCAACCAGGACATTTTCATCGTGCAGCGAAATGTAATGTTTCGAGGCCCTCAAATTTGGGTGACCCGAGAACGGTAGAAGTATTGAACCTACTGACCAAAAAACCTGTTGAAAAGGAAACCCTAGGAATTGGGAGACAACTACATCTTCAACCAGCGCCGCAGCCGGCATCCAATATGAATAAAATAGCAAATCAGCCAGACAGACCTAAGCTTGTACCTGCGCCACTACAGACGAAAAACCGTCGAATTCCAGAAAGTGATCTGAAGACATTAGCAGAAACAGACCATCAAGACCGCGATAATCAAGGTAAGCTCAAGCCCAAGCTTGCGGATGTTCAATGGGACTCTCATATTTCCAATGCAATGACCGATATTACGGACTCGAGTCCGCGACGCGCGCAATCGAAGGATCCAATCCGCAAGGTTGCTGATGTTGAAATTAAACCCCTGGAGTGTTCTTGGATGGTCGGTCTCAACCTCTTGAACTCCCCTAGCCCCCTTCTGCAGCACTAACGATAATAGAACAATCCAATCACACGTCACATGTGCAATATATCCTCAGAGCAGCAGGCAATTCTTTGCCGACCCGAAGGTGAGTATTTATATCCTTGCAAAAGATACAATTTCTGATGTTTTTCAGCATGGCTTCCATCTCAGCCGGGCATGTCCTTCCCAGGAGCAAATATACCCATCAAAGTCCTAAACTGCTTAAATAGTTTGGCGGAAAGACAGGCAAGCCATGAATACTCGGGTATTACGAATGACAGTGAACAAAATGGTGAAACCCCTGAATCTCAAAAGAGCTCATCTGAATCCACACGTCTTGATAAAAACCAAGATTCCAACTCCGATAGTGACATCCCCACGAGGCTCAAACCTATGCCAAAATCCGACGTCAATATGCAAGCTCAAGATACTTCTGAACCAGAAACTTCACCATCTTCAGCTGTGTCGTGGTCGCGGTCCCCCTCTCTAGGGCCCCCGCACCGTGATGACATGATTCTACCCCCAGACAGTAGCTTTAATAACGAAGGCGCTTTTGCAGTCACAACGCCTAAGGGTGTTGAAGCCCTCTCTACATCTCCAAGCTTAGGAAGCCAAGTAAAATCGGTTTCCAGGACGTTGTCGACAACCCCTCGTGGAAATACTGCAGGAAAAATGAAATCGAGACCCCATGGTGATGGCCTATCTCCGGGAGATTCAATCAATTTGGATTACTTGGTCCAAGAGGGCACTGGAAAGTCGGAGAATTTCGATATGCCAGATCTTCCAACTAACACACCTCCACATTCAAGTCCAATATTGCTCCATCCTTCTCCGCCGACAGCGAACAAGGGCGTTGTGATGGTAGAGGTCGGTAGTTCGGAAGAAGAAGATGATATAGAGATGTCTGTACCACGAGCTCTTGATCAAGTTAGAGGCATTAGAAGTGCGTCTGCCTCTCCCCTTCAAAGCAGGAATAAATCTCTTCAACCACAATCTAGTATTACTCAGCGAATCCCTAAGGTGCAGGTTAAAGAAACGCCTTACTCTCTTGGCCGTACCAAAAGTCGCATGGATCACGGGAGGCTTTATTCACCACGGTCACCCGGCCGGCCAAACCTAACTGGTTGTTCGAAAGATACGACGTCTTCCACTTCAGTAATTCCCAGTTCATACAAGGATATTCAGAAACCATCTCCCACAAGAGAGTACAACAGTAGCGCTATAGTTAGTCGGAAGGAAGCAAATCCATTACTAGAGGGCGAGGAGGCCGTGGTAGACCAGCAGATTCAAGAAGAGGTGAAAGCTGCACCTCAGCGTCAGCCCTCTCCACTCTTCAAAATATCCTTGGATCGTTCAGTCGCAGCCCAGAATGCTCTTACTGTACTTCCCGAAAGTTCACCCACTAATAGTCTTGAACGCAGTCATTCTCCGAAGCTAATACCTCACATTGTGAACCAAACCAAGGCCCGTTTGTCTAAACGTGGAGCTGAGAATCCATCAGCTGAGAAACCAAGGCAACCAAAAAAGCTTAAGACAGATTACGGTTTCAGTCAAGAAGAACATTCATCCCAAGATGTGGCAACACGAGCCAGAGAGAGTCGACGGGAATTTTTCATGAACTTGGACAGAAGCGAGGGTCAGTCAGAGATATCACCGTCAACTAAGATGAGGGAAACTATCCCCGCAGATGAAAATACCAAGTCACATCATGCAATTGACAAGACTCCTGGATTATATCTGCACCGTTCTGCTCAAGATGGTGAGGCGGAATCTCAGTCACCTCAGTCCAGGCACCAGAGCTCTTCAAATCAGAAAAGACCAATTCAGCGTGTTTCTGGTTTGCACAGTTCACCTGGGGAACATGAAGTCGTTGAAGGATGGAGAGCCACAATGGCAAAGGCGTCCCCTAAGATTCCCTACACGGCACGCGATCATTGGTCACCTAGCCAGGAACGAATATCGCGTGAAGATCGCATCTCTAAGTTAAAAGATACACAGCCACCCTCCAGATCGACATTTCCATCACTTCAACCAAATACCCAGATTTCAGCCACGCTTAAGCAGTCCTCAAAATCTTTGGGAATTAACGCCCTCTACTCAAAATTTACTGAAGCCTATCCAGATTACACTGGTGACGAGAAACACTTTGTGGGGTTATGTCGTATGATCGACAATCTGCAAAAGGCTGAAAAAATGGAGCACAAGTCTCTATGGGATGACTTCATAATTAGGCACAAGACCAGTTATGGTAAATACATCGTCAGATGTAGCGAAGAAGGGGATGATCCGGTTCCTTATATCAAGTTCTACCATGACCAAATTGATGAGCCGGCCTACACAAAGCGCATTATGGAACCTGGGATATTGAAAAGCGCTTTGGACCAATATTCAGCTTCACCGGCAGTTTTACACCCAACGCCCTCCTCTTCCATTCCTGCGAGACAGCAGCCGAACTTTCCGGCCACAGCAAGAAGTCCAAAGCGTTCCCGACGCTCTTTACCATGGGCACAGCCTCCGCCCAGCTCATCAATACCGAGTTCAAATCGTACCAGGCGCTCTCTCCCTTCAGGGGATCATTTACGAAGTAAGCCGCCACCCCAGTCCCTCAATCGTCCATGTGCGGTTGAAGATTCGCCTCCTGGAGCTAATGCAATGGAGGAGAAGAACGAGATTAAATGGCACGAGCAGAACAATACTCCTTTCAAAGGATTTGTGAGTGGATACGTCAGGTTGAAGAGCGTTGAAGGACGCCTAGGAGCGTTTAGGACCAACGGCACGTTGAGACCTCCAGCAAATGTTATAGATGTATTGTTGTGGCCTTTTAACCGTGCCCGTTGCGCCTCTTGAGTGTGTTCAGACATTGTGGTATCGGCTGTCGTGTGAATGAGCCAAAAATGAGCTCTTCCGAGTAGAAAGACCCCCAGAGTTGGTATAGCTGTGCTCATAGAGTATGGAGTAATATATTCATATATACAACCTATTCATCAAGATGCTCAGGTAAAATACCTAATTATGATGTTGTGCCAAGCGAATCAAAGAACTCTTAAGCCCCATTGAGCAATACACTCACTCTCAGGTACTAATCCAACTGAACCATTTCAAGCATACTCGTTTGATGGTGGACCCCAGCCTTGTATAGGGTATCGTTGCCAAGACGCGATGGGGGTCATGCCAAGAGCCGATAATGAAACGGAAAGACCTTGATATTTAGCCCTACAATCCTCCAACCCAGCCAACAAAGCGCATTACTATTCTTTTCATACCAAAACATAAGGCTCGTTAGCCCGTATCCATTGGGATATTCGGGCCATTGACAGTCGCACTTCCATCCTGCCCCTACCCAGAGCCAGAAGCCGAATATCTAAGTACGCGCATTTGATGATCTGCAAGCTATTATGCATCAATTCACACATAATGCCTGCTCATTCGTTACCTACGAGGTGACTGTTTGAAACGCAGAGAAACTGCATATATCTGATGACATGCAACCCACAGCTTTCGCGATGCAAAAGTGTCTCAGACATTGCCAAGCTTGCTTTGAAATTCATTGGCTTCTATTGGTCAAGATTCGATCAGATATCCAACGAACGAGGAATCTGATATCAAATACCACGCAATGCGTCGTGTTATAAAATACTACAGTGTCCTTTTAACTCCTTTTAATGACTTCAACTACCAAATACTTGTTTTAACTCACCAGCCCCTTCCACATATCTAGCTGGAGAGTTTTACCTTTATACAACCTACTAGAAGCAAACACTACCCATAGTTAGAAGAGCTCGCAAAACATCGGGAACCAGACGGAGCTGACGAATCTCGCCGTTCGCGCCACCAAAGCTTTCCATCTACGACGCATAGGCTCCGGAGCACTGGAAGGACGATACTGCTCTTACCAGTAGAAAGCTTGGCAATAAAGCCGCAAGTCCATCTCAATTATAAAGTACTGAGAGTAATCATCGTCCGCTGAAGCCGCCATCTTCCTTTAATACCCCAGAAATTCTTGTTTCAGCTATCCTTTTCGTCACGCCGAGCCCGAAATGTCTCCTGATTCGAAAGATGGTAACGAGATCGCCCGCTCAAATACCCTACCCACCAGCGATGCATCTGAACGCAAAACAATGGCCTTTCACGCGTATCCGCATGCTGAGAAGCATACCGTGCACGGACCAGTAGTCCGCGACACCATCATCGGCTTTGCAGATGGGTTGACAGTGCCATTTGCACTGACTGCTGGGCTATCAAGGTTGGTTCCTTCTAATTTATCTTTGAATATATCTTCCCTGGCCAAGTATGTCAAGTTCATTAGTACTCTAGCTTATGATCCCCTTAGCATTGGCTCATCCCGCCTTGTCATCGTCGGCGGTCTCGCCGAGCTCTTCGCCGGCGCTATCTCTATGGGTCTTGGTGGCTATCTAGCAGCTGTAACAGAACGCAAGCACTATGAAGTCGAAGAAGCGCGAGAGACCCGCGAAGTTGAAGAAGAACCAGAAGCAGAAGAGGACGAGATCTACGAGATATTCGCCGCATATAATATGAGCCGTGCTACGATCCTCCCGGTTGTTGAATCCTTAAAAGCTGACAAAGAGATGTGGGTGAAGGTATGTTGTTTCGTTTTCAATTTCCATCCCCAACTCCATCACTGTCAAACACACCGCCATTTGTTCTTTATCGAAGCATATTTTCCTTTATTTCCTTGGCTCTCATCCAATAGTGGCATAACGTAACGTGATACCTTGATACGTATCCTTCGGCAAGACCGGACTTGCCCAAAGAAAATAAACCTGACAACTCCTTCCAGTTCATGATGGATTTTGAGCTCCGCCTAGAGCGTCCCAATGTCTCACGCGCCTGGATCTCAGCCCTCGTAATGGGCCTGTCCTACTTCCTTGGTGGTTTAATCCCCATGATCCCTTACTTCGCGATGAATAATGTTAATGACGCCCTCTTCACCTCCATCGGCATTACCATTATCATCCTAATAGCATTCGGGTACGCGAAGGCGCGAGTCACTGGTACGGGGTATCTGAGTGCACTTGGGAGTGCAGTCCAGACACTTTGTGTGGGAGTGCTTGCGGCCGGGAGTAGTTACGGAATTGTCAGAGGGGTCAACTCGATAAATCCGGTTGATATATAGGATGGATCAGAGACAGGGGTGCCAGCAAACTTTCCCATCAATTCAAATCGAGGTCCTCTGCCAAGCCAATTCAAATTAAATCAAGTGTTTAGGCGGGTTGAATTAAATTGATAAATGTACAGAATATAGAAACATTTTTACCTTTGGTGTTTATATTTAATAGATATTCTTAGTTAATGTGCAAAATACCTAATGTTACGGACCTTATAACAGAAGTGTCACGGATACTTCTGAGTGAACTGGACGAGCTACGGGACATAGCACGGGCCACGATGGAACCAGTGGAGCCAGAGATATTATGCTATAGACTATAGGAGCGGTTAAAGTACTAATATAGTAAAGGCCACTTAAGATATAAACGCGTAAGAAGACGCTAGCATACTATAAGGAATAAAGGAGTATTTAATTAAATACTTCGCGTTTTATTATAATAACATATACTAAATTTATAAGGGCGCTAAGTACGGCGTAAGCTATTAGCTATAAAAGCCTAAGTTAAAAGAACTTCAAGGTATATAAGAATTAAACAATAAGTAAGATAGGCTCTATTATAGGAAAGGTATATATAGTTATAATAATAGTTATACTTTAATATATAAAATTCTACTATTTAGTTACTAAAATTAATACGCATTATTAACTAGATATATTAAAGTAGTATATACGCGCATAAGAATTACTATACATATTAGTGTTACGGTATACAAAGCTATTAAGCCTCAATTGGCAGGAGGTGGATTTTGTATTAACTCCTTATTTTTGTAAAAACTACGGCGAGCTACAATCTCCATTGCTTCTCAAGGACCAAGATTGAGTGGATAGTATCTAATAGACTTTTCTCCAAACCAACATAGCTCCAATCTGGACCTAAAATCTCGAAGCTTCGTGTTGTGTTCCAACCTGTTGGATGTACACCTTTAGGGAAATTTTGGCTTGGTTCCCCTTCCATTACTCTTGACGTGAGCTCAGGGAAGTTCTCCCGAATGGTGTTTATGACAAGCTGAGGCGTGATCAATCCGGACACGAGAATAATGCGCTTGTTGGACGCAGCGGGGCTGGTCAATGCGAGTATATGAGCTAGAGCAACGTCTCGAACATCGACCTGGTAAATGGTTTTTGCAAAGTAAGTTATCGCTAATACGCTATATGAAATATGAAGAGTGAGATGGCGTACAAAATGATAGAACGGAAATGTTAAGCCCTCAATTTGCTTGTATTTTCCATTGAAGAAACTATACACTGCGAAGTCATTTGTCTCATTCACGGATTGTGGCCTAGGTACAGGCTGGATCATTGGCCCAATAATGATGTCCGGGTTGATCACCGTCAGATCGAAGACAGGTTTTGCACTTCCCATAAACTGCCATGCAGCTTGCTCGGCTAGCTTCTTCGAAGCGTTGTAGGCCGCAACTGCATCTTTATTTTCAATGGCGTAAGCGGCCGTTACCTTGGATAACTATCAGTGGTGGTTGCTTTACGCGTTGAGTACATTACCGGGTTCCAGTCCTCTTCCGTATAATCTTTGCCGGCTCGACTAAGATCTTCGAATGAGTTTAGAACAGCTACCGCGCTGCCGAGTAATACGAAGCGCTTTATGCTATTACCTCCCAGTTTGTGTGCACACTCGATGAGGTTGGTGGTTCTAGAAAGATTATGAGTCATATGTCTATAAGTGGGGTGGTGAACTAGCAGAAATACCCGTGCACCGCAGGATCTATCAGCTCCGTTTGAAGATCTTTCACTCTAAAATTAACAGGAGATGCAGTATGTATGACGTAGTCAAATCCGCTTTCCTGGTTCTCAAAAACCTTATTGAAAGCATCATGTGCAGCAACATCTGGAATATAGATGAATGACACATTCGATTTCCAAGAAGGGTGAAGATTCAAGACTTCTTGGGCTTTTTGTTCAGACCTTACACTAGCGACTACTTGATAGTCCCGCTATGCCATGTAAGCAAGGGATGGTAGAGCTCGTAGAGAGTATCGTAACTAAGAGCATGACATACTCCGACTAGTCCAGACTCCAGAGAGCACATGAGACGCAACAAAGCCATTTGCACCCGTTAAAAAGACTTTTGGAGACATGTTTGATACTGAGGATATTGTCCGGTGGGTTACTCAGGTTCGAAAGAAATAATTGATAAGAATCAGAAAAAAATATGTAGCAGTCGGAAATACAGGAATGTTTATGTCTTCCTTGCTTAGTGATGCGCTTTGTCATCCTTGGTCATTGTGCGCCTGTCAAATGCGGGACAAACCTTGAAATCGGCTCGATATTTTCTTTTCAATTTCGTGGCTGAGCCTTTGGTGAGGCTCAATCAAACTCCTCTTGTCCTATTGGCAATTCTGCACGTCTGAGACAAGAGATACAGCGCACCACTAGGCCTCTTGGCATAAATTTGACAAATTCATCATGCCGAAAGTCAAAAGCTCTTCCGTACACATTTTGACATGTTATACCTTTATTGCATTTAGAGCTACTTGAGACTTTATCACCATACAAGGCTAGATAGAGATTAGAAAAGTAGTTCATGGAGTCTGATAGTGATCGTTCACCGCTTCTAGTTACACTTTGTCAATCGGAAGTCCGTGCGCTGATTGTAAGAAAAGAAGAACTCGTGTAAAGATTGAACTACGAAGAAAATGTGTCACGAAATTCACATAGATGAGTTCATTGATTGATCTTGTATCGTGTCTTTTTGACCTTGATCTGACGTGTCTTCAGTGACGTGTCTTCGTGCACGTGACTCGTGCACGTGACCCACGCCTTTAGAGAATACAGATTATCTAACACACCCCCTTAGCTTTAAGCTCTTTAAGGTTAAAGCTAGCCACCTTCTCGTGTCCGTTAATGAGTTAATTGAACCGTAATCTTATCTAAATCCTTCCATCTTGCTCTAATACTGTCCCTTAGGTCCTCTAGTTGCTTCTCCTTATCCAGCTACTCCTTAATATCCACTATCCTAATTATATTAACAAAGCTTTAAAACCTCTGCTTAGGTAGGGCCTTTATAAGTCTATTAGCAATTATCTCCTTTATTACTATTTATTAAAATTATACTTGTCTTATTATGTATTCCTAACATAGCTAGTGTTAATAGATGTTAACGTATTAAAGCTTTGTAATTAGCTTTGCCGTGTTTTCTATAATTAGTTAGAGTATCTGTATATTATTGCATTTAATAATTAAGGGCTTATTTAGGCGTAACGTTATTGCTTTAAATAGCCTACTAATAAAGATAGCTTCCTTTACTATCTATAATAGGGCTAACAACTCGGCTTCTATGCTTAACGTTGTTACTGTACCCTGCTTATTTGCTCTCTAGGCAATTAGCCCCCTAAATAGCTTTATAATATATCCTTACAAGCTCTTTTTGTTAATAGAGTTATCCGCGAATAATATATCACTGGTATAGATAAATAATTGCGCTTTACCTTTACCGTCTCTTCCGTTATCTCGTCCTTTGTTGTGTATTCCTTTGTCTCTCCCTCTACTATTTATTCCTTCCTTATCTCCTCTATAGTAGATTGCTCTGCTCCTCGTGCTATATAGGTACTGGATTACTCTATCTACCACTTAATAGTGCTTTTAGCTTAGGTTCTAATTAAACCTTACCAGCTATAATACTATAAAAGCAATATCTGGACGCGTTATAGTGGCTGCATAAAGTATTAAACCCATTTTTCTCTAATATAGCATCATAGAAGCTGCTTCTCTTAGTAGGGATATAGGATGGACTAGTAGGTCTATATTAGGGGACGGAAGCGTTAGACGGATCAATTAGTAATTAGTAGGGAGGAGTTTAAATTCTACTATAGGAGTATCTAGAAGACGCCCTATAAGATCTATCTTATATTAATTAGCTATCTTTTTAATATAGGCTTTCTAGAATAGCTATAGGAGCCTCTAGCTATAATTATATAGTATGTAGATTCCTAGGAACTATTTTAGCTCGCTAAGGATACTTATCTAGTATTCCTTATATAGCTTCTTAATTGCTTCTTAAGCTTTCTTCTTATCTGTCTTTTAGTAGCAGAAGACAATATCATTAATATAGAAGAAGACGACTATTCCACCTTTTAGTATAATATATGGCTCCTAAGGTACCTTTTTAAAGCCCAATTTATTTAACAAGCTCGTGAGATTCTTCTGCCATAATAGTGGTAATTGTTATAGTCTGTATAAGGCTTTTCTTAAGCGCAGTACTTTATCTTTCTTTCCTTTATTAAACCCTGGCGGTAGCTTTATATAGACAACCTTATTGAGATCACAATAGATAAACGCATTAACTATATCTATCTATATTGTCTCCAGGTTAAATTTTGCGGTAATTGCTATAAGGGTTCGGAAGGTCATATTAGCTAATATAGTAGCTCTTATAGGTAGGTCTCCTGGGGCCTATTAATTTCCGTATACTATTAAGCGTGCCTTGCATTTCTAGAGAAATCTATGCTTGTCCATCTTGTAGACGAACACCTATATTAAGCTAAGAATCTACTATCCCTTTATATACTTCTTTTCTGTTTCTTAAAACGACCTTATTTAATAATAAGATTGGAGATAGGCTTGTTAAGCCTCTTAAAACTAATCTTAAAGAGAATGTATATTAAGGTCCCAGATTAACTAAGGTGGCGGAGATAGGTTCTTCCTATATAATCTAACATCGTATGTTCTGCCTAATTTTAGCTTACTGTTGTTAAGTTAACTATTAAGGTTAAACTTCCTTCCTACTAAGAAGGCGCCGTGATAGGCTAACATGATCCTTTTAGCAATAAAGTCTTTAAACCTATTATCGCTGGCTTCCTTAAATGAGTCTTTAACTAAGTTATTAGACACCCCCTAAGTGTTAAACATATCTCCTACTTAATAAGCGATGTTTTAATTAGTACCTTATACACCTAACTTTATAGGATACTCGACGTAAAAGGCACATGGAGATTCTTCGTCTTCTTCTATTAGAGGTGGTATATAGTACATATCTTTAAGAGCTCTTGCAAGCTTAAGATCTACTAACTTATTAAAGGTTCGAACTGGCTCATTAACGTCATTATTGTCTTCCTCTTAAATTGACGGTTTAAATATTTCTTTATTATCTTTTAGAAGGACCTTATTCTTAGTTAGGGTATTAGGGAGTTAAATATTCTTAATTAGCGTGTCTAATTCAGCGTATAGGTCCTTTAAGATGTCCGTTCGCTTGCCGTTAAAGAACGTCTTTTTATTAAAGATAACATCCCTAGTAGAGATAATAATACCTTTGTGTAGGATCCAGATCCTATAGATATTGGTAGAGTTATAGCTAATAAGATAGCCAATATAGGCTTGCAGATCTAGCTTGCTTAGCCTTTTCTTCTTTAGCTAGACATCTAACATTATCGCGTATACCCTACAGCCGTAGGCTTTTAGGTGCGCTAGTTGCGGCTTTCTTAACCTATTAGCTAGGAAGGTATAGAACCTCTTATATAGCGATTTCCAATTATTGCTTTCCCGTGGCGTTTAATCTTAAAGGTAGACTGTATAGTTAACTATCTCGTTCCATAGGTTGTGTAGTAGATTGGCAGCAATTCTTATTGCTTATACTCTCTTAATAATCACACCCTCTAAGCGTTTGGCGGTACCGTTCTAAGCTTAAGTATATGGCGCCAAAGGCTCGAATGTAATCCCTTACGTCTATAGCTATTTAAGGGTTCTCCTTTTCCCTAGCTCGTTGTCTAATCTAAGGGTGTTAACTTTAAGGTTATACCTTAGACGAATCTATTAGATAAAATCTTTAAGCACTTATAGTGTCTCCTTCTCCTTACTATGCGTTATTATAAAATACGGGAAGGATCTTCCTAAGAAGGTATTATAGATAAGCATAACTTATACAAATCCGGTATGCACTTCCTTAAGGTTAGTCTAGTTAATATAGAGGTTAAGACAGGGTTTATTAATTTTCTGTTTTAAGAACCTTCTTAAGACCTAATACTTGATTTTGGCAAGACTATAGTATTAACATTCCGTTATCTTAAGGCCTTAAAGCTTAACTCCTAGGGCGTTAAGACCTAGATAATAAAGGCTTATAGGTCCTAGATAACCTAGACGCAGATATTATAGATACGCATTACCTTTTAAATCTAGATAAGTGTCTCTTAACAATACTCTGCGCTTCCGTTAGCGGCGTAGCAGTTGGCTTATATTAAATGCTAATAGATTTCCTGGTTGGGCGTATTTAATAGTCTGTTGTCCATAATATTCTTCTATTTAACATAGGATTATATTATTCTTCCAAACTAGCAGATTATTGTCTTCTTTATTATCCTAGTAGAATCCTTATTTTTAAAGTAGACGGAACTGTTGGTCACATAGGGTGACTCACCAATAACGACTACTCGAGTAGGTTACAGTGATGTTGGTTAATAGCTTAATATATTTAGAATAAGGAAGGGCGAGGAGCTTAAAACTCCTCGCCACGCTAGTGCCGTCGCGTCACGTGACGACCGCTTACCTTATTCCCAACACTGGCAACTTTTCTTTTGTGGTTGCCATCTATATACAAATACTGCTTGGCTAGTGTAATAAATATCAATCCTCCTTACTTACTATTGCCATTGTAATATAAGTCTCGCTATCCTAAAATTTGCATCTTAGCACGTGGTGCTTTTCTTACTTAGAGTTGTGGGCGCACATCGTGTTAGGGCCGCTAAGGCGCTAGTTATAAGCGAGCTAATAGCGATTTTCCATCCTGGGGATAGAAAATCCTAATTGGCTGGTTGGAATTAGGGTCTATAGATTATTATACTCCTACTCCCTTTTAACCTAACCTTTAACCCGTATATATAGAGTGTTTGTGTTAACAAACGTTTCTAGAGCCTTATTTGGGTTTGCCTTTGTTATTACATCTACCGGGTTGTTTTGGCCATTAATCTATTAGATCTTAAAGAGTTCTCGCCGTTTATAGGATTGCCGAAGTGCCATAATATTAATTATAAGGCGCTTCTCCTTTGTGGTACCAAGCTTAACTAAACACTTGTAGAGGGAATATAAGTCGGTGTATATAATTGTAGGGATAATAGGGAGTTTAAGTCAATCTATAATTATCTTTAGGGTAGTTCCAATTGCAATTACTATATCAACTCCGCTAACCATTCTATATATCTCTGATGCTAGAACGCTTTGGATAACGTACTTACTCTTAGTTAAGCTCTAATAGATAAGATTGCTGTAGATTATGAAGTTATTCTCTCTAGTAGATTTATTTGTGATGATAATTTTATATTCTAGCTAGGAGCTAAAATCTTTATTATTTATAAACGATCTATCAACAAATATAAAGAGCTTAGCGGTAGGAAGATTAATAGGCACGTAGAGTAGTCCCTAATTGAGATAGTTTATTTGCCAGGAAAGACGCTTATTTAGGGCAAGGATGTCATTCTTAGTTGGTTCCTAGTGTTAAGTGGTAATAGAGAGATTAAATAAAGCCTTAGGTTAATAGATAGAAGCAACATAAGCTCCATAAGCACATTGCTCCATATATTCTTGCTTTAGAGAATTAACGTTAATAACGTTAATCTTCTTGCCTTAATCTTTCTGGCGTAAAGCAATAGAATCCTTGTTTAGGGAGAGGATGCATGTGACGGTGCTAGGGCAACGCCACCTGCCATACTTAGTGGACCCTGACTCCTGCCAACCAATCAGGATTTTCCATCCCCGGGATGAAAAATCGCCATTGGCTCGCTTACTACTAGCGCCTTAGCGACCCCTTTGTATCTTGCCAGTCTCTGACAGACTTCTTCTTCTCCTTAGCTTAGTATTCTTGTATAGTAGCAATCTACAAGCTTTGGTTTAGAAGCATTTGTATAAGCCCGTTATATTATACTAAGCTCTCCCTACATTGCCTGGGAAGGCCTTAATAATATCCCACCCTAAAAAGACCTTCGTCTGCAACAACGCGTTAACGCGTTATACTCAGATATTAAAAAACCCACACTACTATACCTAAGAAGGCCCTAACAATATCCCACTTTATAGGCTAGACTGTACTTGACCTACACCCACAAAAGAACCCCGGAATTAAAACTAAATTATATAATTCCGACAAACCTTAAGAAGCTGACGATAGTACCTAAAGTAAGCTTATCTAAAAGACCTGCCTCTACCCAAGAGGAACATGAGGTCCAGTTAAGATTAGAAATTAAAGACAATAACAACGTTATAGGTGTATATAAGCAGATTCGTGCCCTTATAGCTAATTAGAAGGTTAATCGTCTTTAAGCCTAAAGCATATAAGAGACTCTAAAGGAGATCCTAGAAAGCCTTACTGCCTTATAAAATAGCCTAGCCTCCCCTTTATAAAGCCTTAGTTAACCCATTCGCTCTACCAAATACGATATACCAGAGAGTACGGATATAATAATAAAGTAATTAAAGTCCGTTAAGCTCCCTAACCCCCTACTATTGTTAGACGGCGTAGACCTGACCTTTAAGAACTGGAGAATCTAGGTATAAGGAAAGCTTTATGTTAACTATAACCATTTCCCCTCTAAAGAAGCTAAAATGCTCTACCTCTTTGGTCGAACCATTAGGGATGCCTAGCGACACCTTTAGGCCAAGTTCGAGGACGAGTTACCTGTTTGGTTTATATCTGTTAATAAGATGATATAGCACCTGGCTACTATCTATATTAATCCAAATAAAGTACGGGATGCCTGTTACGACTATAATTACTTAATAATAAAATTGAACTAATCCTTTACCGAGTTCTAGACTTAATTCTTACACCTAGTAGGCGAAGGCTAGGTCCCCCCTAAGAACTATTATTTAGACCTATACGACAAGCTAACGGTCCAACTACAAGAGAAGATTATGGTAGCCTTAGATAACCTACCAACCTACTAAAGACTTGCAGCCTAATATTTGTCGCTAAATTTAGAACTAAAACAAATTAATGCTCGCTCTAATTAACTAAAGAGGTCCCATAGCGACTGTAACCTATCCGCTATACCAATGGGAGCTAGCGTTAGAAGATAAACCACAACCGCCCTTATACTAAAAGCGGTTATAACTGCCTACTAGCGAACCTCGCCTAACCCGCTACGTACTATACCTTTAACTAATACTCGTTGCAACACCCTAATTAACCCTGCCACGGTCACGTGCTTTAATTATGGAAAGGATGGTTACTTTACTATGTCCTGCCTAGAGCTAAAGGATACGGGTAATATTAAGGAGATAGAGGAAGAAGAAACACCTAATAAGTTAGGAAAAAAAGAACCCTAGGGAAAGACTCCCCCCTAGGGTATTCTATTAATCTTAAAGAGATTGATCTGAGTTAGCTAATGGGTAGAAAACACTTTATAGTTCCATATACAGTATCTTAAAATAGATATAGAGTTAATACAACTGCCCTTATTAACACTGGAGTAAATGGCTTTGCCTTTATAAATACTGCTTATGCGAATAACGTTGCTAAGTTCTTAAATGTAAATGCTACCCAACTAGAGAAGCCTATTTAAGTAAAAGGCTATAATGGCTAAGCTGGTAAGCCGGTTACCCATATTTTAAAGCTATATATTGCTATTAATGGACAACGCCAGTTTAGTATCCTCTTTTGTATCCTAGACCTAGGGTCCTATAACATAATCCTTAGCCAAAAATGGATGTCCTACTTTAATATTTGGCTAAATGTTTGATAAAGATAGTTTATCTGGCCGGAGAGTAGACCAAAGTTACCCTCCTTTGTTAGAGAGATCTGTACTAACTGTAAGACATTAGCCGCGAAGGCCGATCCTACCTACTAGTAGGATATTAGGGACCGTGACCTAGCTTTTACTTAAGAAGATGCCTATTGCGAGGCCGGTAAGAAATCCATACTAATAAGGATACTCCCCCAAAGGACTACAGTTAAGGAGGACTCTACTTACAGAAGTGGAACGGATAGTAATATAGACAACTTCTAAATTGCGGAGATCTGGCTAATGGGGAAGAGGACATACTAATAGGACTTAGAGGATAACCTTTGGAAGATACAACGAGAGCTAAAAGGAGTAAAGACAACGCTAATATACTAAAAGCCTCTAAGGCCGCGGACACCCCTACTACCACACGACCCCCCTATAGTAGATATTACGGTAATTAGCGCTATAGGTTTCCACTTTAATATATATTAAAAGAACAATAAGGTCTTTATAACTAGCTTATATAAAATTAACCAGATTATTAACGAGAAGGAAGAAGGGCTAGTAGAGGAAACTAACAAGGAGTTAGTTAAGCGCCTCCTCCCTATATACCTCTTAGACTATAGAGACGCGTTCTTAAAAGTAGCCTTAGATACGCTACCCCCCTACCAAACCTATAATTATAAGATTTAACTAGAGGCCGATAACTCTCTAGGCTATAGCCCCCTTTACTAGCAAACTATGGAGGAACTAAAAGTAACTAAGCAGTACTTAATTAATAACCTCTATAAGGGGTTTATTAAGCTAAATTAGGCCCCTTTTACTTCCCCTATTCTCTTTATAAAGAAACCCAATAAAGGCCTCCGCTTCTGTATTAACTATCGGAAACTAAACGCTATTACTTAAAAAAATCGTTACCCTCTCCCCCTAATTAATGAGACCCTTGTATATCTAAGCTAAGCTAAAATCTTTACTAAGCTTAATATCCGCCAAGCTTTCTACTAAATTAGGATGGACCCTGTATTAGAGGATCTAATAACATTCTATACCCATTATAGTTTTTATAAATGTAAAGTTCTTCCTTTTGGACTAACGAATGGGCTAGCCACATACCAACGGTATATAAATGATGTTCTTTTTAACTACCTTAATAAATTCTGTACGGCATACCTAAACAACATTCTTATATACTTAGACAATAAACTTAAGCACTAAGTTTACATTAAAAAGGTCCTAGAGAGGCTGCGGAATATAGGCCTATAAGTTAACATTAAGAAATGCAAATTTGGAGTAAAACGAATAAAGTACCTTGGGTTCATTATTAGTATAGAAGGAATTGAAGTTAACCCTAAAAAGGTTAAGGTAATACGCAACTAGAAATCCCCTTATACTATAAAAGGCATCTAGTTCTTTCTAGGCTTCTATAACTTCTACTATCGGTTTATCCGTGACTATAGGGTTATAGCTAAGCCTCTTATATGACTAACAAAGAATAATACGCCTTTTGTTTTTAATAATAACTGTATAGAAGCTTTTAAGGAGTTAAAGGACCAACTTACCTCCTCCCTAATTCTCCGTTACTATGACCCAGACCTTAAATTAATACTGGAAACGGACGCCTCCAATAGAGTAGTAGTAGGAGTTCTCTTACAGTTATACTTAAATAGCGAGTGGTACCCTATAGTGTTTTTCTTAAAGACAATAGCCCTAGCTGAGTGTAACTACAAGGTACACGATAAGGAAATGCTGGCTATTATATAATTATTGTCCCAGTGGCGCGCAGAGCTTAGAAGTATAGACTCTTGGATTAAAATCTATACTAATTATAAAGCCCTTAAGTATTTTATAATAATAAAGCAGCTTACTGGTTGATAGGCTAGGTAGGCTAAAATACTCTCCTAATTCTTCTTTATAATTATATACCGCCCTAGTAGGCAAAATTCTAAAGCTAATGCCCTTACCCGGAGAGAACAGGACGTGGAACCACAGAATAAGCTAAAGGCTTAGTACCAGACACGTGCCCTCCTCTGTCCCGAACAGCTCAACCTATATATCCTTAAGAAACTAAACTCTAAACAGAATAAGCTGGCGCCTATAGAAGGAGAGATTCTAGATAAACTAATAGGACTAATTAACCGCATTCTAATCGCGAACCGCATAGCTAAATCCCTAAAAGCCCTCCGCGACTAAGCTATAGAAGGCGACCCTAATTTGGAAATAGAAAACAGACTGCTCTTATACTAAGAACGGCTTATAGTTCTAGATGTTAACAACCTACAAATAGAGCTAATCCGTGAAGCCCACTATTAAGTCTCTATGGCGCACCCTAGTTAAGACAAGACCCACTAACTACTAGCGCCTCGCTACTACTAGCAAGGACTCCTGTCCGATATAGAACAGTTTATTAGGAATTATTATGCTTGCAAACAGGTAGATACCCCTAGGGATTGAACCCCTAGATAGTTATGACTACTGCTAGTTCCCAAACGCCCTTAGCAGTATATTATAATGGACTTTAAATCATTCCTAAAGGACAAATATGGCTATAATATGGCCTTTATAGTAGTTAACCAACTAAGCAAGCAAGCTATTTCCCTCCCCTACTTTAAGACTATAACCGCAAAAGATATGGCCCGTATGTATATTAATAACATTTACCGGATCTATAGCGCTCCTAAGTTAATTATCTCTAACCGTGGACCCTAATTTATATTGGACTTCTAGGATGAATTCTGCCGCATCCTTAGGATTAAGATTAAGCTTTCTACCGCATTCTACCCTTAGACTGACGGCTAAACCAAGATTATAAACTAGTACCTTAACTAACAACTTCGCCCCTTTATTAATTACTACTAGGACAACTGGTTAGAACTACTACCTATAATAGACTACGCACAGCTTACGCTCCCTTATAATAGTATAGGAATGTCGCCATTTAAGTTAATCTATGGATACAAGCCACGAACATCCTTTAATTAGGATAGACCTATAGGACCTATAATGGCCCGCGAACGCCTCAGCTATAAAGAGGCCTAGATATTCGCTAAGAGAATATATAGAGCCTAGGAGACTGCCCAAGCAATTATAAAAAAAGCATAAGAGAAGAAAGAGGCTGATGTAAACCAATATTATTACAAGGTAGACTTCCACGTAGGAGATAAGGTATGGGTGTTAACGAAGAACTGGAAGACCTAGAGGCTAAGCTGTAAGCTAAACCACCAAATAGCTGGCCCCTATAAGATCCCTAAAAAGGTAGGGCACTCTTTTAAGGTTAAGCTACTAGAGTTAATAAAGATCCACCCTATCTTCTCTCTAGACCGACTGTGGAAGGCCGCGGACGACCCGTTGCCTAGATAGTACAATGACCCCCCACCGCCAATTTAGATTGCAGAGGATGAGGAATGGGAAGTTGAAGAGATCTTAGCAGTTAAGAAAGACCGCGGTACCCTAAAATACCGTGCGAGCTGGGTAGGTCACGACGAAGATCTAGAATAGTACCCCGCATCTAATTTTAAGTACTCTCCCTATAAGCTATGGGACTTCCACCTAGCCTACCCTAACCTCCCTAGACCACCACGCTAATTAGAAAGCTGGATTAAATGCTAAGAAGAAGGGGTAGATAACTATAACAATTTAGATAATAATAAGGAGCTCGGACAACGCCTAAGGGCAGGCTTTTTTAGGAGGGGGGGGTAATATGACGGTGCTGGGGCAATGCCACCTGCCATATTTAGTGGACCCTGACTCCTGCTAACTAATCAGGATTTTCCATCCCCGGGATGGAAAATCGCCATTGGCTCGCTTACTACTAGCGCCTTGGCGACCCCTTTGTATCTTGCCAGTCTCTAATAAACTTCTTCTTCTCCTTAGCTTAGTATTCTTATATGGTAGTAATCTACAAGCTTTGGTTTAGAAGCATTTATATAAGCCCGTCACAATGCATCCATTAAAAAGTAATGGTATTGTTAAATTAAGCTTTTCCTTTGGCTTTGCTATAAGATTTGCCTTTACTAGCTTATCTTCTTTAAGAGCTAAGAATTGGTCGTCTCCTAAGATAATTATATTATTGGTTTGCATGCTAACGATTCCGAATAGAGTTCCCGTAGTTATAATAAGGAAGCAGGGATTAAATATAGAAGTAGTTATTAAGAGCTTCTCTTTATGGTGCTTGCTATAAGTAGCCTACTAATAAGTTCCTGCCTTTGCGATTCTATATAATGGCTTAAGTATAACTATGATTGTATCTTTGGGATATTGGTAGCGAATTTGCTCTAGAAGGTATGCTAGTATTAAGCGCTAAAGGCGCGTCTCTAATTAGGTATAGGCCTAAGTAATATCTTATAAATAAACCGCTATTCTATTCTTTATTAAGGAGGGAGCTAGCGCAATAATAACTCGCTAACTAGCTTGTTAAATTATAGGGGATTATATAAGAATTACTTCCTTACCGTTATTGTTATAACCTTAAATAACCAGTCTTGACTTCTTAAATGGGGTATTAGTAGCTTTACCCTTAATCTTATTAACTATTCTTAACTTAAAGATGCGAACTCCATTGAACTTAGTAGGGTTATACTTCTTGAATTTAAAGACTCCTTTTATAATAAGACTGTCAATCTCCTACTTATTAGATACTTGGAAAGGAGCTTTTAAAGTTATAATACAGCCTTCCTTTTAGAGCTGTTTTGCGAGCTTAAAGTCAGCCTTCTCTTTAGCTGTTATAAAGGCCATTAATAACTCGTCTTTACTCTTAATAGTAGTAACAAATTGCTCTTCGAAATTAATAAGGTATTAGCGATTTTATAATCCCTTTAGGCGACCTCTACCGCGTTATAGTTGCGGCACATCTGCTATAATTATATTAGGATTATAGTTGCCTTCTAAAGTATATTAATTGTAGTTCTCCTTTAGGGTATCCTCTAGGGCATTTTATAAAGGCTTAGAACTGTTGTTTCTGTAATAGGGCTTAATAACGGTTAAGCGGAATTAAGTGGGTTTATAGGGTATCTAAAGAGTACAAGTCTAACTATTAATTGTAATGAGTTTATGTGGGCCTAACTATCCTCCCTTTTTACGCCATACGCATACCTTAGATTAGAGTGGCAGATCAAGCATAGTTAAGGTATTTGGGCCATTTCTTATTCCTAGTGCGTCGTTAACCTGGCGTGTGGCGTAGAGACATTATACCTCTTTTATTACTTTGCGAATAGCCTCCGCTCGTTGCGTAACAGATAGGGATAGTAGAGAATTATTAGTCATTTAAGGGTAGGCGCTAAAGACTAGCAATATAGGTACGAGCCTATCTAGGCCAGCGGAATTATTAACAGCCTTAACAGCTATCTATAAGATAAGCTCTTTGCTAGCGCCCTCTAGTTCTAAAGAAATAATCTTATATGCTTATTATAATGGCGTGTAATATCGTTCTACTTTTCTAATATTATTGTGTGCCTTAATAGGGACTTCCTTAACCTTAATTTCTATTGCCTTCGCCTATTACTAAAACTCTGTAGATGAGAAGTTCCTTCCTATGTTATAAATAACTCAATTAGGGGGTCCTAGGTAGACATTAATCTAGTATAATTAAAAAGTATCCCATGCGTTCCTAGCTGATATATCCTTCAGGAAACGTGCGGCTTAAAAGGAGGTTAAAAAGTTAACAACTTAGAGTACTAGCTTGCCGCTAAGATACATAATATTAATAATAATACAGAAGTTGAAGTTGTAGTTATCTTTAAGGGTAAACTTAAATCGGCTAGGGGACTTCTGGTTTATTTGGCAGTAATAGTAGTACTTTATAAGATGCTTAATTGTCTTAACCTCGACTTTATGGCCTGCTCGCTAAAGAACCTTAAGTAATTGGTAAACGGATAGATGGCCAAAATAATGATGTAGTTAATGTAGCTCTAACTTAGTTAAGTGGCTTTAAGCAACGCTCTTTTCTAGTTAATAAAGGAGCAACTAGGGGTGACCCTATTTGCGTATAACGGGCACCCGATTATCTCCCTAAATAAGCATATTCTTAAGGTTATTAAGTTTAATGCCTAATTTATCTATATCTCTAATACAAAATAGAAACGGGGTATTTGCGGGAATAACGTAGAAAGTGATATACCCTAAGGGGGTTTTGACCTTAATTGTGCTAAGAGAGATTATAGTACCCTTGCTAAAACGAATTGTATATTGGCCTGCCGTTAATTAGTTGATCTAAACAGAGCTATTAAGCTGCTAAAGAGCTCAAACTTAAGGTTCTCCTGCTATAGATACTCCTACGGCTCTAGTATCTAGTATAATACTATAGAAGACGTTTACCGAGTATCTATTGTTAAAGGAGAATATAAAACTCTCCTTTGGCTCATTAAAGATGTCTAACTTCGTAATAGTATGGAGCGTAGATTGGTTATTAAGAATAGTAATGGTTTATATACTATCTACCTTACCATACTTAGTGAAGTATTGGTTGGGAAAGTAGTCCTTATTACGGACGCTTTAAGTACGATGTTACGACTACTTGGAGAAGAGTCGCAGGAAGCTAGTTGGTTGATATAGGCACAGTCCAGGATGGATCCGGTGGAACTATGTGACGAGGAATGGTAACCGAGGTCACGTAGCGTTAAACGTATTAACTGTGTTAAACGGAAGGGATGTTACGTTTAATATAGACAACACGTACCTTATATATAAGAGAGGATTTCTTAGGCGTATGGTTGTGTATTTAAAGGACCTTAGTTCCTACCGTAGATAGTTCTCTCCTTGTAGTGAATCTTAGAATATAATTAGAGTTAATCTATTGGGCAACTACTCCACCAGTTATTATTATGTTGTTGTTTTGTTCTTACCTATATACCTAGCCTAATAACAGAACCCACCGTAGTCTAAGCTATAAGGTTCCGTTACACATTTACTACTAAGGTTATGGTATTGGAATAAGATCGAATAATATACCACTAAGAGCAGCACTAGTTATAACGGCGTTAGCAACAGCTACAACCTTAGGGCCAGGTGATACTAGTATAGACAAGGGGGATTCTTAAGTGGTTATATAAGGTTAGTTATAGGAAATAGTTAATCACTTATAAGACAATAATAGGATACTTAAAGAACGTATTAATGGAATTGGAATAGTAAAGATTAAGTTACCTTTAATTAAACGATTCTTAGGAGAGAAGTCGAAGCTTAAGGGATTTCTTACGCAGATACACTTTAAGGTAGTACAGAAAGGAGCAAAGTTAGTAATATTGTTAGATTAAGTAGCCTATGCAGGATTGTTCCTGACAGGGAGGGTACTTAAGTGGTTTAAGCCGTATCTTATGGAAATATAGGCTAATGGCATGATAACTACTAACTAGGACGTACGGTATATATTTACTAGTTAGAATGGGTTCGTAAAGCAACTAATACAAATATTTAGAAACCTAGAGGCTATAACTATAGCAGAATAAAAGCTTCAGAACTTAGTATAACGCACTTTAGTAATTAAGTATATAACACAGTTTTAAACACTAGCTATATAGGTTGAGTGGAATAACAGGGCGCTTATGGCATAGTATAAATAGGGACTTAAGGCTAAAGTCCAGGACGCAATTATCCTAATGGAAGATGCGGATACTTTAAGAAAGTTAATAGATTAGTTAATAAAGATTAATAATAGAATCTATTAAAGGGAACAAGCTAAGAGAGGGCAAGATAGAGTTCTATAGTTATATAAGGCATAGAGTACGCAATGACAGACATTAAGTTAAAAACTATAGAATGGTGCAGAGCTAATGGACCTAAGTAGTACTAAAGAAACCTAAAGATAGGAAAAGAAACTATGGAAACCTAGAGGTTAAGGATTAAGTAATTAAAGGACCTAGGAGTAGAGGCTAAACCAGAAATCTTAGTAGTAGAAGACGTTTAGGCGGACTCTATAGCAAGAAAAATGGTTTAAAGATGGAGCTTGTATAAATTGCGGAAAATAAGGTTATTTTACTAGAGACTATAGAAGTAGTTAGAGTAACTATATGGTAAAGGGAACTAGACCAGCAGATAGCACGTATATATAGAGGGACAATAGTGCACTGTAAGGAACAAAAAAGTGTTTAATTAATAGTTTTGCGTATTGTTATAACAACGTATGCCGAATTTATAAGGACGCTAAGTACGGCGTAAACTATTAGCTATAGAAGCTATTATTACCTAAGTTTAAAGAAACTAACAAACTAGCTCATAGATTGGACATTAAAGACAATAAATTTGATAAAGGCGAAGCATTTACTAATAATAAGGTAATAAAGGCAGCTTACTAGGAGCATGCAGACCTTAGAGAAGTTGAAATAGAAGTAGAGACTAAGACTATTACAGAATAAGGTTTAGTAATGGGTATTGCAATACCATTAGATACGATTTCTATCGCTTTATAAGACAATAGGAGTAACGTTTAGAAGAAACTAAGTAAGTAGATAACTGCTAGTGCTAGCTTATTACTTAATAAAGGTAAAAGGCCACAGGCTTAAGATTCTTAAGAAGAGATAAGAGAAGCTTAAGATTTTTAAAGTGAGATAAGACATACCTAAGAACCCACAACGGACGAAAACTAATGGGAAAGGGTAGTAACTTAGTTTAGTAACAAACGAATGAGTATAGGACGCAAGTTTAAGAACTATAAGTTTGGGGAATAAATAAGAACGTTAGTAATCCTAAGTAAATATAGTGTTTAGCCTAAAGATTAAACAGTTAATACTAGGATTAAAAAGTAAGACGATTATAAAGATCTAGCTATAAGACGCAGAAAATAAGAAACTATAGATAAGTTTAGGATAAGAATTATTATATAGCAAGAGTAAAAGCTAGATAAGAGGTCAGCTATGCTAGGTTATATAAGGGATAGAGTACCCATGCGAAGAGTTATTAATAGGCTAAGTATAGGGATACCGAGGGCAAAGTGGTTAAATAAACTAGAATAAGAAGAGGATCTAGATATTCTAACTAGGTTTAAAGAAAGACATATTAAAGGATATTATAATATAGTAATAATAAGGTACTTTCTAATAGATAGACTATATATACTAAACCAGCTGTACGGAAAGTAGTATAGGCAACGACATAATAACGAATAGGAAGACTTTTATATATGGCTAAATAAAAAAGTTGTCTAAGACTAACCTATTACAGAAAAATGCATAAGTTATATTAAAGGAGTATTAATTATAATGTTAAGGAACCTAGAAGAGGGATCTAGGGACTAAAGAAATAAGCGACAAATCTTAGTACCTATAGTAGAAATACCAATGGTTAGGTTAACTAGGTATAGGTTTAAACTTAAGGATGAAAATAAACTAAGAGTTAACCTAAAATATGCAGCGTATTATACACTATTATGGATAGCTTGTGTGGATAATATATATAATATATATAGAGCACCTAAAGACAAGAACCAGAAGTACCTAGTAAGAATATATTAGGCACTAGAGGAAAAGCGGTTTAGAAATGCTAAGTATATATATAGTTGGCACCTAGTAGAAGTATAAGGTTAAGGAGACTTAATACTTTAACTAGGAAGATTCCTTACGGAAGAATGCCTAGATGGATAATAGTGGTGGGAATACCCAGAGAACACTTGTCTATAGTATATAGAGGAAAAGAAATAAACTAAGTATTAGCTAAAGTTAGACTAAGTATATATAGGATCTAGCAGCTAATAGTTGGGAAAAGGGGAGGTGTATAGGACTAAAGGGAACTAGTATTAGAGCCTTAGACCCTTAAAGGAATTTAAGGATAATACCTAAATTTAAGAGCTAAGTGGCAAGATTAGCAGTTTAAAATATTAGTAGATAGTAGAGTAATTAGGAACCATATATTACTAAAGGCAGTAAAAAGGATGGGATTACTATACAGACAGAAGAAACACCTATATCTACTTATAACAATTTTAGGAGATTAGATAGCCTATAGAGGAGGTATTATTAATCTTAAAATAGGACCTATTTAGATAACTATTAAAGGGAGACTAGTTAGAATGTCTTTTAATATCCTACTGTTAGGATAGGATAAGGCGATACTAGGAATGCCTTAGTTATAGGAGTATAATCTAAAGATTAATTGGGTTATAGGTTAAGTTGATATTAAGGATATATAATAGTGTAAAGTGCGACAGTAAACTAAGTTAGTATGGTACTAAGTTAGAGTGATATATAAAGAGACTAAGTAAGGCTTAAGTTATATACCAAAGAGATACCATAAGTATGGTAAAAAGTTATAGTTATTAGAAAGTAAGAAGCTGTTAAAGCATATAGCTTAGGACTATAAGATAGAATTAGAAAAGGGAATAAGTCTAAAGTTCTTTCTAATTTATAAGCTTACTAAAACAGAGTTAGTAGCGCTTAAGGAGTTTATTTAGGAGAACTTACAAAAGGGATATATTAGACTATTATAGTTATTAGCAGGATATCCAGTACTATTTATCCTAAAGAAAAACGGAAAATTTAGGATGTGTATAGACTATAGATAGTTAAACAGTATTACTAGAAAGGATAAGTATTCTTTACCCTTAATTAGCGAAATCTAAGATAGGATAGGCAACGTAAAGATCTTTATAAAGATAGATCTAAGATGGGTATACCATTAGATTAGGATTAAGTAAGGCGATAAATAAAAGGCAGCCTTTAGGTCAAAGGAGGGACTATATAAACTATTAGTTATGCAATTTGGGCTTATAAACGTACTAGTAACGTTCTAGAAGTGAATTAATAGTATATTAGGAGAACACCTAGATGAATTTGTTATAGTATACCTTAATAACATTATTATCTACTTAGAGAGTAAGGAAGAATATAGAGAACATATTAAATGGGTCTTAAAGAGACTATAAGAAGAATAGATGCTAGTAGCAATTAAAAAATGCGAGTTCTTTACCCAGAAGACTGATTTTGTTGGATTTATTATTAAACTAGGCCAACTTAGTATAGATCTAAAGAAGATTGAGGCTATAGTAAATTAGCAAGAACTAGAGAATATTATATAGTTGAGATTGTTTCTAGGGTTTTATAATTATTATAAAAGGTTTATAGCGCAATAGTTATAGGACATTAAGCTATTTACATAGTTAATAAAGAAAGAAGAACTATAGGTATAGGGAAAGGAGTAATAAGAACTATTTAAAAGAATTAAAGAGTTGTTTACCTAGGAGCCAGTTCTTAAGATCTATTAACTAGGTCTAGAGACGGTTATAGAAATAGATGTATTAGACTTTATACTAGGGGCATACTTCCTATAGAAATATTAAGATAGATGGCACCTAGTGGTATACTATAGTCGGAAAATAACATTACTAGAGTTAAACTATAACATCTACAACAAGGAGTTGTTAGGTATAGTTATAGTACTTAAGGAATAGAGAGCATTCTTATAAGGTATAGAGAAACCATTTATGGTTAAGACGGACTATAAGAACCTTATAGGATTCCTAATAACAAAGGAACTCAACTAAAGACAGGTTAGATGGGCGGAAATGCTTATAGAATACTATTTCGAAATTTAGTATACTAAGGGTACAGACAATACACAAGTAGACGCTTTAAGCAGAAAGGCTGAACTATAAAGTAATAAAAAGCTATTAGGAGCTTTATTACAAAAGGATTAAGACGGATTAATTAGGTATAATTATCCGAAGATTACAGTAACTAAGGAAAGTTAGGTCTATAAATTACCTAAGAGTAATTAGACTTAAAAGATCTAAGAAGTATAGGTAGAGGATCTAGACTTAGAGTAATATAAAAATAAAGAAGCAACGTATATGCCTAAGTCTATTATAGAAGAATTTGTTAAGGAATTCCATAAGGGAATAATATAAGAATATAACAGAGCTATAGGCTTAGTATTAAGACTTTAAGAGGAATATATTATTTAAGGAATCTAGGGACTAGCAAGATAAGTTATAAAGAAATATTTAGATTGCTAAAGAAATAAACTAATAAGGTATAAGCTGTATAGAGGGCTATAACCTGTTAAGACACTAGGAAGGCTATAGGAGGTTATATTATAGGACTTTATTATTAAGTTACTAAAGTTAAGAGATCCTATTATAGGATAAGATTATAACGTAATTTTAGTAATAGTGGATAAGCTAACAAAGTGGGGATACTTTATAGCATGCACTAAAGAGATATTAGCAGAAGATATCGCTAGAATCTATATAAAGAAAGTATTTATAAGATATGGAGCACCAGACAAGATTATATTAGATAGAGATTTAAGATTTATAGTAGTATTTTGGGAAGTATTTTTAGCAGAATAAGGAGTTCGCGCAGTAATATCTACAGCGTATTATCCGCAGATGGATAGACAAATGGAAAGACTAAATTAGACACTAGAGTAGTATCTAAGGCACTATATTAATTATATATAGAACAATTGGGTATCGTTATTACCAGTTATATAGTTTGCATACAATGCAACACTATAAGAAGGAATAGGGACATTACTATTTAAGGCGAATTATGGGTACGAGCTAAGAACATCGTTATCGCCACATTAAGCAAAAAAGACGAGTAGCACAGCTAAGTAAAGAATGGAGATATTAATAAATCTTTATATAGACCTTAAAGAAACAGCTAAACTAGTATAAGAATAAATAAAAAGGTACTATAATGCTAAGAGATTTAAGGGACCAGATCTTAAGGAGGGAGATAAAGTATAGCTACTATATAAAAATTTTAAGAGTTAATAACTAAGTAAGAAGTTAAACTATATCAGACTAGAACCTTTTAAAGTTAAGTAAAGAATTTTATTAGTTATATATAAGTTAAACCTACTAGCCAAAATGAAAATCTACCCTATATAGCATATTATAATGCTAGAGCCAGTATACGGGAATGTTAAGCCACTAGTCTATAAGGCAGACACGTATAGAGGATAAAAGGGAGACAAATAGTAAGTTTTAAAGATTATTAGTTACGAGGATGTAGACGACGAAATATAGTATAAAGTAAAGTGGATAGGCTATAGTAAGACTACCTAGGAACTACTAAGCAATTTAAGGAACGCTATAGGAAAGGTACGGGAGTATTAAAAAAAAGTAGGTTAGGCAATATTAATAAAGAAGGATTGCCAAAAAATAAGTTACCTAAGGGGGACCTAAAAGAAGCAATTACTAAGCTACTTAGAGTTGTTTCCCTTATAGGAGAAGAGCTAGTCCTTTTGTTATCTAGTTTAGATAAACCCTATTAAACTAGTTTCCACTTCTTAGAATGGACCTTCTTACGGACACATTTAAGACGTTAAAGACGAGTATAAGCTAAATATTAAGCTTTAAGGACGTGTGCGGACTCTTCTAAGGCATATTAAACCACGAGCAGCATAGAGGCTAGCTTACTATTAAGCTTTATAGTAGTAGATTAAACATAAGACCCTATAATAAGTTACTTAAGGAATACAAAGACTGTTAAGAGTTATAGGACGCGTATACTTAGCATTAAAGACAGAGCGAACATCATAGGATAATTAAACGTTTGCTTTAGTGCACTCTAAGCAAGAAAAGGGTTGTTGGGATAAAGGACTTGCTAGCGCAACATATACTAACCCCTCTTTAGCGTAATAAGAGCAGGGGATCGCCATTACTTCACTAAGCAATAGTATGGAGGAAACTGTATGAAGGCGACGCTCAACCTAGGAAAGAGAAGAAGAAGCTTTAGGTATAATAAGCAAGGATATTAACCAGACTAATTAAATGGATATTACACCTCTAGTAGACAACTTGGAGATGTTAGGAATCTTTAAGGACGAAGATAAAGAGGAGGGAGATAGTGTTACGGACGCTTTAAGTATAATATTACAACTACTTGGAGAAGAGTCGCAGGAAGCTAGTTAGTTAATATAGGTATGGTCTAAGATAGATCTGGTGGAACTATATAATAAGGAATAGTAACTAAGATTACGTGGCGTTAAACGTATTAACTGTATTAAATAGAAGGGATGTTATGTTTAATATAGACAATACGTACCTTACGTATAAGAGAGGATTTTTTAGGTATATGGTTATGTATTTAAAGGACCTCAGTCCCTACCGTAGATATTTCTCTCCTTGTAGTAAATCTTAGAATACAATTGGAGTTAATCTGTTGGGTAACTACTCCACCAGTTATTATTATGTTGTTATTTTGTTCTTACCTATATACCTAGCCCAATAATAGAACCCACTGTAGTCTAAGCTATAAGGTTCCGTTATAGTCCTTAATTTCTATATCTATAAGAAGCTGTTTGGCCTTGTTAACCTTACCCTTAAGATCTTCTTCGCCTTTATATTGAACCAGGAAGCTTTAGAAGTAGGCTATAGTAACCTTATAATTTCCGACATTTTATGCGCTCTAGCGAAACTTATTATATACCTTCTTTTATCTGTTAAGAGAGTGCCTAGTTGACTAGCAATTTGGCTTCTTATAAACATAGCATTTCTTTTGTTAATTATTTTAAGATAAACCTCTATAAGGACCTCTATAATTGCTTTATAGTTAATATTAATTGTACCCTCTGCTGTATCCCCTACCCTGGCCACTATATGTTCGATCAGTCCAGTTATAATCATGTTAGTCAGTCGGGTTAATTAAAGTAGGTTAGGGTTAGGCGTTAAATTGGTATACTTCTTAAGAGCGTAGAGCGGTGCTAATAGAGGATCTTAATTAAGCATACACTCCTTTATAAGTATTTGTAGGATTAAAGAGGGTAAGGTTATATTCTTTAACACCTTAATATATGCTAATGACTTAATCGCGTAGGCTAAAGTCCTCTTGATATAATTTGGATAAACTATACTAAATTATCTAAAGTCGATTAAAGAGCTTTTGAAGATAGTTAAGTTAAGAGGCATCTGGGTTTATAGTAATAATTCTTAGAAAGGTAGTCTCTCTCTACTCTGATATATACTGCTGCTTATTCTCTTCTGTTTTAAAGTAGCATCTTGTCTTATATATTATTTGGTTAAAATTGTATCCTTTTCCTACCAAATAATTATAATAGAAGGTACTAGTGCGGCCCTTAAGCATAATAGAATAAGCATTATAATATTAGTTAGGTTCTAGTCCAACCTTCTAGTAATAGTTATAGAAGATGCGCAGCTTTGAATTAAGGATATTATACAGTTCCCCACTAAACCTCTTCTCCTAGTCCGAATAGAGTTTCGTAAGCTCTATAAGCATTTTTAAGGTGCCTCCAAGCGGTATTAGGCCACGTTGAAATTGCATTAGAGATTAAGGTAGGGATTGCTTTATAGGCTATAGTGGAGATGCAGAGCTTAATGGAATATAGCATGGTACCTAATTTTTCTATAGCAGAGTTTAAAGGTTATTAAATCGCGAAGCAAGGGGGTCTTGCGCTTACTCTTAGGGGGCAGTAGTTAAAGTTGTGGGTTAAATTAGTAGGAGTAATAGGTATAGCACGTAAGAACTTATGCCTGGAGTAATGGAATTAGAACGTGTCTCTATTAGTATATTATTTGGATTCCATTATAAGTTAAGCTTCTTTATATTACATAATTAGTGCTTAATCTCTTATGGAGTCCATTTATGCTCTTCTTTTACGTTAATAACTTGCTCCTAAATATTGTCTCTAATAGTGTCTCTATCTATAGGGACAAATACTCCGTTCTCCTAAAGGAAGTTACGGAAGTCTTATACAATATTCTTCTTTGCGAGGGCCTATGTTTTCTTTGTCCATCCAATAAAGTCCTCCTTTATGCAATACCATAGCACAGTATCATTGTATTCGCTGTCTGTGTATTATACTATACAGTATAGTAAGAATCCGTTCAGGTCCTGTTGCTTGGCGTTTATAGGGTCAATGTTTTTGTCCTATATCTCTAGGTTAATGTTGTTTTTATACTTCTTTGGGTAGGTTAACGCCATAATAGAAGTAGAATTAATGGGGTGTTGTACGTTAAAGGTAGGTAGGATTTTCGGCTTTATAGGATCTTGTAGGTTTACTGTTAAAAGGTAGGCAATTTGAGGCGTAGTTAACGCGTTTTAGACGTTAACTTAGGACCCTAGGTTTAGTAACACTTCTGACCTAAAGTACTTGACTAAATCTTTGTAAACGCGATTATTCTGCGTAATAGACGCAACTTGGTATCTCCTAGTACTCAGTGACACTTCTATTACTAGTTTTCCGCAAGCCTAAGGTAGCATAGTATTACTAGGAACCCCTATACGAGACTATCTCTTCTGTTAATAACCTAGCTGCTCTATAGTTGACTATGTGTTTAACCACTAATCAGTGTTGGTTATATAGGGTAACTCACCAATAACGACTACTTAAGTAGGTTACAGTGATATTAGTTAATAGCTTGATATATTTAGAATAAGGAAGGGTGAGGAGCTTAAGACTCCTCGCCACGCTAGTGCCGCGGCGTCACGTGACGACCGCTTGCCTCATTCCCAACAGGAACAACACTAGATTCGTATTAAAGTCCGTATAAAAGGCAACGTCTGTTACGGCGCTAGTGGAAAACGGTGGATTATAGTAGACGTTATAGTAGACGCCGAGTCATGTAAGTCTACGTGACTAGAGGACCGCATAAAACTTCGTACAGCGCTGCTATTCTTCTCCCTTCCTTTCTCTAGCTTTGGATCCTCGTTTATAGACTACCAATTATACAGGCTTGCGCGTCCCTTATGCCGTGCTCATGCCTTAATTAACTAAGTCGCTAATATTATCCAAAGCTCAACTACTTTTTCTTCCTGAGAAGGAACTCAAATATATCTATAAAGGACATAGAATAGGACCCTAAGGACATTACTAGGACTATAAGGACAGGATAGACCCCTAAGAACTAAAAGAACACGAACAGAACGCAAAACCTAAGAATAGGACACGCACGGACCAGAACCCCTAGAAAATAAACAATTACTAGAAATTACCTAATACCCCTACCACCATGCCAAGAAATATAGCAGCCGGCAAAGCCGCTGTAGGACCCGCAAATACCTCTAATGGTGAAACAGTCGCCGTTTTAACCCCCCAGAAAGAGCTCGCAGCAGCTAATGCTAAAATTAAACGGCTTTAAGAGCTGCTTAAAACTAGAGATACCCCTGCACCTAGCAAGAAGTTATTAGACACCTAGAGACTTACTATAGTCCTTAAGACCCTAGCCTAACATACAGTATTAGCATTATCGCGGTCCGCGAAGGTTGCGGACCCCCTATTGTTTATAGACGGAACTAACCCTATATTTAATAATTGGAAGCTTTAACTGCAAGACAAGCTTAAAGTTAATATAGACCACTTCCCTACTACCTAAGCTAAAATGGCCTACGTCTTTGGCCGTACTGGTAGGGACGTATAGATATATCTACGTCCGCGATACGCCTAGGACTCGGCAGACCCCTTCCTCTCTAAAAAAGAGATGGTTAACTACCTGTCTTCCATTTACAAGGACCCCTTTAAGACACAGAACGCCCGCCTTGATTACAAAGCTCTTAATATAAAGATAATAGAGACCTTTTCAGCCTTCTAGACCTGCTTTCTGTACCTAGCTAGCCAAGCCTAAATTCCCTATAAAGACCTAATACCAGACCTCTTTAATAAGCTTACCCTAGACCTATAGCGCGCCGTACTACCAGTTTTTACTACTATATAGACACTAAAGGTACTTACGGACTACTGCCTAGCTATTAACCAAGGCCTTTATTAAATTAAGGCATGATCTAAGCAGTATAAAGCTAGAAACTCTCTAAACTAGACTATAAGCACTTTATAAACGGCCTGTAACGCCCTGGCACGATCTGCAACTCCTACGGCACCAGCCATACAGCCCGCCGTTAATTTAATAGCTAGCCGTGCAGCTAGTCCTACTGCGGGTCCAGCGCACACTTAGCCTACGTATAATGACCCCTATAAACAGGCCCTTAGTAATTAAGGAGCTTGCTTTTTATATGGCTAGAAAGACCACTTTGCAAAGAATTACTAGATAAAGGCAAAAACGGGCGAGGTTCTGTTAATTTAGGAGAACAGTATAGAGTTGGAAAAAGAGGAACCCTAGAGGAAGACTCCTCTCTAGGGTTAAAAGGGATTAATATGTTATATATTAATCTAGGTCGGCTAGTTAGTAGAAGAAGCTACACTATCCCTTATACCTTATTCTATAATGGATATTAAGTTTTAACCTCTGCTTTAGCTAACTCTAGAGCAAATGCCTTTGCCTTAATAGACACCCAGTATACCGTAAAGCTGGCTAACTTTTTAAATGTACCCCTTAAAGAACTGCCCAAACCAATTCCTATTTGCGGGTACAATAGACGAATAGGGCCACCTATTACGACTATCTTGCGGATTCACCTCCGCATTAACAGATAAAGGCAGTATAACGTCCCCTTTCTTATTACGGACCTTGGGAGCCACAATATAATCATAGGGAGAAAATAGCTAGCCTATTTAGGCTTACAGCTTAATGTACGGAATAGACGGCTTATCTAGCCTAAAACCCTACCCCCAACCCCTTCCTTTATAAAAGAAATCAGCATTACAATAGAAAACCTTATACAGCCCTAGATTAATACTATTTACCAGGCCGATGCTATGCGCAGAGACTAGGCCTTTAAGAAGGATATACGTCTTAATCCTTAACGGATCCGTATACTACGCCGCCCCTAGACTGTGTATGTTACGCCATCCGCACCAGAGACCTAGAAAGTTAGTAGTGACCTAGCTAAGCCCCCTATGGAGAACCTAGGCCCTACGCAGCCCCAAAGGAAAACCAGGGATATTGGACGCCATACTAAGCTAATAGACAGGAAGGATAACTTATAGAAAATGGAATATAAGCTAAGGAAGACTATACACCCTATACCGCAAGATACGGCCCGATAAGCGTCTATAAAGAAACCTACGGACCTTCCACCAGTCGATATCTGCTATATTGGCGCTATAGGATTCTACCAGAACTTAGTTTAGCCTAATACTATTACCTTTACAACTAGCCTATACGAAATTGATTGAATGCTTAAAGAAAAGGAAAGTAAGCTTAGCGGACAGAAAAGCGAGCTTATGGATAAGGAACTAGTAGAACAAAAACTGCCTAATCAACACTGGAAATTCAAGGACGTATTCTCTAAGGTAGCGTCAGATATACTTCCGCCTCACTAACCGTATAACTACAAGATTAAGATTGATTAAGGTAAGGGAAGCACCCTTAGCTTTAGCCCTCTCTACCTACAGTCTATCGCCGAATTGTAGGCCACAAAGCAGTACCTTATTGATAACCTTAATAAGGGCTTTATTGAGCCTAGCTAAGCCCCTTTTAACTTGCCTATTCTCTTTGCCAAAAAACCAAATGGAGGACTGCACTTCTGCATTAACTATTGTAAGCTAAATAACATAACCCATAAGGACCGCTATCTACTACCCTTACTTAATAAGACTCTTGCCCAAATAAGTAGAGCTAGGGTCTTTATAAAGCTTAATATCCACTAGGCCTTTTACTGAATTAGGATAGACCCTAGGTCTAAAGAGCTTACTATATTTTAAACCCGTTACGGAACGTACAAATATAAGGTACTCCCTTTTGGACTAACTAATAGACCAGCTATATACCAGCGGTATATAAATAATGTACTCTTTAACTACCTTAATGACTTCTATATGGCCTACCTAGATAATATTATAATTTACTCTAAGAACGAGCTGGAATATAAGGAGCATGTCCATAAAGTCCTATAACGGCTCCGCGAGGCTGGTCTCCAGACCAATATTAAGAAGTTAGAATTTAGTATTAAGCGTATAAAGTACCTAGGTTTTATTATTAGTACGGATAGAATTAAGGCCAACCCAGAGAAAACGGCCGCAATTAATTAGTAGACACCCCCACGGACCGTAAAGGGGGTATAATTATTTTTAGGTTTCTGTAACTTCTACTAACGCTTTATTAAGAACTATAGCAGGATTACCTAGCCTCTTAACTACCTTACTAGGAAAGACCAGCCATTCCACTTTAACGCCATATATATGCAGGCCTTTAATGAGCTTAAAAAGCGGCTGGTATTAGCTCCCCTACTTACCTACTTTGACCTAGAATGGCCCTTAATGCTAGAAACTAATGCCTTAGATAGTGCGATAGCCAGTATTTTTTCCTAGAAATAACTGGATAGAGAATAGCACCCTATTGCATACTATTTAAAGACTATAATAGATGCCGAGCTAAACTACTATATCTATAATAAAGAAATGCTGGCTATTATCTCTAGCTTTTAGCACTGGCGTGTATAGCTAGAGGGGACCCTTAAGCCCATTAAGGTAGTTTTGGATTATAAGGCCCTGGAATACTTTATAACAACCAAGGCCCTTACAGCCCGCTAGGCACGCTAGGCGGATATCCTATCTTAGTTTAACTTCTTAATTATATATAGACTAGGCGCTACGAACTATGCGGATGCTTTTATAAGGTGTGAATAGGACCTAGGTAACTAGGCGGCTATAAAGATCTTATTACGGACCTAGGCACTACTATAACCAGAGCACCTTAACCCCTAGATACAGGCAGAACTAAATACGGACCCTTTGGATGCTAAGATATGCCCCATTAACTCCATGGAACTTAACCTTATTAATAAACTGCTATAGGCAAACCGTACGGCCCCTTCTCTACAGGAGTGCCGCGAAAAGGTAAAGGATGCTACTAGCCTATAGTCCCTCAAAAACGGACTGCTTAAGCACTAGGAACGGCTAGTAGTGGCAGAGGAACAGAATTTACAAACTTGGCTTATCGCTAAAGCATATACTTAGGTCTCTACGGCCCACCCTAGAAAAAATAAGACCCGCAGAATTATTGGCGACCGCTACTACTGGCCTAGAATGGTTATGGATATTAACCGCTATATACAGAACTGTGATAACTGCCGTAGGTTTATAATTCCACAAGACAAGACCCTAGGGCTATTAAAGCCACTCCCGATACTAGAACGCCCCTAGCAGTATATCTCTATAGACTTCTATGAGTTACCTACAGACCGCAACAGATATAATATGGTTATAATCCTAGTTAACTGCTTTAGCAAGCGCCCGTTCTTAATCCCCTGTTATAAGAATATTAATGCTAAAGAGGCGGCCTAACTGTATATCTACTATGTCTACCGAATTTACGGACTACTAGATACTATCATATCCAACCATAGGCCGTAGTTTATATTAGCCTTCTGGAATAAGTTCACCCGGATCCTAGGTATTAGGCTAAAGCTCTCTATAGTATACCACCCCTAGATAGACGGTTAGACAGAGATTATAAATTAGTACTTGGACTAGAGACTCTGGCCCTTTATTAACTACTTTTAGGATAACTGGAGCGGACTACTACCTATAATAGACTACGCCCAGGCAACCCTACCCTATAACTCTACAGGGTTTGCACCTATTTAGCTAGAAATAGGATACTTACCCTATATAAGCTTTAACTAGAAGAGACCGAAAGGACTATAGACTGTGCGCGAAAAACTATCTTATAAGGAAGCACAGCAGTATGCTAGATACTTAGAAGAAGTATAGACGGTAGCCTGTAAGAACCTAGAGAAGGCCTAGAAATCGATAGAACAATAGGCAAATAAGCACAGGCGCGAGCCTAACTTTACTATAGGCGACAAGGTCTGGGTTACAATAAAGAACTAGAAGATAGAACGGCCTAGCCATAAGCTAGACTATAAGATAGTAGGACCGTATAAGATCCTTAATAAAGAAGGCAACTTATATAAGGTTAAACTCCCAGACTTAATTAAAGTCCACCCTATTTTCTTACCAGATAAGCTACGGAAAGCTATAAATAACCTACTACCTAGACAAAAGA
>Ga0307507_10001461_pt1 | contig 52892 bp, 18 predicted proteins | sample 7_EM_MG_FD_207223 | JGI IMG/M metagenome (GOLD analysis project Ga0307507, IMG submission 207223) | Populus trichocarpa ectomycorrhiza microbial communities from riparian zone in the Pacific Northwest, United States - 7_EM | ecosystem: Host-associated > Plants > Roots > Unclassified | place... | reverse complement strand
TGTGCTAGGTACAAGGTATAAATAGGGGTTGTAGGGGAACGTGCGTAGGTGTCTCGGGACGAACGTGAGCACGGGTCAAGAACGTCAAAGACGCGCAGAGACGTGAGAACGAGTGAGTCCCGTGACACCTAGGAATACTTAAATATCCTAGTAGCTCTCTGGCTCTGGCCACTCTTAGATTGTCTGCACTTATACTAGGTCTATAACTACACCTATAGGCGTTATAATGTAACCCAGGAACTTAACCTACTTGGTGTTAAAAACACACTTTAACGCCTTGGCGTAGAGGCCCTAATTATCTAAGCGTTCCAGCACTTTACGGACGTGTTGCTTATGCTAATTTTTATCTTCTAAGTAGATTAGAATGTTATCTAGATAGATAACGCATATGCGGTTAACTAGTCCCCCTAAGGCTCTATGAATATACAATTAAAATATTATAGGCGTATTAGCTAGCCTAAAAGGCATTACTATATACTTAAAGTGGCCGTATTGGGTTTTAAAAGCGGTCTTCCACTTATTCCCTTCTTTAATACGGAGCCTATAATAGGCGTCTTATAGATTCAGCTTTGTAAAGATCTTTACCCTAGATAGTTAATCTAGTATTTTACTAACTAGTGGTAGTAGGTAACGGTTCTTAATTGTGATCTTATTAAGACTGTAATCGTCTATGTATAGCCTTATAGTTCTATCTGGTTTTGGAATAAAAAGGATTGGCGCGCCTGCTGGCAACTTACTAGGCTATATCTATCCCTTTTTTAGTAAGCCATTAAGGTACTCCTATAGGATCTTAAGCTCTTTATAAGAAAGGTTATAGATAGAAAGGTTTAGCGGTTGTTTGCCTTCTTTTAGATTAATTGTATAATTATATTCCAAGTTCCGCTAAAGGACTTTTGCTTGCCTGCCTGAAAATACCCTTAGTAAGTCCCTTAGGCCTGCTGGGATATTTAATAAATTAGGGTCGCGTTTGTCCTCTATGTTATCGTTAGGTAGGTCCTAGAGGTCCCTTAGGGCGCTTACGGGCAGCGTCGCGCGCTATAGTGGCTGTTTGTATATAGTTGCCACTATACGTTAAACAGTTTTATGTGGTAGCTAGTGGAGGGTAGGGAACTCTTTGACACAGCGTTTAAAGTGTTATAGTATACTTTCTGCATATTGCTTAAGCCAGAGTAACCTATGGCGGTAGAAGTATCTTATAAGATCTTTAAGATCGCCGCTTCCCTGCAATATCTCTGTGACCTGTCCGGCAGTTCCCCATAGGGTATCTGTTATAGAAGGGTTATCGCCTATACTAGGCTTTATACCCATCTTGCTATAAAACAGGGGTTAGATCTAATACTCCTTTAGGTGTAGAGTGTATACTATTTCTCCTAGAGCTATATCTTCTAGGATATCTTTTAAGCTTGTTAGTGAAATACGCCCTTCTAATTCTTTATCGTTCCACTATTTAAAGGCTCTTATCTTAAAGTATATCTTAGGATCTACTTCTGCAAGCCAAGGATATCTAAGAATAAGGTTATAGCCTATAAAGTTAGCCGCCTAGAAGGGTTGCGGGTCGACCACCTTGGTGTAGTTATATATATTAGCCACTGACACTGTAAGCTTATAGGCACTATGTAGTTTAATTTAATGCTTATCTAGGAACCCTATAATAGGTTTCCGCTACTTTAGCAATAGGATAAGCTCATGCTCTTTTACCAAATTATATTATATAAGATTAATTTCGGCGCCGCTGTTATATAGTGCTTAGAACTAACGTACCTTGCCCATAGGGAGTACCATTTCTAGCTTAATAGTAATATAGAGAGTCTCTCCTTCTATATCTTGCCCTAGTTGCAGCTAGGAGAGGTCCGTAACTAGGGCTTTTCTTTTTTTGGATTATTAGTGTAGTTATTGCCCTGCTTATTTTTCTAATTGGGTTTACCTCTAAAGAAGTTTTCTCTTAACTTTTTAGAGTGTTCCTATAAGGGTGCTAGACGGGTATTAGGTTGGCCCTAGGAGTCTTTCCCATTGCTTAAGGTCCCTAACTTTAACCCTTTTGGATTTCTCTTTAAGAACAGCTTCTTTAAAGTTTAGGTCTGCCCTATATTGCTACTAGAGTGCCCGCGTTTCTAGTTACTCCCTAGCTTCTTACCAGAAGAGGTCTAGTTCCTTACTATATCCTTAGCGTTTAGAACCGCTTATTTAAAATTTGTATATATAGTAATCCGCGATAGGGCTCCTACGCGCTTTATTTTGTTATAAATTACTAGCTTAATTCTAGCCTAGATAAATCCAATTTTCTCCTTTTTATAGATGCTACCATCCTTATTTTTAAAGGGCTTTGGATCTATTAGTTAAGCACAGGTTTCTATAAAGTTTATAAACTAGCGGAAATTATAGCAGTTAAGCTATGTCCTATTCCAGAATAGTTCTGCGTAATTATATTATATAATATACAGATCTTAAGTCCATTTCTTTAGGAAGGTTTGCAGCTGCGACTATATAGTAATTTGCTCTTTATTAAGCTAATTTAGTGCAATTTAGTTTAGGGATTAATCTTTAATCTTACTAATAATCTAATAGGTACGCTCTTTGGTATTATCTTATATTATTAGCATCTTAAAGAAGTTATCTATTTTATAAACCTAATTGTCTAACTGTTGGGCGTTGGGTCTCTAGCAAAGTTCTAGACTACTAGAGGCCTTAACCAGTTAGTCTATATCCTTTTTTTATTTACTGCATAGATATCTCTCTAAGTCTTCCATACCTCCTTAGGTAGGTACTAGGTATCCCCTAGGAGGCCCTTGGCCTTAGCCAGGTTATAAAAGATTTTATTTAGCTTGGATTAAGCTCTACTAGATCTAGACCTACCCCTAAAGGTTTCTAATATGTTTATTAGTGGCTCCTTCCCATATAGCTTCCAAGAGCCTTACGGCAGCTTCCTAATATCCTCCTTAAAGAAAATTGGTGTGGGGCTCTTAACTTTCCAACCTTAGGCCTAGGGAAGCTCCGGCTATAGAGGTAGTGTTAGTACTAGTAGCTAATACGGGTTTCCCTGCAAGGCTTAAGTCTTAAGTTAGTGGTTAGGTTGGATTGCCCAAAGGGGTAGGCCCACTTGGCTTATAAGCAGTCTATACGCCGCCACTATACCAATTATAGGCCGGTGGTCTTCCGGGAGGGTTCCAGTTAGGTCCCTAATTGGGCGTATTGGTGTATTTCTTTGGCATTTCTAGTTTAGGGGAAGATTTTAGGGTTATATCTGGCACTTAATCTTCTAATTAGCCTAAGTAGGGCTAGAGGGGTTCCGGCTGCTTTCTAGTAGTGTTGTAACTATTATAGAGGGTGTCTGTATTTTCCTTAGCGTTGCTAGTGATCGTAGGTGTGCGAGAGTCTTTAAGCTCTTGGTGCATCTAGGTGTTAGGGCTTGTTTAGCCGTCTTGCCTAGAGGTTTGTATTGTCGCAATCTCTTACTGTTAGAGGGACCTTCCTGCCTTAGCGCGATGGCTGTCTATAAGGTATTCGTGGAGTTTCTATTTAGGTCATTACGAGATTTTAAGGGAGAATAGTGGATGTAAATAAAAGATATAAACAAACAATCTGGTTCTTAAAGCCAGCTGCCCTTCTAAAATGGAGTAGGAAGGATTTAAATATAAGGGGGCTTTGTAAATAGGGGGCTATAAGGACACGATTGTGGAATAGGATAGATTGGTAAGAGAGACAAATCCTTAAGAAGGTAAGGCCTCTGGGATTGTGGAGACTATATACTACGGGCACGTGCCTCTGGCACGTAACCGGCGACTATCTAAGGGGCGTCTGGAGGTTGTCCTAAGGGCAACCCAAGGTGTCCGTAATAATATCCCTTATACCTAGGACTATTAATACCCGGCCTAGCGTTAAGCCTAAGAATGGGCCTAACTTTAAGATCTTAAATATCCGCCTTGTATTAAAAATTAGACCTAGTTATCGCGTTACTAGGACTAATATCCGTTATAGGGTTTTAGTATACTTGGCCTAGAGGTATTCTGCTAACTGGAGTTTGGGCTAGCTAGCTATATATTCCTACTAGATATAGGCTAAGAAGGTAATAGTATTAGCAGCCCTATATACGGATTTTTAGTAGATATTAATTAAGGTAGCTAGGCTACTTATATTTATAGGCTTTAAGCTACTAATATAATATACCTTTTTACTACCCTAGATTGTAGTAATATCCACTCTACGCTATTTTTTAATTTACTTGCTAATAGTAATAGCTAGCTCTCTACCTAATTTGCCTTTTTTACCTCCGCTTAAGTAAAGGTAATAAATTTATCTAAATTATTACTAAGCTAATTATAATTCTAATTAGGCAGGTTTCTTTTAAGCGCCTTATAGCTAGTTATATACTAGGCGCAGCTATAGAGAGCAGTAATTCGCTTATTGGATATAACGTAGCTTAAGGTTAGATTCTAAATAGTATACTAATATTTTTTCTCCGCCTAGTTATAGAACTAGTTTTTTATACTTATAGTAAAGGCCTTTTTTTACATTTCCCCTAGAATCTCCTCTATATACGGCTTGCGGATATTAAACTCTTTAAAAGCCCGTAAAGTAGAATTATAGTTAAAGTAATAACCCTAGCTATTAGTGGATGGAGACTATTTCTTATAGTTCTCTAATATAATCTTTTATAAATAGCCCTTTTCCTTATTTATAAGAGTATAGATATAATAAAAGAGCTCTACTCTTTTTAGCATTAGTCTTTAGGCGCCGCGCTAGCTTCTTTAGTAGGATATTTATAGGTAGAACTATAGATATTCTACCTAGACTAAGCTCTTACCCTATATTAGATATAGACGGATTAAAATCTATATTACTATATATAGATACTCTTAAAGATATATTACTAGCAAAATTAGCAGCCCTATCTTCTTATAATATCTCTTATAATATCTCTCGCTTAGCATAATATTTGCGGCTAAGTTAACTTAGCTAGGATTAGAAAGATCTATTTATATAACTATAATCTTTAGCTAGCCCAGCAATATCCTTATATAGGCCTTTATATTAATCATTAATTAGGAATATTACTATACCTATTTAACTACTACTATAAGCAGCGCACCTAAATTATTGCTATATTAGGTTAATTAACTTTATTTTAAGTATGTAATACTATATAATATAGTTAATATTAGGGATATTAGCGCTATAGGTAAGCGCATTAGAGGAGACTAAAATGCGGATTTTAAAGTTAGGCTTTCTAAACTCCTTATATAGTCTATCTTTATCTATAGTAGCTAATAATATATAATAAAGCTAAACTACTTTTCTAGCATACGTTTCCTAATATCTATAATATATTAACTATAAATAAATCGCGTCTCTGTATTGTAATATTATGTCCTTTAAATTAAAGAAGATAATTATCTTTAAAATCTAGTAAGGAGCTAATATATATTTAATCCCCTAATAGTTAGATATAGTGGATATCTAACTAAACACCCTTCTAATTAGTATAGATAATAGATTCCCTTCTAAAGCTTCTTTATACACGCGGTCTATAATAAAGTATAAGCTCTTAAAGGACTTTTTACTTCCTTAGTTAACGTATTCTCTAATAATTAATAGATCTAGCCGGTTAATTAACATCCGTACTATATTTATATTATCTTAAAAGTCTATTAAATCTTATATAATCTTAAACGTTATATTATTAAGCGTTATAGTATAAGCAAACTAAGACCTGCGCCCTAATAATAACCGTACTTTTTATAGCTGTATATACGAACTCTGGAATAAAACTCCCTAATTAGCTATAAGGTATATCTTATTAATTACTACTAAGCTAATATATACGCGGAAGTAGGGTGGGTAAAAATTTTATAGAACTTTTTCCTAGCTAATAACTCTGGCAATATTAAAATATAGATATATACTCTAATATATATTTCCCGTAAAAGATATACGGATATTATTTCCTGATATATATAAACCGGCCTTATTTTAGAAAGCTCTTTAATTTTTACCCTTTACTCTACACCAATTATATTAAATAGTAAGATAATAATTACTACTAAGGCCTAAAGAAGATATAGCATTACTTATATTATTATGCTTTTACTAAATAAGGTTCTTATAATAAGTATTATATCTTTTTCCTTAAATCGTAGCTACCTAAGGACTTTAAGCTACTCTATACGTCCATAATATAGATATAAAAATGCAATAGCCTTATTAATCTTACTTAGCTACTAGGCCTTGCTCTTTCCGTAAAACGCAAGAAGCTAATCTTAAAAGTCCTATAGCCGTTACGCCCGCTCCGTTATATAACCTCTCTAAGTTTAAATATCCGGCACCTAATATGGTAGCGGCTGTTTTAGTATCTTATTTAACCTTCTACCTCTCCTTCTAACGAGTTTTTATAGCGGTATACTATGGGTTTACTTAAATATCTAGGACTTAGTAGTTGGCTTATAGTAGAGTTTAAAAAGAGGTTGTCTAGCGAAACGCGAATACTATATATCTACCTATTATAGATCTATATGGGTTTTATATGTATTAGCTAGCGTTTACTAGCGTTTAATAAAATTATATAGAGCTTAACGTATTCCACCATCACCTCGGTTACACCATCACCTTGGTTAAAAATGCTTGGCACCACCAACTATCCTATTAACGTGATATGTCTTAATAACAAAACGCGCCAGCGCTAAACTAAGAAGGTAGAATTGAGCTTACCCTTCTTGCCTATTATAATCGCGAATTTAAAAGCCTCTGATGTGCTGCCAACGCGTTTAACGTACCATCTTTAACGTTAATTGATTGATATAACGGAATCGCAAATCTCCAAGATAGACGCAACGGCCGCTATAAGCTTACCTCAACCGAAGAGCAGATAATTGTCCAATACATCCTTAACCTCGATTCGCGAGGGTTTTCTCCCCAGCTGTATAAGGTGGCAGATATGGCGGATAAACTGTTAACTGCGCGGGGTGAAGAGCTAGTAGGCAAGTGCTAGGCAGAGAGGTTTGTAACGCGTTTAAATAAGCTTAAAATGGCCTTTAATTAAGTAAAGGACCGTTAGAGAATACTCCAGGAAGATCCTAAGGTAATTAGCGTATAGTTTAAGCTTGTTAAGGAGACCAAAACCAAGTATAGCGTCTAGGATAATAACGTACACAACTTTAATAAGATAGGCTTCCAAATGGGCGTTATTAGGTCTATAAAAGTTGTTACGGGTTCTAAGAGACGTGCTTAACCTAAGCTTGTTCAGCTAGGCGATTAAGAGTAGGTTACCGTTATCTAGAGCATCTACGCCACTAGGTACGTAACCCCATCTTTTATTATCTATAAAGGGCGCGTCCACATCTTAGCATAGTATAAGGAGACGTCTATACCACATAACTAGAAACTTTTAGTCTCTAAAAATAGCTGGATAAATAACAAGCTTAGAGTCGCGTGGTTAAAGTACTTTAACGCGCATATAAAGGTGTATTAGGTAGGGGGGTACTGGTTACTTATCTTAGACGGTTATAAGAGCCATTAATTGTAGCTTTTTAAGGATTACTGCCTTGAAAACAATATCCTTACGCTCTATATGCCAGCCCATTCATCACATATACTCCAGCCGCTAGATATAGTTTGCTTCTTACTGTTAAAGCTAAAGTACTCTCATCGCGTTAGAGACTTGGCACGTTAGTATATCTTCTATATTAACAAAGAAGGCTTCTTGCCAGCCTTTAGAGACGCGTTTTTTAACGTGTTTATAATAGAAAACTATAAGAAGGCCTTTAAGGTATTAGGGCTAGTTCCTATAGATACAGCTGTAGTTCTTAATCGCCTTAAAGTACGGTTACGTACCCCGCCAGCACCCTTACCACTAGAGATGCCGTGGCAGTTAAAGACCCTAAGCAATACGCTTAAATTTAAATCGCAATTAAAGCTTATAAGCGACTCTTTTACTAGATTGCCTATAATAGCCTAGAACGGGTTCTTATAGCTTATTAAAGGCGCTAAACTAATACTGCACCAAAACGCGCTTTAAGCCTCCCGCATTACCGAGCTTAAAGAGCAATTAGTAGTAATAACCAAGTAAAAAGCGCGTAAGAGGAAGCGTATCTAGAAAGGTGGTATACTAGAGTATAGGGAGGTAGCTAATCTAATAGCTCCTAGACCGTCTACGATGGTCCAGCCATCAAAAAAGGCTTATAGTAGGGATGGTTAAGACAGAGCTTAACTAGCTCTATAACGCTGTGGAAATTATGGAGGGACTAGGCATAACGCGCAAACATGTTAAGCAGCTAAAGGGGAGTCTTCTGAGTCAGATGTGAGTACTTAGTATATTTTTTTAGATAGTTCCTATAGCGATAATAACGATACAGAAACATAAGTTGGTAGCGCCAAGCATTTTTGACCGAGGTGATGGTGTGATTGAGGTGATGGTGGAATACGTTACGCCTTAGTAATAGGGTTTTTTTTTAATAAAAATAAGTATAAGACCTAAAAATACCTAAATAATAAAAATGATATATTCTAAAAGCTAAGGTTTTATTATATAATTAATAAACTTTAGGAAATAATATAAAATACTAGTATTAAGTTATTTTAATATCCGCAACCTCCGTAACGCGGATATCATTTCCGCGCTTTATAAATGTTGTTGAAACATGCTTAGACGTGATTCCGGTGGTTTTGCACAAATGTAGTTAGTTAGCTTGCGGACCGATTGAAAATCCGCACCAACGGAATTACGTCTGAGCTTGCTGAGGTAAACTATGTATAGCTGGTGGCAACTACCGAATTTAAAATTTCAGAGCGCTCGCTAAAGGGGGGGTGAAGCTGGTCATGCAATTAACTGTAGGACGGTCAATACAAGTTTTACCCTGCGCCGAATGTATACTGTTAAGTAAAATTGGTGTGGGTGTGTTAGGAGCTAGGATTCCATCCTTGACGTTGATGATGCGGGAGTAGAGGGAGTTGTATAGCCAGCGGCCCAAGGTCATCAAGACGCCTTTTGTATACGGCCTTTCGCTCTCGATTAGAGGCCATAATTAACTACAAGCAGGTATTAGTGGCTAGTCAACACATGTAAAACCAAACAACAACTGCGAATATTTTAATTAACCTGTTTTGGAAGCACTAAATCCATAAGTAGATTCCGAGCCAATCAGATCACCCTATCCATCAGCTTAGTTCACTTCGACGCAGAACTCAGCTTTCACCCCACTAGCTCACGCATCTTCAACCTCACTAGACAAGACTTCTTTCGTTACTCGACTCACATCTGGTTTGACTAGCTGCCCCATAAACGCCGATAAAATGGATTACGATGGCACTATTATCAAGAATCGTCCTCTCCCGTCGCTTCCGCCACCTTTTGAGTATCTATTTGAGAGTGGAGAAGCCGTTTACGGATATGGACATTCATCCGTGAATGCAATTGACGCTGGCTATTTTTGCCAGCCTAAAACTGCCAATTCTGTCAGTCATGACACTGGACCACAAGTTCGAAAGAAGAATGCTATGGTAGGTTCTGTTTGACCTCGCGGAATTATGTACTCGAGCCTAACAGTTTCATAGGTGCATATGTTCTTTTTTAACCAATTATCTGGCAAGAGCATGAGAATATGTACCGATATGTCGGTCGACACCACAAATCATGAATTCGGCAAGCACAATACGCAGTACACGGCGTGGTCTACTACCTGGCAGAACCGCATGGTTGGTTAGTAACTACATTCCTATGTCTCTGCTAATTCTTTAAATGATGTTCTAATTTGGTTGATAACCACTAATTTCTCACGACTAACAAATTCGTAGGTTTGCCTGACTTGCGCAAGCCTCTGACGAAATGGTTCCCCTTCTGGGCGAGTTTCCCTTTATGAGTTGTGCCCGCACGAGCTGATGATTTCAAAGGTGCAAAGCGAGGTCCTGATTCACGATTTCTTTGCCTACCTGAAGGACCTACGCCACGAACGTCTAAACCATTCGATTGTTCCACTAGGAGAGGATGCAGCGGGCCAAGCTCATCGTCTCCAGATCATTACAGATCTTGAGACGACCTTCCAGTCACGTAAGAACGCTTGGATCGTCAAACTAAAAGCCGAGCTCGCACCTATCGCTGCCAGCTGCGCAACGTCAGCTGGCAAGCGCTCCCATAATGTCAACAAAGAACATGTTTCCTCTTGTGACCGGCTTATCCTTAAGGTTATCGACTTCGATCCGTTCCCAGACCCCAGTTTTGTTAGCATGGTTCATCATATCCCTCCAGCACCGGTTTATTACGTCGATATGTATCTAGAGCAGTGGGGCGCGTTCTGGAAGAGCAGGATGACAGGTGATGTTTTCGCTTCCTTCTATCATTGTCTGTCAGAGGTGATCGATATTGAAGCCAACTTCAACCATCCCATCATGAAGAAGATCATGGCTGCGACTGTCGGCGAGGCAGCAATGGACACATGGGAGTATTATCTGGCCCCTCGTCGTGAAAATGCGCACAGGCAAAAGCATCCGAACGCCCGTGTTCGTAAAGCCACGAAGGAAGTCCACGACAAGCTGGTGAGGTACAATTTCCGCGATGTCTTCCACAAATATTTCGCCGAAAGTCCGGATTTTCCGAAGCATCCAGATCAGGTCCAGGTGCCCATCCACAGCCTCGGGATCAAGTCTTCAAAGCGAAAACGCGTCTACTCCAATCGTCCTGCTCGGCCTGCAGTCAACTGGGATGCCCTACCAACTTTACAGTAGACTAAAGGTAAACCCGCTGGTAAAGTCCAGTCACATACAATCACTGACAATGACTCTACTGCAGGCCATAGCATCTACGAACAACATCCTCAACCAAAATAGAATCTGATTTTACACAATCATCTACTCCTCACATTCATTTTAAGTTTAACCATGATTCCGAATCGAAAAATATAACATGACTTGCACAGCAGTACATACTTAGCTAGGATTTTTCACAGTTGGGGCTGGCGAGATTTTCTATTTTCACGTAGCTAAAGTAAATAGCTTCTTGCTGGATGCTTACAATAGACATACTATGGGCTTAACCATAATATACATTGGCTATACCGATAATATCCATGATGCACCCACAGAAACATCTGATGATCCTATATTGCTTTGGTCTCTCAGAGATCCGTGCCATTATGTCCGGTTGTCGCCGTGCTTCAACTAGCATCTACTACACCTTCATTGTTGCCAGCTACGTGTTCACCATCGCCACTATGGCTCAACTGCCGCCTGGTGAGTCCCCATTACCAGGCGTTCCATCCACAGCGCTCTCATTTTCAGCGTCATCATTATCGTCGTCGTCATCGTCATCGGCTTCGTAAATTGTGAATATTGTAGAGTCGAGTGTAAAGGCGGCGTCGGTTGGGAGCTCAAAGCTAGGCCGAGAGTTAGAGACTATATATTAGGATGTAAAAGGCTGCTTACTCAATAGCTCGACCTTCAGGACAGCGAAAAATAACTTTACCTCCAAGAGACTCGATCTCAGTTACGATTTTCTGAAGCTCCTTCTTCCAAAGTGCTTTGTCCCTGCGATCTTTCGGATCAACCACTAACTGTCATAGGCATGAGTGACTGTGAGGCTTCCATCAAATGATAAACCTACCTGCCATAGCTTAGTAGTTTCGACTAAAGGCATTTCTTTTAAAGCGAGAAGTGTACGAATATGTGGAGTGCTCGTGAGACGAAAGAGAAGAAGATGGCTAGAGTAAGCAAATACACAAGCCCAAGGAGAGTGGAAGAATGGGAGATTTGAGTGAAGTCAGTTACTAAGCGAGGTCTCGGCAATCAAGCTTTCTGCCCTAGGCGTCGAAGTTGACCAGCCGTCTTTCTCTCGGGCTTACGTATTTGCTTCCTCCAGTTAACTCCTCCCTGAAACGCGCAAATCCAAGCCAGGTATCTAACTTTAATCTGGCATGTGAGCCTTTAGCTGACTCCTTTCACCAGCATATAGCCATGGCCATGGCCATGTCCTCAGTCCAACACTATAACTTCCAGAGTGACCACGAGACTTTTGTATGCGTGATATGTCAACAAGCTGTCAGAATCGGGGAGCGCATCAGCAAAATCGTCCTATGCGACCATTTGTACCACAGGAACTGTCTCAACCCATGGGCCCGGAATTCAGAAAACCCGACATGTCCCTTAAGATGCTGCCGATTCGACAGGGAGCTGGTCGAGTCAATTCCAGAAAATGAACGGCGTGCGGCAGCAGAAGGGGTGGGGCGCATGGTAGAAGATATAGCATTTTTCGAAACAGAAAGAGCAGCACGTACGGCAGAAATAGCTTGCAGGGCAGCAGGAGAAGTACCAAGACGTGCGGCAGAGGCAGCTCGCATGGCAGCGGAGGAAGAGGAAGCGAGGAACAGATGGGGGCAGGTGATATTAAATGCGCGACCAAATGAATCAAGAGTGTGGGAGTTAGAAGAGAGGCAAGGCGAAACATTCTACCTTGGAGTCCACCGTGCGCTTGCCTGTAATACGATATATGTTGCCAACAGTCCTCCCGCGACCATGAGTCTCATTCGAGGCAGTGTTTCCGGTTTCAGTTCCATAGATATGTTCTTCTGGATTAATCCAGCCAAGCCGATCCAGGACATTGCACGCGCATGGATAAAGGTGCAATTTGGAGACACTTGGTCATCAGAGGACTATTTACTCCCAGAAGTCATTGAAGTTAACGGCATAAGAGCGCATTCGTCATTAACTGGACTAGAGGTACGAAGGAATAGTTAACAAATAAGAAATTCGTTAACAGTTCAAGGTGGGACTTAAACACGGGACAAGCTTCATACTCCATCGTATATAATCCAGTCGGGTCAAAGTGGTCGGATATGAGAGGATCCGGTGGCCGGGAATACGAAGAGTAATGCAATAGAATATGCCTTTGTAGTTGCGAGATTTCCCTGAGCGCACTATGTAGACAAAACAGTCGGGGTGTTCCCCAGATGATGTTCAGTAAAAGGGGCCCAGCTACGCTCGGGCCAGGTCTAATTTGTCGTTTACAAAACGAATGAGAATCCTTGGCATGCAGATCCCCAATTTTTGCGCCCAACTTACGTGTAAAACCGTGAGATAGCCAGCCCATTTCCACGTTAAACGCGCCTTACTGTCGATATAACGCCCCTACCATTAGTCAGTAAGTTGAAACTGACATTTCCCTGCTATTTGCCCTATATTGACGCGTTTCCTAGTATTGTAGTGCCTTGTAAGCGCTTACGTAAATGTGTGTGTGATGAAGGTAGGTAGACGAAAGAGAGCGAGGCAGTGATCTGGATTAAATCCACCTTAAAATTGCCGTTCTCAATCTATATTCACCTTTGGCCTTTAGAATATTCAAAGTGTCTTGAGAACGCATAATTTGGAAACCTGTTCATTTTTGATGAGCGTGCCAATAAAAGAGCTGAAAGTGCTTATGATTGCGGAAAGTGATCTTGGCTACGCAGACTCCCTTAAACGCTTCGAACCAAAGGTGAATATTACTATCTGACAGTTCTAGCGTCACCAAATTTCGGAATAGATGAGCTAAATACTCATACCCCCGGCAATTCATGGTCAGCCGGGCAGCCAAGCAGTTGGTGCTCTAGGTACTCTCTATATGCTGCTGCTCCTTCAGGGAATTTTCACAGGAGGTTGAGTCTAGGCATAGCTAGGTACTCGGATATTCAAGTATAGCCGCCTGAAGAGAAGGGTATATTTGTCACAAGCCTTTTTGATAAAGCAGCCAAATGGAGGTCCCATTGCTCAACCCTTGACACTTACATCAGGCATCTCGGAGAAGTTTGAAAGGTCCTCCTCGGACCTAGTGCAAAGCTTGAACTAGCTACTGTTACGTGGTCGGGGTTAACAGAGTTTCAGTTCTAGTTGGAACAAGCCCAATTCCATTTCCAATAGGCAGCTTAGTAGAGCTCAGGTTAATAAAAAGCCCTTAACTTCTTGCATAGTACTCTCTAGATATTCTCCATCCATAATCCTGTTGAACATATGCCTCGCCAATGACGTAATAGCATCCTGGTTGCTGTGTCCGAAGAATTTGTGGAGCCTTAGCACCGAAAAAAATGCAAGTGACATCTCCCTTTTCAGGGCCGAGCCCAATAAAACCCTGCTCTGTCATAAACAGACTTATCAGATAATTCGTGCACATGGGGTAGAAGTACATTTCCGCGGTATGGCAGACTGTGTCTTCCATTCGGTGGCCATCTTGTCTCTCAGCCTAGGCAAAGCGACATCCGCTGCTCTAAGAAGATGCCAAAGTCCAAAGAGAGAGGACTTTGTTTTTAATCCACCAGCGACACCTAGAAAGGCAATTCAACCTTAAGAGCCCAAAGTCTCAGAGGAAAAAGGCGAGCTTTGAAAACCAGAAAGATCTCAGTGCCCACAATCGTACTTAAGAGACCACGCTCTTTCTATCAGGTTAATTGAAAGACGCACTCAACATCCCCAGAGCCTCAAACGATCTGACGAGACTGAGGAATTTGCGATAGTCTAAAGCTAACCTACCGTGTTGCTCTCCGGGATTCTTTGCTGTTGAACCTAGAAGTATCTCATAATCTCAAAGGGTAAATGCTTGCTTAGCTTGCTTGTTAGTAAGTCTGGACTTCACAGGTGCCAGAGTAGTGATTTTTGTGACTCATTTCGGTCGGAGCGTCTCCATCGGGACCGTTTAAAAAGGGTAACTACCACGACTTTGCTATTGCACACTTTCCAGGATTGACTTTCACCAACTTTCAACTTAAACATTCAACGTCCCCTACACTCCCCAATCGATCCATACAAAATGAAATTTGAACCTACTCCGGAAGAACTAATCGAAGCAGTGATTCACAGCGATAATGCTCCCTCGAACCTAAACGATGCAAAGCTCAGAGTTTCAGGCTCCAAATGGAATGATGAACACCTCAAAGCGCTCAGGGTAATATATCTAGATGATGTCGACATATCTCGCCTATTCCCCACTGAATACCTACCTTCCGAAAGCCATGAAGGTGACTTTACACTAAAACTCACCGTTTGGCGTATGCTTGCTCATAGTGTTCAGTGTTCGCAGGTCTCCTCAAACTCCTCACGCAGCCGACCGAGGACGACCTGAAGGAATGGAATCGCACTGAGATACACTCGAAATTTTTTTGGAACATATTTTTAAAACTATTTGGGAACCTTGCGGAAGCCATGACTACCCGTCCGGCTAACATCACTGCCACAAGTCTGCACACAGGCTCAAGTTCCTTGAGCGATCTGTCGAGCTCTAGTAATGAAGACAAGAGTGAAGAGCCCTCTAAACATATGCTTTCAGAGTTGTTCTCTATTATCATTGCATATCCTGGGTATTCCAGGATAGCACCTAAGGGAGTGGACTACGACTTCACAGTGTATGGACCTAATAGTGTATTTGAAATGGACAAACGGATAACGGTTGCAGGCATTCGGAACACCGGGAAATGGAAATTCCTCTCGGAACTATCGAGGTAGATGCTTGGAACGACGGTGGCATGTATATTACATGCCAAGGCTTGTTCACGGGTTCAAATCGGTCTGGGACGGTTCCGCTTTTGTCCTTCGAAGTGAGAATTCCTTCCAATTAGGGAGAGCAATCTCTAATACTACATCTCTTTATCACAGGCTAAAAGGCGGCATGCGGGAAATATCCGTCGCCATGCTGGCGAACAGGAACGGTACTCTTCGAAAGTCTTGGCTCAACAAGTCGCTGAGATTCTAGGGCAGGCAGCTGGGCATGTAACTGAGCTAGGCAAGTACGAGGACCAGGAAGCATTTGTACTCAGCATACATGGAACCCAGATTCGCTTAGTTGTGGCCCACATCTCAGCAGCATACCTTCGATACCTCAGAACTTCCACAATGCCAGTGACTGAACATTTGTACGTACGCCGGTCTAGAGCTTTTGACATGAAGCTGCAATCCGGAAGAGCGGGAGCGCTAAGGCTATGCATCGGTCTTGTGGAATATATGCGGAGTGGCAAAGCCGAGATAGGATTGTTGCAAAAAGTTTTCGAAGTCAGTAGTTCGTAGGAAAAGGTCGACTCTACCATCATGTATAATAAGCAGCTAAATTTTACTGCATCCTGGCAGCAGTGCACCTGCTCTAAAGCCCTCTAGCATCAAGATATAGAAATAATGTCAATCTTCAAGTCAATTAATGCCGCCGTTCGAGTACGAGTTCATAACTAATACCTGTAGCACCGATGTGTGCTGAACTGCTACCATCACTCCCCTTACTTTTGCCCTGATTCAGCCAGTCTCCTTTTGGTCAATGAGCTTCACAAGACCAATGACCAATCGTAAAGCTTCTACTCTCTGGGAAGGGTTGCGAAGGTCAAACTGCTCTGAGCGACAAAGCTGAAGATCTTGACTGAAGCCTTTGCTTTGGCACAGCTCCTCTATGTAAGATCGGGATAGTGTAGCTGTAGCAAGTTGCAAACAAGTCCCATGTATACATAGAGCGAATGCCGTATAACTATCCCGTCCTGGGACCTGATCGTATGCCATAAGTACTTGTCCCAAGATTCGCAAAACTTGCTGAGCTGCGATATTTATATCATCATCCTTGGCCCATGCCTATTTTAAAATCCGTAAGTTTCTATTTAGAGTAGAAGATAGTTCAAACGTACTAAAAGTGCGCAAAGAGGCAACAACTTTGTTTCATCTACTAGATGGATAATCGCTTCACAACTCATTGCACATCGGACACCACTAGGAGGCACCGTGAACATAATACTCGATCTCTTTCCCCATGTCCATGTAAAATGTGCCCTTTTTACCGGAACAACTAACAGCAGAAAATCCAAAAGATTGCCGAGAGCATTTATCGAAGCACTTTTGCTGTTGAATATTAATGCATCGGAAAGTCGACGGAAGAACATGAAGAATGGATTTGACCAAGCTGTACATCCGGAATCCACATCTTCCTCAGTTGGCTCACCGAAGCCATCCGCAAGCATCTGGAAGACTAAAGTGTAGGTTAGTGTCCCGCACGCACCGGAGGAATATAAGGGTAAAGTACCTTTGTCTTTGTTGTTAGGTAGGTACGCAGCACCAACAAGCTCGACGGCTGGAACATTGAGCTTTTCGGTGACTTGGAGAGCTATAAGGTGTTCGGCACTCCATTTCTTGGATGACTGAAGCAATAAAGAGGATCTGGAACTTGATGGCTGGGACAAGGAGACCATAAGGGGCAGTTTAAGGATATACGTCGAGATTTGTCCTGCTTCCCCGAAATCACTAAAATTGTGCGCTAGAGCCTGGCTTTACGAAGGCTATGGCAGGTAGAGGCGGATGAAATGCTTATGAAGCGTCCAAAGTGGTTAAAAATCCGGACCACAAGGAAAGTTGATTTCTGAAATATGACTTTGAACTTCTTCTTTAACAGTGGCAATAGAGTACCGAATGCTATAAAAAGTTAGCGGGAGATAAATTATATGGCTAATATGGCGAAGATGCAGGCGTGACTCCCTCACCATGTATTCTGTGATTTGTAGAAGTTTGTAGAAAGCGGAATGAAGCTATGACGCATTTAAAGTTGCCTCGGAGCTCAGACCAGTGCCAAGAATCTAGTTTTATTACATCTAGAACAAGAATCACGTGCTCACGCGCATCCAGCAATTGATGTGGAGCATATGTAAACTTTGCAAATGGCCGTTATCGCTGTCGTTGTCTGTGTCGACTGCGCCAAAGCCTCAAGCCATCCTTACCCCCACTGGGGGGCTCCGCAAAGAACAGTGGGATACACAATTGATCCGTGGTACATTAATTGTTTTTTAATAATATGAATCTTTTATTTGGGAATAAATGTCTGCCTCTGCAGCTCTCTCCTTCGCATTGCGTCTAGAGCCTAACCATCCATCATGCCATGCACATAAGCAGGGCCAAGGATCTCGTGGCACATTCGCAGTTTCCGTCAAGCTCCATCACTCGATCGGTCAGTGATCTATTTGGACTGGAGTGGGTGGATCCGAGGTCAAATCCACTCCATCCACCAAAAAGACGATTTGACTCCAGGAGCGCCACGGAGCTCCAGTGTAGATATATACTATTTATAGTAAGTCTCAGAGTGGGTAACAAGCAAGCAAGCCAAGCTGAGGGCCCTTAGCTTGCTGGCTTGCAATTTTGGACACCTTCAGCTTGCTGGCTTGGCTTGCTTAACCGAAATTGTTTGGCTTACTTGCTTGCTTAGCCGCTTAATTAATTTTGGATATAATTTTTAGTCTTATATACAAAATTAAGGCCATAAGCCACCTAAAAACTCCGCGGCTACGACTTATACAGTATAATTATATAGGGCCGGCTATTATGAGGCTTGGTGTGGTATTGAGGACGGCTTTAAGGAACGCTTTAAGGAACGCTTTAAGGGAGGCTTTAAGGGAGGCTTTAGTAATAAGGACGCTGCTATTAAAGCACCTAGATATCAGCTTTTTCTTATAGAGATTGTGGCAAACTTGCTACTATACTAGATCCTTTAAAGCCCATCTTATTATAGCTGCAATTATACTATAAGGCAGTAATAATATTAGGGCGAAGCCTTAAGCAATATGGCTCTAAAAGATCACCAGCTTTACTAAATACCTACTTATAGTTATTGCTTATAGCTGGTATAGTTAATATATCCAAAGCTATCTTTAAGAGCCTTAGCCGGGTTATTTGCTCCTACCACTAATATAATATAGGATTATGCGTAAGCAAATAATTATTATTAAGAGGCTCTTAAACCTTCTAAGTCTTATATTTATTAGCGTTAGAAAGCCCTTAAGAGTAATAAGTATTAGTATAAATATAGTCATCTCTACTAGGCACCACGTGTATTTATTTTTAAGGCTAAGTTAATATAATTAGAGGCTTTGGTTAAGCTTTATATTAAAGCCAAAGATTAAGGTAAGCTATATTATTTTTAATTAGCCAATTAGGGTAATCTGCCTATGCGTGTTTACAAAAGTTCTTATAGAGAGGATAAAGTAAAATAGCGGCGTAGTAGACAGGAGTTATATTAAGCTTCTTAAAATACTTCTTAAGCTTTAACCAGCTATAATTAAGGTTAATTACATAGTAATCCTTAATTGGTTCTTAATCTAAATAGCTTTCTACTATTACTTCAGCTAATTAAATATAGGAATAGCCTCCTAAATTGCACTATATAGGCCTAACTTTCCTCTGGCCTTAAGCAGCTTAGTGGCTTTGTGTTAGCGACTCAGTCAATCGAGGCACGAGCACGGCAAGAGGGACGCGCAAGCCTGTATAATTGGTAGTCTATAAACGAGGATCCAAAGCTAGAGAAAGGAAGGAGAAGAATAGCAGCGCCGTTTAATATTTTATGCGGTCCTCGAGTTACGTGACTCGCGTCTACCATAATCCACATCTGCCAAGATCCACCGTTTTCCACTAGCGCCGTAACATTACCCCCCCCTTTAAAAAAGCCTGCCCTCAGGCTTTGTATGTCCGTGGGGTATTCTTGTCTTTATACTTAATAGGCAGCCTATTGTCTTCGCTATACTAGCACTCCATCCACTCATTAAGGTACTTTGGGGGTCCGGGTTCATTAGGGTATTAGTTATAAAATTCTTTAAGTCTCTAGGGGCAGCCTATAAAGTTCCAGGCGGGGTACTAGGTTGGGTCTAAATTATAGCCTTTCTATTAGATACGGTATTGTAGCGTTCCTCGTACTAGTTTATAGGCTAGTATTTCATTAACTTCCCATTTATCGTTGCCATTAACTTAAATTAGCAGGGGAGGCTCATTCTTTTATCCAGGTAGTAGGTTATTTGTAGCCTTCCGTAGCTTATCCGGCGAAAAGATAGGATAGACTTTAATTAAGTCTGGGAGCTTAACCTTATATAAGTTGCCTTCTTTGTTAAGGATTTTATATAGTCCTACTATTTTATAGTCTAGCTTGCGGCTAGGCCGTTCTGTTTTTTAGTTCTTTGTTATAACCCAGACCCTATTATCTATAGTAAAGTCAGGCTTGCGCCTGTGCTTATTTGCCTGCTGTTCTATTAATCTCTAGGCCTTTTCTAGATTTATATAGGCTACTGTCTAAGCTTCTTCTAAGCGTTTGGCATATTGCTAGGCTTCCTTATAAGACAGTTTTTTATGTACAGTCTGTAGCCCCTCTGGTTTTTCCTAGTTAAAGCTTATATAGGGTAAGTATCCCATTTCTAGCTAAATAGGTGCAAATCCCGTAGAGTTATAGGGTAGGGTTGCCTGGGCGTAGTCTATTAGGGGTAGCAGTTCACCCTAGTTGTCCTAGAAGTAGTTAATAAAGGGCTAAAGCCTCTAGTTTAAGTATTAATTTATAATCTCTGTCTAACCGTCTATCTAGGGGTAGTATGCTATAGAAAGCTTTAGCTTAATACTAAGGATCCAAGTAAACTCATTCCAGAAGGCCAATATAAACTACGGCCTATAATCGGATATAATAGTATCTAGTGGTCCGTAAATTTGGTAGACATAATAGATATATAGTTAGGCTACCTCCTTAGCATTAATATCCTTATAACAGGGGATTAAGAACAGGCGCTTGCTAAAGCGGTTAACTAGGATTATTACTATATTATATCTATTACAGTCCATAGGCAGCTTATAAAAGTCTATAGAGATATACTGCTAGGGGCGTTCTGGTATCAGGAGTAGCTTTAATAGTCCTAGGGTTTTATCCCGTAGAATTGTAGACCTATAGCAGTTATTACAGTTCCATATATAGCGGTTAATATCCATAATTATTCTGGGCTAGTAGTAACGGTTACCAATAATCTTACAGGTCTTATTCTTTTTAGGGTAGGCCATAGAGACCTAGGTATATGCTTTAGTAATAAGTTAGGTCCGTAAATTCTATTTTTTTTTACCACCACTAGCTATTCCTGGTGCTTAAGTAGTCCATTTTTAAGGGACTATAGGCTAGTAGCATTCTTTACCTTTTCGCGGTACTCCTATAGAGAAGGGGCTGTATAGTTTACCTATAGTAGTTTATTAATAAGGTCAAGTTCCGTGGAGTTAATGGGATATATCTCAGTATCTAAAGGGTCTGTATTTAGCTCTGCCTATATCTAGGGGTTAAGGTGCTTTGGTTATAGTAGTATCTAGGTCTATAATAAGATCTTTATAGCCGCCTAGTTACCTAGGTCCTGTTTACGCCTTATAAGAGCATCCGCACGGTTTATAGCGCCTAGTCTATATATAATTAAGAAGTTAAACTAAGATAGGATATCCGCCTAGCGTGCCTACTAGGCCATAAGGGCCTTGGTTATTATAAAGTATTCTAGGGCCTTATAATCTAAAACTACCTTAATGGGCTTAGGGGTCCCCTCTAGCTATACACGCCATTGCTAAAAGCTAGAGACAATAGCCAGCATTTCTTTGTTGTGGATGTAGTAGTTTAGCTCGGCATCTATTATAGTCTTTAAATAGTATACAACAGGGTGCTATTCTCCGTTTAGTTACTTCTAGGAGAAAATGCCAGCTATTACATTGTTTAAGGCATTAGTTTCTAGTATTAAGGGCCGTTCCAGGTTAAAGTAGGTAAGTAGGGGAGCTAATACTAGCCGTTTTTTAAACTTATTAAAGGCCTGCATATATATGGCGTTAAAGTAGAATGGCTGGTCTTTCCTAGTAAGGTGGTTAAGAGGCCAGGCAATTCTGCTATAGTTCTTAATAAAGCATTAGTAGAAGTTACAGAAACCTAAAAATAATTATACTCCTTTTACAGTCCATAGGGGTATCTACTGGTTAATTACGGCCGTTTTCTCTAGGTCGGCCTTAATTCTATCCGTACTAATAATGAAACCTAGGTACTTTATACGCTTAATACTGAATTCTAATTTTCTAATATTGGCCTGGAGACCAGCCTTGCGGAGCCATTATAGGACTTTATAGATATACTCCTTGTGTTCTAACTTATTCTTAAAGTAAATTATAATGTTATCCAAATAGGCCGTACAGAAGTCGTTAAGGTAGTTAAAGAGTATATTATTTATATATCGCTAGTATATAGCCAGTCCGTTAGTCAGTCTAAAAGGAAGTACTTTATATTTATATGTTCCGTAACGGGTCTAAAATATAGTAAGATCTTCTAATTTAGGGTTTATCCTAATCTAGTAAAAGGCCTAACAGATATTAAGCTTAGTAAAGATCTTAGCTCTACTTATTTGGGTTAAAGTCTTATTAAGTAAGGGCAGTAGGTAGCGGTCCTTGCGGGTTATATTATTTAGTTTGCGGTAGTTAATATAGAAACGAAGTCCTCCATTTAGCTTTTTGGTAAAGAGAATAGGCGAGTTAAAAGGGGCTTAACTAGGTTTAATAAAGCCCTTATTTAGGTTATTAATAAGGTACTACTTTATAGCCTATAATTTGGCAGTAGACTACTGACGAAGGGGGCTATAGCTAAATATATCTTCCTTATCTAGCTTAATCTCAATCTTATAGTTATATAGTTAGTAAGGCGGGAGTATATCTAATACTGTCTTAGAGAACACGTCCTTAAATTTCTAGTATTAATAGGGTAGTTTCTATTCTACTAGCTCCTTGTCCATAAGCTCGCCTTCCTATTCACTAAACTTATTTTCCTTTTCCTTAATCATTTGATCAATTTTATATAAGCTAGTAGTAAAGGTAACAGTATTAGGTTAGACCAAGTTCTAGTAGAATCCTACAGCGCTAATACAGTAGATATTAACTGGTGGGAGGTCCATAGGTTTCTTTACGGACTATTATTAGGCCGTATTTTACGGCCTAGGGTTTATAATCTTTCTTAGCTCCTATTCCATCTTCCGTAAGTTATCCCTCTAGTCTATATATTTAGTATAGCATTTAATACTCCTTGCTATTCTTTATGGCTGCATAGGGCCTAAGTTCCCTACAGGGAGCTCTACTAGCCTTTTACTAACTTTTTTAATCTCTAGTGCGAGTGGTATAACATAGGTAGTCTGGGGGCGGCGTAGTATACGGATCCGTTGTGGGTTAAGCTGTATATTCTTTTTAAAAGCCTGGTCCCTATGTATAGTATTGGCCTAGTGAACGGTGTCTATCTGTGGCCATATAAGGTTTTCCATTGTAATGCTAATTTCCTTTATAAAAGAGGGTGTTAGGGGTAGGGTTTTGGGCCAGATAAGCCGTCTACTCTATATATTAAGCTATAAGCCTAGATAGGCTAGCTATTTTCTTTTTAAGATTATGTTATAGCTTTCTAGGTCCGTAATAAGAAAGGGGATGTTATACTGCCTTCGTCCGTCTACACGGAGGTAAATCCGCAAGATAGTTATAATAAGTAGTCCTATCCGTCCGTTATACCCGCGAATAGGAATTGGTTTAGGCAGTTCTTTAAGGGGTGCATTTAAAAAGTCAGCCAGCCTTACAGTATACTGGGTGTCTATTAAGGCAAAGGCATTTGCTTTAGAGTTAGCTAAAGCAGAGGTTAAAACTTAATATCTATTGCGGAATAAGGTATAAGGGATAGTGTAGCTTCTTCTATTAACTAGCCGACCTAGATTAACATGTGATATATTAATTCCTTTTAACCCTAGAGAGGAGTCTTCCTCTAGGGTTCCTCTTTTTCTAACTCCGTACTGTCCTCCTAAATTAATAGAACCTTGCCCGTTTTTGCCTTTATCTGGCAATTCTTTATAAAGTGGTCTTTCTGGCCGTATAAGAAGTAAGCTCCTTAATTACTAAGGGCCTATTTATAGGGGTCGTTATATATAGGCCGAGTGTGCGCAGGACCCACAGTAGGACTAGCTGCTAAATTAACGGCGGGCTATATGGCTGGTGCCGTAGGAGTTGTAGATCGTGCTAGGGTGTTATAAGCCGTTTATAAAGTGCTTATAGTCTGGTTTAGAGAGTTTCTAGCTTTATACCGCTTAGATTATGCCTTAATTTAATAGAGGCCTTGGTTAATAGCTAGGCAGTGGTCCGTAAGTACCTTTAGCGTCTGTACGGTAGTAAAAACTGGTAGTATGGCGCGCTATAGGTCTAGGGTAAGCTTATTAAAGAGGTCTAGCATTAGGTCTTTATGGGGAATTTAGGCTTAGCCAGCTAGGTGCAGAAAGCGGGTCTAGAAGGCTAAAAAGGTCTCCGTTATCTTTATATTAAGAGCTTCGTAATTAAGGCGGGCGTTCTGTGTCTTAAAGGGGTCCTTATAAATGGAAGATAGGTGGTTGACTATCTCTTCTTTAGAGAGGAAGGGGTCTGCCAAGTCCTAGGCGTATCGCGGACGTAGATGCGTCTGTGCGTCCCCACCAGTACGGCTAAAGACGTAGGCCATTTTAGCTTGGGTAGTAGGGAAGTGGTTCATATTAACTTTAAGCTTATCTTGCAGTTAAAGCTTCTAATTGTTAAATATAGGGTTAGTTCCGTCTATAAGCAATAGGGGGTCCGCAACCTTCGCGGACCGCAATAATACTAATGCTGTATATTGGGCTAGGGTCTTAAGGATTATAGTAAGTTTTTAGGTGTCTAATAACTCCTTGCTAGGTATAGGGGTGTCTCTAGTTTTAAGCAGCTCTTAAAGCCATTTAATTTCGGCATTAGCTGCTATAAGCTCTTCCTAGGGGGTTAAGACGGCGACTGTTTTACTATTGGAGGTATTTACGGGTCCTACAGCGGCTTTACCGGCTGCTGTATTTCTTGGCATGGTAGTAGGGGTATTAGGTAATTTCCGGTGTTTATTTATTTTCTAGGGGTTCTGGTCTGTGCGTATCCTATTCTTAGGTTTCGCGTTTTGTTTATATTCTTTTGGCTCTTAGGGGTCTATCCTGTCCTTGTGGTCCTAGTAATGTCCTTAGGGTCCTGTTCTGTGTCCTTTATAGATATATTTGAGTTCCTTCTTAGGAAGAAAGAGTAGTTAAGCTTTGGATAATGTTAGCGACTCAGTTAATTAAGGCATGAGCACGGCAAGAGGGACGCGCAAGCCTGTATAATTGGTAGTCTATAAACGAGGATCCAAAGCTAGAGAAAGGAAGGAGAAGAATAGTAGCGCCGCTTAATATTTTATGCGGTCCTTAAGTCACGTGACTCGCGTCTACTATAATCCACGTCTGCTAAGATCCACCGTTTTCCACCAGCGCCGTAACACTTTGTGAATTAGTAATAGAATATTAACGTAGTTAATAATAATGTCTTAATTATAAGAGTCTAAAGCTCCACCTGCGATAACTAAAGGGGGTAAAGGCACCTTCTTTCCTTTAGCTATTAAAAGAGCCACTTCCTTCTTATATTTCCTAATTATATATTACGCAATTAAATTAATTAGGCTATAAAGAAGGATAGCTTAGGCAAAGGCATCGCAATAACTATTCCATCTAGTTTTAACTGGCTTTATTACTTAAAGGATTTTAATACTACCTACTAATAGATTACTCCACTTTAATTACTAGTGATCCTTAAAGATTTAATAAAGCTAAGGTATAGTAATAGAATTAAGAATATTAATAAAAACGCTAAGAGGACCTTCCATTTACCATTCTTTAAGAAAACGTTCTTTATCCTACTTAATAGGAATTAGTAAGAAAATAAAAAGTTAAGATTTATTAGTAAATATACTAGTATATTTACATCCTCATTCTTATAGACCTTTTTATCTTTTCTAAATAAAATCAACTAGGCTATAAGATTAAGGGTATAAGCTACGCATTAAATCTAGCAAGTCTCCTTCTTAAAGCCAAACTTAGTAGATAGGTAATTAAGGCAGATACTATTATTGGCGGCATTATTAGTAATCAAATAGCTAAGCCTCTCTTTACTAATACTAAAATAGGTAAAGACACTGCCGACTTTTTAGGTATAGGGTAGATATTAGTAGAAATTTTAAACTGGTGGATTCTGGTGGATTCTTTAGATTTTAGTTTAGGGTTTAAGTAGTAAGTTATAAGGCACTTCTACTTATAATAGGGGGCAGTAAATAGAAGCTTAAGGTTGTTTTAATTAATAGTTACCTTATATAGCTTTATCTAGGGTTATCTAAAAATTACTAGATAACCTAGGGTAGTCACAAAAAGCTTAATTAATTATTTACAGTTTAGGTACTAGAGTCTTAAGGCCGCTATATAAAAAATACAGCCTAAAATAATATGTTTGCTATTAAATCTAAATATATTAATATGCTAGTTAAGGGGTATTAGGGTAAACCTATTATCTTATATAAAGATCTTCTTAATAAATCCTATACCATTAGCTCCTGTATTAATTAGAACTTAAGTATTAGCCTATTAACTTTTCTACTAAAAATAGCAGTTAATAGTTATACTATAATCCTAAGAGTTAGGTTTTATAATATCTAATACATTTAATAAGATCCTGTAATATAGCTGTCCTAAAAAGCGACTTAACTCTAAGATATACCTTTTAGTAGTAAGTAGGAAGGGGTTCCTATAGAATATTAGTTATAACTTTATCCTTATAAGTGGTGCTTATTAGATATAAAGTTAGAGCTAGATAAAGATTAGGGCTAGTGGCTAGAAGATTGGTATAGTAAATGGCTACTAGCGTTAACTATTTATAAATCTTTTTAGAAGGGGGCGGAGCAGTAGTTAGAGAAGTAGGAGCTACTTCCACATTTAAAGTAAAGGCTTAGCTTAGTATATTATTTTTATTTAAAGGACCCTAGTAAGGCATATCCTAGGGTCCTAGTATTAATATCTATAGCGTTAGGGTGCTTAGGCTAGGATAATAACTTAGTAGACGTTTATAGGGTTGTTATATTATATTAAGGAGCGGACTTTAGTATTAGGCGTAGTATATTATTATACTATTTATTAATAACATTTATATAGGTGTTAAGGGCTCCTAGTAGGTTTACACTAATTAAGGAGGTTTTTAGTTTAGGGCTTAGAGATTTAATAAGGCTATTAATTAGTGCAGAGTTATTCTAGCCTATTTCCTTTATATAGCAATTAAATTAAAAAAAGTATACTAGGAAACCTTTCTTTTTTTAAGTTATATAGTTTATCTTCCTTTAAGCAGTAGCTTAGCGGTTTAAGTTACTATATATAGCTTTAAGAAGTACAACTAGGCTTTATATTAAGTTTAGCTAAAGATGTTTAATAAAGTTAGCTGCGTCTCCTTTTAGTTAACTTAAGGCATAGTAGAGTTAGTTAGCTTTAGTTAGGTAATAGTTAGCATTACTAGTTAGCTTATTTTTAAGCCAGCTTAAAAATAACTAAAGCTTTTATTGTTTGCTAGTAAATACTAAAGGATCTAATAGTTTTTTAGATTATTATAATATAGTAGTCAGTTCTACTAGTGGGATAACTATTGCTAGTTTAGGGCTTGCGTTCCATATATTGGCTTCTAGTAATAGTAATTAGTCTTAAGGGCTTAGCATAGGCGTCTTAAGGGTATGGATTTCTTCTTAAAGGGCCTTAATTATTTTCTAGTGCCGTGCTTCTTATTTAGCTTGCTATTAAGCCATAGTAGCTTAGTTTTATATAAGGGCGTTTATAAAGGACTTTTATATATCTGCTAATTATTCCTAGAGTACGGATATAATATTAGCAGCTATTATAGAAGCTTTAAAGTTGTTCTATATTTTAAATAGGGTAGGGCAAAGTATAGGTTTTTAAGATTTTAATATAATATAGTGTTATGGAGTAAGTATAAGTGATAATAATATATAGCAAAGTAGATATTATTAAGCTATATATATAAACTATATAATAAGGTTAAGACATTATATAAGGAGAGAAGGTAAGGAAACGGGAAGAAAGGGTATATATTATTAGTTTAGTTGCTTAGTTAATATATGCACGGAGCAGAATAGGATTTAAGTAGCGGTCTTAGCAGAACTTGCTAGGATTCGGTAGACTTGGTAGAATATGGCAGAATGCGGCAGATTGCCGTCAGATTGCCGTAGATTGCCGGCAGATTGCCATCGGATTGTCATCTCGCGGTCGGTCTCTTCTTGCTACGTCAGTGGAAACAGGTGGAAACATGTGGACGTGTATAAGGTGTCACGGAGGTGTCCCGTGACACCTCAGGCTATGGCGCTATAGTTCTATATACATAAATCCTTCCTAGGCAGCTTAACATGTACTAGTAGCTAAGTGGACACTCTAGCCCGGGTTTAAAATACTAGGGGAGTTCTAGTTCTAGTATTTTGCTCTCTAATATCTAGTTCGCACCAAGGAAATCCTAACTCTTTTATCTATTTCTGCCGTATTCTACCGTTCCTAGAGTAGAAAAAGCGCTCTAAAAGATAGATTTATTAACGTTTTTGCGTATCGAAATAAAGGGCTCTATATAGTTTGCCAGCTTAGAGACAACTACCAGTTATTCCTATACGACTTTTTTCAGTAATATACCCTATTCTTTCTCTTTGTCAAAGAAATGGGTAGGGAATTAGTAATTAGAAAGTACTCTCCCCAAAAGTAACCTACTAATCCTAGATTTGCGTTCTAGAAAACGGATATTTTATAAGGGCGAACCTTATTACGTAAACCTACTCCTATAGGAAAATTTTCACGAGGTTGTCTGTATAGGGTATAAACACCAATTCGCCTATACACCTTATATTTAACGTGCTAATGGTAACACGGGCCGGCCCCTCGTCCCCCTAGCGGCGCATCTACAGTATGCCTATATTGTAGTGGTTGTCTATAGCGCAATAGCCTACAGTACATCTGCGGTAAAACGGTATCGCGGTATTGTGGTATTGTGGGGTTGTTGTCTGCGTCTGCGTCTCCGTCTGCGTCTGCGGTGCGTCTGCGGTGCCTGCGGTGCACTGGTCGTGGTAGGGGTTGTCTGCAGCGCGATGGCTGTAGACTGGTTGTGGTAGAGGTCGTCTGCAGCGCGATGGCTGTAGACTAGTTGTAGTGGAATCGTTGGTTATGGCTAGCGTCGTAGTGACGCGTCTTCAGGGGGTATATAACCAGCGGCGCCCCTGCGACGGCGGCAGAAGGACGACGGCAGAGGACGAAAGGGAGGCGACGGCGCCTTGCACTTGAAAATATGCTTAGCGGAGGGCGTCAGAACTAAGAAGTGGGGTGACAGATTGGATACATCAGATTTCCGATCATTACGGAGGAAACCTAGTCATAATATTACAATCGGTTAATCCCCCGTAAAGATAAGTAAGGGTTAACTATTGGTTAACAAGTTATACCAGTCCAAACCAAGCATACAGCTCGGCCAGTGTTGCCGAAAGCTCCGTTAGTGCCGGCCAAGGCGCTAAAACCTCAGCTAGTGTTAATAATCTGACGCCGACACAGCCTCGCTTGGTACACAGTTCAACTCTTATTATATTACGTTTAGAGTTAATAATAGCAATATATTTCGATTAATAGAGCTATTTAGGAGTTTTAATTAAATACTTTATATCATTTATTATAATTTTAAAAGAGCTAAGTAATAATATAGATAAGGTAAATTTTGGGAGGTTATATTAAGGTTATATTAAGGTTTTATTAAGGGTCTAATATAGCTATAGACCCTAGAGAACTAGCAGTTAGGAGTAAGAGAGGTATTTATTAATATTCTATCTATATTATTATCTTAATCTAACCTAACTATATTAGTTGCCGCTAAATCCCTTTTAGCCCCTAGAGAATAACTGCAATAACTCTTATATAAGCACCATAGGTATATATCTAGGTTATATCTATAATCTAATATAGAATAGACACTATTTAATAGTCTAAACACGCAATTTTAAATAAGATAAAGTAACTTCTAGTAGTTATAAAAAGCATCTAATTAGGATATAGACTAAGAATTTTCTCTAAAATAAGTAGGTAAATGCTTTTAGTGGGATGGAGGTTATATAAGATATAAGTTATATTTTAGATAAAACCACGTTATATCTATAATCTAACCTTAATAGATTATTAATAAAGTCCTTAGTAGGCCTAGTAGCTATATATAGCACTCTAGTAAATAGGGCAGTAGCTTTTAGGCTATATTCTAATCTAGACTTAGATAGTAGTAAGGGCAAGGGTTTTAGTACTTATAATGCTGCTCTTTAGCTAAATACTATAAAGGGGCGCATTTCTAGTGCCCCTGGCTAATATACTAAGGTATAGTACCTTAGACTTAATAAGCACCTAGGGTAGGTTCCATTCTTTTATATTAAAATAATATCTAGTATATATCTAGCTTATATCTAAGATATAACCTAAATATAGCCCCGCGGCAAATATTTCCTCATCTATATTCTACTAAAGGAGATTTTCTATAGATAGGATTATGCTATTAGGAAGACTATAAGTTATAAGTGCTATATATCTTTATTATATCCTAAATCTAGCCTATTTTAGTAGCTTAGAAAATACTTTATAGAGCTATTTATATAAAAGAGAAACTGTAGGTTATATACTCTATTAGTAAAGTAGTAAGAAAGGCTAGAATATATTATAATGGTATAAACTATTGTTCTTCTATCTAGAATATATTTTTAATATATTTTAGCCCCCCTAGCTAAAAATATACCTTTAATAGCTAAAGGTTATAAAAATATAAAGCAACTTTAGTAGATCTAGGTATATTATTATTTATAATCTTATTATATTATAGATCTAACTAGAATATATAGAGGAGCCAGTTTAGTAGATATATATTATATTCTATTCTAGAATTCTATTAACCCCTAAGGGTAAAGTAAGTTTAGGTAGTTCTAATTACTATATAACTATAATCTAACCTTAATATATCCTAACCGCACTATAATATTTAAGGTTATTAGTAAGTCTAATAAGCAGAAATATTCTTCGTATAGGGCTAGTAGTAAAAGTAAGTTTACTAGTTATATTTCTATTATATCTTAGATCTAATATAAATAGTATACTTACCTAACTGGGCTATATATATATGGTTCAACAAGATATGCTTATAGTTTTTTATTATATTACTAATATATTTATAATCTAACTATAAATAGAACTTTATTTTACCTAAGATAACGTTACCAAAGGTTATAGATAACTTTAATAATAAGGAGACATTTAATAATAAAGAGGACTACGCTATATGGGTTAAATAGGTTATAGCATTTATATATTTTAGATATATCCTAGTTTTATCCTAGTTTTATTATAAATACTATAAAGTATTAAGCGCGGGCATTAAATATTGCGCGGAGTATAGAGTATAGCGCGGAGTATATAGGTTAGGCTTTTTTAGATATTGCAATATCCTTATATTTAGGTAATAACCTTAATATAACCTCTGCTTCTTATACTTATAAATATAAAAGTTTATATTAACTAAGTTCTTATTCTAATTTCTAAGCTCTAACTCTATCTTCTAATTTTATTGTTTAATTACCTTTACTTTAGCTTCTATATATAGAACCCTAAGTATATAACCTCGGAAATAGACAAAAGGAGCTCTTGCTGCACCTGGCCCAAAAAGACCAAAACCAACCAAAAGAACCCTGAAAATCACCCAGAGAATCCCCCTGAGATGCATATATCGTAGGGGAGGCACACGTTGAACGACGGTGGTTCGCACTTGCGCGCGACCGCCAGAATCACGCCTAGTAATGGCCCTTCACAATAAAGACGGGCGAATACCACACTATAAAGCGGAAACACCTTTATTAAAAAGGAATTTAACAAAATATAAAGCCTATTAGACGTGTCTAGTATCTAGAATTGCGGGGAAGTAATTATTAGCTATAATAATCTAATATAGCTAGTAGAATGGCTCCGCTTGTAACGGAACCTTGTAGTAGAAACTACGGTGGGTTCTGTTATTAGGCTAGGTATATAGGTAAGAATAAAATAATAACGTAATAACAACTGGTGGAGTGGTTGCCTAATAGATTAACTCTAATTATATTCTAAGATTCACTACAAGGAGAGAACTATCTACGGTAGGGACTAAGGTCCTTTAAATACACAACCATACTCCTAAGAAATCCTCTCTTGTACGTGAGGTACATATTGTCTATATTAAACATAATGTCCTTCTTGTTTAACGCAGTTAACGCGTTTAACACTATATAACCTTGGTTACTATTCCTCGTTATATAGTTCTACTAGATCTATCCTAGACTATACCTATATTAACTAACTAGCTTCCGCCGACTCTTCTCTAAGTAGTTGTAATATTGTACTTAAAGCGTCTGTAATACTATCTCCCTCCTCTTTATCTTCGTCCTTAAAGATTCCTAACGTCTCCAAGTCGTCCACTAGAGGTATAATGTTCATTTAATTAGTCTGGTTAACGTCCTTGCTTATTATACCTAAAGCTTCTTCTTCTCTTTCCTGGGTTAAGCGTCGCCTTTATACGGTTTCCTCCATACTGTTGCTAGGCGAGGTAATGGCGATCCCTTACTCTCGTTGCGCTAAAGAGGGGTTAGTATATGTTACGCTAGCGAGTCCTTTATCCTAACAACCCTCCTCTTGCTCTAAGTGTACTAAAGCAAACATTTAATCATCCTGCAATGTTCGCTCTGTCTCTAATGCTAAATATACGCGTCCTATAACTCTTAATAGTCTTCTAGTTCCCTAAGTAACTTATTATAGGGTCTTATATTTAATCTACTACTACAAAGCTTAATGGTAAGCTGGCCTCCGCGCTACTTAAGGTTTAACATGCCTTAAAAGAGTCTATACGCGTCCTTGAAGCTTAACGTTTGGCTTATGCTTATCTTTAACGTCTTAAATATGTCCGTAAGAAGGTCTGTTCTAAGGAGTGGAAACTTGTTTAACAGGGTTTATCTAAGCTAGGTAATAAAAGGATTGGCTCTCCTCCTATAAGGGAAACAACTCTAAGTAGCTTAGCAATTGCTCCTCTTAGGTCCCCCTTAGGTGACTTATTCTTTAGTAATCCTTCTTTGTTAATATTGCCTAACCTACTTTCTTTTAATACTCCTATACCTTTCCTATAGCGTTTTTTAAGTTGCTTAGTAGTTCCTAGGTAGTCTTACTATAGCCTATCCACTTTACTTTATACTATATTTTGTCATCCACATCCTTATAACTAATAATCTTTAAAACTTGCTATTTGTCTTCCTTTTATCCTCTATACGTGTCTGCCTTATAGACTGGTAGCTTAACACTCCCGTATACTAGCTCTAGCATTGCGATATACTATATAGGGTAGATCTTCATTTTGGCTAGTAGGTTTAACTTATATGTAACTAATAAAATTCTTTACTTAACTTTAAAAGGTCCTAGTCTAACGTAGTCTAATTTCTTACTTAGTCGTTAACTCTTGAAATTTTTATGTAGTAGCTATACTTTATCCCCCTCCTTAAGATCTGGTCCCTTAGATCTCTTAGCATTGTAGTACCTTTTCATTCGTTTTTATACTAGTTTAGCTGTTTCTTTAAGGTCTATATAAAGATTCATTAACGTCTCCATTCTTTATTTAGCTGTGCTACTTGTTTTCTTTGCTTAACGTAGTGATAATAATGTTCTTAGTTTATACCCGTAATTCGCCTTAAATGGTAATATCCCCATTCCTTCTTGCGGTGTTATATTGTATGTAAACTGTGTAACTGGTAATAACAATACCTAATTATTTTATGCGTAATTAATATAGTGCCTTAGATACTGCTCTAGTGTCTAGTTTAGTCTTTCCGTTTGTCCGTCCGTCTGCGGATAATATGCTGTAGATGTTGCTACGCGAACTCCCTATTCTGCTAGAAATACTTCCTAAAATGCTGCTATAAATCTTAGATCTCTATCTAATATAATCTTGTCTAGTACTCCGTGTCTTATAAATACTTCTTTTATATAGATTCTAGCGACATCTTCTACTGATATTTCTTTAGTGCATACTATAAAGTATCCCTACTTTATTAGCTTATCCACTATTACTAAGATCGCGTTATAATCTTATCCTATAATAGGATCTCTTGACTTTAGTAACTTAACAATAAAGTCCTATAATATAACCTCCTATAGTCTTCCTAGTGTCTTAATAGGTTGTAGCCCTCCGTATGGCTTATACCTCGTTGGTTTGTTTCTTTGGCAATCTAGACATTCCCTTGTAACTTATCTTGCTAGTCCCCAGATTCCTTAAATAATGTACTCCTTTTAAAGTCTTAATACTAAGCCTGTAGCTCTGTTGTATCTTTATATTATTCCCTTGTGGAATTTCTTAACAAATTCTTCTGTAATAGACTTAGGTATATACGTTGCTTCTCTGTTTTTGTATTGCTCTAAGTCTAGATTCTTTGCCTATGCTTTTTAGATTTTTTATGTCTAATTACTTTTTAGTAACTTATAGATCTGACTTTCCTTAGTTACTATAATCTTTAGATAATTATACCTAATCAATCTGTCTTAATCCTTTTATAATAAAGCTCCTAATAGCTTTTTATTACTCTATAGTTTAGCCTTTCTGCTTAGAGCGTCTGCTTGTGCATTATCTGTACCCTTAGTATGCTAAATTTCAAAATAGTATTTTATAAGCATTTCCGCCTATCTAACCTATCTTTAGTTAAGTTCCTTTGTTATTAGGAATCCTATAAGGTTCTTATAGTCCGTTTTAACTATAAATGGTTTTTCTGTGCCTTATAAGAATGCTTTCTATTCCTTAAGTGCTGTAACTATACCTAATAACTCCTTATTGTAGATGTCATAGTTTAACTCTAGTAGTGTTATCTTTTGACTATAGTATGCTACTAGGTGCCATCCGTCTTGATATTTCTATATAAAGTATACCCCTAGTGCAAAGTCTAATATATCTATTTCTATAACCGTTTTTAGACCTAGTTAATAGATCTTAAGAACTGGCTCTTAAGTAAACAACTCTTTAATTCTCTTAAATAGTTCTTATTATTCCTTTCCCTATACCTATAGTTCTTCTTTCTTGGTTAACCATGTAAATGGCTTAATGTCCTATAACTATTGCGCTATAAACCTTTTGCAATAATTGTAAAACCCTAGGAACGATTTTAATTATATAATATTCTCTAGTTCTTGCCAGTTTACTATAGCCTTAATCTTTTTTAGATCTATGCTAAGTTGGCCTAATTTAATAATAAATCTAACAAAATTGGTCTTCCTTATAAAGAACTCGCATTTCTTAATTACTACTAGCATCTGTTCTTCTTGTAGTCTCTTTAAGACCCACTTGATGTGTTCTTTATATTCTTCCTCGTTCTCTAAGTAGATGATAATATTGTTAAGGTATACTATAACAAATTCATCTAGGTGTTCTCCTAATATACTATTAATTTGCTTCTGGAACGTTACTAGTACGTTTATAAGCCCGAATTGTATAACTAATGGTTTATATAGTCCTTCCTTTAACCTAAAGGCTGCCTTCTATTTATCGCCTTCCTTAATCCTGATCTAATAGTACGCCCACCTTAGATCTATCTTTATAAAGATCTTTACGTTGCCTATCCTGTCTTAGATTTCGCTAATTAAGGGTAAAGGATACCTATTCTTCCTAGTAATGCTGTTTAACTATCTATAGTCTATACACATCCTAAGTTTTCCGTTTTTCTTTGGGATGAATAGTACTGGATATTCTGCTAATAACTATAACGGTCTAATATATCCCTTGCGTAAGTTCTCCTAAATAAACTCCTTAAGCGCTACTAACTCTATTTTAGTAAGCTTGTAGATTAGAAAGAATTTTAGACTTATTCCTTCTTTTAACTCTATCTTATAGTCCTAGGCTGTATACTTTAACAGCCTTTTACTTTCTAGTGACCATAACTTTTTACTATACTTATGGTATCTCTTTGGTATATAACTTAAGCTTCGCTTAGTCTCTTTATATATCGCTCCGACTTGGTACTATACCAACTTGGTTTGCTGTCGCACTTTGCGCTATTATATATCCTTAATATCGACCTAACCTATAACCCAATTAATCTTTGGATTATACTTCTATAACTAAGGTATTCTTAGTATCGCCTCGTCCTGTCCTAATAGTAGGATATTAAAAGACATTCTAACTAGTCTCCCTTTAATAGTTAACTAAATAGGTCCTATTTTAAGATTAATAATACCTCCTCTATAGGCTATCTAATCTCCTGAAATTGTTATAAGTAGATATAGGTGTTCCTTTTGTTTGTGTGGTAACCCCATCCTTTCTACTGCTTTTGGTAATATATGGTTCCTAGTTGCTCCACTATCTACTAACACTTTAAACTGCTGATTTTGCCATTTAACTTGTAAATTTAGGTGCCGTCCTTAAATTCCTTTAAGGGTCTAAGGCTCTAATACTGGTTCCCTCTAGTCCCGTACGCCTCCCCTTTTCCTAACTGTTGGCTGCTAGATCCTGCCTATACTTGGTCCAACTTTGGCTAATACTTAGTTTATTTCTTTTCCTCTATATGCTATGGATAAGTGTTCTCTAGGCACTCCTACTACTATTATCCATCTAGGCATTCTTCTATAAGGAATCTTCCTGGTTAAAGTGTTAAGTCTCCTTAACCTTGTACTTCTACTAGGTGCCAACTATGTATATACTTAGCGTTCCTAAACCGCTTTTTCTTTGGTGCCCAATATATCCTTATTAGGTACTTCCGGTTTTTATCTTTAGGTGCTCTATGCATATTACATATATTATCCACACAAGCTATCTATGATAGTGTATAATACGCTATATATTTTAGGTTAACTCTTAGTTTGTCTTTATCTTTAAGTTTAAACCTATACCTAGTTAACCTAACCACTGGTATCTCTGCTATGGGTACTAAGATTTGTCGCTTACTTCTCTAGTCCCTAGATCCTTCTTCTAGGTTTCTTGACGTTATAATTAATACTCCTTTAATATAACTCATGCGTTTTTCCATAATGGGTTAGTCTTAGACAACTTTTTTATCTAGCCATATATAAAAGTCTTCCTATTTATTACTGTGTCGTTGCCTATACTACTTTCCATACAACTGGTTTAGTGTGTATGGTTTATCTGTTAGAAAGTACCTTATTATTGCTGTATTATAACATCCTTTGGTATGTCTTTCTTTAAACCTGGTTAGAATATCTAGATCCTCTTCTTATTCTAGTTTATCTAACCACTTTACCCTAGGTGTCCCTATACTTGGCCTATTAGTAACTCTTTATATGGGTGCTCTGTCCCTTATATAACCTAGTATAGCTAACCTCTTATCTAGCTTTTGCTCTTACTATATAATAATTCTTGTCCTGAACTTATCTATAGTTTCTTGTTTTCTACGTCTTGTAGCTAGATCTTTGTAGTTGTTTTACTTTTTAATTCTCGTATTAACTGTTTAATCTTTAGGCTAAACACTGCGTTTACCTAGGATTGCTAACGTTCTTACTTGTTCTCCAAACTTGTAGTTCTTGAACTTGCGTCCTATACTTATTTATTTGTTACTGAACTAAGTTACTACCCTTTCCTATTAGTTTTTATCCGTTATAGGTCCTTAGGTGTGTCTTATCTTGTCTTAAGAATCTTAAGCTTTTCTTATCTCTTCTTAAGAATCTTGAGCCTATGGCCTTTTGCCTTTATTAAGTGATAAGCTAGCACTAGTAGTTATCTACTTGCTTAGTTTCTTCTAAATATTACTCCTATCGTCTTATAAAGCGATGGAAATTGTATCTAATGGTGTTATAATACCCGTTACTAAACCCTATTCTGTAATGGTCTTAGTCTCTGCTTCTATTTTGACTTCTCTAAGGTCTATACGCTCCTAGTAAGCTGCCCTTATTGCCTTATTATTGGTAAATACTTCGCCTTTATTAAATTTATCGTCTTTAATGTCTAATCTATGAGCTAGTTTGCTAGTTTCTTTAAACTTAGATAATAATGGCTCCTATAGCCAATAGCTTGCGCCATACTTAGCGTCCTTATAAATTCGGCATGCGTTGTTATAATAATACGTAAAACTATTAATTAAACACTCTTTTGTTCCTCATAGTGCACCGTTATCCCTCTATATATACGTGTCTCCTACTGGCCTAGTTCCCTTTACTATATAGTTACTCTAACCACCTCTATAGTCTCTGGCGAAATGACCTTGTTTTCCGCAATTTATATAAGCCCCATCTTTAAACCACTTTTCTTGCTATAGAGTCCGCCTAAATATCTTCTGCTGCTAAGATCCCTAGTTTGGCCTCTGCTCCTAGGTCCTTTAATTACTTAATTCTTAACCTCTAGGTTTCTATAGTTTTTATTCCCACCTTTAGGTTTCTTTAGTACTGCTTAGGTCCATTAGCTCTGCGCCATTCCATAGTTTGTAACTCTATATCTGTTATTATATACTCTGCGCCTTATATAACTATGGAACTCTATCTTGCCCTCTCTTAGCTTGTTTCCTTTAATAGATCCTATTATTAATCTTTATTAACTAATCTATTAACTCCCTTAGAGTATCCGTATCTTTTATTAGAATAATTATGTCCTAGACTTTAGCCTTAAGTCCCTATTTATACTATACTATAAGCGCCCTATTATTCCACTTAACCTATATGGCTAGTGTTTAAAACTGTGTTATATACTTAATTGCTAAAGTATGTTGTACTAAGTTCTAAAGCTTTTGTTCTGCTGTGGTTATGGCCTTTGGGTCTCCAAACATCTATATTAGTTGCTTTGCGAACCCATTCTAACTGGCAAATATATACCATACGTCTTGGTTAGTAGTTGTTATGCCATTAGTCTATATTTCTGTGAGATATAGCTTAAACCACTTAAGTGCCCTCCCTATTAGGAACAATTCTGTATAGGCTACTTAATCTAACAATATTGCTAACTTCGCTCCTTTCTATACTACCTTAAAGTGCATCTGTGTAAGAAATCCCTTAAGCTTTAACTTCTCTCCTGAGAATCGTTTAATTAAAGGTAGCTTAACTTTTACTACTCCAATTCCATTAATACGTTCTTTAAGTATCCTATTATTGTCTTATAAGTAATTAACCATTTCCTGTAACTAACCTCGCGTAACCACTTAAGAATCCCCATCGTCTATACTAGTATTACCTGGCCCTAAGGTTGTAGCTGCCGTCGACGCCGTCGTAACTGGTGCTGCTCTAGGTGGCATGTTGTTCGATCCTATTCAATACCGTAACCTTGGTAGTGAATGTGTAACGGAACCTTGTAGTAGGAACTACAGTAGGTTCTATTATTGGGCTGGGTATATAGGTAAGAACAAAACAATAATATAATAATAACTGGTGGAGTGGTTACCTAACAGATTAACTCCAATTATATTCTAAGATTTACTACAAGGAGAGAACTATCTACAGTAGGGACTGAGGTCCTTTAAATACACAACCGTACTCCTAAGAAATCCTCTCTTGTATATAAGGTACGTGTTGTCTGTATTAAACGTAATGTCCTTCTCGTTTAACGTAGTCAACGCGTTCAACACTACGTGACCTTGGTTACCATTCCTTGTTATATAGTTCCACCGGATCTATCCTGGACCGTGCCTATATCAACTAACTAGCTTCCGCCGACTCTTCTCCAAGTAGTCGTAACATCGTACTTAAAGTGTCCGTAACACCGCTAGTCTAGTAAACCTTAGGCGCCCCTTTAGTAAACCCTTAATTAAATACTCTAATGGCTAAGTAAAATTAAAAATAAATAAAACCTTCTTTTACCGGCGAATCGCACCTAGGCCGCTATAGCTGCGCTTTTATAGCATAGGGAACCCACCCCCCCTAAGATAATAACCGGGTATATAATTATAATATAACTAAATATAGAAAAAGCAGAGGGGCTTAGGGGATAATTAGAAATAGAAGTCCTTATAGAAATTTATAAAGAGGTCTATAACGCTATTATAGTCTAACACCTTAGGAGCGGAGATATTAGAGTTACCCTAAAGGATTAATAGGTAAAGGAACGAGCTATAAGGGTAGGAGATAGGCTAGGAGAACGCATTGATATAAAAGTACTCTATGAGGATTACCTAGTTAAAGTCCCAGCGGTTCCTATAAACCTTAGGGTAGAAAAGGGACGCTAGGTAGATAACACAGTAATTATACAGGAGATAGTAAGATAAATAGAACGCCTTATACTAGAACTTAAGATCACCCAAATCTAATAGCTTTATTAGGAAAATGCAAACTAAGTATATAATAAGAATAATAAGAGGATATAAAGGTTGCTAGAGACTTACTAGGGAGACGCTAGATAAATATATGGCTCCCTTATTGTTAGTATATATACACTAGGAATACAAAAACTCCTTATCTAAAAAGGAATAATTATAAATGGCCTTATATACAATATAAGGCTCTATAACCACAGACTACGCCTAGAATGATACTATTGCTATGCATAATAGGGACACACTTAATCCATATACGCAGTATAGGTGTGCTGCGGCCACTATGCAAGCCCCTATAATATAAGACACTACTTAAATTAAAACCAAATAAAATGTGTAAACTGCCACCAAAGCATATATAAGGCGTAGGAGAGAGAAGACTGCATTAAATATAGGAGACGGAAGGCAAGGGCTTAATAGCTGCGGGAACAACTGCACGCTAGGTTATATAAATGGAAATAATAGGCGATAAGCTAGTGGGACATAGGTGCCTTTCTAGCGTTTCCTACCTTTAATACTAGGGGGCTAGGCCAGCCATCCCAAGCCTTAATGGGCTAGAAGTAACGCCGCATAACATTACCAGACTAAATAGGGGCATAAGGGTTATAGGGGATATAAGGGAGAGGACGCCCTATAGGTAGACCCTTATAGACAGCTACAGCAAGCTCAAGACCAGGATAATTAAGAATTAGACTTAACGCGGTAAATATAATATTTACAGCTAACTTATAAAGGGTATATAGCCAACCAGTAAGAATAAGGAAAGAACCAGAGATAATAATAGATTTAGATATAGAAGCGTTAATAGAAACATAAGATATAGAAACGGAAAGCTCTATACAAAATAAGTAGGGACTAAGGTATAGATATAAGAAATAGAAGTTCTAAATATCCTAGAGAAAGTAGAAATAGAAGAAGTAAGGAATAAAGGAGAGATAAAGGACCCTTACTAGGGGTCCGCCACCTATCCATTATATAATATAACTGCGGTAATACAAACCACCGTCTTATAAGGCCCCTACTAGACGGTCTAGACCCAGAAAAACACTATATCCTTACTATATAAGAACCGTACTATAATACCTACATATAATTAATATACTACCCCCAAGGATTCCAGCTCCTATACGAACTAAAAGCAGCTATACGCATGTGCTTTATAATTAGCAAGGCTATTAGCCTGTCCTTATGGTTATAGCAGGTAGTTAACCTAGATATTGCAGTTATAATAATCTAGATATATAGGGGACCGGTACAAATTATTAATATATATAACCCTAGGGTTAAAAGGGTCCCGTAAACAGAGAATATTATATTAGTAATAAGCTTACTAGAAACCAAAGGCACAAAGTCTATTCTACTAGGAGATATAAACCTCTACCACCCGCGGTAGGGGGGTATCTATATTGCTGCTAAATAATAGGTAGAGTGCTTACTAAGAGCTATAGATATCTGGGGCCTTAAGCTAGCTACCCCCTTAGGAGCAACTATATAGTAATAAGGCACCGCCAGAAGTACGATTGACCTTATATTTATAGACAAAGGCCTATACCAGAGACTTAAAAGGTATAACCCTAAAGAAGAATAGGCACTTGCTTTAGACCATATCCCTATCTAGATACAGCTAGATCTGGACATTAAAGCATAACTAAATAGTAAAAGATACGTAATAAGGAAGCTTAAGATAGACAATTTCCTTAATATAGTTAAATAATAACTTTAAGACCTAAAAGAAATCCACCTAATACTAAATAAGCGAGGCTTATTGGCCACCCCTAAGAAAACCAACTATAGACTAGAAAGGATCTAGGTAGTAATTAAAAATAGGCTAGAAGAGCACTGCCTAGTCTTATAACCAGGCCCCTACGCGTAATATGTATAGTCCGCATAATACGCGGTTTTTATTGCCAGCTAATAATAAGCAAGAAGGAAATATATAAGTAGCTACAACCCTAAAGATAAGAGATAATATAAAAACACAAGAAACTAGTTAAAGAATACCCTAAAAAAAGAAGTAAGAAATAACTGGAGATAGTTTATAAACGAGTATACTTCTAACCCGAGCCTCTATAATAAAGGCCTTTGGGCTATAGCAAAATAGGTAAAAAAAAAAAAAGGTAGGGCGCCTAGTAGAAGACCTATACCTACTACCCCTATAAAGAGCAGGGGAATTATAGGCCACTAATAATAATGATAAGAAGGCAAAGATCCTTATAGAAAGGTTCTTCCCCTAACTAGCTCTAGCAGACCTTAGTAATATTACGGGTAAAACACCAGTAACTTGCCTATAGGTTAATAGCGACATAACAATAGAGGAAATGGCTAGAACTATTAGCCGCCTTTTAAATAATATAGCACTAGGACTAAATAGGATTCTAAATAAGGCCTTAAAGACCTATAGACCACTTATAGTACCCTAGCTTATAGACATAGCTAGAGCATGCTTTGCTATAGGCTACTACCTATAACTTAGAAGATCTATAATAACGGTTGTCCTATAAAAAGAAGGTAAAGTAGATTACTTAGTCCTAAGAAGCTACCACCCTATTGCCTTAGAAAACACCCTTAGCAAGATCTTAAAAAGGGTAATAGCGGACTATATAGCAGATATGGCTAAGGAACACGCCCTACTACTATAAAGCTAAATAGGGGCAAGAAAGAACCGCTTAATACTATTAGCACTTATACTACTTACTACTACTATTAAATCTGCATGGGCAATGCGAAGGGACTTTATAGTATTAATGCTTAGCCTAGATATTAGTGGCGCCTATAATAACATGCCCTATAAGCGTCTCCTATATATTCTTAGGGTAAAGGGCTTCCTAAAATGGATTATATAATTTATCTAAGGGTTTATAGGCCAGAAAGAAACATTACTAGTCTTTAGCAGATACTAGAGCCCCCCTATTATAATCGTAACAGGAATACTATAAGGATTACCCCTCTCGCCTATACTCTTCCTCTTCTTTATAAGTAACCTACTTAACTCCTTTAAGAAAGGGGCGACCTAGGGGATAGGCTTTATTAATAATATAAACCTAATTATATACGGGCTAATAGCCGCAGAGAATTGCAAAACACTAGAGAAAGCCTATAATACCTATATAGAATAGGCAAGACAATATAAAGTCTAATTCTTACTAAAGAAATACCAGCTAATCTACTTTATAAGAAAACGCAACCAATCTATAGATCTCTAGTATATAATCTATATCTAAGGCTTTAGGGGTTAACCAGTTTAGGGCCTAAGGGTATTAGGAGTATAGGTAGACAGTAAGCTCTAGTAGAGCGCATATGCGGCATAAGCGGCCTATAAAGGCTAAGCATAGTATATTATATTATCTAGGATTGTTAATTCTATATAGGGCCTATACTTCTAGAGGTTACGCCTATTATATACAGCAGTTATCCGGCTAACTATAATGTATAGATCCAGTATTTGGGCTATTAGAGAAACCGAGAAAGGCCCCCTTAAATTACTTCTTAAACTACTTTAAAAGGTCTAAACAGCCTACCTCTGGAGTATAATAGGTGGGTATAAGTAAATGGCTATAGCACTACTAGAGAAGGAAGCTAATATCCCCCCCCTATAACTATATATTAAAGCCGCTGTAATGTAAAGGGCGTAAAATAAATGTAACTCTAATATTATAAAGTATATTAAGACACGCCTAAATAAACTATAGAGGGACCTAAGGGTGCCCTATAGGAGAATAAACTAATAACCTTAAAGTAGGGAAGATATATTGGAGAAACAGGCAAAGAAAGTAAAAGAAGAATAGTGCTACTTTAGGGCCCAGGCCCATATAGAGGAGAAAGGGAGATATATAAGAGGCTAGTAAAAATAATAGTAAGAGAGAGAAAGGAGCTAAAGTAGAGCATAAAGGAATACTAGGAAACCATCTACTATAATACAATACTAGTTAGACTAATACTGGAGAGGCGTATAGGAGTTAAAGGTATAGAGGCTAACTTAGGCAAGAGGGACCTAAGCTGTAGTATGGTTAACGCTATAGGGGGTAAATACTTAAGGACTTCAAAAAGGCCTAATAAAGGCAGAAAATACAATGGCAACACTCTTAAGAACAGAAATAATAGGACTAAAAGATTAGCTCTACTAGGTAGGTATTCTAGTAGGTAGCCTAAGATGCAAATATAGCTAGCTAAGACAGACACTAAAACACGTAATACTGTTATGCCCCCTACGCACCAACTAAGAAGCAATACTCTTAGTAGCTAGCATAGAGAACTATACTATACTACTCTTAATATAAAAAGGCCTTAAAGTGGTTACCTAGTAGCTTATTAGCTAAAACATACTAGACCAGTTCCAGGTTGTAAAGGAAATGGTAATAGAGGGCAAAGGGGCGAGTTATAGGCGCCCCCTAATAACTCTACAGTAGTAGAGTAAAGTTTGCGATACTAGCACGTCCATAGGCTTGTTACGGCAGCAGTGGTTCCTAAGGAAGTTAAAAAGTAAGGTAGAAGAGTACCACCGGTAACTTATAGGCGCTAAGTAGGCGAGTCCTAAAAGGCGGGGAGATGGATTATAAGGTTTTCTTAAATAGAGTTTTCTCCCTATATATAAATAAGGAGTAGTCTGCGTGGGCCTAATAGGGATCCAAATCGGACGTTAAGCAATGAATAATAATAATCTATATAGAACCCTAGCCTCTTATTTATAAATATTTAATTAGAATTACTATAGCGTTAACTATTATAATAATTAAGCTTATTAAGTAACTATTATATAAAGTAAAGACTGTAAGCTACTCTTATATCCTAAATACAGTTAGCTTATAAGCTAGATATATTAAGAATATATCTAGATAATCTTACTTAATGGTAAAATAGGCCTAGGAGATAGCAAAACCTAACTATTATTTAATATTATAATAGAGGAAACTAAAAGATATTAGCTTTATAGAATTTAGTAAGATCTAGAATATAGTATACTAGCGTAAATAGAGGCAATAGATTATAAGCGAGATTTTAATTATACGCCTTAAGAACTTTATATTTATAACTATAGGCGTATACTAGTTCTAGAAGATAATATATCTAATATAGTATTATTAAAATTAAAACCTTTATCTTCTTTAATACTTATAGATATAGTATTAGCTTTTCCTTTACTAGTATAAGCCTATTTTCTTAAAATTTCTAGCTCTTTTAAACCTTATTAAACTATAGCAGATTATATTAGCAAAATATCTATATTAGAGCTATAATAAAGCTATATATTTACGCTTTTTTATAAAAGTTATTCTTTTAGCGATAGATATAGTTTGTAATATATATATAATTCTATACTAATTATACGCCTTCTACACTTTATAATTAAAAATATTAATTCTCTACCCACTAAATTTATTATTATAATATTATATAACGGATATAAAAGATATATAAATATTAAAATAGTGGCAAGAAAGCTTAATTAACGCCCTAGATTATTTATTTAAAAATACAAGCATTTAACGCCGTTTATATTCTTTATAATTATAAAAAATATATTACTATTTATTTTACTATAATATAGATTTATTCCAGATATAATATATATATATATCGCTTATATTAATACTAGTTTATAATTTTATGGTTATTACTATACTTTTCTATAATTATAAATATTAGCCCGCGATGCCCTACTGCACGCGTCCACGTCGCCGCGGGTGGAAACATCATCGGGAAATCATTCCTTATGATGGCTAAGTGCAGAGGCGATGGAGGAGAGCCGTCACAGCGCGCTGCGCGCGCTGGTGTTGCGACTCTGTAGTATTAAGCCTGCGACGCGTACATCGCCCTTAACAACACCAGGAGTCCTACTGCCCCTGCTTAGGGCTCCTGCCATACCATCTAGGGGGGCCATTAAGGGAAACTGGGATACGAAAACCGCCCGATGTATAACTACCTAGCTCGCAGCCAGGCCCAAAACTAGCCTTATTTAGCCAGTCAACATAGACGCGCCCTAGGCGTATAATAGGATACCCTTGGGCTTGCACTAGCTCTAAGACCGAGAGGATATAGCAAGGGCGTAGGGAACCTCTTTTTATAAGAACTTATTAAGGTTAACGCGTTACAGATACTTTATACAAAACTTATTAAGGCCCTGCCTAGAGAACTTATTAAGGCCCCTTTATAAGGGCCTATCTGGTATCTAGTATACCTAGGTAACTTAGAAGAGGGTCTTAATAGGTGTAGTACGCGCGACCTGGACAATAGCGACGCGACAGCAACGTATTAGCGACACAACGGCAACCAGACGGCTTAACAAGGTGGAAACATAGGTAAAGCTCTAGGCAGCGGAAATATAGGCCAGCTTTAACGGCCCTATGGCGTATAACTTAGTTAACTTATAGTTAACCTATAGTTAACTTATAGGTAACTTATAGGAGGGTCTTAATAGGCGTAGTGCACGCAACCTAATGTATATATACATAAGGCAACTTACAGGAGGGTCTTAATAGGCGTGGTGTATATAACCTAATGTATATATATGGGGGAGGCTATAGGGGAAACATAGGCCAGTTAGACAAGGTCTTAACAGTTAGAGATATAGGCCAGCTTATAAAATTAGGGGACATAAGCTTAGTTAGTAGGAGAGGGGGGAGTAGGTTGTCTAGTATGGGACCTAGTGTCTCTATAGCCCCTCTCCTGCAAGACGCGGTTGGCCTATTATAAGGAGACTCTTATAGGTAACGCAAAACGGGAACTAGTAGTATATAGGGTGTTGCGCCCCTATATTACTACTAGCTTCCCACAGGGCGTAGTATATAGTAGCTACTACTAGCTTTAAGGACCTTACCCCTTAACTAGGCTCTAACCTTTAGTGCACCTAGTAGGTAGGCAGAATTACACCCTAGCCGGAGAGACTACTATGTGGCTTAAGAGAACGGATGCGCGTGTCGGTATATTAATAGATAGAACCGTTTACCTTTAGGGCGGCTTGCTGGTGAGATATACTTAAGGAGTAAATAGAAGTTACTTAAGCGGAAGAGGCAGTGGCTTGGCCTTATCCGTAGAAGGTATACCTAACTATATTATAGGATACAGCTATGACGCCCCCATAGGATTATATCAGTAGGCGCGAAGATGGAAGTTGCAATCCCTGGAAATAGCAGCTTATACCTACACCGGCGGAAATAATAAAGAAAGGCGTAAAACTAGAGGCTATAGAAGGCTCCTAAGCTGTGCGAAAGCGTACCAACTCTAGGAGGAAACTCTTATGCAAACTGCTGGGGGGTAGACTGGCACTCGGGTAATACTATTATAAGATATTTAAAAGAACTGGTAAAACTCCCTGCAATTGGTGGTAGCAGCTAACTGCTTATAGATTGGGACCAAAGCACTAGAAAACTGGGGTAGAGGCCTAAATAAGCAGGTATGTTGAACTCTACTGTATTACTAGCTAATATATAACTACTTGCCCCTACGCACCAACTAAGAAGCTATGCTCTTAGTAGCTAGCACAGAGAACTATAACACACTACTCTCAATATAAAAAGGTCTTAAGGCGGTTACCCGGTGGCTTATTAGCCAAAATGTGCTAGACCAGTTTCGGGTTGCAAAGGAAATAGTAATAAAAGGCAAAGGGGCGAGCAATAGGCGCCCCCTAATAACTCTACAGTAGTAGAGCAAAGTTTGCGATACTAGCGCGTCCATAGGCTTGTTACAGCAGCAGTGGTTCCCAAGGAGGTCAAAAAGTAAGGTAGTAGAGCACTATAGGTAACTCGTAGGCGCCTTATAGGCGAGTCCTAAAAGGCGGGGAGACGGATCACGGGGTTTTCTCAAAAGAGTTTTCTCCCCATATGTATATAAGGAGTAGTCCGCGTGGGCCTAATAGGGATCCGAATCGGACGTTAAGCAATGAATAATAATAATAAATATTAGAATATAGATATAACGTGGCATATAGGGTTTTGCACGAGCCCTAAGTTTTGCTTAAGCTAGTAAACCGCCTTCCTAATATAGATGGAACACTAAAATACTGCCGAAATGCCTTAGAAGTAGCCGTGCACGCTATTGGGTCGTGCACGACCCAACAGTTACTTCTAAGGCATTTCGGTAGTATTTTGGTGTTCCTCCACATTAGGAAGGCGGTCTACTATTAAGCAAAACTTAGGGCTCGTGCAAAACCCCATATGCCACGTTAATATAAATAAATTAGAGATATAATATCTCTATACTTTTAATTACGTGCAAAATTTTATAGTATTTATTAGGTAAAACCTAAGTAGATAGTTATATAGCTGTAAGGGACAGGTGACCCTGGGTGTAACGGGACTAGCCTAGTTATAGTAGAAATGTCTCGGTAAAACACTTAATAGATAAATTCCAACGCTTTAATTAAATTCTGCTAAATTCTGCCAATTTAATTTAATTTTGCTAAATTCCGCCAACTTAATTAATTTCTACTAGTTTCCACCAAATTCCACTAATATAATAGAATTTGGTCAAAACCTGTTAAAATCCGCATAGGCTTATGCCCACGCGTCTGCTGCTAAGACCCTTAAATATTTAGTTATAAGCTTCCTATATTTCTTTCTCTTCTTTACGCAACGTCTTATACTCTACAAGAGCTATATACCTATAGATTTAGATAGAATTTATATTATTCCTTTAAATCTTCCCTAAAGCCTCTTTACGCCCTTATATTACATTATATTAAAACAACTACTATTAAAATGGCAAACAAACCCAAATCCCTTTTAATAACTATAAGTATTATAACCCTAGTTAGGGAACAGTTAACTATAATATAATAGGCCTTTATAGACGCCTTAGCTTAGCAGTGGGCTGTACTAGAAGCCTAGTACCAGTAATTAATAGAAGCACTCTATAAAGAACTTTATAACGTTAAGGTATTTACATTATAGACCCTAATAGTAACACCTATAAACAAGATTAAAATAATGGTATCTAAACCTAACCTATTAAATATAAACACTAAACCAGTAATAGTAGCTTAACCTACACCTATAGCAAACCTAGTACTTACTATAAAAACTAAAAAGCTCCCTAATCCTCTAATATTTAATAAAAACTAAAATAACCTATATCTATTTATAACTAAGCTCCGTCTTAAACTCTTAATAAACTATAATTAATACCCCACTAAGGCTAGCAAGGTTAGCTATAGAATGTCTTATTTAAGTAAGGACGCTATATAAACCATAGATCCATTCTTCCGCAATAGCACTTTTATTAATTTTAAAACCTTTATCTCTGTGCTAGAATAAATGTATAATAATGCTAGCTGGACTCGACACGACTTTTGGAGCTCTTGCTATACCCGGCCCAAAAAGACCAAACCAACCAAAAGAACCCTAAAAAACACCCTGATAATCCCCTAAGATGCATGCATCACAGGGAAGGCATAGGTGGAACGACGGTAGTACGCAGTTGCGCGCAACCGCCAGACCTATACCCAATAATGGCCCCCCACAACAACAATAAGGACGGGCGAATACTATACCAGAAAGCGGAAATACCCTAATTAAGAAGGCATCTGATAAAATATAAAGCCTATTAAACGCGTCTAATATCCAGAACTATAGGGGAGCATCTATTAGCTATTATAAACTAATGCAGCTAGTAGAATGGCTCCAGTCTAGCAAACCTTAGGCGCCCCTCTAGCAAACCCTTAATTAAATCCTTTAACGGCTAAATAAAATTAAAGATAAATAAAACCCCCCCTAATAGGCGAACCGTACCTGGGCCGCCGTAGCTGCGCTTCTATAGTATAGGGAACCTACCCCCCTAAAGATAATAACCGGGCATATAATTACAATACGACTAAATATAGAAAAGGTAGAGGAACTTAGGGGACAATTAGAAATAGAAGTTCTTATAAAGATTTATAAGGAGGTCTACAACGCCGTTGCAGTCCAATACCCTAGGAGTGGAGATATTAGAGTCACCCTAAAGGACTAATAGGTAAAGGAACGGGCTATAAGGGTAGGGGACAGGCTAGGAGAGCGTATTAGTATAAAAGTGCTTTATAAAGATTACCTAGTTAAAGTCCTGTTGGTTCCTATAAGCCTTAGGGTAGAAAGGGGACGCCAGGCGGATAATACAGCAACTATATAGGAGATAGTAAAATAAACGGAACGCCTTATACTAGGACTCATAATTACCTAAATCTAATAGCTTTAATAGGAAAATACAAACTAAGCATATAATAAGAATAATAAGAGGATATAAGGGGCGCCAGAGACTTACTAGGGAAATAATAAATAAACGTATAGCTCCCTTATTGTTAGCGTATATATACTAGGAATGCAAAAACTCCTTATCTAAAAAGGAATAATTATAAATGGCCTTATATATAATATAAGGCTTTATAACTACAGACTACGCCTAAAATGATGTTATCGCTATATATAATAGGGACACACCCAATCCATATACGCAGCACAGGTGTGCTGCGGCCACTGTGCAGGCCCCTACGATATAAGATAATATATAAATTAAGACCAAATAAAATATGTAAACTGTTACCGAAGCATATATAAGGCGTAGGAGAGAGAAGACTGCATTAAATATAGAAGATAGAAGGAAAGGGCTTAATAGCTACGGGAATAACTGTATACTAGGTTATACAAATAGAAACAATAGGTGATAAGCTAGGGGGATATAGGTGTCTTTCTAGCGTTTCCTACCTTTAATACTAGGGGGCTAAGCCAGCCATCCCAAGCCTTAACGGGCTAAAAGTGATGCCACGTGATATTACTAGACCGAACAGGGATATAAGGGACATATAGGATACAAGGGAGAGGACGCCCAGTAGGAAGACCCCTATAGACAGCTATAGCAAGTTTAAGGCTAGGATAATTAAGAATTAAATTTAACGCGGTAAATATAATATATATAGCTGGCTTATAAGGGGCATATAGCTAACCAGTGAGAACGGGGGAAGAACTGGAGGCAATAATAGACTTAGATTTAGAAAGGCTAATAGAAACACAAGATATAGAAATAGAAAGCTCTATATAAAATAAGTAGTGGCTAGGGAGTAAACACAGGAGATAGAAGTTCTGAATATTTTAGAGAAAGTAGAAATGGAAGAAGTAAGGAGTAAAGGAAAGGCGAAGGACCCCCGCTAGGGGTCCGCCACTTGACCATTATATAGTACAACTGCGGTAATACGAACTACTGTCTAGTAAGGCCCCTACTAGACAGTCTAGACCTAGAGAAATACCATATTCTTGCTATATAAGAGCTATATTATAATACCTATATATAATTAACATACTGCCCCTAAGGATTCTAGCTCCTGTATAAACCAAAAGCAGCCATATATATATGCTTTATAATTAGTAAAAATATCAGCCTTGCCTTATAGTTATAGTAGGCAGTTAACCTAGATATTGCAGTTATAACTATCCAGATATATAGGGGACTAGTATAAATCATTAATATCTATAACCCTAGGGTCAAAGGGGTAGCATAGATAGAAAACATTATATTTATAATAAGCTTGCTAGAAACTAAATATGTGGAGTCTATTTTACTAGGAGATATAAACCTCTACTACCTATAGTAGGGGGGCATCCATGTTGCTGCTAATTAATAGGTAGAGTGCCTACTAAGAGCTATAGATAATAGGGGCCTTAAGCTAGCTACCCCCCTAGGTGCAATTATATAGTAATAGGGCACCGCCAAAAGTATAATTAACCTTATAATTATGGACGAAAACCTATACCAGAGACTCAAAAGGTGCTCCCCTAAAGAAGAATGGGTACTTACCTTAGACTATATCCCTATCCAGATATAACTAGATTTAGACATTAAGGCGTAACTAAATAGCAAAAGATACGCAATAAGGAAGCTTAATATAAATAGCTTCCTTAATATAATTAAATAACAACTCTAAGACCTAGAAGAAATCCACCTAATACCAAATAAGCGAGGCTTATTGGCTACCCCTAAGGAAATTAATTAAAGACTAGAAAGGATTTAGGCAGTAATTAAAAGTGGGCTAAAAGAGCACTGCCCGGTTTTAAAACTAGGCCCCTATGCGCGACACGCATAGTCTGTATAGTGCGCGGCCCTTATAGCCGGCTAATAACGAGCAAGGAGGAAATATATAAGCAGCTATAATTTTAAGGACGAGAGATAATATAAAGATATAAGAAACTAGCTAAAGAATACCCTAAGAAAAGAAGTAAGGAATAACTAGAGATAGTTTATAAATAAATATATTACTAACCTAAGTCTCCCCTATAACAAGGGCCTTTGGACTATAGCGAAATAGGTAAAGAAAAAGGTAGGATGCCTAGTAGAAGATCTACACCTACTACCCCTATAAAGAGCAGGCAAACCACAGGCTATAAGCAATAATAATAAGAAGGCAAAGATCCTTATAGAAAGATTTTTCCCTTAACCGGCTCTAGTAGACCTTAGCAATATTACTAGTAAAATACCGGTGACTTGCCTAAGGGTTAATAGCGACATAACAACTGAAGAAATGGCTAGAACTATTAGCCGTCTCTTAAATAACATAGTACTAGAACTAGATGGGATCCTAAATAAAGCCCTAAAGACCTATAGACTACTTATAGTACCTTAGCTTGCAGATATAGCCAGAGTATGCTTTATAATAGGCTACTACCCACGATTTAGAAGATCTATAATAACGGTCGTCTTATAAAAAGAAGGTAAAGTAGACTACTTAATCCTAGGAAGCTACTGCCCTATTGCCTTAGAAAACACCCTAAGTAAGATCTTAGAAAAGGTTATAGTGGACTATATAGTAGATATAGCAGAGGAACACGCCCTACTACTATAAAGCTAAATAGGGGCAAGAAAGAATCGCTTAACGCTATTAGCACTTACACTACTTGCTACTACTATTAAAACTGCATGGGCTATGCGAAAGGACTTTATAGTATTAATGCTTAGCCTAGATATTAGCGGCGCCTATAACAATATACCCTATAAGCGTCTCCTATATATCCTTAGGGCAAAGGGCTTCCTAGAATAGATTATTTAA
>Ga0307507_10001460_pt1 | contig 52905 bp, 12 predicted proteins | sample 7_EM_MG_FD_207223 | JGI IMG/M metagenome (GOLD analysis project Ga0307507, IMG submission 207223) | Populus trichocarpa ectomycorrhiza microbial communities from riparian zone in the Pacific Northwest, United States - 7_EM | ecosystem: Host-associated > Plants > Roots > Unclassified | place... | reverse complement strand
ATTTAGTTATAAGTTTCCTATATTCCTTTCTCTTCTTTACGCAACGTCTTGTTCCTAGCAAGAGCTATATACCCTCAGATTTAGATAGAATTTATATTGTTCCTTTAAATCTTTCCCAAAGCCTCTTCGCGCCCTTATACTCCTATTACTTAGCGCTAAGCCTTATTATATTATTAAGCATTATTATATTACTATTAAGCTTTATTATATTATTGCCAAGGCCCCTTATTTAATTGGCAATTGGAGATTAATATAGTTTATAAATAAGCTGGCAATATAAGCGAGCTAACAACCTTAAAACTTACTAAAAATTAGAAAAATCGCACTTTAATATCTTAACAATCACTTAATAATAATTAATGCAAATTTAATAGCGGCCTATTAATGTAATAACTAACCTATATAGGAAGTATTGAAAATCTTATATAAGCGGAAGTAGGTTAAATAGAAAAAGTAAGGCAATTCCGCCCCTACTTTCCTATTTAACCTACTTCCGCTTATATAAGATTTTCAATACTTCCTATATAGGTTAGTTATTACATTAATAGGCCACTATTAAATTTGCATTAATTATTATTAAGTAGTTGTCAAGATATTAAAGTGCGATTTTTCTAATTTTTGGTAAGTTTTAAGTGTGAGGGCGCGAAGAGGCTTTGGGGAAGATTCGAAGGAACAATATAAATTCTATCTAAATCTATGGTTATATGGCTCTTGCAGAGTACAAGACGTTGCGTGAAGAAGAGAAGGGAATATGGGAAACTTATAACTAAATATTCGGGGTCTTGGCAGTAGACGCGTGGGTACGAGCCCACGCGGATTTCGACAGGTTTCGACCAAATTCCATCACGTCAGTGGAATTTGGTGGAATTCGATCGAGAGCGGAACTTGGTGGAATTTAATCGAGTCGGCGGAATTTGGCAGAATTTGATTGACTTGGCAGAATTTGATTAAAGCGTCGGAACTTATCTATCTAGTGTTTCACCGAGACATTCCTACTGTAACTGGGCTAGTCCCGTTACATTAAGGTTGCTAGCTCGTTTGTAAACTACATTACAGGTTTAATTTCCATGCGTAGTATATTAAAAGGATTAAAAAAGGAAGGTAGTTCCTATTAAATTATATATTAATAAGGCTCTAAATTAATTCTATAATTCTTTACGTCTTATAAGGCCTAGAAAATTATAACTCCATTTTTTCTATATAATATTTTAGTATATACACGTAACGGCGAGCCGCAGCTCCTTAATTCCACTAGGCTATATTTAAACTTAAGAGAACTAGGAAGACCTACTACTACGCTATAAAGACTTTATATTATAATTTCCTAAATTTAATTAAAATATAACCCCTTTCTAAACCTTAGGATTAAGCTTTATATATATTTAATTACAAAGGTAATATATAGGTAGATTAATAGTAGAATATATTAGTTTTATAACACAGGCCGTTAAAACCAGACTTTATACCTATATAAGGTAACTTAGCCTATAAATCTACTAGTTTTTAGATTTAATAGAGCTAATATAGAGATATTATATAGTGTGCGGGTAGAAGCAAGTAGTTATTAAAACTTAGGCAGTGGTGAAAAGTTTTTACACGGAATAGCAAGATTTTAAAACCCACCGCTAACGGTACCCCCTTATAGTAAACGACTACTACGCCCTTACTTAAGCCCACCTATATAATCCTTATAGTTACAAGTCTAATTTAACGTCCCTAAACCCTAAATTAAAGATATTAACGACCTTTTATATTAATAATAAATAAATAAAAGAACAAGTAAATAAATATACTCCTTTTTAACCCCTAAGGCGATTGCCTACAGAGTATATATTTATTTACTATCCGTGTCATATTCTACCTAACAGCCTAAATAACAATCCTATGGTTTTTCTATCTCCTCTCTACGGCCAGCTACCCTAAAAAGGGCCTAGCAACTAGGGCCTAGGCATAAAAGATACCTAAAGTATATATATATATTATTATTATTCACTGCTTAACGTCCGATTTAGATCCCTATTAGGCCCACGCGGACTACTCCTTATTTACATATAGGGAGAAAACTCTATTTAAGAAAACCCCGTGATCCATCTCCCGCCTTTTAGAACTCGCCTGCTTAGCGCCTATAAGTTACCAGTAGTACTCTTCTACCTTACTTTTTAACCTCCTTAGGAACCACTGCTGCCGTAACAAGCCTATAGATGCGCTAGTATCGCAAACTTTACTCTACTACTGTAGAGTTATCAGGGGGCGCCTATAACTCGCCCCTTTGCCCTCTATTACTATTTCCTTTATAACCCAGAACTGGTCTAGTACGTTTTGGCTAATAAGCCACTAGGTAACCGCTTTAAGGCCTTTTTATATTAAGAGTAGTATAGTATAGTTCTCTATGCTAGCTACTAAGAGCATTGCTTCTTAGTTAGTGCGTAGGGGGCATAACAGTATTATGTGTTTTGGTGTCTATCTTAGCCAGCCATATTTGCATCTTAGGCTACCTACTAGAACACCTACCTAGTAGAGCCAATCTTTTAGTCCTATTATTCCTATTCTTAAGAGTATTGCTATTATATTTTTTGCCTTTATTAGGCCTTTTTAGAGCCCTTAAGTGTTTACCCCCTATAGCATTAACCATGCTACGGCTTAGGTTCCTCTTGCCTAAGTTAGCCTCTATACCTTTAACTCCCATATACCTCTCTAGCGTTAGTCCAACCAGTATTATATTACGGTAGATGGTTTCCTAGTATTCCTTTATACTCTACTTTAGCTCCTTTCTCTCTCTTACTATTGTCTTTACTAGCCTCTTATATGTCTTTCTTCCTCCTCTATATAGGCCTAGGCCCTAAAGCAGCACTATTCTTCTTCTACTTTCTTTGCCTATTTCTCCAATATATCTTCCCTACTTTAGGGTTGTTGGTTTATTCTCCTATAGGGCACCCTTAAGTCCCTCTATAGTTTATTTAGGCGTGTCTTAATATACTTTATAACATTAGAGTTACGTTTATTTTACGCCCTTTATATTGCAGCGGCTTTAATATATAGTTATAGGGGGGGGTATTGGCTTCCTTCTCTAGCAGTGCTATGGCCGTTTGCTTGTACCCATCTGTTATACTCCAAAGGCAGGCTATTTAGACCTTTTAGAGTAGTTTAAGAAGTAATTTAGGGGGGCCTTTTTTGGTTTCTCTAATGGCCCAAACACTAGATCTATATGTTATAGTTAGCTGAACAACTACTATATATAATAGGCGTGACCTCTAGAAGCATGGGCCCTATATAGAATTAACAATCCTAGATAATATAATATACTATACTTAGCCCTTATAGGCCGCTTGCGCTATATATACGCTCTACTAAAGCTTACTGTCTACCTATACTCCTAATACCCTTAGGCCCTAAACTGGTTAACCCCCAAAGCCTTAGATTATATGCTAAAGATCTATAGATTAATTATGTTTTCTTATAAAGTAGATTAGCTGGTATTTCTCTAGTAAGAATTAGACTCTATATTGTCTTACCTATTCTATATAGGTATTATAGGCTTTCTCTAGTATTCTACAATTCTCTGCGGCTATTAGCCCGTATATAATTAGGTTTGTGTTATTAATAAAGCCTATTCCCTAGGTCGCCCCTTTCTTAAAGAAGTTAAGCAGGTTACTTATAAAGAAGAGGAAGAGTATAGGCAAAAGGGGTAATCCTTATAGTATTCCTGTTATAACTATAATAGGGGGGCTCTAGTATCTGCTAAAGACCAGTAATGTTTCTTTCTAGCCTATAAACCCTTAGACAAATTATATAATCTATTCTAGGAAGCCCTTTGCCTTAAGGATATATAGGAGACGCTTATAGGGCACGTTATTATAGGCGCCACTAATATCTAGGCTAAGCATTAATACTATAAAGTCCCTTTACATCACCCATGTAGATTTAATAGTGGTAGTAAGTAGTATAAGTACTAATAGTATTAAGCGGTTCTTTCTTGCCCCTATTTAGCTTTATAGTAGTAGGGCGTGTTTCTTAGCCATATCTGCTATATAGTCCGCTATTACCCTTTTTAAGATCTTGCTAAGGGTATTTTCTAAGGCAATAGGGCAGTAGCTTCCTGGGACTAAGTAATCTGCTTTACCTTCTTTTTATAAAATAACCGTCATTATAGATCTTCTAAGTTGTAGATAGTAGCCTATAGCAAAGCATACTCTAGCTATATCTATAAGCTAGGGTGCTATAAGTAGTCCATAGGTCTTTAAGGCCTTATTTAGAATCCCATCTAGTCCTAGTACTATATTATTTAAAAGGCGGCTAATAGTTCTAGCCATTTCCTCTATTATTATGTCGCTGTTAACCCGCAGGCAAGTCACTAGTATTTTACCTATAATGTCACTAAGGTCTGCTAGAGCTAGTTAAGGGAAGAACCTTTCTATAAGGATCTTTACCTTCTTATTATTATTATTAGTGGCCTATAATTCCCCTGCTCTTTATAGGGGTGGTAGGTATAGGTCTTCTACTAAATACCCTGCCTTTTTTTTTTACCTATTTCGCTATAGCCTAAAGGCCTTTATTATAGGGGAGGCTCGGGTTAGAAGTGTGCTTATTTATAAACTATCTCCAGTTATTCCTTGCTTCTTTTTTTAGGGTATTCTTTAACTGGTTTTTTATGTCTTTATATTGTCTCTTATCTTTAGGGTTGTAGCTACTTGTGTATTTCCTTCTTACTTATTATTAGCTGGCAATAAGAACCGCGCATTGTGCGGACTATGCGTGTCGCGCGTAGGGGCCTAGTTGTAAGACTAAGTAGTGCTCTTTTAGCCTATTTTTAATTACTACCTAGATCCTTTCTAGTCTATAGTTAATTTTCTTAAGGGTAGCTAATAAGCCTCGCTTATTTAGTATTAGGTGGATTTCTTCTAGGTCTTAAAGTTATTGTTTAACTATATTAAGGAAATTATCTATCTTAAGCTTCCTTATTGCGTATCTTTTACTATTTAATTATACTTTAATATCTAGATCTAGCTATATCTAGATAGGGATATAGTCTAAAGCGAGTACCTATTCTTCTTTAGGGTTGCACCTTTTAAGTCTCTAGTATAGGCCTTTGTCTATAAATATAAGGTTAATTATACTTCTAGTGGTACCTTATTACTATATAGTTGCTCCTAGGGGGGTAGCTAGCTTAAGGCCCTAGATATCTATAGCTCTTAGTAAGCACTCTACCTATTATTTAGCAGCAATATAGATACCCCCCTACTATAGGTAGTAGAGGTTTATGTCTTCTAGTAGGATAAACTCTATACCTTTAGTTTCTAGTAAGCTTATTACTAATATAATATTCTCTATTTATGGGACCCCTTTAACCCTAGGGTTATATATATTAATAATTTATACCGGTCCCCTATATATCTGGATTGTTATAACTATAATATCTAGGTTAACTGCCTGCTATAACTATAAGGACAGGCTAATAGCCTTACTAATTATAAAGTATATGCGTATAGCTGCTTTTGGTTTGTATAGGAGCTAGAATCCTTAGGGGCAGTATATTAATTGTGTATAGGTATTATAGTACGGTTCTTATATAGTAAGGATATAGTGTTTTTCTAGGTCTAGACTGTCTAGTAGGGGCCTTATAAGACGGTAGTTTATATTACCGCAGTTATATTATATAATGGATAGGTGGCGGACCCCTGGTAAGGGTCCTTTATCTCTCTTTTATTCCTTACTTCTTTTATTTCTACTTTCTCTAGGATATTCAGAACTTCTATCTCTTATATTTACACCTTAGTTCCTACTTATTTTATATAGAGCTTTCTATTCCCGTGTCTTATATTCCTATTAACGCTTCTATATCTAAATCTATTATTGTCTTTAGTTCTTCCCTTATTCTTACTGGTTAGCTATATACCCTTTATAAGTTGGCTATAAATATTATATTTGCCGTATTAAGTCTAATTCTTAATCGTCCTGGTTTTAAGCTTACTATAGCTATCTATAAGGGTCTACCTATAGGGCGTTCTCTCCCTTGTGTTCCCTATAACCCTTATATCCCTATTTAGTCTAGTAATATCACGCGGCGTTACTTCTGGCCCGTTAAGGCTTAGGATAGCTAGCCTAGCCCCCTAGTATTAAAGGTAGGAAACGCTAGAAAGGCACCTATATCCCACTAGCTTATTACCTATTATTTCCATTTATATAACCTAGCGTGCAGTTATTCCTATAGCTATTAAGCCCTTACCTTCCGTCTCCTATATTTAATACAGTCTTCTCTCTCCCACGCCTTATATATACTTTAGTAGCAGTTTGCGCATTTTATTTAGTCTTAATTTAAGCAGTGTCTTATATTATAGGGGCCTGTATAGTGACCACAGCATACCTATACTGCGTATGTAGATTGGGTGTGTCCCTATTATATATAATAATAGTATTATTCTAGGTATAGTCTGTGGTTATAGAGCCTTATGTTATATATAAGGCCATTTATAATTATTTCTTTTTAGATAAGGAGTTTTTGCATTCCTAGTATATATATGCTAACAATAAGGGAGCCATGCGTTTGTCCGGCGTCTCCCTAGCAAGTCTTTAGCAACCCTTATATCCTCTTATTATTCTTATTATATACTTAGTTTATATTTTCCTAATAAAGCTATTAGATTTAGGTAATCTTAAGTTCTAGTATAAAGTATTCCGTTTGTCTTACTATCTTTTATATAATTACTATATTATCCACCTGGCGTCCCTTTTCTACCTTAAGGCTTATAGAAACTACTAGGACTTTAACTAAGTAATCCTTACGGAGTACTTTTATACTAATATATTCTTCTAGCCTATCCCCTACCCTTATAGCTTGTTCCTTTGTCTATTAATTCTTTAGGGTAACTCTAATATCTCCGCTCTTAAGGTATTAGACTATAACAGCGTTATAAACCTCTTTATAAATCTTTATAAGGACTTCTGTTTTTAATTATCCCCTAAGCCCCTCTACTTTTTCTATATTTAGTTATATTATAATTATATACCCGGTTGTTATCTTAAGGGGGGTAGGTTCCCTATACTATAGAAGTATAGCTATAGCGGCCTAGGTGCGGTTCACCAGTAAAGGGGGGTTTTATTTATTTTTAATTTTACTTAGCCATTAGAGGATTTAATTAAGGGTTTGCTAAAGGGGCGCCTAAGGTTTACTAGACTAGCGGAGCCATTTTACTAGCTACGTTAGATTATTATAGCTAATAGTTACTCCCCTATAATTCTAGATACTAGACGCGTCTAATAGGCTTTATATTTTATTAGATGCCTTCTTAATAAAGGTGTTTCCGCTTTATAGTATAGTATTTACCCGTTTTTATTGTGGAGGGCTATTGCTGGGCGTGGTTCTGGCGGTCGCGCGCGAGTGCAAACCACCGTCGTTTAGCGTGTGCCTCCCCTGCGATGCATGCATCTTAGGGGGATTCTCTGGGTGATTTTCAGGGTTCTTTTGGTTAGTTTTGGTCTTTTTGGGCCAGGTGCAGCAAGAGCTCCCAGGTAATAGTATTAGTAGCCCTTAAGCTTTGTATATATATATATCCCGCTCGCCTTTTAGTATTATAGAGCCGGTTATAAATAAATTCCCTTTATACCTTTAATAAGCTCTAGGGGGAGGGGAAAGGGTATACGCAGCAAATAGTTTATAGAGGTAGTATGTATTAGAAATGGTTAAGATATAGAAAACTGCTATAAGTATATAGTAATCAATCGGTTAATAGCAAGGTGTTATGGGACTCCTCCGTAACACCTTACACACGTCCACCTGTTTCCACCTACGCAGCAAGAAGAGACTGACTATGAGACGGCAATCTAACGGTAATCTACGGCAATCTAACGGCAATCTGCCGCATTCTGCTATATTCTGCCAAGTCCACCAAATCCTGCCAAGTTCTGCCAGGACCGCTACTTAAATCCTATTCTGCTCCGTGCACGTGTCGACCAAGCAACCAAACTAGCGATATATACCCTTTCTTCCCATTTCCTTACCTTCTCTTCTTACGCAACGTCTTGACTTTATTACACAGTTTATGTACATAGCTTAATAATATCTACTTCGCTATATATTATTACTACTTATACTCACTCCGTGACACTACGTTGCGTTAAAACCTATACTCCGCCCTACTCCGTTTAAAATGCAGAACGACCTCAAAGCCCCTATAATGGCCGCCGATATTATGTCCACACTCTAGGAACAATTAGCAGATATATAAAAGTCCTTTATAGACACCCTCGCATAAAACTAAGCTACTATAGCTTAATAGCAAGCCGAACAAGAAGCACGGCACCAGAAAACAATTAAGGCCCTTTAAGAAAAAATCCGCACCCTTAAGATGTCCACGCTAAGCCCTTAAGACTGGTTACCATTACTAGAAGCCAATACGCGGAACGCGAGCCCTGAACTAGCAATAGTTATCCCACCAGTAGAACCGACTACTGCATTATAATAATCTAAATAATTACCAGACCCTCCGATATTTACTAGTAAACAACAAAAACTCTAATTATTTCTAAGCCGGCTTAAAAATAAGCTAACTAGTAACGCCGACCGCTACCTAACTAAAGCCAACCGACTCTGTTATGCCCTAAGTTAACTAGGAGGAGATGTAGCTGACCTTATTAAACCTCTTTAACCGAACTTAGTACTAAGCCTAATTATACTTCTTAAAGCTATATATAGTAACCCAAACCGCCAAGCTACTACTTAGAGAAAGATAAACTATATAACTTAAGAAATAAAAAGCTTTCCAATATACTTCTCCAAATTCAACCGTTATGTAAAAGAAATAGGCTGGAATAACTCCGTACTAATTAACAGCCTTATTAAATCCCTAAGTTCTGAACTAAAAACCTCCCTAATAGGTGTAGACCTACCAGGAGCCCTTAACGCCTGCGTAAACGTTATTAATAAATAGTACAATAATATACTATATCTAACACCGAAGTCCGCTCCTTAATATAATATAACAACCCCACGAACGTCTACTAAGCTATTGTCTTAGCCTAAGCACCCCAACGCCATGGATATTAACACTGGAACCCTAGGATATGCCCTACTAGGGTCCTCTAAATAAGAACGACGCACTAAGCTAGGCCTCTGTTTTAAGTGTAGAAGTAGCTCCTACCTCTCTAACCACTACTCCGTCCCCCTACCCTAACGCGAATTACAAACGGCTAATACTAGCAGCCGTTTACCATATTAATCCTCTAGTTACCGTCCCCAATCTCCACCTAGTTCCAGCCCCACATCCAGTAAGCACTACTTATAAGGACGAAGCTACAACTGATATACTATAAGAACTCCACCCCAATCGCCTCCAAAAGGAAGGTCCTAGAGCTAAGTCGCTCTCTAAAACGGCGCTGCCTCAGGATCTCATTAAATACTTTAGATGTTATAAACTCTAACTCTTAGGATTACAGCATAACCGTTAACTGTTGTCTTTGGTAGAATAATTAATAGGTTAATGCTTAAGTCCTAATTAATATAGAAGCCAGCGGTATAGGATTTATTAACAAGATCTTTATATAAGATAATGGTTTTACTTTAACCCCCCTTAACCGGCATATTAACGTATTTAGATTTGATGGCAAACGCACTATCTTAGGCTATATTACCCACATAGTATTCCTAAGACTCTAATACCTAAACCATAAAGAACTAATTAGGCTTTTTATTACCACCCTAGGTCACTTAGTGATCCTTAAACAACCCTAGATGAAGCTATATAAGGTAACCATTAATTGGGACAACCTTAAGCTTCTATTTATTACCTCCTATTATAAGCAGAAGTGTCTTATAACCTGCTACTCAGACCCTAAACTAAAATCTAGAAAATCTACTAAGATCCATTAGTCTAAGATTTCTACCGACGTCTACTAAGAACCCGGAAATAACATATAACCACACAAACCAACTCTAACTGCTATACCCTAAACCAAGCAGAAGCTTAAGCTTAATATATAAAAGTACCAAAAGAACTGGTACTCTACTATAAAAAGGATACTTAAAGAACCTAAACCTAAATTTGATACTAACTCCGTACCTAATACTAAACTTGAACCCAAATAAGAAACCATATAAGAAACTAAGGACAATCCAAGTTTGCTTAACACCTTAGATATCTATATAATTAGAGCTACCCTGTTAGCACAACTCGCCAAGAAACCTAAATATACAATCTTCACTGTTACAATGGCCAATATTAAAAAGGCCTTAGCACTAAAGAAACACACTAACCCTGCCATAAAAGTATTAGTATGCCACCATAATAACCTAGAAGTATTTTCACGAAAGGAAGCCAATAAACTAGCAGAACACCGACTATATAACCATAAGATTGTACTTGAAGAAGGAAAACAGCCAGGATTTAGACCCTTATACGGAATATCCTAAAACGAACTCCAAGTACTGCAAAAGTACTTGGACGAACACCTAAGTAAAGGATTTATTAGAGCAAGCTCTTCGCCTATAGCTGTACCTATAATCTTTGTTAAGAAACCTAGCGGCGGTCTGCGCTTCTATATAGACTACCAAGCTCTTAACGCTATTACTATTAAGAATCGGTACCCACTCCCGTTAATTTAAGAGACACTAAACCGATTAAGTAAGGCTCGCTACTATATAAAACTTAACCTTATCCACACATTTAACCGCCTCTGTATCGCAAAAGGAGATAAATGGCTCACCGCATTCCGTACTAGATATGGACTGTTTAAATACTTAGTAACGCCGTTCGGCCTTATAAATGCCCTAAGTTTATTCTAACACTTTGTAAATAATACCTTACGACCTTACCTAGACGTTTTCTATACTGCTTATATTAACAACATCCTGGTATATAGCAATAACCTAGCTAAATATAAGAAACACATTAACCTTGTCCTAGAAGCCCTACGTGGAGCTAGACTACAATTAGATATAAATAAATACGAGTTCTATAAAACGGAAGTTCTATACCTCGGACTTATTATCTCTATAGATGGCATATAAATGGACCTAAAGAAGATCGAAGTAATTATAAACTAGTAAGAACCCAAGAACGTTAAGGACGTAAAAGCCTTTATAGGATTTGCTAATTTCTACTAATGGTTTATTAATAACTTCTCCGCCCTGGTTTTACCTCTTATAGCTCTAACACGAAAGGATAAAGCCTTTATCTTTAATAAGGAATGTAAGAAGGCCTTTACCTATCTAAAAGTTATGTTTACCACCGCACCTATACTCTAACACTTTAACCTAAACCAAAAGAGTGTTATAGAAGCTGATTTATCTAACTATGTCACTAAAGGCATTCTGTCTTAGTATAATAAGGAAGGAGTACTACATCTAGTAGCATACTTCTTAAAATAATTAAGTCCAGCCAAATATAACTACGAGATCTACAATAAGGAATTATTAGCCATTATTAGATATTTCAAACAATGGCGACCTAAACTAGAAGGCGCCGGATTTCCAATTAAGGTTCTTAGCGACTATAAGAATCTACAGTACTTCACAACCATAAAACAGCTAAGTTATTGTTAAGCCCACTAGTTAGAATATCTGTCTTATTTCCAATTCTTAATTATATACCGCCTAGGCGTTTAAGATTAAAAACCTAATGCCCTAACTTAACGTTCACAAGACATAATAGCATAGAAAGAAGCGCGCGCCTACCATAATTAAACGCTGCTTTGCCCTAAATTATTTAATCCCCTAGCTAAAGACCTTATAGTATACGTCCTTGAAATAACTGATTGATTAATTAAGCAGATTATAGTTAACAAATACCCAAATAATAAGTTTATCTAAGAGACACTTAAGTTAATTTAAGATAGCGTTAGACGCTCCAAAAAGATCTCTCTAAGTAAATATGAAGCTCGCAAAGAACGCTTATACTACTAGAACTGCCTAGTTATACCTAACTACAACAAACTTAAGCTTAAGCTCCTTAAATACGTATACAATCTACCAGTAGCCGGCCACCCAGGCTGAGGAAAAACCCTAGAGCTGCTCTAACGGGAGTACTACTAGCCAAATATACATAATATGACACGAAGGTATATCTCTAGCTATTACACCTGCTAACGAGCCAAAGCCTTGCATAAGAAGTATAATGGCTTTCTAAAGCCACTGCCTATTCCGGACCAAAGATGGAAGGATATCTTAATTAACTTCGTTGTTGATCTCCCTATAAGTAAAGGCTATGCAAACATTATAGTAGTTATAGACCGACTATCCAAAATAAGACACTTAATTGCTTGCCCTAATATATTAACACCTACCGTCGCCTAACTGTTCCTAGATTATATATAGAAACTCCACGGACTTCCCAAAACAATTGTCTCTAATAGAGGCCGCTAGTTTGTTTTAGTGTTCTAGGAAGAACTAACTACCCAACTCCGCATTAAAGCGCTATTGTTTACAGTATATCACCTAAAAACGGACGGTTAAACGGAATATGCAAATGCTATAATGGAATAGTATATTCGGATATACACGTCGTATTTGGACGACTAGATAGACTGGCTTGCATTTACTAAGTTTACTGCAAATAACTCCGTCTTAAAAACCACAAAGGTCTCCCCATTCCTGGCTAATTATGGCCAGCACCCGCGAATGGGTTTTAAACCCTTTAGTAATATTCCTTGTCTAGCTTATTAGGCCTTATAAGTTACAGAAGCAAACGAATTTATAAAGAAGATGGAAGAACTACAAGAGTTTCTTACTAATAAAATAACATAGGCCTAGTCTGTCTATAAAGCCGCAGCAAATAAAAACCGAACCCTAGCACTAGCTTACTAAATTAGTAACTTTATCTAGCTAGACGCAAGAAATCTAAACACAAAACAACCTACTAAGAAACTTAACTAGAAGAACGCCGGCCCTTATAAGGTTAAAAAAGTTATCTCTCCTTATACCTACCAACTAAAGCTCCCTAATACAGTTAAAATCTACCCTATATTTTATACGTCAGTCCTCTGCCCTGCCGCCCCTATATTAGACGCCCTACCTGGACAGATCTAAGACCCTCCCCCACCAGTTAAAGTGGATGGTAAGGATAAATACCTCGTCGAAAGAGTTAACAATATTAAGTATAACAAACAGAAACGCAAATATATATATCTTATAAAATGGAGAGGCTTTACTGAGCCCTTATAGGAACCCGTTAACTCTATAAGACTTACATAAGCCGCAGAAGACTTTTACAAACTCTACCCAGAACTACCTTAGCCCCATCTCACAGAAGCTCGAGTTTAAAGGGGGGGTACTGTTATGGGACTCCTCCGTAACACTTTACACACGTCCACCTGTTTCCACCTACGTAGCAAGAAGAGACTGACCATGAGATGGCAATCTGACGGTAATCTACGGCAATCTAACGGCAATCTGCCGCATTCTACCATATTCTGCCAAGTCTACCAAATCCTGCCAAGTTCTGCCAGGACCGCTACTCGAATCCTATTCTACTCTGTGTACGTGTCGACCAAGCAACCAAACTAGCGATATATACCCTTTCTTCCCGTTTCCTTACCTTCTCTCCTTACGCAACGTCTTGACTTTATCACACAGTTCATGTACATAGCTTAATAATATCTACTTCGCTATATATTATCACCACTTGTACTTACTCCGTGACACAAGGCCTAGTTAGGATGTAGCGAACCCTAGCTGTAGATAAGCTAGAAAAAGAATATAGTAGTTACTAAGGAGATCTAATATCTATAGAAGTCTAGACGTAGCTACCATATAGCCCTAGAGGGCCGCTAGCTGCGCGTAAAGATAGTTAATAGTGTTTTTTATCCTATTAAGGTGACTTATAGACTTTTCCTCCCCTAATACTAGGGGTTTTTTCCTATAAAATATTAATGTTCCCCTAGGTGCGGAGTAGTCTATATAGGCCCGATAAGGGTCTAAATTAAATATTAATTAATAATTAATTTAATTAGTGGTATATAACTATAGGGCTTATATCTAAATAGAATTTTATTAGAATTCTGCTAGAATCCTATTAATATAATTAAGAAATACTAGGTTCCGGCCAAAAGCTTATTAAAATAATTAGGAAATACTATATTCCTACTAAAAGCCTATTAAAAGGATTAGGAAATGCTATATTCTTACTAGGAGCCTATTAAAAGGATTAGGAAATAATTATTTTGCTAGGTTTCTATTAGGAACCTATTAAGACAATTATAACGATTAGGAAAATTAAAATCCTGTTAGAAGGCCTCTAGAATCTTAGCACCCTAATAAAATACTAATATAGCTAAATAAGAGGTTATAAAACTATATTAGTAATTAACTTAATCCAAAAAAAAGCTTCTAAAGGCAGAGGTAAGTAGAAGGTTATTATACTAGAAATTTCTAGTAATAAGGTGGATAAGGAATTATCTATAGAGCTGGTAGCCCCTACCCCAGCTTAAAGTTGTCGCAATAGGAAAATCAACCTCCTAAGGAGGTTTCGCAGCTAATAAATTGCCCTACAAGAGTCTCCGAGCTCTATAGGTTGTTACGCCGAAAAATTGACTTAATTTAAGATTTCTATAGAGCTGTAGAGCTTCAAAAGTTGAACGTTGTTATCCCTTAACCCGCCAGCGTCCCCGAAGCAGGTGGTTGAATTCTGTGGCTCTAATTGGCTGGCTCTTATCGATAACATGGGGACGAAATCTATACTAAAATTCGATCGTTACGCGAGGGCGATCGTTGGGCGCTTTGACCCAGTAACAATTCTATTCGTAGATACGAGGGTGTTAGAATGAGTCCCCTATCTTAAAATCCCAGCACCTAAAACTATTAAAACGTTCCCAAATAGTATCCATAACGACTTGCATGCCTCATTTACAGCTATACACAGCACCACTTCCCACTAGAACAAGCTCTGAGACCATTGAGCGCAAGTTTTAGTCATGCTTAAAGATTATCAATTTTCTTCTTATATTTCTAATAAAACCTGGTAGGGACGGAAAGGTTCAATTTTCAGGTTTCTAACCAATGGTTGTCAATTTAAAAGCTCCTAATCACTTAAGTGTACATTGCAAGCAGAGGAGCCATGTATCACTAAGACTGCCAAGCTCGCTCACCCATGCAGCTTGGCAAAACTTTGTTTAAAGGTCAATCGCAAGTGAATTATACTTCAATGAGAACACAGAGCTATTGTAGAACCTCAGCGACTTACCCGGCTATGCCCAGGGCGATAACTAAGTTCGCAAAGGCTCTGAAGCCCCCATCACAATTCTGCATTGCATTTTTTCTCCACCGTCGTGACTTGCACCTCAACATCCGTGTGCACATATTTCTCTTCTTGCGCTCCTTGACCGCTTTCATCAGTTCTCCCCTCAACTCTCCCATCTGCGTCAGCGATGTCAGAGATACGCTTCTTATGAAATTTAATGCGTTCCTCTAGCCTTTTCAATTCCTCTTTCAGTTCACCACTTACTTTATTAGACGAGTTTATCTTAAACCTTAAAGTTTGAGCGAATTCCTTAAGTTTGACAACATTGTGGCGAAGATTGTTTACTAACTCGGCATTTTCCGTCGCGGAAGCTAAGATAGTGTAAAATTCAGATGTGTTGGTAATGGCGGTGGGAACTTACACGGTTCGGAATAATCTGGCTTCAAGGCAATTGCCTCACTGCTAATGTTCTTAGCAGAGGTGTGTCGTAGCTTTGCTGCCGTGTACAGGTATGTCTTCGGCTTATGCGGACTGAAACCTTCGAGGCCAGTGTGACTAGATAAGCTTGTTCGAGGCTCCAGAATTGGTATCGTCGCTTTCGTTGCTCGCGATGGCAAAAGTAGGAAGTGATGCGTCAGCTCTGTAGCTGAGAGGCGGTCACGAGGCTCTGGCGCCAGACAGGTTGTAGAATCTGAGTAGATATTTGTACCTACACAGTTCTTGCGTACCTCGTACCTACCTATTCCGAAAGTATGAGAAACCAATCAACCACCCGAAGCAAATTCTGCCCCTCTAAAACAAGCTTGTAGGCGTGCAGGGGTTATAAGGCAACCTGTTTCTCAAATCCAGCTGCTGAGACTGCTTAGTATCATAGGTGGTTCTTGACAGAAGTGGAACCAGGTACCGGGTATAGAATGGGTTGAGGGCCATTATGGTAGATGCGGACGGCCAGACATAATTCACGAATAATCATAGCTTAGCCTCCAGCTTCATGTCCAGTGCCCTAGATACAGGGCAGAGGGGCGAGATTTGTAGTCTCTAGGCTATTGCAGATCAATTATCTTTACACCAGATAGAACTACAGCTTTGGTAATAGCATTATGCTATGCCAGGATCGTCGTCACGGATGGCACCGCCAGCGATCACCCGCATCGCCAACAAGCTCGAGAACATGGACACGCCCGCTTGGCAGGTCGGCCCTCACAGCTTCAAGACTTCGTATCCACAGGAGCCAATTCCCTCGATGAAAACCCACTAGCACGGTAGATTGCTCCTGCTGTAGTTCTCCTGCTCCTTCTGCCAGTACTCGGCAGCCTCTGCCAACGTTGGCCTCTGTTCAGGATCGCGCTGCAAGCCCTGTAGGATCCGACCTTTGAATATCGGATCTGTACGTTGTCTGAATTCAGGCTCCTTCCAGAGCCGCTTCTCTGGGTGTTGGTCATTCGGAACTATCTGTGACAGTTGCCAAAGAATTATGTGTAGTCCCCAAACCATGCTATGGTCTGGGTCGTGCGTTGGCCTCTCGTCGTCACAGAACTCTGGAGGTTTCAGGTACCCGTTAAATCTAGATGACAAATCCAAGTCGATGAGAAGCAGGTCTCCGTTATCCTTTGCAACAAGATTTTTGGCCTCGAAATTTTTATACTCATGTCCATTATCCTTAAGGTGTATGAACGCTTTCGATAATTGTACAGCCCACATGAAGAGAAAGAAGTTGACATTGACTCGCTTTTTCCGCAGACTGATAACGAACTCGCGAAGATTGCCTTTTTTGTAGTAGGGATGTAGCATTCCGATTACTTCAGTATCTCTGACCACTAGATACTGCGGCGGCCCGAGAACGTTGGGGTGGGCCGGTAGTCCGTACAACGCTCGGATTTCCCCCCAAAACTGCAAAACTCTCCTATCAGTCAATCCCTCCGGACTCTTGCAGATCCATTTCTCCTCCTTGTAGGTGACTAGCGTCGTGCAATTTGATAAGAAACCGGTATGCGCAAGATCTTCGTCAAGCTGTTCCCAATGAACAACGGGAGTTGTGAATTGTTCGGTCCACCTTGCTGTGCCAGAGATTAAGGTGAGATTCGGCCATAGTCCCTTGGTTACGGTACCTTTCGAGTCCATCCAGAGACAGCGTAGTAATCCCAGAACTAGTGTTGCGTACTTGCATTGAGATTCAATATGCGTTGTGCTGTAGTCGTTGTAGTCTCTGTAGCCGAACCGCTTTGCAGTAGTAGTATCCATTAATAATGAGCAGGATCTAGCAGTTTCAGACTCGTATATCGTAAACTCTGTTATTTTATGTCCTTTATGATGGCGTGCGAACTCGATTGTATAAACCATTTTGGCTGGGGACCTGCTAGTAGGAAATATCTGGCGCTGCACGATTCAGTTATAGAGTAATGGATGGAATGAGAAGATATGTATCACTTATTATTCTCGCTTGCAAAAGTACGCAGAAAATTCGGGGGCTTGGCGCCCACAAAAGAAAAAGTCAAATTCGACCAATTTAACTGAGGAAGGATCTGGAAGAGTCCTCTTTACCTCGTACTCAGACAATCACTTGACTCAAGGATTACATCAGCCCTGGATAATAATTAAGCGATTAGGCCACCTCGTGCACGGTCCCACCTTGTGCACGCTTTTTTACCCCACTAAAAATATAATAACTTTTTAACCCCTTCATATAATAGCATATAATTATAATAATTAATTCAATTTACCGCCCGTCCCGGTCCCCCTAGTGGGTCCACGCAGGCTAATACCTTCTATAGGAAAAACTCTAACTTAGAGAAAACCCGATCGCGGGCCGTGCTGGAGAAATGACAGCGTTCCAATATCGGAGCGCCGGCGGCCCGCCTTCTACCTGCCTGATAGTCTGCATATTAAGCCAACTAACCGCGCTTCGCGGACGATCTCACTCTACCCCTTCTTCCCTTATCCTTTTACCCATGTTCTTTTACCAGTCCTCTAGGCTTTAAAAGGGCTAGCATCCACTTATATCCTCTATATCCATTGCCTTTATAGCTCGGAACTGGGTTAAGGTACCTAACTATACTAGCCATTTTACAGCCACTTAGGCGCTTTTTTTATTGCTTAAGACATCCTAGAGGCGTTCGGAAGCGTATTTTAGTATAAAGTCCGCCCTTCAGTAGTGTGGATACTAAAATAGCATATAGTAAACTATCTATCTTATCTAGCTATGTTCGTATTGCGGGAAAATCGCCAGTACTTCAATAAATGTAAGCTATATATTAAGCCCTATTACTTCCATGCAAAGAAAAAATAGTACTATAGCCTCTACTTTTATTAGGTCTTTATATAATAGGATTATAGGCTTCCCCTATAGGGTCCTTTACGTGGTTTTTATATAGTCTTTAGCCTTTACCTACTATTGTTAGTGCTATACTAGGTCTACCCATTTCGCGATAAGGGTAGTTGCCCGCTAGCGGTACTAGTAACCTCCTATATGGCAGCGGCGCTCTATCTACGCTCTGCTAGCGTTTCGCTGGCTACGCCTATAGAGGTTTATTATAGCCTCCCGCTCTATATAATCCTTTTAGTATATAAAAAAGCCCTATATCTTATTCTTATAGTCCCTTACGCGGTCTTTAAGCGCTTTTAATAGTACTAGTAGCCGTCCTACTTGCCGGCGCTTTACTAGTGTTTTCTAAATATTATTAAGTACCTCTACTAATTTCTTTTCTACCCTATTAGGAGCTATCTTAGCGGCTTTTTAGAGGGCTATTATTTTAATATAAAGCTAGATTAGGGAGATAGCCGCTTTCTTCTCTATTATAGCTATTAATATTTACTAATATACCTCTATAACCCTACAAAGACACTTATTTTAGACCTTCTATAGCGGTTTAATTAGGCGCTATATAGTATTACTAGTTAGACAGTAGCCGTGTATAGGAGGCGCGAGTGGCGTATTAATGGGCCCTATATAGACGTAGTAATCCTTAATATTACTTTAAAGGCCGCTAAGCCCTTATTTATAGCCTTTTTAACCTATTCTTTCTACTAAAGCTTAGGGTCTACCTAAATTTCTAGGGAGCTATCTTATAGCTAGTAATACGCATAGTAGATATAAGGTCTATAATGGCGTGGTGCTATTACCTTATAAAGTGTATAAGCTAATACTTTTTAGGGACGAACGCCACGCTATATCGGTTTGCCTATATAGCGTAGTAGTTATAAGCGGCCTTTAATTATTAATAGTTCTCTATTATAGAGTCCCCCTAGGTAATAAGGTTCGTATTATCTATAAAGCTAAACCCTAGCGTGCCGCTGTTAGGGCTTTAGAATTCCTTTAAGAGCTTTAATATAAAAAAGAGAAATAGAATTGGCGATTTATATAGAGCTCGCAGAGGCGTATAAGATAGATATATCGTATAAGCGGAGGGTTATCTACAATTCTGTAGATCAATTTTTATAATAACGCAGGTAATATAGTTATAACGGTCGGCATACTAACAAATTTCGTCTATGCGCAGTGTTAATATTCTAAACCGTTATAACTAACGTGTTCTACTACTTATTTATTAACCCTACAACGGGCGCCCCCTGATGACTCTACAGTAGTAGAGTAAAGTTTGCGATACTAGCGCGTCCGTAGGCTTGTTACGGCAGCAGTGGTTCCCAAGGAGGTCAAAAAGTAAGGTAGTAGAGCACCACAGGTGACTCGCAGGCGCCTCATAGGCGCCTTGTAGGCGAGTCCCAAAAGGCGGGGAGATGGATCACGGGGTTTTCTCAAATAGAGTTTTCTCCCCACATATATATAAGGAGTAGTCCGCGTGGGCCCAATAGGGATCCGAATCGGACGTTAAGCCATGAATAATAATAATATTTATTAACCCTAGTTATTTAACACCCTACTAAAACTAAGATCGGTCTTTGCACGAAAACAATAATAATATTAACACAACTTAATTAATTACCTTAAAAATAAAAAGAGGCTTAACTACCACTTACTAAGTAGGCCTTTTAAGAGAATTGATTTTTAAGTCTTTTAAAGGCTGCAACCTTATATAATATTAAATGACTAGGGTTAATAAATAAGTGGTAGAATATATTATACCAACTATTATAGCCCTATTACCTACGTTATATTAAATTATTATATTAATAGTTTTTTTATTATATTATTTATTATAGGGGTATTATTTAAAGATAAATAATGCCTTGCTTAGGGGGTGTTTTACTTCCTAGGGTTTAACGTTATAACCTTATACCTTTATTAAGCTATGCGTAAAGCCTTAACACGTAAAGTATTTATACACAGGGCACTCTTATATAAACTTCCTAACGAATTATGCCTCTTAGACTAATTTCCATAAGGCTTATCTAGACGTTAGTATAATAATATTTAGTTATAGCGGAGGGATAGTATATATAACGCAATTAGGTATCAACTAAAATTAATACCTCCCCTTAGGTTAAGACTCTACTACCTATAGTAAGCCAAATATACGCATTATAAAGGTAGTATATAGCTTTAGGAAACTAGGTATTGGCTAGAAGAACTATTTAGTAATTATAATGGACTGGATTAGACTAGATTTAAGCTCAAATCCAGTATATCCAATTTTTTTAAAATTTGGCTCCTAAAGCTCTAAGGGAATCCAATGTAAATATATACTATAAATAGTAAGTATTGGCACGATTTTAGTATTAATATTAAGATAGGTAAGTAAGCAAATATACTAAATCTAATATAAAAATAGCCTATATTATATCCAATCGAGCTTATCTACTATATTAACCTTAGCAATATTATTGCTGTTGCTCTTAATTAGAGCCAAGGCCTCCTTAGAGTCCTCTATACTATTATTAGGAAGTTCCGCCTACGCAGCAGCAATTGCAGTAACATCTATAGCAGTATAAGCCCTTACGGCTTCTATTCGTGGTATTCCTAATAAAGGCTGCGGTTCGCCTTCTACCTTACTAATATCCTTATTATTAAATATATCTTTCTATAGAGGCCTAAACAAGTGCTAAAAGACCTTATTTGCCTTAATTATATCTACCTAAAGTTAAGATCGTTAATTTTTAAGGAGGATCTTATAGCTGCTAAATAGGCGTTCGCATTTATCGCTTATAGAAGGCACTGTAAGGATATTAAGGGTAAACTAAGTAAAGTTGGGTTGGCTAGTATAGCAATCCTACTAGTATTAAATTATGTTAAAGTCTTTATTATCTTTAATAACTTTAATATTTGTATTAAGGTACTTCTAGAGGTTATCTATTTCTATTAGTAATATATCGTCTTTTTAATAAATAGTCTTTAAGCGTTTATAAGCCTAAGTAAATATATAGACCTTTGGCTACCTCTACCGCGGTACCTACCTAAATAATAAGTCTTAATTAAGCTAGCGCCTACCTTTATACTTAAGAAAAAGATCTTCTACTAGCTTCCTTACTTATAGAATCTAGTGCTTTTTAACCTTATAGTTATTCCATTTCTCTTTAAACTACTATATCTTAAGTATTAGATTAAAAATAATTACGGCGTAGTAAGCTGGCGTATTATTGGCGTACTTATAGTATTTCTTATACTTCTTTTATGCTATATTAGCGCAGTTAGATAAGATCTTATAGTTTTAAGCCCTAGCTTACTTTCGTTTTTGAGCTACCAGCTTAAAAAGCTTCTACTTTATTTAATTAAGCTCTATTATAAGCTAATCTAGAGTCTAAAAGTAGTTAGTAAAACCTATATAATTGCCTTCTACTATAAGAGTAGCCTTATAGAACGTCTTAAGGTAGTTATATAGACATTTAAGTTATTTCTAGTAATAGGGCTAGAGGAAGTTATTATGTATAAGCGCCTTTAAGTTAGCGGACGACGAATAGTTATTATAAAACTTAATAATACGCTCTTTATGGTCTAGAAAGCGACTAATAACTATAAAGAGAGAGTTCTAACGCGTTTGGTTATTTTAAATAAGCTAGTAAATCGTTAGTATAACTTTTAAATATTGCGACAATAGGCAGAATATTATAACCGTAGAGTGGTAGATATAAAAATCCGAAGCCGTAGCTAATTAGTAAGCTAATATTACTACCTCCGGCGTTCTACCAGTTAGTAAATAGCATAAATACTTAATACTATAAGTCTATTACGTACCTCTAAGCTATTAAATTCTACTGAATTACTACTAATTTAAATCTTTTTAAAGAAGCTATAATGCTAGGGAGTTATATAAATATACTAGATAATATTATAAAGTAGACTAACTGCTCCGCGCTTCCTCTAGAGCTTATATACCTTTTTAAAGTCCTATTTATAATAGGTAGTTGCTAGCTCTTTATATATTTTCTTAGCATCCTTTCCACTTCTTTACTAATATCTTTAGATAGAGGACTTAAAGGATTGCGTTAATACAGGTATTGTTTAACTCAGCGTTATCGGCTATAAAATACCTAATATTACTACTAATTTAATACTTCTTAAATAGAGCAAGCAGGATAACCACTATATTCTTACTACTATATTTACCAATTACCTTATAAAGGCCCAGTATTATATACCGACGCTTACTATACTGGTTAATAAAATGGGCAGCAATGCCTAGAATTGCGTACCTATTTAGTAAGGTTTAAAGATTAAAGGATATTAATATAGAACTATAAGCTACGTAGAGTTCCCTCCTTAATTCTACTTTCTGTTATTTAAAGGCTGTAATAACCTAACCGCGTATTATCTTCTTAGTCTTTAGCAGGAACTTTATAAACCTAGAATAAATATAGAACAGGAGCGTTCGGAAATACTCATTTTTGAATTAAAAGAAGGCAATATAGCTGCTAACAATCTATTAAATTAATAGGTGTTGAAAGGCCTTAAATTTTTGTTATAGATTAAGAGACTTTGCCTACGGATATTCCTTAATTATTGGCTAATTTAATAAAGGTTTTTTTAGTTAAAGCTCGCCAAAAGTACGATTTATATAGTAATTAAATTCAAGGTAATCTAGAGCGGTAGTTCTTCCAGATAATATAACTATAAGCTCCTGCTAACGCTTTACCTTCTTATATAGGTAGCAATAGAAGTACTGCATCTTAGTAGTATTATCCTTCTCCTATATATCCTCCCCCCACTTCCAAATTAGCGACAATCGCGGCTTAGTATTCTTTAGTCCCTTTGTCAAGGCCTTGCAGCTAATATACTGCTTGCCCTGTAGCTTAAACTCTTTAAATTCCGCCTGGCCTTTGGCCTTCTCGTTAAGCCACTCCAGTGCCAAGATAACGTCGTCAGATACGATAGAGGTGCGGAGTTAAGAATAAAATCGCTCCATAGTGGCAGTAGGTAGGTAAGAGAAAATAAGGTCGAACGGCAGAAGCAGCAGCAACAACGCGACGATGATGAGTTGTCCTTAATTCTATACTAATAATACACGCGTTTTTTAGGGCTGACGCTCCTTAATACCCGCATTAACATATTTTGGTCCTTCCTCCTTAACCTCCTTCCGATTCGGGTATAGAACTGGAGCTCCAGGAGCCCCAGTTCGACCAGATCCACTCCACTCCGGATCTAAAATCACTAGATCCAGCTCCGATGCAACCCCTAGATCCACATGGAGCTCCAACATTACCCCAGTCCAATACAATCACTGGAACTATTTAGGGGTAGTAGATAATGTCTATACCGTAGGCGTAGAGCCCCACAGTCTCTTCACCGAACTAGACCTTGGCTGTGCAAGACGTTTGGTCTCTTAGTCGTGAGTAGGAGTTTTAGATTGCACTATCTGATTTTTACATTTCTATTGTATGCTAAGATAAGGTAGGCTTTGATGTCCTACTTAGTTTACGAGCGGAAGAACAATGGAATAGAAGTGTTGGCATGGTTGTCTGCGATGAGGATTCGGCTTATTACCCAGTGAGTTGATTCTAAGAGACACCGAAGAAAACCCCACCACTGGTCGTCATTTGAGCAGGCACCTATAGTATTGCTCTTGTTCCCTCACTGTAGCGCTTCCGGCGATACGCCGGGAGTTTGTCGAAACACTGCCTTTCCTTACGCTAAGAATAGATGATCGTATTCCGGATTAAAACGAGCGCGAAAAGTTCGTGTGGTTTCCAGTGAAAGGTTACGTACTGTCCTCCAACGAGCTTCTAACGCATCCGGTAGCGAAGCTATTGATAAACGGTGTGTGAAGGGCTCCATAGAATGACACTCAACCCAAGCAGATAAGCTTCGGCTTCGGTGAAGCTAACATCCAGGCCGTCTTCTGCACTCTTCCTAATCCCAGCCTTTGTGCAACGCTCATGTCCTTGTCCCATTCAACTAGCATCACAAGATAGAGTGGCGGCTCTTCGATGTCCTTAGCCTCATTATCAAGACAGAAATACTGCGCCTCAGCAATCTGAACAAACCCGTGCCCCCCGCGCTGTCTCCAACCATCATCGTCTCCGTCCAGCAGCAACGTGCCTACATTCTCAGAGTGCGCATCTAGGATAAAGTAACGTCGCGGCGGCTTCTCAGCATTCCATCGTCGGTCACTGGGCTGCGTGCTTTCCTTGCCCAAGTAGAGAAAGCTGCAAGTGCTCGCCCAGAAGACAAGGCATTGGTCCTCTGCTTCTACAGCAGGTGGAAGTTTGTTCATGGACACCGCTGGTGCAACACGCGGAGCCCCGTTCCCGTTCACATCGAAGCAGTATGGCCCATTCTCCCATTCATCCGGCAGCTTCGTGCCCTCGAATGGAAAGCCCAATCCATTGTTGTTCAGAGGTTGTACACAATGAGAAAACGCATCCCAGGCGTGCCATCGGATTAAAGGCCGAATGCCTTCCTCCCCACACGCATCCCACGCGAAAGAGACGAAGCCGCCGTCTGCTCCCTGTGTGATCTTGAAAGGCTCATGATACGCCACACGCCCCACCCAGCCTGACCATGACCAACTGGGGAATCCTTGCCTCCTCTTCAGCTGCTCCGTGGGTCGCCACAGGAGAGAAATGTCGAGCAGAGCTTCAGGCAGTCCAAATCGCATTCCGCACTTAAATGCGAGCGAGAAGATGTGCGAAATCCCGGCAAACGCGTTCAAGATATCCTGCTGGTAGCTCATGTAGCGATGTGTGTATTGTTCTATCGTTTTGGCGTATTCGGCGAATGTCGCGGAGCGTACAAGCCGTGTGGCACCGTGCCGTGTCCTCTCAATACTACCATCGACCCAAGTACGCCCAGTGCCGACGCCCATGTATCGAGGCTTGAGAGAAAGCCACTGTAGCGGCGTATACGGCACATCTGAGTCCGCCACTGTCATGTCTTCGCGGTAAGCCATCTTTCGGCATTGCCAGATCATCTGCCCCTGCGTGAAGATGATGAGACGGCGTGAGAGGAAGCGCTCCTGGAAAGTCCAGGCACGACTGTTCCAAGGAGAAGCCTCGAGACCGTAGGTTGTAGCCATGAGCGGTGCGATAAAAGCTACGTCTGTTTTCACTTCCGCTGCACTCTGATGGACTTGTCTTGGCCGCTCCGGCCGTTGAGCAACTTCAGGGACGTCTAGATTGCGGATGCCTTCCAGTCCAGCATTCGCGTTACTGCCTTGCGCTGCTACGATGGTTGCGAGCGCGCTTCCATACACGCGGTCCATACAGCTGATCTGCTCCGCCGCTTCCTGTGGGCTGTCTTGAAGGATGCAGAGAGCGTCGGTCCATAAATAACGCACCCTAAGACGCCTCACAACCTCGATCGCATCTATGATAGTCTGCGGCAGCTCATGCATGTATCGCCGTAGGCCGTCCTTCGACATCAGGTTAATCATGTTGTCCTGAACAAGTTTAACTGTGCTTGCTCCACCCCACACGTACGAAAGCGCCACGTAGCGACACTTAGCAGGATCTGGTACCTCCTTGACACAGAAATCTTCCACATCGATCGCGCGAAGGAATCCGGGCTTCTGCATTGCGATAGCCCAGCCGTGCTCACTGCACTCCGAGCCGTGTCTGAGTTCGCACTCTCGGAGCCAGAGGACCCCAATTGACGGATCGATCCAGTTCTGATCCAGCAGTCTGCCATAAGAAAGACAACTAGATTCCGGTTCAGAGTGGAGCAGCTTTGGCACATCGGTTGAGACAGTCCGTAATCGGAAGCTACTGAGACATTGTAACTCTGACCCAAGTTTGCGGCCATAGCCCATAAGATGCACATTAAGCATCTGGGTAGAGCTACATTGCGTATCGATTGAGATCCTCAGAACACAGCTTAGAGGATACTGTGGTGGATTACGAGCTTCACTGAGTTGTTGCCTATGCCTGTAACTAGTCCTCCTCCTTGGGCGCCGCTGCCCGCCCTTTCCAGGAATAACGCGGTAGTCAGCCAGCAGTGCGAACGTCCGTTTTAAGACAGTAGTAACAGCCTCACTGCCGGGCCCAAGTATGTACGTAGCCCCTTCGTACCGCTTGTCGCCATGTCCAAAGGGCCAGCACTCGTCATTGAATTTCCAGCCTTTGGAAATCCAATCCCGCATGGTCCATCCAGCGAGCTTGGACTGGAGATGGGGACCGACGGCAGGATGCTGGAGCGGATCATTCGCAGGCATGCAGAGCATATCTAGCAAGAGACGACAGACGCGGCACCAGTCCGCGTGGTATATAACACGCGATAATGGTGTGGCCCACTGGGCTTCCGACCCTAGTGACTCTATCTTTTGCTTGGATGGGTTGGATAGATATAAGTCCACCGGTAGTGACTGGCATTTTTTGCAGAGACCCTCTGCGCCGTTCATTTTCGATGTTACGTCAACAAGATCGTTTTGCGTGGCCATGAATACCGCGGGGATTTTGGTCTTATCAAACAACTTTTTCGCACCGACTCCTATGTCAACGAGACCCCCGCGTGCCTTGGTCGCCAAAGGATTAATAATGCCCCCTGCGTTATTGACGAAATCTTTCGAGAAGGTAGAGACTTGCTGCGTGGCTTGAATTAGAGCGTTTTGGGGCTCATCTTCTGTAGGTGGTGGTGTCTCCTCGTCTCGCCGTGGGTGTTCGGGTGGAGCATGATCCACATCATGCCTCTCATCATCGCTGGCGGTGACGATCAAGATCTCTTCGTCTACAGGCCGCACAGCGTTCGTGCTTTCGGTTCTGGTAGTTCCTGGCGGAGACCAGCGTGGCGTTTTCGCCAGTTGAAGTCCGTTGAGTTTCTGCTGAATATTCTTCGGCTTGCTTGGTACTGGCGGCGGCGGTTTGGCTTTGGAATTTTGCAGCCTGCCATCGGTGCTCAAGCTTCTACCATGCTGTGGAGGTACAGGCAGCAGGCTTTTAGCGCTCTTTAGCGCCGTCGCACTGCTGTGCGACTCTGATCCAAATAAGTCTTGTTTTGCTTCCCTGCCATCAAAATGCGGTGTCGAAATGGCTCTGCTTTTGGGTACCAAAGAAGGTCTCTGAGGACTTGGGCGGGAACAGGGGAACGAAACGCGGTTTGACTGTTGCTCAAGCAATTTTGCGCGTTCCTTCACGCTTAATTCCATATTTGCTGGTGCCCCAGACCTCGGGGGCCAAGTTTCGCGGTTTGGTATGCTATTCAGAAAAGTTCAGGACATAGGCCGATTATGAACATATGGATTGACAGTCAGTAAGCTGTGCCGCTGGAGCCTTAGGTTCAAGCCTTATTATCCAAGGATTTCTAAGGTGGCAAAGCTCAAGGCAATGAGGCAGCAAGGGTTTGGGCTAGATGGATTTGAAACATCACTAGCCAATCACAGGTTAAACCTCGAATCAGAACAGGGGTCCCTGGAACTGTGTGATGTACTGGTGCGTACAGGTCGGTCGGGCCACGCTAAAATGTCGGCCCGATAGGCGAAACCTCCGCCTACCACACCAAATTTGACTTTCCCTGTCAAACTTTGACCTTACCTTCCACCTTACCTTCCATTACAAATTCATTAAATCCATTCTAAACTGATTTAAAATATAATATCTAGCATATTAAAGAGTTGCGTAAGCTATCTGCAACCCGTTCTAAATGTATTCTAATAGTTTAGGCCGCCTATAAAGCCTACTTAAAAATAGAAAGGCTTTCTAAGGGCGTTAATGCTTTTATTATAGTAAGTAGTTTTAAACATATGTAGAACACGTTCCTAATGTAATATTAGTATAGTAATAAAGTGGATTTAACTATGGGAGAGGTTTTCTATTAGTATAATATCTTACCTAATCTAGAGAATCTAGTACTATATAGTGTAAGTAAATAAATATATTAGGTTTGTAATATATTGCTAATATATTTATAACGCGTTTAGAAAAAGGTTAGAGATTATAGCGCCCTTAGAAACTATATAAAGAAGCATAGCCTTAAAACTAGGAATATTAGAAAAGGAGAGGCTTCTTCTGTTAAGAAGTAGGAAGAAGCAATAGATATATATTCTAAACGTGTTCTTAACTTATTTATAACTAGTCACTAACCTATTACAGCTTTCTATTCCGCTATTATGGCTATATATAATTAGAATATGTTAGGAACTACTTCTAAATATAATCCTACTAGTTTAGGCCGCTCTACTACTGCCTAACCCCCCTATACTCCTACCCTAGCTCCCCCTAGCCGCCCTTCTAAAACTACTGCCCTATAATTAACAGCTCCTATTTAAGAGAAGGTTATACCCATTAGATTTAAGAGTGGGCCTTAAAAAGGTAATATAAGATATTTATAATATATTTATAATATATTCTAACTAAGTTCCTAGTACAACTTTCTAAAAATAGTTACTCTGCTTAAGGAATTGGGTGCTAAGGTTTTATATACTAAGTATTTAGATATAAATTTTACTTATAAGTTAATTTGGAACCTGTTTTAAACCAGTAAACAATTACACGGCAAGCCTGTATTAGGAAATGGAGGCTCCCCGTTTAGGCAATCCGCGCCTCGCTTGCGACTTTCCCGCTACGCCCGAACGGGCAATCTTCCTCAACGACCACCATAAAAGGCCCTCCTTTCGCCGTCTTTTATTCTCCATCCTTTTTAACATTTTCTCTCTACTCTATCCCTTTTCCCCCTCGCTCTTCTTCCGCCCGTCCTAGTTGCCCCCTCTATTACGCCCTAATCATCTATTGTAAGGCTTTTTTTTTTTTAAACTCTGCCGCAGCATATGCAATGTCCCTAACTCTACTTCTGTTAATCCATTCCTCCCTATTGTCTTATTTCTATATATACTGTGCCGTCTGCTTCTGGGTACCTTGGGCCGCTGCTATAGAAGCCGCTTCTAGACTTGTCCTTATAAGCAGTTTATAGACACCTCTCCTTCTCTTTTACGTACTCTCCCTATCCTTCTCTTATTAACTTTTACTCTCTCCTCTTAGGCAAGTTATAGCTGCGGTTAAAGTAGCAATACCTCCTACTAGTTGTATAGTTAATGCTGGCCTGTGCGTTTAGGAACTTATTCTCTACCTTAAGGTTACTAATAGTATTTACTACGCACTGCCTGATGCATATTTTAGCTAAAGAATGTATAGCGCTTATACTATTGTCTTAGCTCTAATTACCTTGTATTATACTCTCTAACTTTAGCCCTTTAGTGGAATACGCTGGCTAATCCGCACTCTATTATCTATGTCCCGCTAAGGCTAGATCCCTTGGTGATAATACGGCAAGTCACTAGTATAAGGTATTAATTTCATTCTTATAACCTTTATGTTACTATTATAGCCCCTATAGGATGCTCCGCCTTATATAAAGTGTCTAGCGTGGTTATAATGTTATAATGTAACTAGCAGGGAGCTAGTTCCTGGAAGTTAGCTGATAATAGCTTGGTAATGGCGTTGGGCGCGCTATAAGATATAAATAGAGCCCTCTAAGCTAACCGTCTGACTAGTATAGGGTAATGCTGGTGAGAATTAGTTATTAATGCGTTATCTAATATAGCCTCATCCTATATAAGGGGTTGGCCGATAATTAAAGAATTAGCTAATAATTGGCGGTTTTGTTTAAAGTAATATAGATCCTTAATTAGCTAAAAGATGCGGACAGTAGGTTATAATATAGATAGGTATGCTAAAATGCGCAGAACGGTCTAGAAGGTTTCTTGCAATATTTATTAGCTAATTATTTAGGGAGCTATATATATTCTTATTATAATAGAGCCTCTATGGCGCCTATAAGTATAATATGCGATTATCTTGGAGATGCTAAGGGTAATAGGACTTTAAGCCAGTCCTTACTCCTCCTAATATAGGCAGCTTACTTATACTACCCCCTATAACTAAGCTTATGTACTAGGATGTGGTATTTATATAGGTTCCTTATAATCCTACCTTAGGTGGCGTTGTTGGCAGCGGTATATAAAGTAACACTCCTTAGCTTAGAGAGGTAGCTATATATTTTAACCTTTAGACTAGCTCCTATTTTTATAACTAAAAAAGCTAGTAGATTTTAGTACTAAAATGGCCTCCTCTTTTAGTACTCTTTTACTTACCCCTTTACTTCCTCCTATAAAATATGTTCCTTATATTCCTCTAATACTTAAGCTTAAGATAAAATCTAAGGCTAAGCCTAAGGCGAAGCCTAAAATAATAGAACCTAACCTTGGTGAAGCTAGCTCCCCTAAATATAATAAAGAGTGGGCCAATATTAATAACTTTTTAGCTAATCTACTAGACTCTAAAGTGTCGCGTTCTTTAGATTTGGGACTACTAGCTCTAGTAAGAGCTATTAATCCTTTAGGTTTGCTATATTAAGGTATTATCTACGTCTTAAATAGTATAAGATAATAGATATTGGCTAATATATGCATATAGATAGCGAAGTTGTTCTTAGCCCCATTCCTCTATAAATACTATAGAGTTATCAGCCTGGCTAGGAAGGGGCTAACTAGGCTATAGGCGTTAAGGAGATAAACTTGGTTATAGATAGGTTATTTAATAGAAGTAGTTTAGGTATATATATTAATGGTATTACAGCTCTTATTTACTAATTAATAATAGAATTTTCTTTAGTTTTAGAAGACGATATAGCTGGAGTAAGCTATAGTATAGGGGATATCCAATTTGGTGGCAGGTTGCTAGAATATTAAGATAATGGTCTAGACGCAGCTAGCATACGCGCCCTCTCTATAGAAAATACTGGAGGTATATATAATAGTAAGTAATCTTCCTATAGACTTATAGAGTCCCTATTTTAATGTATTTAAAGATAGTCTGCTAGAGCGGGATGAACCTCTCTATAAGGATCTAGGTATGATAAGTTAGCCGTTTATAATATATAAGCGGAAGCGCACTTTATCCGCTAATACGGCTATCTCCTCTATAGAAGTACTGGACTTAACCTTAGAACTAGCTATAGAAGACTCTTATTTAGCAAAGTAGTGGAGGTCGGCCTAGCTATAGGCAGAGAGCCTTATATCTAGTCCTATATATATACTAAAGTTAACGCCGCCGCTAGGCCGTGGTTGTGACGGTGCTAGAGCGCGTTACCTGCCATATTCAACCAATTAGGATTTTCCATGCCCGGCATGCAAAATCGCTATTGGCTCGCTTACCACTAGCGCCTTGGCGGCCCTCGCGACATGTCTACCTACTGCCCCTGAACGATTCTTCTTCTTCTTCTTCTCCTTAGCTTAGTATTCTTGTATGGTAGCAATCTATAAGCTTTAGTTTAGAAGCATTTGTATAAGCCCGTCACAGTGGTAGCCTAATTTCGCCTTTTAGAACTAGTAATAATTTAAATGCTAGTAACCTAGACGGTGGTAATAAAGATAATAACGCTAATATCCCGGACTTACCTTAAAGCGACATTCTTAATTTAGAGAATGGTGGGGATAGTAAATACTAAGGGTATAGGCTAGATACGGGGCCGCTAGAGCCCTTAAGATAATTAGTCTCTCTATATAGATAAACAGAGAGTGATTAACATGTTAGTAATGATATGTATATAGGTAAAGATAAAAGCAATAGTAGTAATAGTAAGGTTAGGGAGAGTGGTAAGGATGACCCTAATAGCGATTAGGAGGTGTCCTATAGGGCTAGTATAGCAACTTTACAGCGATATAAACATAGTAATCGTCTATTTTAGGATAAGTGGTGCGGTCTAATAGGAATAAGTCTTAAACAGCTTAACGGGAGTATAAGGCCTATAAGAACATTATAATATCTAAAGTAGATATTATAACTTGGTCTACCTCCCTTTAAACATCCTCTCTAGGAGCGAAGGTAGTATATAACTATACTATTAACTATAGATAGAGCGACTATGCGGACTATTGGCTAACTAATATTACCCTTTACTAGGTGCTAGAATGCATAATATTAGTAATAGTAATTATCCATTAGAATAAGATAACGTTAAAGTTATTTTTAAAACCGTTAATAATTATACATGACTTGCTTGGTAATGTAGGGCAACTTATCCGCATAACGCAGTTAACGTCGGATTTATGGCTATTAGTGGGCTGTTGGTATAATAATGCGCTAAATATATACGCTAGTCCGAGCTTAACGTAGTAAAGTAGTAACTATGCCACTAGTAAAACTAGTACGTATAGTCCGCACAGTAAAGGTGCTAATAATAATGCTATTAGTCTAGATGACGACAAGGATGATAATAATAGAGATAACGGTTTTAGGAATAGCAGCTAAAGCTTAGGTAGCGAAAGCTTAAGTGGTAGTAATTCTAATACTAGCGCCGCCGCTAATAACAGGCGGCTCCATAGAGAGCATAGGCGCGTATAAGTCCAAATATATCAGCTATAGCTGGAGTTAGATAATTGGCGCTTACTTATATACAAGAACAAGATGGGTATGAAGTGGGATAATATATTTAGTCACTTCCCAGATTGGACGCTGGGTGTAGTATAGGCGCACTAGCATATATTATAAGGGAAGTGATTTATTAAGGCCGCTATAATATCCTTAGGATCTCCCAACCCGTTTTTATAGAGTAAGGTTTATTATAACTATAGCACTTTATCCTATTTACTGCTAGATTCCATTGCTATTTTATTTATAGAATTATATATACTGTACTAATATTAAGAAATGATTCTAATCTCCCTAAAGGAGTTAGTCTCCAGAGTCTCTCCTTCTCTTTATTATTTAATTTTATCTAGAGCGGCAAAGTTTTATAATGTTATGGAAAATTTAGAGACCTAGCCTATAATCTTCTCAATATACTTATCTTATTTTTTTTATATATAGCTAGTTAGAACGGAGTATGGGAAGTTAAAATAATTAAAAGCATTTAGATTGGAAATAACAGCCTTAATGCCAATTAGATACTAGCTCTGCTTAATAAAAGTTCTTCTCCCGCTTTAGAAATACTAAAGAAAAGCCTAGGCTTAGAAGACTATCTGCTATTGCGCGTAAATTTATACAAGGTTGCCACCCTAGTTAGTATTTTTAATTAGACCTATTAGGGATCCCAGGCCAAGCTAATACTATAACTAAATATGTGTAAGCAAGCCGAGGTTAACCTATGGCTTGTAGTATATATGGCTGGTATTTCTTATAACTTTAAGGCTAAGCCCTATATAGTTTAGAATGGTAAGGACACCTAGCCTAACGCTATTAAGCTTAAAGAATGCTGTAGGCTGTTTAGTATGCCACCCTAAGTTTTAAGGCAGCGTTAACAGAGCCTTAGTAAAGCCTCCTATTCTTTAACTATATAGACACGAAGCCAAAGCCTAGAGCCACCTCTGCCGCCGCCTCCGAGCATCTCCAATAACGCGTTTAATCTGCGACTTCTTAAGGCGCGACTTGTAGTAGACTGTATTGGCTGCAACAAACTGCTTATAGTATTTAATAGACCACATTGTCTCCTAACCACGTCCGTCCTATCTTTAAGCTCGCCGCCGTCTACCCTATTCTATAATCGCGCCTCCCTGTTGCGGACTAATGTGCCTTACTACCTTTCTTAAGCCACTTTGCCACCATAACTATATTCCCTGATATGGTTTTAGTGATAATATCCCTCTCTTAACCCTTTTATAGAAGAATTATACCCTCTAGTAATAAATAGCTGCTTATATAAGCTATACAAGTTATATTAACTTGGGACCGCCCTTACTCCTCTACTGCGTAACTAAAAGATAACTGCTATTAGATTCCTAACTGGGTTTAATATAATAAACTATCTTAACTCTGGACTTATAAGTATGGTATACCTAGACTCCTCCTCTAATACTATTGTTAAATATCCTTACTAAGTAGAAGAAGAGCCTGTTATTAAAGTTAAGAGATAGATCTATAAGCGGTTCTAGTAATATGGCGGGCATAAAGGTCTGCTAAAGTTTTATAATACTCTTAAATCTGGCATCTGGCTAGAATATATAAGCAAGAATAGACTCCGCTAATATATCTAAACCTATAAGATTTATACTACGCAACGCCTTTAATAGGCTTAATAAGTCACTAGTGCGCTTGCCTTTGTTTATTTAATAAATGTTATTTATACAGATCTAATATGCGGCAATATTTCCTTAGATAATAGCCTATACGCGAAGCTCCTTAACTTTAGTGGCTCCTTATTAGATGGCTCTAAGCCATCTATTATGGTGACTGCGAGCTATAAATGTCCTAGAGCTGACCTAAAATTAACTTAGGTAGACCTGTTTGCCCTTAGCTCTACCCTATATAAAATCTAGATAGGCAAACCTCTATACTTTAAGCTTGGGCTTAAAGAGATAGAAATTACTAATTTATTTAAACAATCTAAGTTTCCTAAAATAAAAAGTCTAGGACTAATAGGTGATATTATTATAGGGTACTAGCAAGGCAGGTTTATAAGTATAGATAATATTCTTAAAGGTATGCCACTTATTAATTTCCCTTAACTGTTATATACTAACGCCGTTTAGCTATTAACTTTTATAGTAGAACCTATCCCTTCGCTCCTCCCCTCCTTAAGACAATCATTATAGTTTTAGTTCTTGGCTTACTTATATTCCTTACCCATAGATTAGCGAGGCGATAATAAATTAGGAGGACAGGGCTATATAATAAGCGCAAAGTGGGCATTTCCTAGGCTTCTTGGAACTGTTAAAGGTAATTATTTATCTATTTACCCCTTTGGCCGGTGTGGGATTGTTATAAGGGCTAGTTGCTGTACTGCCATTCTAGTAGTAATTGTATAATTGTTTAGGGAAGGTGTGGTTCTGCTTATATTTAGAGTATAAGTAGGGGTTGTTAATATAGGTACACATTTTGCTTAAGTTAAGGTGCGTCTCTATACTCAGGGACGGATGTTATATAAGCTAAGTTAGCCATCTTATACCTTGTTATATATTCCATTTCTGGCTTAATCTATTTATAGCGCATTTCCTGTCATATAAGGGTTGCATAAAAAGGTCTACAAGAGCATCACTTTTTTAAGGGCGGTAAGCAAGAGCCACTTATTACCACTTACAGCGCCACAAATGATAAAGAATGCAAGGCTAAAACTATGTTTATAACTTAGCCAGCCAATTTAAATTACGTGACACAGCTGAAACTGAGTGGCAGTCCGAATAATATGAAGTTGGGCGTTAATAATTGATTAACTTATATATATGACGTAAAGGTGTATAAACAGGCTGCAGTTAATTTGCCTTATAAATAAGAACGAGCCACAAGAATCCAATCCTTATAAGATATTTTAGTTGGTGGAGGGGTTATATATATCTAGTGACTCTAATGCACAGCTAAAATGTGCGTTATAGCGGACGCCTTACCTGTTCTACTATTTGGCTGGTGGCCTAATTATACACATGATGTTCTGCGCTAGAAAGCTTTAATAGTAGGGCAAGGCAAATCCGGCCGCAGCTTAGCCCGCTTGGCAATTCTTTTATATAAGCCTTCTTGTTGGGCACCAACAACTAAGCAGCTATGAACCTATTAACTGCAGTTATACCTCTATTTTCCCTTATAAATTTCCTTTAACCCTACTTCGCTGATTATTTGCAGCGTAGTTCCGTAAAGCTACTCTTCGTTTAAGCCTACGATCTACCTCTTTTTATATTTCTTATATTCTGCCTCTTGCAGTTATCTAGCAATTCTATTCTTGCCATTAAGGTGAATATCAGCTTAGCCATTCCGTGTAGTATATGCCTAATTACTTACATCTTCTATAATAGTTGTGCTTTAATGCGTATGTGCTTTATGGCCTTTTATTCTAAAACAAATTCCCAAATCAGCTACTATTTCTCCTTAGACAGCTATCTGTAATTAAAAACGCTTTGCAAAAGATAATATTTGCTTAATATTTCACGTCTATAGAACACCCCTTCTTTATAGCTACCAGTCCCGCTAACTTATGCGGTTATACTTCTAGCCACACAGATCATGTCCGCTAAGGCTAGGGATAAGGCGCTTAGTAGGGAATAGGAGGAGATTGGAGGTTATAAATTTAAGATAATAGAGGACATGACTATAACATTTAAAGGCAGATTATGTAATATTATAGATGGCGAAGGGAATCTGGTTAAAAAATTAGGTATAGAAGATAGATAAGTAATAAGAGAGGTTCTTACTGGGTATAAATGTTATATAATAAAGGCACGGATTAAGTTTAAAAAGAGGTAGTAATAAGTGGTAATCTAAAGCGATATATGCTATTTATTTATGGATAAGAGTTGATCTCTAGCTTTTTCTATAGTATTTTTTTAAAACTCTAGAGTATCTAGGTCCCTAAACCAAATAAATTAAAGATGTTCTATCTATCGTCATAGCCGACCCTAAGTATAAAGAGAGCGTCCTCCTTAAGCGTTTTTGGCATGTATATAGATAGGCAATTCGTAACTGCTAGTCCTCCGCTCTCCTCTTCCTTTCTCTATAAATTACTTGTCTTTATCCTGGTGCGAAATAGCTTGGGGAGGTTTTTAATTATATGGCGCCTTATAAATAAGAAAGACAAGTACTAGCCCTCCTCTAGCAATATTAAATATCCTATTCAATGTTAACTACAGATGCGATATCTTATTAAGGGTTATTTATAGACCTAAAATCTGCTGTGATTCCAACCAGGGACGCTTTAATAATGGTTTATCTGTAACTTAACAACACGCTAGCATAGTGGCGCTGGAAGGACTCTTAGAAGAGGTATCTATCTTAGATAAGTGTTAAACACACTGAATTTTAGAGAAAGGTGTTTAACCTTTTTTTTTTGGATTATTGGACGAGAGAGCGCTTTCTTTGCGCAACAAATCTCCCTTTAAGATAAATAAGTAGCTAGTTAATAAGCGTCTAAGACTAGTATACCGAGCGTTTAATTCGCGTCTTGGGAAAGTAGAGCTTTAGAATACCTCTCCATTAGTTAAGTGTCTTTAATTGGTGTTAAGTGTTCCTCTAATAAGAATTATTAACAATTCGTTTAAAATAAAAGGCCTTTTATACCCGTGGAAAGATTAATATCTAAAAGAGGATATTTTCAAGATGAAGTACTCCTTACGTCTAGATCCGTTTTATAAGGTTATGGACTAAAGGCTAGTAAATGCATCTTAGACAAAGGAGGATACGTACTTTATAATCGGCCTTGCTCTGTTAAGAATCAGTAATGAAGTCATTTAGGATGGAAGAGTTTCTCTACCGGTGGTAATAGTCGCCTGTGACAATGAACGCTTGTGTAACGGCGAAATTAGAGTGCTAATTGAATTGACCGTACAGAATTGCTTAGCAGCCGCAGTTAGCTCCTATGGGTGCTTGGCGGCGTTTTACTATATTTAAATATCTGCTAAGATATCCTTAAATTTTATTTTATATAGCTTCGTGATAGGTGCGGCTAAGATGTATAATAGGAATACTTTAGGACTAAACAATCTAAAGACTTCCGTAAAAATATTGCGCGCTCGTTGCCTTCTACTATGCGTTAACGTTGTTTTCCTATCCAGGATTGCATCGCTCTCTTTTAGTAAATCGCAATACATCTTTAGAGATTTTTATAATAAAAGTGATTTGTAAGTATTATTTTTAAATTCTGCTCTTACTTGCTTAAGTTTTTCTATTAACCAACTGCGCAATAGGATAGCTTTCTTAGGTATTTTAGCTTATTAAGACATAGCGTGTATAAAGGGAAAACAGTATAAAAATAGTAGAACTAAGTTAGGGTAGAAGTGGTTAGGGTGGGAATAAGAATGGGAATAATAGAATGAGAATGAGAATGAGAATGAGAATGATAATAAGATTGGGAATAAGATTAGGAATGAGATTGGGAATAAGCTGCCATATATAGGTTTCGTAAGCGGGGTTAGGACGAATGTGGTAAAGCCCTAGTGATGCTCGGGCCTAGCGTATATACTCTTCACTTCGATCAAGACATCTACCTAGCACTTATGCATTAATTAGAGTAGTTGTATCTCTTTTTACCTTAGGTTTCTAGTTCAAACAATATTAGACAGCTACAAGCCTCTACTGCATATACAACTGCGTGTCTATTGTATTTCCTTCCATGTTGCTCTAGTGTCGGAACTAAGATACTAAATGCGAGCTATGGCTCTGGTTCTATAGTCACGGCAGGATTATACACCTTTACTTAGTTAAGTTCTATGCCACGTTAGAAGCAATATTGATATAGCGTCTCCTAGGATAAATAGGGGGAAGTATTTGTATGGCATAAAGCGGGTTCTAGTGAATATTCGCGGTATAGTAGCTGCTTAGGTCCTATTAAAGGGTATAAAAGAAGGCGGATCTTTTAAAGAAATAATACTATCTATACTCAGCTCCTTACTCTAATTTTCCTCTAGAGACTAGTACTATTAACCTCCTCCAGCTACTTCTCTAATCTTATATTTTGAATCAGCTCTACCCTTTAGGCAATATGTAGACTATATTAAAGACCCTAAACACTCCTCTAGGCAGCCCCACTCTATCACTAGCTTAGTAGCCCCTTATTATTTAGCATGCTTTATAATTTCTAGAGCTGCTAAAGGTAGCTATAGTAATAAATGTGTTGTCTACCTCTACCTCTACCCTAGGAGGCCTAGTTATTAAGCTACCAGCCCTAAAAGACCCTAAAACTAAAGCAATATCGCGAGCCTCTAGGTTAGAGTACAAGATAGTAAATAAAGTGTATGTCTTTATAGGCGTGTATATATAGTCCTACTGACACTATTTCTTTACAGTTGGGATAAGAAAGCTTATTAGTACAAGATTGCTAAACCAGTGACCCTAATAGGAGAGGTTAATAAACTGGACCAATACGTGTTTGTTAATCGTATTCGAATTAATAGGCATAATAGTCTTTATAAGTGTCTTTAATTACTAAAGATGAATTATAGATAAGAAAACCAAAGACTCTATATCTTATATTAATGTTAAGTCTAAGGGGTTGCGAGACGTTTTAAGGAAGGTCCTTAAAGATATCCGTAGGATCTGCCTAAGAGAGGATAAGCCTTTAGTGCGGAAAATCTCCGCTATTAAAACTTACCGGCTTATACCGTGTATAGGTTAAATAGAACCTCCTATATAATTTTCTCCCGGAACTGGAATTATATTAAAGTAGCATAAACGTTAACTCTGAGAATAAAGTATATTTAAAACATCTAGACCTCTTAATTGGCTTTATCAAAACCACCTACGCGTCTATAACTAAACGCCTCGAACCCCTTCTTAAGAACCGTGAAATTATATATAATCTACTCTAGGCTCTCTTTAAGCCGAACTTGGAGGTCTATACTACCTATTCTAGTACTAGCAAACTAAGATGCGTTAAGTTTAATTATAGTAAGAAAAAAATAAGATAAAGCGGAGCTAAGTACTTCCATCTAGACTATCACTACTTTAATTTTAATGGGAAAGTGTTTAGAGAAGCCGCCCTTAAGCTTGCTATTAAGAAGTTCCGCGGAACAAAATGGATAGACTTCCTTTAGGCATTTCCTTTGGAGTACTACCAAAAATTAAGCGAGATTAGAGTATGGCTAATTGGACATAGTCGAACGTTTAATAACTTAAGAGGCGTCTACCACCGCTAGTACTAAGGGACTGCCTTCTATAAGGATAAAGACGGCAATAGGATTAAAGTCTTTATTAAGAGCCGAATTATGGTTAATATGGTGTATTTCCAGCAAATTAACCCTAATTACGCTAGACTACAAATTGACAAGTCGCCAGAAATACTAGACTTGTTAGCTATCTTTAATTTTATAGAGGGCTTAATAGAAAGGAAAGACTAAATTAAGAGGACAGATTTAGATCTAACTAAAATAAAGGATTAAGATTTCCTAATTAGCAGCCTAACTATGCTAGGTTTTAGTCTAGGTGACAAGCTCTAGCGTACGTTATCTTTACTTATATGTAAGCGGCATTTGCTAACGCGTTATAGTTAAGTTCGTAGTTACTAATATTAGCAATATTATATGGAACCCTTCTTCCTTTAATAACCTTAGGATTCCTGCTTAGTAGAAGGAGATTATTTAAGCTTTTAGTAAAACCTACTTATCTTAGGACTCTCACCCTATCTTAGATGACTTTGTATTAGGTAAAGAGCGCGGACTTATTACCCTCCTATAGTATGTTACCATACCCTCTCTTATAATATTAGTTATACTATTATCTACTAAGATAAGCAAATTAGTGGGCTGCCTAGTGTTAGTAAGACCTTGACAGTAGAGGCGATATTAGAATACCTTAGGAGACTACTTTATATTATACGTCTCTATTCCTTTATAATTGAGGCTCTTTCTAACCGAGTAGATCTCTACTAGAGAATTAGGCACGACCGCGGATATACTTAAGGAGAGGCTTTCTTATATCTTTAAGATAGTAATTCACTAGAAAGCTACTCTGCTCCTTAACAAGGCGAACGTATTCATAGAACAGTGTGCTACTAATAATATTCATCGCAATGCCCTTGTTTGTGTATTTTTGCGTAAGCTTAAATACTATAAAGGAATCTTGTTTCTTATAACTAACTAGGTAAAGATAATTAACAAAGCTATTATAAGCAGAATATACCTTACGCTCTAGTACGGTCTATTAGATCGGAACGCTTAAGAGGTAGTTTGGAGGAGTTTCCTTAACAAGGTAAGCATAACGAAAGAAGCCGTAGATTTTATGGAAAAGGACCTTGATATTCTAGTAGGGAAGGATCTTAATGGCTAAGAGGTAAGAGCCTTTGTGTCTACAGTAAAGCTAAGCTAATTGATTTTCCAATCTAGATTAAAAATGCTGTTTTTACAGCTTAAGCATTGGCTAGCTATAAAGAGACGCAAGTGTCCTTATTATATCTGTTACGGCACTGTTACAGACCCTAGTCAGGGGCTCGCCTAGACCCTTGGCGCCATGTATATAGACGTGTCCTTTCCTCGACCTTCTCTTAGTCCTCGTCTTGGAATTCTCGTTCACTGGCTACCAATAGATTCTGTTCTTTTAACTAAGCCTTCACATTATTCCAAGACCAACATTAATTCTACCTTGCACGAGCGCGCAGAAGCTTGCTAGAGGCAAGTCAAGTAGCAATACGTTCGCTGCAGCCTGGAAAAACCGACCCGACCGACCAACCGACTAACCAACCGGAGCTATTCCTAGACGATTAAAATAAAGATATGGAAAGATACGCCTACAGCTTACGCGTAGTGCAGCACATCATGTCCAATCTTGCATGATTATCTACGTACTACCCAAACGTGCCGATGTGCCTATGGAAGGACCGACCCGACAACAACCGTGCTAATACGCCTACGGAAGGACAATTCTTTTCAACTAATACTAAGCTACGCAAGCTGCGAAGAACAACCTCGGCTGAGACTGGGCTATGAGCCGTGATAAACGACCCCGATTGATACTGAGCTGTGCAAGCTTTAGTGAACGATAAGGAAAGACCAACGCTGGCACCGTACTGCCACCGACCGAACCAAACCCAACCGAATAATCATGCCGATGTGCCTGCGATCTACCAACCAGCTAATAGACCAAGACCTATATCCAACCTACTATCACCACCCAACACTAGCACCGTACTGCTATAAACCGACAACAACAGCGCCAATATGCCTATTACGACCCTACAGACACCTAACAAGACAATATCTACCCTAGATTTTTTTTCCGCCCTTCATTCTTATAACCCGACCGACCCAACCGACCCCGGGGGGGGGATTTAACTAAGCGGCTTAGGGCGAGCCTTTTTAAAAGGCGGGGTAGAGAGCAGAAGATAATGGAGTTCTAGGAGGAACAATAAAGAACGGAAGGCTCCTAGCGATACGTAGTACTGGCCTGGGCCAGGCTATATAGCAGCAGAACTGCAGGACTGCATATATATATCAACCCTAACGTCAGGACTGGTGCCGTACGGCCTAAAATTTTTTTTACCAACTACTTGCTGCTCTGCCTGCAGCTAACCTCATTAACCCTTACTACTCCGCCTACAGTGACAATTTACAACAGATCTAGTGCTAGGAAGCAAGACAACGTGGCTTTCTTAACGGGGAGGACAACTACAAAGCCTGAGGGCAGGCTTTTCCTAAAGGGGGAGGTGATATTACGGCACTGTTACAGACCCTAGTTAGGGGCTCGCCTAGACCCTTAGCGCCATGTATATAGACGTGTCCTTTCCTCGACCTTCTCTTAGTCCTCGTCTTGGAATTCTCGTTCACTGGCTACCAATAGATTCTGTTCTTTTAACTGAGCCTTCACAATATCTAGAATTCGCTATTAGTGCGAACGTAGAATTTCAGCGTGATTTTATAGGAGGAGGCAAGTTTGATAATATATAGTCCTACGCTTAGCTCTCTTAAATTTACTAGGGTATTAGTGGTCTACAGAATGCATGCCTTTTTGGCGCGTGGGCAGATATATATTTGGGATTCAGCTATCTTTTTCTTTTCTTCTTTATATTTTTTCCTATTTATACTTATCAATAGTTGGAGGCAGCATGTTACTTAACTATACTGTTTATTGGCTAGTAATACATATATATATATATCCTAATAACTTTGCGTTATACAGCTTTGACGTAATATAGATGCATAGCCTTAATCCCGAAACGTGGAATCTAATATCACTGAACAGAGTTGGTCACGTAAGCGGGTTTCTATAGCAAAAAGCGAATTACTCTTGAGATTCCCATACGGGGCATAAGCCCATATACTTGCTTGCTCCTGTAACAACAAAGCCCATGCGGTAGGCTGTGGCGCGGGCGAATTGCTAGTGGACCTAAGAACAGGAGAACGGAAGCCGCAGGGTATTGGTTCCCGTAGGGGAGAAGGAAACGTAGCTGTGGGCTCCCGTGCCTAGAGGAACGTTAGTTCCGAAAGGAGTTAAATACCGCCCGAGAAAAAATTGGGTTGCGCTCGTCTTGCCTTCTTATTGGTCAAATATTTTCGCCCTTATTGGTTAAATCTTCTCGCCCTCTTATTAATTAAATCTTCTCGCCCTTTTATTTGTTAAATTTTCTTGCCCTCTTATTTATTAAATCTTCTTTGCTTTTATTTGTTAAATCTTCTTCGCTCTTATTTATCAAATCTTCTTACGCTTTTATTTATCAAATCTTCTTACGCTCTTATTTATCAAATCTTCTCGCCCTCTTATTAGTTAGCTTTTTACCTCTTTAGGCTAATTAACGTATTCTCTTTGGAATTTCTTCGCGCCGCCAGTGTAGTTGGTTAGGAGGTGTACGTAGGAGAGGGGATCCTTAAGTGTATTCGCTCATTAAGATCGGCTTGTTATTCGCTTGGGTGTAAACGTCCTATCTCCTTTGCAAAGTGGATCGTAGCTTTGACCGCGCTAATGTCTGGGAAACGCCACAAAACAAGGGTATGGCCGGAGCGGTCGGCCGCCCTCCCTGCTACGGGGGGCGAGTTTAAAGTATTTTTGCTATAATTGCTCTGCTGTAAATACTATTAATTATGTTCCTGCTAAACCCCTCCTAGTAATCCTGTAAAGATTTTTTCCTTTTTAGCTGCGCTTTAAATATCATCCTTAGAACCCAATTCTGGGACCCTCTATTTTTAGCTAACCGTAGCTGGGGGATCCTGGTCATGTCTGGAGAACAGCCACGTCTGGAGAATTATCGGATGCCCAATTGGCCCAAAATAATCGGTCCTCTTGGCAGCGCCAAATAGGAGAACCACGTCTGGAGAACAGCCACGTCTTGAGAACAGCCACGTCTGGAGATCGGATGTCCAATTGGCCCAAAATGATCGGTCCTCTTGGCAGCGCCAAACAGCCACGTCCTGAGAACAGCCTCGTCTGGAGAATTATCGGATGCCCAATTGGCCCAAAACCAGTCCTCTTGGCAGCGCCAAATAGGACACTACGTCTGGAGAACAGCCACGTCTTGAGAACAGCCACGTCTGGAGAATTATCGGATGGCCCAAAATGACCCGTCCTCGGTCCTCTTGGCAGCGCCAAATAGGAGAACCACGTCTGGAGAACAGCCACATCTGGAGAACAGTCACGTCTGGAGAGCAACTAGTCTGACGAACGGTCACATCCGGAGAATAATAGTCTGCAGAAAGTCACAACTAGTCTAAGTCTTACCTGTTTTGCCTTCTTTCCACCGCGCCTAATATATCTCATTACCATGGATTTAAACGCGGCAATTTTGTTAATATAACCTTAAGAAGAAGTTTGTGAAGCGCCTCTAAACGCAAGTGTGACATGAATCTATAATCTAATATTATTGAACTGAATTGGATTTCCTTACTACCATCTTACTACTGTCTTTAAGTCTAGAACCCTATGTCTTAATACCCCGCTACTTACTATCGAATGTCTCATTGAATGTCTCATTACCTATTTCCATTACCAATTACTGACTGAATGACGACGTAGTCGTCAGTCTATTTGTTACCTACCTGATGTAGAGAACAGCCACGTCTGAGAACAGCCACGTCTGGAGAACAACTAGTCTGACGAACGGTCACATCCGGAGAATAATAGTCTGCAGAAAGTCACAACTGACCCGCTCTAGCCATACCATTGTTTGTGAGCTATTATTTAGCAGCGATTAAGAGAGAGGTTAGGGTAGAAGCGTTTACGCCATAGATGGCATGTAGACATAGAGGTTGAGACAGCGGGCGTAAGGGAATGGCGAGGCAAATTCAAGGTTGGACAAGATAGGGGTCTTGGAAGAGGAGTAAGATCTAAAACTAGGCATCGGAACGGGATCTATAGCGGAATCCATAGAAACTAGCCCAGCGCTAGACTCTTTGCTAGGCATATTTATTAGTATAGAAGAGCAACCCCTGCCAGGCAGATACTTTAATGCGACGGTAAGTACACAGTGAGGCCGCTGCGGAAAGTTAAAGCGAGTGGTGGGCGACAGCTAATGTCGCTCTGTGAAGCTTCGCTTCGGTTAGTGGAGCAACGCTTAAGCTCTATTAACATCATGTTACTTATTCTATCTCTTAAATATCGCCAGCCTCCTATTATAACTATCACACAATACTCGCGCAAGCGCAAACGGCCCTATAACGTCTTTGATATCTTACACGCAACTTATATTGATGGTTGCCCTAATATTGCGTGCTAGATAAGTGAGTGCCCTCCACCTTCCTAAATTTACAAGCATCGCCGCGTGCTAGCTGACATCTCCTATACCTATAACCCTTAATATTATAAACTATTTATTATAAGCAGCACGCTCTAAAAGTAGCGGAAAGCAGATAATAAGGAGAATTAAGCAACATGGAGTCGCACCCAGAATGCGGCAAGGTTAGGGTTAGCGCTGTTGCTTTAGTTAATAGTGAATTTAATAGCTAAAGATAAAAACCCTATACCTATTATAGAAGACGTATTAGTTGTCTTAGCCTTTAATATAATATTAGAAGCTCTATTATTCCCTCCACTAACGGCTGTCTTATTAAAGACATTGCGATCTTCCACCTGTACCTAGTTATTATTGCCAAAGAAGCGGGTAGTTATAAAGTAGGAGGATCTAGCCTATTGTCACGGCACTGACCTGTCGTACACTGTCTCGTACTGTTTCCTACTGTTAGCTGGCCCACCATTAGCGCCTTGGCGGGCTGGCCCTACTATTTATATATAATACCCCCTTTCCATCTTCTTCTCCTCTTTATACCACAATGTAGTTATTTAGCCTACTTGCATTACAGCACTGTGACAGTTTGTGGTATCTCTAATTGCGCCCCATCGCGACCTTTGTTTTTTCCCTCTTCCTAAGTATACTGTCTCCGTTTTCCCAGTGTAATCGCGACCTGGCGCGACCGATAACACCGTACCACAGTCCTAGACAACCCTAGCACAGTCCTAGACAATTTTAGTATAATCTTAGATAATCTTAGTACAGTTATAGATAATCTTAGCATTATAGCCAGCCTTATAGATTTTAATTGCCTTACCTAGATCCCTTAAAATGGGCGACTATAATATGGATAATACCCCATTAACAAACCTACGCGAAGCGCTTGCCTGCCTTTTTAATACCTCCCACACCCACATTGCCTGGGCAATTAGGAATGGCCCGGAGTACCCTAAGGACCTTAATATGGCAGGAACCTTCTAGCACCTTTCTATATATATAACCTTTTTAACTAGCGTTAAGAACGGCCTCTAAGCCGTCTATAATAAAGGCCAAACTATAAAGTCTTAACTTAAAGAAGCTTAGCACAGAATTAACTCCCTTAAGACGCTTAAACCATATATATAATAAAACGAATAACAAGCTCTTATATACACTAAGACCATACAAAGTCTAAGCTCTTAGATTACTATACTCACCCAAACTATTACTAAGAAGAATATAGCTACTGGCTTCCCTCTTCTAACTAAGCCCTATAGAAAAAAGTGTAAAGCAAAAGATCTAACCCCATTTAATGGCAAGGGATCACTAATTAAAAAACAAGAAAAATTTAAGATATAGGAAATAAAGATCTAAGGCGTTTTCCGAAGAGATGTAAAGTGCTTTAAGACTCTAATAGACAAAATCCTCTATATGTCAGATATGCTAACAGATAAGGCCTATAACTATATTAAGCATGGCCTTAATATACTACGTATATACCTAAATAACTTGAGCAAATGGACCTTCTCCAACTAAGAGTCTATGCTCATGTATATAAGGAAGTACTATAAGACCATTAATACAACCTAAGCGGCCAAAAATAAGTTAGATACCTTAAGCTAGGGCAAGCGTAACTACTGGTTCTGGAAAGCAGAGCTTAATAAGTTAATAATTAAAGCAAACAAGACTAAGGAATAAAAAGTAGACTTACTTAAGAAGAATATTTCACTAAAGATAAAAGACCTAGCCCTTACCCTCAGCCGTAAGATCGGCGATGCTGACTATAAAGGCTGGAGTAAGTAGATAGACGTATTCGCTTATAACCTATAGAATTATGCCCACTATATAAAGCTAAATACCGCTAAGCTAAGTACCGCTGGCGGCTATTAACCTATATTACCTAATAATAACACCTTAGCACTGGCACTATAGAATAACCCAATAAACCTTAACGCTGTTAAATTTGGTAGTGGTAGTAGTAGCCTCCCTAATAACGTCTAAAGACACCACATAGATAACAGACTCTGTATAGTATATAGTTAACCTGGCCACTAGAAAGATACTTATAACCTTAGGATAAACCTAAATTCCCTTCTAATACTACCGCGCCAACCCCCTTTTAGCCGCGGTGGATTCTTTAGTAGAGGGGATGGCAACCAAAACGGTAACCGCGGATGAGGACGTGAGTTCGGACATAGAAACCCGCCCCCGCAATAGCCTTCCCTAATATAGCCCTAGCTAATGGTCTTATACGCGAACTACGGATAAGTGCTCTATATCGCTACCAATCGTAAGACTGGCTATGTTATTGGTAAAGTACCCTCTAGCATATATACACCGTCGGAGACCGATATATTAGGACACACCAGCTAAGACTATAGCCACCAGCTAAGCCCTATAAGTTAATTATTAAAAGGCCAACCCTTAGACTAAGTCGCCTCCAAGGGTTAAAACCATATAGGGAGGAGGATAAAAGGATTAGATCTATGCTACTAGATTAGTTAGACCTTATTTTAAGTTAACTGCTACTTAACCTTAAAACAGCAAACAACGATAGAAATACTATCCTTATTTAGACCTACCTCTCCTTACTGCACAACCTACTCCTACAAGTTTTTATTGAAATAGTAAGCCTCGTTAACACTAGTAGTACAGCACCAGTATTTATAGATAAAGACTTACTTATAAAAAAGCATAATATTATAATAAAAAGACTCCTAGTTCTAAAACCACTCCGCCTTGCTAATAGACTCCTATCCAGCTTTATTACCCACTACTTTACAGCAAAAATAATAATCGGCTACTATATAGAATCTATGCTTTTCTACGTTACGAAATTATTACCCTCTATACTAGTAATTCTTGGAATGCCCTAGCTTAAAAAACATAACTTAAAGGTAGACTTCCCCGCTCTAGAGCTTAAGTTTAACTCTAATTACTATGCCTACAACTGTCTCCTATGGCATATTCCTAATTATAACTAAGTAGTACTATGCGGACATATTGCAAGGCCAACGCTTAGATACCGTTAGCTAATAGTAAAAGAGGTGCCTAATACTAGTGACCTAATATACGCAATAAATAAAGCGGAGATCCTAGAAGACTAGACTACTACCCTATCCCTAAAAAAATAAACACCGCCAGAACTATAAGTCCCCTATATACACCCGCTTAACCTAGGTCAGCCAATAAGACACCCAACTTTAAGTTATTTACTATACGTATATGCGACTGCACGTATAACAGCCAAAGATATTATAGCTAAGACCGAAACTAGAGTAATTAAGACCTCCTCCCTATAACGCCTAACCTCACACCTATCTCCTACGCGTACCGTGTAGGGCCGCCGCCTTGTTTCCGCCCCCCTAGGCCAACCGAGCTGTGCTAGCCCAGCCGTAGCACCGGAGAACCAGATACGCCCCAACCTAGATAACATTAGATACATTTATGCCGTTAATTTTACCCAGTTCTGTAAATAAAAAGACGTAAAGGTGATAAGGATCTATATAGCGGAGCTAGTAGAACTAGTTAAATAAAAAGAACACTAATAGCTGCTTAAAGAGCTGCCTATAGGCCTAATAGAAGTACCAAACCTATCAGAAAGATCTTTCCGCCGGCTAGTAAAAGGTAACTATACAATAGAGGAAGCCTGTAAAGTGCTACCCCTTTATTTTTATAACTTCCTTAAGATAAACCTAAAAACCAAGCCTAAGTTTCTACGCCAAAAGATAGTTAATACTAATGTTAAGAAATTCCTAAAAGGCAAACCAGGATTAACCCGCGAAGATATTCTATAACGTTTACCAAAAGAGTTTCGCGAATATATTAAATACTTCCTCCCTAAGAATGCAGATAAGCTACCCCCTTACTAACTATAGGACCATAAAATTGAGATTATACCCGGAAAGCAGGCCCCGTATTACAAGAACAGACTACTCTTACCCACTAAACTTAGTTGTGTAAAGAAATGGATTAACGAGATGCTAGATAAGGGTTTTATCCGCAAATTAACCTTACTAGCCGCCGTACTACTCCTCCTTGCTGCGAAACCTGGTGGTAGTATGCGAATCTACTATAACTACTAAGGCCTAAACATAGTTACTATTAAGAATTAGTACCTATTGCCACTAATCCATAAGACATTTAATGCACTCTATAGTGCTAAGTACTTTACTAAGCTTAACGTAATTGCTGCGTTTAACCAGATCCGGATTGCAGAAGGTTATAAGTGGCTTATAGCATTTATCACCTAGTTCGGACTCTATAAGATATTAGTTACACTGTTTAGTCTCTATAATACGCCCGCTATATTCTAGAACTATATTAACCATATTTTACACAACGCCCTTAATAACTACTGCACTGCCTACCTTAATAATGTCCTTGTCTTCTCTAAAATACGCACTGAGCATACTAAATATATAAATAAAGTTATCCAGAGACTTGGCAACGCCGGACTATAGATTAATATTAATAAGTCTAAGTTTTATACTACTAAAATAAAATATCTTGGCTTAATTATTTTAACTAATGGCATAACTATAGACCCTAAGAAGGTGCAGGCCTTATAGGAATAGAAGGACCTAACGTCAATTAAAGAACTATAGCAATTTCTTAGCTTCGCGAACTTTTACTAATGATTTATCTAAAGCTACTCTGTAGTTGTTAAACCTATAACTAGGCTACTAAAGAAGAGTACCAATTGGTTATGGAGCCCTAATTAAGCATAAGCCTTTTAGACACTAAAGACAGCGTTTACTATAGCACCGGTCCTAGTATACTATAACTATATAAAGAAAACCGTAGTAGAGACAGACGCCTTAAACTAGGCTTTAGGAGGAGTGCTTTACCAAGCTAGTAAAGATGGTAAACTTAAGCCAGTTGCATTCTTCTCTGCTAAGCACTCCGCCCTGGAATGTAACTATAAGATATACAATAAGGAGCTCCTAGTAATTATAAAAGCACTAAAAGAATGGCGCCCTAAACTACAAGGAACTAAGTAACCGTTTAAGATTATTACGGACTATAAGAACCTCCAGACCTTTATAATAATAAAACAACTAAACCAGCGCTAAGTCTAATAGGCTGAGTTCCTCTCTTAGTTTAACTTTATTATTACCTATAGGTCTAGCACCAAAGCCATAATCCTAGACGCTCTTAGCCGTCTCCCAGGCGTAGCACCTGCTAATACTAGTGATGAACGTCTACAACACTAAGACCGCGTTATCTTACCACAAAAAAAAGTTAACCCTACTATCCTAGAAGAGCTGCTAAGCAAATCCTAAGACTAGAGCGTCAAAGACTTTATTACAGTAATAGACCTAGAGCCTAAGAAAAAACCCCTTAAAGAGCTTATTAAGAATACCTATAAGGAGAATGAACTCGCTAGGGATATATTAGCTGCGCTACGCAAATGGGAAGGCTATAAAGCACATTACTAGCCTAAGCAGATTAGGAAGTTACTCCGCTATAATAAATCCAAATGTTTAATTATCAACGGCCTAATCTACTATAGGAATTAAGTATTTGTCCCTAATTTACCTAAACTCTAACTAGAAGTTATATACCGTATATATAGTTTGGGTCCTACGGGCCACCTAGGCCGCGTTAAGACGCTAGACCTCCTTAATCAAACCTATTAGTAGCCAGATATTTTATAGTTTATAGCTACCTTTATAAAAGACTGCGCTTTTTACTTTTATATAAAGACCCCACACTTAGCACCGCCCGGTTTCCTAAAACTACTAAAACTACCAGTCCGCCCGTAAACCAATATCTCTATTAACCACGTCGTTGACCTGCCTAAGTGCCTTTATAACGGCAAAACATATAAATATATCTTTGTCGTTGTTAACCGCCTAATAAAGATAAGACACTTTATTCCTATTACTAGCCTAGATACTAAGGAGCTTATTAAAGTATTCATCTATACTGTCTATAAGTTATATGGCGCTCTAAATACTATTATTTCTAATAGAGGCTCTTTATTCGTTTCTAACTTCTAGCGTCGCCTAAACTAGCGCCTAAAGGTAACCCTAAGCCCTAGTTCCGCATGGCACCCTAAAATAGATAGCCAAACCGAGATTATTAATATAGTAATAAATAAGTACCTACGCGCCTTTATAAGCTTTACCTAAGATGACTAGGTAGATTGGCTCCCCCTTACCAAGTTTACCACAAATAACCAGATTAATAAGACTATAGGAATCTCACTATTCTTTGCCAACTATAGCTATAACCTACGTCTAGGCGTTGAACTAGTGGGCCCCTAGCCATTAGCCCTATCTATATATGCAAAAAAGGAGTACCTATAAGCTAATACTATTACTAACCGCTTTAAGCGCATTTTAACCCAGCTTAAAGCCCTAGCTCATATCTCCCAGTAATACTATAAAGACAACGCTAATATAAAACGAGACGAAGGTATAATATTCAAAAAGGATAATATGGTTATGGTTAGCCTTAAAAATATAAAGACTAACCGGCCTAAGAGAAAGTAGGATAATAACTAGGACGGACCCTAGCCCGTCCTAGCTGCCTATAGAGGAGCAGTTATAGTTAACCTCCTAGACTATATCCGCGTTAATAAGTCTTTCTATACTTTAAAAGTCCGCCTCTAGTTCCCTAAAGAGATCTCTAGTTAAGCACGCATTAATAAAAAGGAACGTTGTAATGTCACAGGAAGGATAGCTAAAAGAGATAATAATAGCAACATTACAGACAAGTAGGAATTTGAAAAGATTCTTAATATACATAATAAATAAATAGACGAGCATGGCCTAACATATTATATTAAGTGGAAGTATTATAACAAAGAAACCTAGGAACCTAAAAAGTCCCTAAAAGGGTGCGAGCGCGCACTATATAAGTTCTATAAATAACACCCTAAGAAGCCCGGACCCCTAGACTGGGCACAAGATAAGGAAAAGTTACGCTAAGGTTATAGCCGACCACGATATTAATTTATGGTGGTTAAGATGTTATAGAACTTTAACCACCGGTTAAAGTTATCTAATTGGCCAGATTCTTGCTAAGGAACGCCGTAAAACACCACGCAGATTAATTCTGGTAGCGGTATAGAGTTCTGCTAACTTTATTTACTAAACTAACCAATTAGGATTTTCCATTCCTGGGATAGAAAATCGCCATTAGCTTGGCTAAGGGCGGTAAGCGAAACCAATATCTTCGCGATAAAAACCAGCCCCCGCGCATTACCTGTTTTTAGAGTTATTTGTTCGGTTTGGGGACCAAACCTTCTAGGGAAGGGGAGTACTATTACGGCACTGACCTGTTGTATACTGTCTTGTACTGTTTCCTACTGTTGGCTGGCCCACTATTAGCGCCTTGGCGGGCTGGCCCTACTATTTATATACAATACCCCCT
>Ga0307507_10001459_pt1 | contig 52922 bp, 18 predicted proteins | sample 7_EM_MG_FD_207223 | JGI IMG/M metagenome (GOLD analysis project Ga0307507, IMG submission 207223) | Populus trichocarpa ectomycorrhiza microbial communities from riparian zone in the Pacific Northwest, United States - 7_EM | ecosystem: Host-associated > Plants > Roots > Unclassified | place... | reverse complement strand
CCCCCCCCTAGAGCCTATTAATGGTATAGAACTAGCTCTATAATACCAAAAGGCAAGCGGGATGTGTATATATATATACTAGGTATCTTTTACGCCTAGGCCCTAGTTACTAGGCCCCCTCTAGGGGTAATAGATAAGGAATACTATGGAGGGTTATTATCTAGGCTACTAGGCAGAATACGGCGCGGATATACTCTGTAGGTAATTGCCCTGGGGGTTAGGAAGGGGTATATTTATTTAATCGCTCGTTTGTTTACTTATCCGTTAATTATAAGGTATTGTCATTGATTTTATATAGGAGGCCTAGGTAAGGTATAGTAGTTGTCTACTGTAAAGGGGAACTAATAGTGGTAGTTTTCGAGATTTTACTATTTAAAGAGGTTCTGTAGAGCTAATATTAGGTTAAGTAGAATATCTTTAAGTCCTATAGGAGTTAGAGAACTTATAACAGGTATATAGATATTACCTTTATTGCTTATTTAATGTAGTGCGTCTAAGGAACTAGAGATATCTTAATTATCTCTAATTAGGACAGATTTGCCATTACAAGAAAACGCAATGGAGATTACTTATATACAGTAGACGTGATAAGCGACTATATAAGGTAGAAGACGCTTTTATATATAGATAAGAGGATGACAGAGAAGCCATAAACAGTGCAGATAGTAGTAAAAGAATTGAAGGTTAGAGACATAGTAAAGTGTAAGGCTTCGCATACCTAAGGCAATACTAAGCTAGGTGCCCATGCTGCGCTACGCCGCGCATAGGCCTAAAACATGCACCTCACTCCTTACAACAAGTAGTAACTAAGGGAGCATTTAACTAATCTAAAAAAAGTCTTTTATTTGACGCCTAAAATTGGTTACTTGATTTTTAGGGTCTACTTAATCTCCTAAACCTCCTTAATATTATCGCCTCCTCTTTAGCGCTTGGCCCCGAGTTAAGCAGCAATGCTAATTATTTAAGCGACAGGAAATTCTACTAATAACTCTCCACTCCACCTGATTGCTTTTATAGCATTTCAAGTCTGAATAAATCTAAAATGTCTTCTCGATGGGCATTCTCGTCTTGTCTTAACGCTCGCTCCAGCTACTTTTGTTTATATTGGCCCTAATCTTAATACAGCGCTTAACGGCCTTATTTCTAGTCTAATAGCTATACTTAATAAGAAAGGGAACAAGCCTCGCCATTTTGCTACAACGTATAGTCTTGCAAATATTACAATACTACTTAATTACTTTAAACCCGGCGAGGACATACATCTCCAACTTCTACAATTGCGCCTCCGAAGTGGCATACTTATAGCACACACTCTTAGAGATACAAAACTCTTAGGGCGTATTGACGACCAACTAAAAGCAATTTATAAATACTAACCAAAGCTAGAGGTTCCTTTTAGATGTATTAAAGACTGGCGCGGATATAGACCTAGAGATCACCCTATTTATATATAAATGGTGAACGCTAGTACCTCCTAGGATGTCTGGCAAGAATTTAAAGCTGCTGTAAGTACTCTTAATCAAAGGCTTCTCTAGTGGACATTTGGCTAATAATACTAAGTTAAGGAAGAACCGTTTAAAGCCTAAGAAGGGGAAATGTCTATTAGAGGTAGGAGATATTAGCTAAAATAATATAATAAAGCGTTGATCGTAGACACATAATAATTTAAAAGACGGTGTTAGGAAATAATATTCTTAAGTTTTTCTATCCAAGGCTGGAGGAATTTGGAAAGAGAGTAAGGTTTTATTCAACTTGGCTATATTTATAACTATGAATAAAGAGTGTTATATCAGGCACTCCTGACTTCAAAAGGCTTATTCCATCAATTCTGGCGTCCCATACTCTAAATTACAGCTATATATACCCTACAATGTCCTCGTATTCCAGACATTATTTGGATTGTTTTCCATATACTATACGCCGTTTTGTCTAGCCGTATTACACTTGCGCGTGCACTTATTAAAGTAAAAGTGACTGTAACTATACAAGAGTGTTTCCCAAATATATATAGCATGCCTTTAGAGACGAGTTAGCTGCTTTCTGTGGATAGCAAGGAACGATCTTATAACTTTAAGGCAGAATGCTGGCTCTTTTTTTATAGGGATTTGTAGTATTATAGCCTTTTACGGAGTAATATTTCTTTAAGCTGTTGGTATAGAATAGAGCTAAGGAAAGTGGACTTTGGTAGGTATATAAACTATTAATACTTACCTCTACTTAAATAAGGCTAGATTTATGTATATTAGTGCAGATATATTAGTAGCAAATATGCGTAAAAACAGCTACATGCAGCAAGAAAATGCACTTAGATATTTAGACTATTCTATTTTAAGGTGCCTGTAGTAAGGCTCTAAGATATTAAGTAGTAGCCTTACAGGTGTCACTAACTGGTAAATATAGATCCTTTTATATCTTAGACATTAATATCTAGTAATGCTACCTATAAGTCAATGTCTAAAACGTAGTAAAAGTAATAGTATCTTATAAATAAAATAAAGCAGGGGCGCCAAGGAGGCCATTCCACTATAGGCTTAGTAGGGGCATTATCTAGCTCTTATACCTATCGCTATAAAGCCTTTATTTATATAGAAGCTCAAAAGCGCTCTACTTTAGTGCTGCTAAGTAGGCATATAAATAACAAGTTGATTTCTCCTACCGCTATAGTTATATCTGTTTGACTAGCATTATTAGCTAGTACCTCATCCCCGCCAGAGGCTATGTATTATATCTTGTCCTTAATAAACCTAAATAGCGACTTATCCCGCCTAAGCCGACGCTTTATCTTATTATATTTCCCTTATATAAGCTAAAAGTATGTCCATAGGTTTTGATTACTATCTTCCCACTTAGATATCTCTAAGAAGCGCAATAATTTGGGGAGCTTAGGTAAAGGCTTTCTTATTAATTGGCGGAGGCGTTAAAGGCGCGCCTACAAAGCTTAAAGGCGGTATAGTATGCTGAGATTCTTTTAGAGGAGGCTGTGATGTAGATAGGCCATATATTATGGTATGAGATAGGGTTATCTTAAGGGTTTAGGAGTTTAGTTAACTTAGTAACCGCGCTAAGCTAAACGCCAAGTAGTACACCACCGCCATAACGCTATACTTAAGACAACACCAACTACAGTTCCCTATTTACTCTACATTCTCTATTCTTTAATCTTAGGAAGTAGACCCTTAATAAGGGTATAGCTGGTATAGGTCGGCCACCCTTCTTGCTTATAGTGGCAACATCTAGTACTAATTTACTTTAATTACCGTTATATATTATTGCATTTACACTAGCTTTTGTTTACTAGATAATCTCTTCTAAGCTATATCTAGTGCTATAAATAGGGGGAAAAATAATAATGCGAAAATAGAGTGTTAGCCTTATAGGGCCTATTATGGCCTATCCCTAGCCAGTTTTAGTCCTCTGTTATATAAAGTGTCTAGTACACATTAGTTTATCTCTTTAATCTCCCTAGGTTTAACCAGATACCTATACTATAATAAGGAACCCTATCTCTATAACTCGATATTTAAATTGGCCTATGCGTTAACTACTCCGCTACATTTTCCTATGCGAAGCTATTTATATAACTTGTATATTAAGCCTTTGCCGCAATATATAGCCACTTTGAATTAGCCCAACCCCAACCCTCTTATACTCGCCATCCCTACTAGTTGGCCTAACAACTAATATATAATACTTATTATTCTTCAGCCTATGCTTATCTTTATAAGTCTTCCTCCCAACAATAATATATCGCTTAACATAAAGATCTTCGCCTTGGCTATGGGCAAGAGTAAAAGTAAGGCTTTTACGCATATTTAGGAGGTTAAGTAGTGGCTGTAAGCTCCATAGAGTGTAACTAAGGAAGTTCCTTAGATCTAGGGGAGAGATTTAAGGATACCCTTATTACTTAGAGTGTCTTTTAGTACTTATAGCAGAATTACAGCACGCCCCCCACTTATCCAACCTCCTTAATAGGGAGGCTTAGTGCAATGCCCCTATTAGAGGCTAAATGTGCCAGCTTAGTTAGTTAGGTCTTAATTATAGTTTCCTAATAGGCGTTAATCTTATAACAGAGTTTAAGCCCATATAAACCTTTATATATTGCGAACGGTAATTGCCAACAGAGTGAAGATTATACATTTTGATTCACTATTAAGCTAGTAGGGTTATTTTAGTATAGATGCTATAGATATAAGCTAGTGGTAAAGAGGGTACTAGCGTGGACTTAAAAGCTTAGCATAACCTGTTCTTTAGGGCTATTAGAAAGACAAGGCAATGACAATTCTAATAGTAATAGCGGCAGTAATAGTAGCATCTTCTTAACCCCTTTGTTTTTATTTAGGAATTTCACTTAATAATATCAATTTCTATACTACACCCCTTAAAAAACTGAAGGCTTCTTAGTATTATGCGATTACGGCTTCTAAGGCAAATATAAGCAACACACCTAAAAAGAGGAGGATAAAAAAGGGGAGAGTACCTTGTTTCCCTCTAAGAGATAATCCTATAAAATATTTAGGCTGGTTGCGCTCAGGCAAGTTATTCTATATTGCCTTTTTTAAACATTCCACCTAATATAGCACCCGCAGATCCTAAGGCATTTAATAAGTATAAAGATATTTATAAGAATAAAAGTAACAGCTAAGATACTGGAGGAAGTAATTAAGGTAATTTAGTAATTATCCCCTCCTTCTTTTTTTAACAACTATAAACATATCTAACGGCTAGTAGCGAATCTAATATTTATTAAAGATAATATAGCCGACCTAGACTTAGAACCTAAAGTTAAAGGTAACGCAGCTAGTAATACTAGCAATAAGGCTAATAAAGTCGGCAATTAACTAGCACCTTATAAGTTAAGCATATACTTCCCCCCCTATACAACGGCCTTGCTTAACAATTATTAGGTAATGGAAATGACTGCAGTAATAAGGACAATAAGAACAAGGAACTACCTTCTTTAGAGGAGCTAGAAGATCTCTTTAGTATATCTTTATATAACCATCTTAAACCTATGGCAGAAGATATTAATAAAATAGATAGCCTAGTTAAGGGAATTGATAATGTTATAACTGTCCCCTAAGCTATATAGAAGTTGTAGACCTATATGGTAACTAAGACTCCTTAATAGCCAATAATGTAGACAATATTGGTAAGTTATAGATATTAAAAATATTATCACTATAACCTAATAACCATAATATAGACAATCTGCTTATTATAGAAGAGGGTAATTATAAGAAAGGGAATACGGGAGGCGAATTATCCTTAATACTAAAGAAGCAGAAGCTTAATTAGCTTAAATAGGACGATATTACTAATTATAATTCTAACAACCTTACTAAAGAGAGTAGTAGGGGTGGCGAGGATAGTAAGGACAGTAATAGTCTACATCCTTAGAAGTAATAAAGGCCACCCACCTATTACAAAGACTTGTCTTCTAGCCCCCCCATCCCTCCTATCCTTAACCTTGACTCTTAATACCTATAAGTTAACCAGTAAGTATCCACTCTACAGCCCGCTAGCCCTTTACTTTAGGAGCCTACCCTTCTCTACAGCATTAAACCGCCGCATAATAAGGCTAGTAATTATACTTATAATGAGGATAAGGACGGTAATAGTGGTGGCGTTGCTAATAACTAGAGCGACGTTTTAAACCCAGAGCCTGCTATAAAGCGTCGTACCTAGACTAAAAAAGACAAAATTAATAAAATGAGCTTAAATGATAAATGGGAGATCGACAATATTCTAGGAGAAAGAATAACTAAGTTAGGGCGTAAATATAAGGTGGCTTGGAAGCCTACCTAGGTCCATAAAAGCGGGCTTTCAAATTCCAAAGATATTCTTAAGTTTTACTAAAGACGCGTTTGGCAAGCCAAAGCTAGATCGTCGTAAGTATACTCTTTTCTAAAGTTATAAAAGTGAAGGGCAGAGTTGCTGTGCAGAATGGAAGGGGCTAGTAGCTTAGGCATATTCTTGTGTTTTAGTTAGTAGTAGTTCTTTTACTAGTTAAGGTCCTAATTTTAGTACTTTTTTAAGCACCTATACCAACCTCCTATATATGTAATATCTCAGCAAAGTCTAGCTAGTTTTATGTAACACAGCTAAAACTAAGTGGCAATCCAAATAATATAAAGTTGGGCGTTAATAATTAATTAACTTATATATATAATATAAAGGCGTATAAACTGGCTGCAGTTAATTTGCCTTATAAATAAGAATGAGCCACAAGAATCCAATTCTTATAAGATATTTTAGTTAGTAGAGGGGCTATATATATCTAGTAACTCTAATGCATAGCTAAAATACGCGTTATAGCAAACACCTTACCCATTCTACTATTTGGCTGGTGGCCTCATTATATACGTAATGTTCTACGCTAGAAAGCTTTAATAGTAAGGTAGGGCAAATCTAGCCACAGCTCAGCTTAAGAGGTAGCCACTTAGCAATTATTTTATATAAGCCTTCCCATTAGGCACTAACGTCTAAGTAGCCATAAAGTATTAGCTGCAGCAATACCTCTATTTTCCCTTATAAATTTCCTTTAACCCTACTTTAGTAATCGTTCGCAGCGCAGTCCTGTAAAACCACTCTCCATTTAAACCTACCCTACCTCTTTTTATATTTCTTGCGTTCTGCCTCTTACGGTTATCTAGCAATTCTATTTTTGCTATTAAGGTAAATATTAGCTTAGCTATTTACCCTTTTCGCGTGCCCCTTTCTAGTTAACCATAAGTTGCATTCTTGGATAAAGTAAATATTAACTAAGCCTTCTTTCCTTGGCTACCAACAGGCTGATAGGTCTTGCGCGAGTTATAGCCTTCCTTCCTTTGCTAACTTGGTATCTCCATTAAAACCTTTCGCATTATATTATCTACTTATTAATCATAGCGGTTAGATATTTTAAACTTCTATTTTACTTCCTTTAATATACTTATAGCTAACTTATATATCTATTTAGAGAGGTAACAAAGCTCTTACCAGGCAAGAAGAAAAGGACATCCTAGGTTATCATTTCCCCCTAACTATTAAAGACAGGACAATATACTTTAAAGGCAAATATCTTTTAATTATTAACTAAGAAACTAGTAACTAAAAAACATTTGAAGAAAATATAAGCAAATATTAGAAATATAAGGTGCCTACTAGGTATACTTATTATATTAGAGGCGCTAGCGTATATTTTAAAGTCTAGGAGGAGATTGCACGTTATAGCCCAAAGACATCAATTAGATAGTATCTATTATTATAACCATACTAGATAGTAAAGGAGACATCCTATATGTTATTCTTTAGGAACAAAGCAGCTAAGGATCCTGTTGTCTCTAATTCTTATTAACTTCTTTCCTACTTCTATAGCTGACTATTCTAAATAGCCGTTCTAAATAGCTTGAGTAATTTCAAGATATTACTAGCTAGTGCATTTGTGTACATATACTTTATTTCTGTTAGTAAATCATTAGTAGGGCCTTATATATATTTAGAGTTTCTCCTTACCCCTATTTTCCTTAGATGGTAATAATAAATTAGCTAGTACATTTATATACATATATTTTATTTCTGTTAGTAAAATTATTAGTAGGGCCTTATACATATTTAGAGTTTCTCCTTACCCCTATTTTCCTTAGATGGTGATAATGAATTAGCTAGTGCTAGTTTCTCTTACTTACTTTCGTCTTCAATACGCCTTCATTTTCTATATTTTACTAGCTTCTATAATAGATTGTTAATTATTAGCCATAATTAGTTCCTTATACTGTTTTCACTAATCTAACAAACTAACCTTTAAGAAATTCGCCGTATTTAAGAGACATTTATAAAGATTCTTTATCTTCCCTAAGTATATATAATGTGTCTCGTACTATAGGTAGCCATGTCTGGACCAACTTGGGCTTAATATCGTTAAGAAGGCAGGTAAATATATTTAAGGCCATTGATCCTCTAGCCCAAACAGTAGGCGCAAAAGCAATTGCCTATAAAATTACCCCATTAGGACTTAAGCCTCAGATTAACTCGTATCTCTTGCGGGTAGGTTCCTTTCTAAACTTTACATCCTTAGAATCGAATTTTAAATCTTTAAGACCCTTAAATATTATGACAATATTTCTCCTAAAGACAGCTAACTGTTTCAATCAACCCTTAGCGAAGAGGTCACCCCTTAATAATTATACGTTTGACCTATGCTCCTTGCTTTCCTTCCACACTTGCTATATCCGCAATTCCTTTAGCACTTGGATTTTATCCTAAACCTTCTTCGCCATCTCCAAAAGTTTTAAGCTTAAGTTACTTAAAGTGTCCTACTAGTCATCAGTTGGATAGACCTTATAGAATTTCAGCTGTAATTGCTTAGTCTTTTTGAGTAGGCCCTTTAACTGCAAAAGTATTGTAGTTACTAATATGCTAAAAGATTAGGGACTAGTGGGCATAGTAGTAGGGGGAGAGAAGGAGAGGAACTAATTAAATTATATACCACAGAGCCGTTAAAAGCTAGATTTAGATTTTAAAGTTAGGCAGCTGCCTAATTTATATAGGTCTGCAGAACTTTTAAAGCAAGAGTGGCTGAGTTTTTTCACCTAGAAAGGGATAGCGTTAAGTACCTAAAGAATTAGGTCTCCAATTAGGGGTTCTTTCCAGAGCCCTTCCTAAACAATACATAGCCAGATCGCTTACTATAATCCAGCCAGCATTGCCGGCACCAATTCTGCACTTATATCTTTAATTCGACCTAAGACATTGCCTATCTCCTATATATTAGTTAGAGCACTTCCATACTTTAGGCAATGTCTTTTTTTAAGCTCGCTCTAGTGCTAAAGTTAAAATCCCGTATATAAGCCAGGGGACTATTTCTATAAGTACGGCAAGTATGTACACCATAGCTTTATTTACCACAACGAAGACAATATTAATATGTCTTAACTAAAGTCTGCTAGGATTAATTGGGGAAGGTAGCCTATTACCAGAAAAGGGGTGCAGACACACCTATGGTATAGCTCATGTCATATAAGAAAAGGGCGGATCCGGCCTAAAAAATAATACCATCTAGCTTCTTCTTTAGATCAGTATTACGTTACTAAAGCTTTACAGAGCAATAATACCAGTCACATCCAACCCCATTACGCTAGCGCCTTTACCTTATAACAGTATAAACACCCCCCCTGGTAGCCTAAGCCAAACACATCTACATTATAGGCAGTCAGCGCAGCATTTTATAGTTAAAATGCTTGCAGCCTTATTAAAGATAGTCCAAACAATCTAACCTCCTCTACCTCCTCTACCTCCTCCACCTCTACCTTCTCCTTCCCCTACAAGTTTAGGGGTTAAAGAGATACCCAAAGTAAGAGGTTCCAAGATTGAAGTTAAGGTGTTAAATGAGATATATGCCCGCAAAATCCCTAAGACACACTTAGAAATACGCTAATATAGTATCTGTTATAGCTGGGATAAACAAAGCTGCCAGTATAAGACCATAGAGACTTCGCCAGATACGTTAAGTGAGCGTAATATATATAATTAGTATATTTGTGTCCTTTAAAAAAAATTTGGTCTATCTCTTAGGTGCCTTTAAATATATCAACTTAAATACTAACTTTAAGCTAGAAAAGGATAAGAAAGACTATAGTACATACCTAAGCATAAATTTAGAAGAAGTAAGAAACGCCTTATAGGTAGTGCTAAACGGCATATAAGCTATCTCCCTTTAGGAAGACAAGCCTATAATAAGTGGACCTTTTTATAGATATAGCTTATTCTAATTTAACTTCTAGATTCCTATAAACATTATATTTAATTTTCTACCCCAATTAAAAACATACTAGGAGAGTCTTTTTCCTAACTTAATTAGCGCTAGGTACCTTTAGAGATTACTAAGATTCCTTAAAGACTATTTCACGCCTATAACTAATAGTCTCCTACCGCTTCTGGACCATGGTGAAATTAACTTTAATCTCCTTTAGGCCTTATTTAAACCAAATACGCACGTCCTTACAATTTGCGAAGGCTTGGATTAACCAAGATGTCTTATATATGATTTAGGCAACTTTAAAACCTTACTTTTTAACGAAAAGAGCTTCGAACTTAACTATTATTATTTTAGCTACAACAGGAAGGCGTTTGGTAAGGTAAAAACCACCCTCTCTATTCTGGAATTCCGTTCAACTATAAAAATTACGTCTCTTAAGGTATTTCCACTGGAGCGTTATAAAAGACAAGCTAAGATAAAACAGGATCTTATTGGCAATGGCTAGAAGTTCGTATCTTTAAGAGGCATTAACCACCGTAAATATAAAGGGATCGCGTTTTTCTAGACCAAAGATAGCCCGTCGAGATTTTCTACAAGCGGCCGCATTATAGTGGACGCAATAGTATTTTATTGTCAGAATCCTAACTATAGTAAGGAGCCAATCGCTATAGATGTGTATAGAATAAACGTAATTAATCTAGGGACTAATTAGCAGGGTAGTGTAAAGAATTAGGGTTTAGTTCCTAAGGAAATAGGAGTTAATAAGCACCTAATCTATCTACTAATAGTCCTAGCCTTTAGTTTAGCAGACAAAAAATAGGGTTAGGCTTTCTATATACTCTTTTTCTAGAGCCAGTAAATTATATATACTAATGCAAGCACTAATAGGTGAATTTGCCGTTGCTAATATTAAGGACATTAAATGGAATGCCTTGGCATTTAAGTCACTCACAATTAAGGAGGACAAGAAAATAGTGCTTTAAGGACTTATAAAGAGCTACTAGTCTGGGTCTAGGAAATCAAAGTTTAATAATATAATTAAAGGGAAGGGAAAAGGCCTAGTTTTCCTACTATAGTAAGTTTTCTAGCAAGGCATTGGCTGTTTTAAAGGCTAACCGTTTTAGTGGCCCACCTGGGGTAGGAAAGACATTAATAGCTAAAGCACTTACCAAATCTTAGAGAATACCCCTCTATATTGTTTGTTCCCCTTTATAAGTATATTTATATACTAGTCTAACTATAAAAAGGCTTGTATAGGAGACCTTAATATAGATCTAGCCTATTTAAAACAAAACCTAGTTTTAATAGTTAAAAACGTTTACCGCTAGAGCGCTGTCCTTCTTTTAGATAAGGCCGATATCTTTCTTGCAGAGAGAACTTTAAATAATATTAGATATAACAGCCTGGTATCCATCTTCCTGTAATAGATAGAGTATTTCTAAAACATTATATTTCTTACAATAAACAGGATTACTATATTTAATATAGCCATACAGAGCAGAATATATCTTGCACTTAGATATAAAAAGCTAAAGGGACCAGTAAAAGAGTAGGTGTAGAAAACCTTCCTAAAGCAAGCTAATACTACTACTAATATCTCTAGAAAAGATATAGAGCGGCTTTTAGACTATTAATTAAATAGAAGATAGGCAAGGCAATATTTAAGAGAGTTTTAAGGCTGTGCTAATATACTATATTAGATCAAAAACACCATATAGATTAGTTACAGCTTAGCTAAAAGTAAAGGGGAGAAACTTATATATAAGCATTTAGGCAAGGCTCTTATATTAAATCAAGATTTTAAAAGTGACTTTAAAGGTACTAAATCAGTTAAAGGTATAAACTTATACGCGTAGATTTGCTTATATATATATAGCATCAAATGCCTTATAGATCTTATAACTATGGCATTATTACTTATTGCTTTCTTAAAATTACTTGCTTACTCCTATAACAACAAGGCCCATATAGTAGGCTATAGTATAGGCAAATTGCTTATAGATCTAGAAATAGAAAAATAGAAGCTATAGGGCATTAGTTCCTATAAGGGAGTAAAAGATATAAGCGTTAGTTCCTATAAGGAATTAAAAGCTATAAGGTAATAAAGAAAGCGGGTATTAATCCCTATAGAGAACCGCAAGCTATAAGAGATTAGTTTCATAGGGGAGTAAAAGAAATCGCTATTAGTTTCTATAGGGGAGTAAAAGCTATATAGGAGTAGGAACTATAGGGTATAGTTTTTACAGGACAGTAGAAAATACGGTTACTGTATACTAGATAATAATTTTAAACTAAAATATAAGAATAGGAGCTATAGGGGATTAGTTCCTATAAGGGAGTAGTAAATATAGCTAATAGCTTCTATAGGGGAGTAAAAGCCGTATAGGAATGCAAGCTGTAGGGGATTAGTTCCTATAGGGCAGTAGAACATATGGGCATTAGCATCTATAGGGGATTTATTAGAGTAAGGGATTTATTAGAGTAGGGGATTAGTTAGAGTAGGGGATTTATTAGTATAGGGGATTTATTAGCGCAGGGGATTTATTAGAGTAGGGGAATAGATCCCATAGGGGATTTATTAGAGTAAGGGACTGGTTCCTATAGGGCGACAAAATATGTAGGCATTGGCTCCCGTAGGGGATTTGTTTAAGTAAGGGACTTATTTAAGAAGGTAATTAGTTAGAGTAGGGGATTAATTCTTCTAGGGCCTCTATTTAGGCGGCACAAGGCGGCTTCTAATAGGCTAGAGAGTAGGTTGCGTGTTTTATAGAAACATAAAGCCTATATGGGATAGTAGAGTATAGGGGCCTAATAGAAGATTGGGTTATCTACTTTCCCAGGTTTATTTAGCCTAGGTAACTTACTTACATACATTTTAACCAAGGCTACTACCTTACCTTAGCCGCCCAGATTTTCACTTATAGGTTAGATATTAATGATTTAAAACGCATAACCCGTTATAAAGCTATCTACTCTGCTAATACCTTTAGATCCTTCTATGCTTATTAGAGTATTATCTTTATCCTAAAATATAGCTCTAGATTATCCTTTTCCTACCTTCCACTATTTAGAAACACTACTTTCCAGAGTCTATTAACTTAAGGTTTTAATAACTAGTAGTATAGTATAAAGTACTCCTCTACTATTTTAATAAAATCCCCTTTATAGGCTACGCACCCCTTTTTCAGCTTTGCTAGCTCTTTAGTATCTACATAATTCCACTTTTTAAACCTTAGGATAGGCTTACGCTCCTTATTTAGACCCTTATAATAAATACACATTTAGAAAAGCACCTAGAAGAACGACTCCAAATTATGCCTAAAGGAATATTTCTCGCCTAGAAGCACTCCTATAGCCATAAACACTCTTGTACTAGTCTTGCCCTATACTTCTAAAGGTCCTTCTTACTTCTCTTTAATTATAAGATTAAGATCAATTAAGAATGACTTCTAGGAAGGATTATTATCTTCCTTATTCATCAAAAGGTTGCCTATTAAAATGTTACGTTAGAGGATGCCAGCCTGCGTATATAAAGACTTATATCCTTTAATGCCACCCTCTAGCGCAGCAAGCATTGCAGCCAGAGAGCTTGCCTGATAAAGAGCCTTTCTATAGTTATAAGTAATAACGCATTAATACACCTAATTCTGTATAATAGGGCGTTTAATTAAAGAGCTTAAATATAGGCGCTTATTGGGCGGTAACGGGGCGTTAGTGTAGCTAGACAACCTCTTTTTACTAGTGCTTTGGCCTTTCCTTGCACTACCTTATACTCTAGCTACGTTTAGAGGTACCATTGGGCTTTTAGGCTTGTAGTTTGTCACTTTAGTAATATCTAGCCCCTTATAGATATTAAAGATGTTATTATCTTATCCACCTATATAAATAGTCCCATGGTAATAGTACCTGGCCATGTTAATTACTCCTTTCTCTGCTGCCTTATATAGCAGTTCGCCTTCTTCCTTACGTTCTAGGTACTGCTATAAGTCTTTAATAACAAGAGGTATCTTAGAGGTGTCACCCTTATAATGCGCTTTCTAGTAAGTTGTTGCCTAACTGGCAATACAGGGTGCCCGCTTTATAAGTTTGTTAAGAATAAGACACTCGGTCTGATCGTTACACACAACCTTAATATATTGTTTGCCGTCCAATGTTAAAATAGTAGGGTTAAACCCGAGCTGCTCTTTATTTATTAAGAGAAACCCTAACATTGCTGAGGTAAATTATAGTCCGTCTTTATTAATATTAAATAGTAATAATGCGATGCCTCCTACCCGGTTATACTCCTATAGCCGCATAATAGATCTATAGAGGGTAAAGCCTAGGATAAAGCGACAAGTGTCCTAAGCAGTAAAGACTTCTCTTATATATTTTTCTAAATCAAACTATACCTGCAAGGCTATATCGGTGTTTAGATTACTCTTTAGCTCTCCTAGCATAAGTATATGCGACTAATAGTATTAAGAGCTTTTACTAGCTATTGGATTATCTATAAAACCAATATCTAGCTTTCGCTTTGCTGTAGACCCTTACAAGGGCTGCTTAGTATATATAATAAGCGTTTATTATATCTTTAGGGCAGACCCATGCTCCTCTGCAAAGCCCAAAAATAATTTAATTAGGTTATTAAACTATACTAGGATATTATCTTGCTTTGCACTTTTAGGCCGGTTACGCCAGCCGCCCTCAGCATATAGTAGATTGTCCCCTTCCTTATATTTCTTAAAAACGGTAGCGCTTGCCTCTTTAAGACCTTCTACTCCCCTAAAGAATACTTTATACAAGCCAGGAATTCCCACGTAAAGAGGGCCTAGCTCCTCCTTTAGAATATAATCCACGTATTCCCTGCGTTTAAACAAGTTAGTAAAGCTGCTTATATTACGCAGATGCGGTATTTAAACATAAAGTAGTAGCGGTCAGGGCGGGGGGGGGTGGACTTTATAATAGTAGCGTATACCTTTTCCTAAATAATCTTATTAGGTTTAATGCGGAGGATCGCATTTAGAAGAGGCAGGAACTGCTTAATGTCAAAGTCGTCAGAACTAACCGCTAAATTAAGTCTCAATAGATTAATAAGAAGGCTTTTATTGCCGCTATTAAATAGCAATAAATAAGAAGCGTAAAGGCCCTATAGAGCTAGTATTAGATCAAGCAAAATATTCTTTAGTTCTATAAGCGTTAGATGGAAACTTATAATAGGTATATTAGCAATTACCTTTATTACCTATCTAGTATAACAAGTCTAAAGAGCTAGAGATGTCTAGATTCTAATAAGCCAAGTTAAATAAATTACAAAAGTCATTTAGTCCTTCTCCGATAGGTTTTATTTTAATTATCTCTAATTAGGAGAGATTTGCCATTATAAGTAAATGCGCTGAGAGCTATATTGGGAGGGCCGATATGGCAGGCGGGTAGGCAGATAAGAAGAGGAGATTAAAGAGGCTAGCATATAATGGATGGTATAATGGCAGATAAGTGTAGCGAGGTTAAGTATACGTTAGGCGCGCCTTGTAATAAGGAAATAACTAGGGAGAAAAGTATAAGGAAGAAAGCAAGGTGCGAGTGAATATAAGGATTAAAGATTAGGTGCAGAAAAGTCAAGCTGACCCGATGTAGCTCAGACTAAGGCTTTATAGGGCTTAGTCAAATGCTAAGCCACGATAACCCAAAATGCGACGTTTCCGGTCTATAACTAATTAAACTTATTTATTTTAGTCTGTTCCATAACGCGTAAGGCTCTAATACAGCGAAGCTCTTATACAGCGAGGCTAAAGGGGCGCCTAAAAACGCTAACAAATAATTACTAGTCCTAAAACGAGCTAAATCTAACATGCTAAATACAGATACAGTTAACCTCTTTTTATAGCGGTTAATCAACCTGTTTCCTAAAAACAGGTTCTAGTTCTTAGAACTAGATCTAGTACACACGGACTTCCCCTCTGCTAGTACATATTGCAAGGGAAACGTCTTACTTATTCCCTTTAGAATATAACCCTCGCCAGTATCTATTTTATATGGGTAATAAGCGTTTATCTCTATTTATTTGCACTAGATATAAAAATCCCCTATAACATACCCCCTAGAATTAAATTAAATCGATGGCAATTCCCTACTAAGTTAGTTAGGTTTTAATGTGTCTTGTTAGCTCTGGGGCATTACAGACCCTATTACTTCTTTAAGAGAAGCTGACCGTAATAAGCATTACAACAAAGGTTGTCCTATTAATTATGGTGTGTAGCTACGAGCTTCGCCGTCTTCTACTTATTATATTAACGGTATATAAAACTGGTAGACAAAGCAAGCTAATGCAATGTCCATTTACCTCGTGGTTTATATTACTTCACCACTTTAAACAAGGGCGGCACTATGTTTTAGTCGCTAGGTTCCTAAAGGATGCTAGTAATATTAGTGTCTTAGGAGGGCTCTAAAGCCATTTTCTTTGTAAGAGGATATATGGATAAAATATACTAAATCTTAGAGGGTAGTAGGAGTATAAATACCGCTCCTTATATTTTTGTAATACTAAGGCCAAAGAGCGGAAATTCTCAGGCATAACTAAATTGTAATTATATTAAAGCTTGTCCACAACCTAGGCTCTAAGGCGTGTGTCCTTCTCTAATATATCCTGCAGCGCTTAGTATTTGTCTGGCGATATACAAACACACTTTTAAGTGTTGTCCCACGATCGGCCTTAGTAGTACAGTTGTATAAGGCCGAGCAGGCGGCGAATGCGGTAAAAAAAAGGTTGTAAAGAAAAGGCAATAAGGATTAAGCTTAGTTAGTTCTACTAACTTATTGCTAATTAAGTATACAAATGCGGTAAACACTTGCCATAAAGGACAGGGCTAGTTCTAGCTTAAATCCAACATACAAATTTCTTTAATAAGCAAATAATATAATAACTAAAGAGCGTACCATTTAAGCCAATAAATTTCCTCCTTAATTCTGCAGACTTCTTTACCCTTAGGCTAAGTATGCCCTTTTCTTCTTAGATGTCTTATTTCTAGTCTTTATAACCTGTTTATCTCCGTAATCTAAAGTTTCATCACTGCCTCTCTTAAGAGTATGGATTTCGTTTTGAAACCGCCTAATAGTATCTTCTGTTTCTTCCTATTTACTTCTTAGGCTATTAATCTAATTGTCAACCTTACCTAGATAACGCATAATATAGAGGTCGCTTTTTTCGAGGCTGCTAACTTTCCCTTTAAGTTGGCTAAGCCTATAGCTAAGTTGATTAACTAAGCTACCTAGTCTCTCTATCGCCCCTAATAGAGTAAGCTAGGGATTGATAAACTTTATAGGAAGGAGTTACCAAGCAAACTATATTAAGACGACTTCTTTATCTTGTTAGTGCGGGGTAAGTATTTCCTTATAGTTCCTTATATATTGGCCTTATCGTTCTCTAAATTACTCTTACGTTTCAGTGCTAACTAGATATCCTACTTATATTAGTAAGCTAGTAAATAGACAAAACCACAGGAAAGCAACTATCGCATACCCACCCTACTATATTAACGGCCTTATTAGAGCCCTTAGGATTAGAAGCAAGTAGTATATCCTAGCTCCATTAGTAGTATCCTATAAAGGATTTAATATTTAGAGTGCACCTTAATCTAATATAATGTGGTATCCTCTATTATGGCGTCTAAGTCGCTTAAGTCGCTTATTATTAAAAATATAAGGCAGCTGATAGTTTTATATGGTTTACCCCTTTAAGCTATCTCTATTATAACATCTTTAAGCGGTTTATATATCCTAGCATAATAATAGAGGTGACGCGGGTTCTTAGTATAGTATAATATAAGATTCTTATGCGGTATACCTATAGGTAAAACCCAGGTAGGATACCAGTATACTACTATAATAGGACTATATATAGATACAACTAATCTATATCTAGGGTTTTGGAGACACTTTAAGTCCTCTATTATATAGCAAGTTGGTAACCACGATAAGAGATACTTTAGTTATCCGTCTAAAATTATAGCATTGGAAATTGTTAACACTTTAGTTAGGGGAGGTATATCTTTAAGGAAGTTTATAGGATTGGCTAAACTATTCTCTACTTAATTATTAGTATTGCTAAACAATATATAGGTGTTTTATAAACATACCTAGAGGTACTAGCAAACCTTTAATATAAACCTCTTTTAGTTAAGGTAAGTCTGTTTTAGCCTTGCCATGGCTCTCCATTGGCTTAGGTAAGACTATCTTAGTTTCGCTACAGCCTTTTAGGCTCTTAAGGTAACTAGTATACATTTCTATATCTTCTTATATATGACCCTCTGTATTATTGTTAATTTTATAAGAGTTGACCTTATTAGGTATTTAAGCAGGTATATAAGGCATCTATTTCTACATAGGGTTAGAAAGCTGCAATTATTTCTTCTCCCTACTAGCAGATGCTATATCTTTGTTATTAATACAATTCTAGGATAATTTAAGGTTTCTAGCAAGTTGATAAATAGGTATATTATCTTCGGGGCAATAGTATATTGTGATATTTTTATAAGTACTAATTAAGGACCTATAAGTTATATTAGCAATATATCTAAGCTTGGTTAAGGTAACATATATAATATCTAGTATTCTTATAAAGATAGTAAGGGATATATAGTTAAGAGGTCAGATTTAAAGGTAAGTTAAATTAATAGCATATAAGAGCCAGGAGCATAACGTTTATATTTTATTTCTCTCTTAGGGCGGAGTTAGGACAAAAGGTAGAAAGGAAAGGCAGAGCATACTAGCCGCTCTTTTCTACTTTATATAGTATCTATGGTATAATATTTAGTGGCTGTGATTACTCTTAGCTTATATATTGTCTGCGCCCAAGACTATAAGCGCCTAAAGTGATCCACAAGTAAAGAATTAAGTGAGGCATTGTTGGGGGTAGCCATTAGCTAAGCTGTTACTAAATTTAAACGGCTGACAATTCCCAACAGACGCCGTATGCCTTAGTAGGGTTCAGAGGCGTTTGCATAAAGTTATAAACTAGAACTGGAAGTTAACAATAACCCCTAATAACGCCTCTCTTAGCAGGAATAGCATTATATAATCCACTTCTAACGCCCATCCTTCCCGGGGCAAGATACTACCTAAGCAGTACACTTATCCTAGCCAGTCAATCTTATATATTAACCCCCTATTTATGGCAAAGGAGCTATTAGTGCCTATAGGGTAGTTTAATTAGCATTATAGCTAAGCCCTTTATAAGCGCTTCGCCTCATAAGGGTGGCAATCAACTCCTATTAATCTGCCTTATATTAGGGGAGATCTTTTACTTAAAGCGCTAAGCAGCCAGTACTTAGAGGTCTACAGACTTATTCTATATCCCAACAACATCGACTACAATTTCTCCTTAAGTGGTATCCGCAACCCCAAGTACCTATAAGCGCAGCGTCCCTAAATTGTCAGCTAGTAAATAGACGTTTATAGATAGAGAAACCAACTTTAGAGATAATGGCAACGTAGAGGCGTTAGCTAGTTTAGAAAGTGACTTTAGTAATAAGGATCAAGAATAGGACGCAGGGACATTATATAATAAAGAAAATGGTTTTAGCACTGAAGATTAAGAAATAGGGGCAGATAGCAATAAAGAGATATTGAGTAACAAGGCCATATAGGCGACGGTTAGATACGGTGGCCTTGGCTTTATAGTCTTAAATCTATAAATACAGGATATAAATACAAAGAAGATTTCTAATAAAAGCTGGTAAAAGGGTTAAAACTTTAGCCTCTTTTCGTTTAGCCTATCGCGAAACGAAATAATATTTTACTATTCCTACCAGAGTCTCTACCCGCTTAACTTATAGCAAGCTATAAAGCATTCACGATAATCTATACTTCCACTTAGATAAATTTATTCACTACCTTAAAAGCGATAATAGAAGGCAAATCTATACTAACAACCTAGGATTTTTTGAATTTCTTATAGACCTAGGACGTATGCCACCTTAGCAACTATTAGTTGTGTTTAAAACTACAGTACTTATAGATTTATATCTTAAGGATATAAACATGTTTTTTTATAGTATTTTCTTTTTGTTTAAATCATTTCTCTACTTATAGTATACAGCGGTTATTTATCTATTCCAGTATAGTAGGGAGGGGTGGTTAGGTTACGCAAAGGGGCTTAAACTTATGGCTACGCTTATAGGGTTATTTACATAGGAACTTCTCCAAGTAAGTGTAAAAGGGCTTAGACTTATAGCTATAGGGCTATTTATATAGGAACTTCTCCAAGTATATATAAGAGGGCTTTAAGTCGTTGCAAAGTTTATAGGGTTATTATATAGGAACTTCTTCAATGTTTCTAGATCTAATCTTATGTATTTCTTTTACTTCTAGTTTTAGGATTTTTATAACATTTGCTTTTTATTAATTTAGGTTTATATATAATATATAAGGCTTAAATATAGCAAGGCTAAAGAGGATGCTAGCGTAAGGTGCAGCTAGCTTTTAAGGGCGTTTTTACTACACAGCGCCTTAAAGATTTTAGCGTTGGGGGCCAGAATAGGCTGCTACAATACCTAGATTAGGTATCGCCAGCATAAGGAATACCAGCATAAAGATAAGGCTGGCGTTAGAAAGGGAGCTGTTCTAAAACTTTATATATAAAATGGGCTTACCGGTGCTCCTACTATAACTATATATTTGCTTAATACATACGCCCGTCTAGAAGCGGAATAGGATAAATATTTAAGTGTATTTTCCTTAGAGCAATGCTATATGCAGCTGTTTCCATCTAATTTATACAGTCTAGTATATCTAATGTCTTATCTATCACAGCCTTATTAAGCTAGCAGAAACAATATAAATAGTATATATACTTACTACAACCTAAGCTATTGAAATTTGCACCTTTACTAGGTACTTCCTACTCCTTACAATTATAAGAGTATAACCCTTTAACTTAAAAAGATATCCTAAAGGCATTCTAAACTTTATCTACTCTTATTAGCTATATCTAGCAACTTCTTCTATATACATTAGTAGGTCAAACTTTCTAGAAATATTACTTAAGTTAGAGACCTAATTCTAATTACTGTTTAGCAGTACGTCATTATATGCGAAATATTAATAGATTAGTGGACTTAATATAGATATATCAATTGTAAAGTTCCTAAGAAGTATCAGAACGACGTTAAGGATCTATACCGTTGCCTAGATAGGGTATAGGTATTAGAAACCCCATTACTTAGGCATTATAGTTACTTAGTTACTACCCCATTAAGCTCTTCCGCAAGCGATAATTAGGGGATTATATATACTACACCTAAACCTACATATATAGTGTTTTAGTGGACGGAGTATAATGGGCTTAGGTCTTTATAAAGAAAGAGTTATATATAAAAATGCTATAAACTATTCGCATTTGGAAACTATACATATATTTTAGATTTATATTGTAGATACGCTAGAGTACATCGTTTCCTTTAAATATCTAATCGACTTGGAAAACTAAGGCCATACTTAAGATTATCCTTTCCCCACCAATCTACAGTTTCGTTCACTTTTGGCTATATTAGCGGATAAGAAAGTTAACTAGCTAAAATTAAATCGCTAACTTTAATGTTAAACGCCACAACCTAAGGATGGCGTTTGTTTGTAGGTACACTATAATTAAAAATAATATCTACTTGTTTTAATGTCTTCCAATCTAATATCCTTATAATTAGGTGGCATAGCTCTATAGTATTGGCGCTATTGGACTGCTAAACCTAAAATCTTTTAATTAACTCGGTGTTGGCCTGCTTAATAGAAGTATAGGCCTTCTTAAATTAGGCTAGGCGTGTCTAGATAAGGACCCGTATTAGACGTACTAGAAGCTTAATTAAAAGCAACGCTATAAGCATCTCCTATCTAATAATATTAAGCGTTTATTAGCCAGAAGGTTATGCAAACTAGGCAATTATATAAGCTGGGGGTTATATAAGCTATAGGATCTTATAAGCTGGAGATTATAGGAGCTAGGAACTCGTAGGAGCTAGGAACTTATAGGAGCTAGAAACTTGTAGGAACTAGGAAATCGTATAAGTTAGAAGATTATACGATCTAGGTAATCTTGTAAGTTAGGCGATCTCCTAGCGATCTTATAAGCTGGGCGATTTAAGCCGGGAGGGTTGTGTAAACTAGGCAATTGTGCAAGTTTAGGGGTTATATAAGCTCTTAGATCTTGCGAGCTAGAGGTCGTAAAAGCTAGGTAATTATAGGAGCTGGGAGATTATAGGAGCTAGGAGACCGTGCGAGCTAGGTAACTTTACAAGCTGGGCTATTGTGCAAGCTAGGAGATCTTACAAGCTAGGTAATTATGCGAGCTAGAAAATCGTGCGCGTTAGGTAATCATGTAACTAAGGTAATTATGCAACCAAGGGGTTCTAAAAGTAAGGCGCTTAGAAGTTATATTAGTCCTTAGTTAAGCGACTGACGTTTAAGGCTCTAACTAATTAACCAAATCCGTTGTAGATTAGATAAAGCTAATAACCACTTCTTAATATATATATAGAGGCTCTAGAGCCATATTTAATAAAGCAGAGATTTTATTCTTAATTGTCCTATTTAACACCAAATCACTCCCTTAAATATTGCTTAAAACGCAGTTAAAACCAGAACTAGGAAAGAAAATTAACAAAACATATTATCTAAAAGTGTTCCGCTTATCTTAGCACAGCTTATAGATAGCGAGAAATATAGCAACTTAAAACTTATATACTAGGGGCTGGAGTTTAAAGTCTATAAAGTGATTATATGCACCCAATCTCCTGTGCTTGCAGCTACCTATAATAGGGGCTTTTAGGTAAAAGCCAACTAAATATCTAGTAGAATTAACCCTAACTAGGAACTAACTAATGGGTAAGAGGCAGCGACTAACATTATAAATATTAACAAGTTTAATTCCGGCACTGTTAAGAGAATAATCTAATTTATATATAAGAGAGACTATAACAATGGCGAGGAGGAGCAAGGATCCAATATTATAAGTATAAAAACGCTCAGCCAAGGTAAGGGATATATTTGCACACTAATTTAATTTATCCATACTTAAACTTTAATCCATAGAATTAGAGGTAGCGTAACTTAATAACACTAATGCCCTATCGCCATTTAAACTAGACAATAGTAGTGGTAATAATAAAGACATAACGACACGGCCGATAATGGCCAATATTATACTTCACCACGTCCATGTTAATGCAATTACCGATTATTACAATATACCACAGCTAAAAGAGCTTATAAATATAAAAATCTAATACATTCTAGAAACTGGCTAGTCTGCAGACAGATTTCCTAATATTATTAAAGATGCCTTCGGCCTAACAGGCAACTTAGCATTACATAATATAATTACCTTAACAGTGGCCAAGTATATTAAAGAGCTTGTCAAACTTAAGGACTTTACAGAGCTAGACGTTATAAGCGATTTTACTATCGGCATTATACAGATGGCGATTACCGTATCTAAGGACATAGAGGAAAATTTCATATAGAAACTTTAAGCTATTTAATCTCAGCTACAACAAACAGAGTTACTACTTTAATCCGCCAAGGTGAGGTGCGCCGCGGCTAAGAGCAAAAGCAAAAATATTAATAATTATCTTAATACTCTCTGCGGGACTAGGATATATCGCAATATTAGTTGCGGCGCCAAGTTTATATGTTATATTAAGGATAGCAGTTATCTACTCAACCCTAATTACCCTTATATACTTTATTACTCAAAATGCCAGTATATAATTTAGATAATTTAAGAGCCTATAGCTATCCTGTAAAACAGCAGGCAAGATAGATAGGTTACTTTAAGTAAGCGTATTGCATATATAGGAAGAGCCTTTTACTGCCATTTCTATAATCTAAGCTAGCTTTCCTAGTCGCCTCTATAAGCTTCTACATTACAAGAGCCCTTTTTAAAACAATAAGGTAGTCTCTAACTACTTAAACCAAATCCTCCCTAATAGCTTTCCTGGAGCCAAACTTCCTATTAAGACCCTATAGCTTCTCCATATTCAAACCCAGCCGACTTAATAGCTATAAGACAGGTTTTACAGCCCACTATAACATTTCGGCTGACCATTCTAAGGTATATAGTTTATCCCAACCAACTATAATGCAAGGAGCGCCTTCAGTCTCTTTTATTTTAACCGCAATCTTATACATTTTGCCATTACCCTATCTATAACCAATAATTTAGACCTATTACATTATTTAGAAAGCTTACTTGATCTCATTATAGTTAAACTAATAGTAGGCGAATATCTAATCCATTCTAAGACAAGATCGTCTCTAGCTATACTAGATATAAATTATATTAGCTAATTATATTTGGTCCAAACCTAACCGTTATGGTCTGGTGCCATCTACTTTAGTAAGGGGTTACAGATCAACTCTGCGATTTATTTAGTAAGCGAATTAGATATAATATACCTTTAAGAGTATAAAAAGGCTAAGAAAGTTAAATATAAGGGGGTTGACTTATTAGAAATTTGACCCTAGGTGGTGGCCTATTTATATATTAATTGCTAAAGCCCTAGTATCTAGCTGGTCTTATATCCTTACATCTATTGGCCGGAACAGGGAAGGGCATATATATCTACGTATAAAAATGTAGGTTAATTATTGGGTGATAAGAGCCGCTAGAATGTTTAGGTATAGCATTCTAGAGTACTTAGTTAAATTATACTATAAAAATAATAGGGTAAATAAGTTAGCCTTTAATGCATACAACATCTGTCTTATATATTAAGGCTTATATACATGCCAAGCATTTTCCTACTACCCCTCTATTTGGATAAAGCTAGTTATATAACTAAAAAACCCCACTTATCCTAATTCACTAAAAAGTATTATCCGCGCTTTTTATTAATTACTTAATAGTAACTAGGCCACATAAAGTGGTAAGTAAGACCTTTACTAGAATTTTAGCAATACTAATACTAAAAAATGCCCTTCCTTAAATATAGTTTCTGTATAGTCAATCCCATATCTTCTTAATATAGCAAAATCCCTTATCTTTTTCGTCAGAACCCTTCCGCTCTTGTAAATATCACTTATGCCCAAATATTTATATTAGATCAAACTAGACACTAGCAATATAATAAAGAATATCTACAAGGTACTAAAGAAGCAGGAAACCACTTTTACACCATCTTTAGAGCTAGGTATAGACAAATACATATTAAAGGAAGTAGATTAGAAAACCACTTTTACCCTATCCTTAAAGCCAGGTATAGAGAAATATATATTAAAGGAAGTGGGTTAGGAAACCACTTTTATACCATTCTTGGAACCAGGCATAGAGAAATGTATATTAAAGGAAGTGGATTAAGAAGCTTTGCATCTTTACAAAGTAGCTTAGCCAAAGTAGTTTATAAAGGTAGGTAGTAAGCCATCGAACTATATGTAATCTACTAATAATTTAGCAGCCTCTATAACGCTAGGTCATTTTTCAATCTATAAAAGAGGATATATATATAGGAACTTAAAGAGACCAGTTTGTCATTCCTATCCAAATCTCAAAGGCGCCTATATATATTACTAATAAAAGCACCAAACAGCAAGTAGAGCTAGCTTATAGGTGTACTGTCCTTTATACTGCCGGTAAGCCAGCTGCTATTAGTAATAGGGTGGTGTTTTTTATCCTATCGCTATAGCCAGTCCAAAAGAAAAGCCTAGTAGGCAGCTTATAGTTCTATATTAAGATTTATCAAGTTAAATACTTTAAAGAAGTTGTATTGTGGTTTAAAGGATATAAGGAAATTATCAAAGAGGTTATATTGTAGTTTAAAGTCTGTAAAGATCCCTAGCATAGAAGGGACTTTATTCTACATTAGAGTTGATAATTCTCTACTTATTCCATTATCTAGTATTACTAAACAGTTTTTAGCGTCTATTAGCGGAGTAGATAGGTTTAGTAAGAAGCTCTTAGGTCTATTCTTGGTATTAGATAAGACTATTATACCTTTATAACATGCCTCCTACTATATAGGGTTCATTGGGACCCCTAGATTACCGTAAGTTATTCCTATCTAAATTTATGGCTAGTTCTCGCTAAATGGTCCGTTTGGCCTAGGTGCCTAGGCCTGCTTAAATGCGTCTTCCTTAAGGTTAGATACTAGTTATAAAACGCATTTATAATAGCACTTACTATATAGTGTGCCTCTTCTATTATCTATTAAATGTAATATGTTAAATAGCTAAGCTCTATTATCTCTGTGGCCTAGTAATAGATTGTATAAATTATTCTTAGGGTTTCCTAATAAAAAGTCAAAATTTTCTTAAGCACTTAGTTCTATCTACCCTTACCTATATTATTTCTAGTGGCATATCCATATACCTCCTATATGTGCGGTATCGGAGCGGCCTGTTAGAGCGTAGTAACAGGGTTTACTACGTTATATTAGTCTTGCCTTATAGTGCTAGTACTCTACTCTACTAAAAGTGAGTTCCCCTCTCTTTAGACCCTAAGTCGCTTGCTATCTAGTTATTTAACAGTTTCTAATCTTCTCTTTAGAGCTTCTAGAATCCAATTAATCACTTTATACATAATAGCCGCAGTAGCACCTAGTAAAGTCAGCATCCACACTAAATTATAAGGATTTTAACCATACTAATGCCTTCTCCAATTAAGCTTTTGGCAAGTGTATGGTATTCTTTTAACGTATCTAAGATACCCGTATCTTTAAGGGCTTGGATTGATTTGTTATAGTTAGAACCCGCCTTTAGGAACTTCTTTTCCTATCTAAGATTACGGTTAGTATATAAATAACCACTATTTATTACTAAACTTATAATCCATCCCCTATCTCTAAAGGAAGAAAGAATAAGATACTGGGCCCTCCTAGCGCCTTACTAATTAGGCAGTACTTGCTTCCGCTAGTAAAGAAATCTTCTATCTCTTTAGTAAAGTCTTTAAGCAGGATTTTGGTATTTAAGCCAATTCTGTGAAAGTCTTTAGCTATTAAGCTTGCCGTATATCTATCTTTTAAGAGCTTCTATAGAACCACTTAACCAAATCTATAAAGGAGTTAGTAGTGTACCTTCTCTATTTCAAGAACTAAGTAGATAAAAACGGTATAATTAAGCGGATTCTTAAGAAAGCTCTTCTGATCGTCTATGTAGGTTTTCTAAACTTAAGGGTTCCAGAAAGCCGTCTTTCCGGCCTAAACTTTAGCAAGAAATGTCGCAACCCTAGGGTTAGGCTTAGAACTGTGTATCTTTAATAGACTTAATTGTAAAACACTAGTTTCTTTAGAATCAACCCTAAAAGTTATTTTTTTTGCGAAAGATTTCGACTTCGACTTAGCTTTGTGAACTAACTTAAGGACTTTGTTTACGTTTTAGAGTAACTGCGAAAAAGTTTGGTAAAGAGATAGTATCCGTAGAATAGGTAAACTTATGCTTGGCTCTAAAAGCGCTAGCTCTTCTTATGCCAGAGCAGCTCTAAGTTTCGCAGTAATATCAGTTATTTTATAGGTGTTATAAGAAGTCCTAACAGCGAATAGCGGGCAAAACCCTTTGCTTTAAGCAATGGTAAGCTAGCATAGATTTAGGGCACTAAAAAACCTATAGGTTTTTTAGTGCCCTAAATCTATACTAGTATAAAGCAACTCCTTCTATATACTAGCCTCCTTGGTAACGCGTCCCTAAAGAGTTAAATCAATTACTTAAACTAGACAGACAGGAGATTTCTAGGATAAGTTAATACAAGCCTTAATTAAGGTTCTATACTCTAAAAGCCTTTCCTGCTAGGAACTAATTAGATTCTTCCCTATATTCCTTAGAGAATTGACTTAATCCTAAATCTAAGTAGGTACTTTAATATTGCTTTACTAATGGCTTGACTATATTAAGCCTAGGTTTTGTTTACCGTTGCAAAACTTAGGGCTTACTAGCAGAGTTATAAGGCCTGCGGGCTGACCAGGCTAAGAATACAGTTGCTTTCTTTCTTTTACTATAATGCACGCTCCTCTACCTACAGCTGCTGCGTATATTTATATAGTGTTTATTTATTGCCTTATAATTTTCCGTACTATTGCCCTATGGTATTACAAGCTACAGCGCCTTTGGTGGCATCTCATCTTTAACATAGTATTTCTTTTCCTTATCCCCAGACTCGTAGTTGCTACCTTAATTAGGTATATAAAGCACTAGATTATTTATCCACCTTAGGACACACCATAACCAATAGCCATATTACTAAGATCTTTATTAGCGATTGTGTTAGCTACTAAAGTTTATAAGGCCGCTATATTAAAGGAACTTACTAATAGAAAGCTAGATCTAATCTCTATAGGGTTTTGTTGGCATATTTATAAAGGGCCGCTAGGTGGTCCGCACTACTATTCTTCTTACTTTTCTACTCCAGAGCTTAGATATTAGGCGATTCTTCTCTATATCGCGCTAGCTACTACTATACATCCTAGTAGCAGTAGAAAGTTTTCTAGTGTATATCTTATTTACTACAATTCCAGTCTTTAAAATATGGCAAGCGGGCACAGAACAATATATACGGAATTGAAGATTATTATAAGTAACCTTAAGGGTCGGAATACCTAGCATTATTCTAGCTATAGCAAGTACAATCCTTCTTGCCATTTATTAGACAGATTATTTCCTTCTAGTAAGCAAATACATAGCCTCTAAAGATATCCGCTAATAGAGGCTAGGGGGAGTGCATTATAGCATATCTTATAATGTTTTCCTTAGACTGCGCAATGGTTTTAAATTATATGTCGCAGGATATTCTAATGATTAAAGACGGCGAATCCAATATTTTATTTAGGAGAGACGGCTAAAAACAAAACTACATCCATCTGTTATCTATTTAAGCATCTGTCAAAACTAAAGCAGACTATCTACGCCTTATTCTTGGGGACTTCTTCACCAACTTTACTCCTAATTCTGCATCTTTATCCTTAACACCTTCATTTTTATTAATTTTCAAATATTTTATCTCTGCCATTATATATTGCAAATTATATTTATATTTATTATTTATTGCTGCGGTATCTATGGCTATGGTGCTATCTATAGTATCTAGGGTGTTTGTGGCGGCATTTTAGGCGGACTTTATAATAGATTTTAGAAAAGTGTTCCTAACCTTACTAGTAATGTTTATAGCAGCGTCAGAGATAGCTTTTATATCTGTAATAATAAGGTCGCCTGTAATAGTTATAGTGGTCTCTAGTCTCTTCTTTTGATATTTCTTAGTCCCCCTAATTGTTTCCTCTAATCTTTATTTACAAAGATATAAAGGAGGACAAAGCGAATCTACTATAGCCTCTATATCTTTATAGCTAGAACTAAACTTATTAGCCTTCTTATTATAATAAAACGCTATTACCCTTACTATAGATATATAAAGCAGAACTAGAAAGTGAAATAGTAGGACGCCTTACGCTTTAAATAGAGTATACTTCTTTTATAATAAAGACAGAAAGTCTATATAGAATTAGTCTTTAAAACTTAATGCTTGATTTTGTAAACCATATAAGCATAGCTTTTAAAGTATAAAACGCCATTTAATATTATATGCCTTTCCCTGCACACTAGATGGCTATAGGGAATTTTTACATTTAGTGCAAATAGATAAAGATGTTTATCTTCAACATAATCTATTATCTTGGCTAGCCAACTCTAATAGAAAATCCTCTGCTGGTAAGGTAAACGCTTATTACCTATATAAAATAGACTAGTGAGGGTTACATTCTAAAGGGAATAAATAAGACGTTGCCAAATCTTCCTGCTTTATAGTTATCCCTTTTAACAGGTTAGGAGGCGTATTTTGTCGTTAAGCCTCTTAATATAAGCATAACTTTATAAAATTTTAGATAAGATTAATCTGCTAGTTAAGATACACTAGCTCCGCAAGATCTCTATCTATTCTATTAAATACTAAAATAGGATTAGATAATAACAGACTAAAATAAAATAAAAAGCGACAAAGAATAATAAGATAAGTGCGTAATGACTAGGAATAAGTCCTATATATAAGGAACGCATAGTTTTAAAGATACATTTTATACTTAAGGGTTACTTCGTAAATATTACATTTAATCTTACCCTGCTGTAGGAGTTTGGAGAGATACCTATTTTGGAAATGTTTTGTAAGAGCAGCTGGAGTGTGGTACTTATATATACGCTTGTTAATTAGTAGCTTTTGGTTCCCAAGGTAGATAAAGTATATTTTTAGTCTTTTATCCTTATACAAGGATGCCTTTGCCCTCTCCAGCGCCTTAGCCGCTTCTAAAATCTTAGTATCTTCTTTAATCTTAACTTTGCCAAGGGCGATATCTATCCTAAACTATCTCTGGTAATAATTCCACCAATATACTCTACCTTCCTTAACATTACAGTAATCTACAACTACATTAATGGTATTATTACGTCTGCGTATCTTATCTTCTAGTAACATGCCAGGAAGCGTTATAATCGCTTAGATAAGGCGTTTATGTTTAACTAATCTATTATTACTAAATTCTAAGATTGCTTTAATATCCTCGCTAAATTTATCCCTAGAAAGTTGCCGCTTAATATTAATTACAGCTTTTTTGCTGTCCTAATTCTTTTTAATATTTTCTAATAGCGCATTTCTCTAACATTGCCTTTTATTTATAATTTCTCAGCTAAGTTTTTAGTATTCTATGCTTCCTGCGGTTTTGCGCTTAAGGCTAAGCTTTAGGTTATTTTAAATTTTAATTAAGGTATAAATACGCAGGTTCTTGTTTACCAATAAGGATTATTCTATTATTAGGTATTATAGCTGCCGCAGGTCAATTAATTAGCTTATTTAGCATACTGCTTTTATTAACTTTTCTTAAGGCTCTAAGCCTTAAATAATTGCCTATATATTTACGCCAATACGCTATGGAAGGTGGTGCTTTAGGAATGTTTAAGTATTGGCGTACTGCATTATTAGGTTCTAGAGGGCGTCACTTATGTTACCTAGGTAGTATAGGCGTTAGAAAGGTTTTAGTAGAACTAGCTCTATATAATAGAACTTACTATTTTTATTAAATGCCTTGCCTGCGCCGTAATGGAGACTATATAGGCGCGCAACCTGCCAAAATCTCATAATTACGCCAAGGTCCTTAATCTAGGGCAAAAGAGTTAAGTATAGTAAAGGCTGGTCGCGTAAGACCTTATGGCCATAGGGGGTTTTAATCAATTGCTAAAATATAGGGATATTATCTAGGTCTGAACGGAGTGGTAGCAGCAACTTATTACGCCTAGGCTTAATATATAGCTTGCTAAGCTGCTCTATAGACGTTAAATTAGGGGGTATAAAAGCTTGGTCAGTAAAGAGAAGGCCTAGGAGAAAGATATAAGGGCTAAGAATAAGTAAAGAGTTGAAGATAATCTTAGGAATTAGAAAAGTATTACTAGTTCTTTATAAGTATAAGGTAAGAGGAATAGGGTAAAAAGAGAATATACGCTTCTTTTATACCAAGATATTCCTTAGTAAATTTAAATGTAAACTTAAGCATGATCTTATAAGGCCCGCCTTCTAGGTTGCAAATAAGTGTAACTATTATATATTAGTAGTATAGATTAAGAAGAGCTTTAGGTTGGCTTATAGTGCAAAAGACTAGCTATAGTAAGAAATAGACTTATATCTAATATTGTCCAACTGTATATTTCTTTCTTATTGTAACTAAGTTAGTCTTAAGAATTAGGGCGAGATCCTCCATATCCATAATAGTCTTTTCTCACTTTTTCTTGCTTAAGCTATATTTCTTTGCCAGTTTCCAAAGTACCTAGAAAAGATATCTTAGCTCTACTTTACCTTACTAGGTTAAAGGGTTAACTAGGAACGTAATTACCTTATATATCTAGTGGTTTAGTTTACTAGGGATTTTCCCACTAGTTACTTTCTTGTATATAAGGCGATAGTACTTCTAGTATAAGCTAAGCGAGCTAGAAGCCTTTGTCCCGTACTATTTCCTACCCCCTTTCCCTTATTTCTAATTTAGAAACTAGTTAAAAAAGCTATAAAGGAGCCAAAGCAAGAGGACTTGGTATGTTTTCTTAGGGTCTTTCCCTATATAGGTGCAGTATCTAGAAATTATTAGCTCTCTACCAAGTTAGGCCTAAGAGGAAGCCGCTAAATAGGTTATTACTTACTAATACTAGTGCTCTTCAATGCGGTTAAGGAGATTCTTATTACTATTAGCATAGTCCTATGTTGTGAAATCGGATTCCTTAAACTCTTCTAACTATTTAAGGTAGTATTCTAGTAGATAGTCTTAATCCTTATAAAGCTATACTTGAGCGGGCGCTTTACAAGCATCGTTAGATCCAGCAATGCTATCAGCGTTAGATCTAGCGATACTATCAGCGTCAGATCCAGTAATGCTATCAGCGTCAGATCTAGCGATGCTATTAGCGTTATAGTTAATGCCACTATCGGCGTCGCAGTCGGCGTCACTATTGGCATTACTGTTAGTATTACTGTTAAAGACGGTCGGTTCTGTCCTATAGCTGTTACTATTGCTATCTATGTCCATATACTCATTGTTAGTGATGTTAGACAACGAGCTGCAATTTAATAATTAAGCGTGCCGCATTCTAGGGAGCTAGAAGAGAACTTAAGGCAATGATAGCAGAAAGGATATAAAGAGCAATATGGGGTTAAAAAGATAGGAAAGAGAAATAAGGCCTAGATTAAATAGATTAAAGGTAGGAGCTATAGAGTATATATAGCTTTAGCGCTAGGCGTATAAAAAGATTATAGTCTGCCTATTAAAAAGTAAGGGGCATAGGGCAGTAAGTAAGAGGCTTAATGTTAGACCAGTAAGCAAAAGGCTTAGGGCAGTAGGGAGTTTTAGTAACGTGACCTCTAAAAACGGCAATAGAACCCTTTAAAACCAGCAGTTAGATCTCCATTTTCTTTTTTAATGATATTATTAAAGGTATAATGCTAGGTATCTAGCTATATCCGTATTAGTACCTGGTCTAGCGGTTATATATAAATATTCGTAGATCTACTTACTTGCTATAATAATGTAAAGGCTTAGTTAAAAGAATAAGAATCTATTAGTAGCTAGTAAATAAGAATTCCAAGATAAGGACTAGAAGAAGGTTAAGAAAAGGACATGTCTATATATATAGCGCTAAGGCTCGGCCAAGCCCCTAACTAGGGTCTATAATAGTGCTATAACATTACCCCCCCCCCTTTAGTAAAAGCCTGCCCTTAGGCTTTATAGTTATCCTCCCTATTAAAAAAGCCATATTATCCTTTTTAGCATTAGATCTATTCTAAATTATTACTACAGGCAAAGCAGTAAGAGTTAATTAGGTTAGCTACAGGTAGAGTAGTAAGGGTTATTTAGCTACAAGCAAAGCAGCAGGTAGTTAGTAAAAAAAAATTTAGGCTATATAGCACTAGTCCTAATGTTAGGGTTAATATATATATACAGTCCTACAGTTCTGCTGCTATATAGCCTAGCCTAGGCTAGTACTATATATTGCTAGGAGCCTTCTGTTCTTTATCATTCCTCCTAGAACTCTATTATCTCCTAGCTCTATATTCCCGCCTTTTAAAAAGGCTTGCCCTAAGCCGCTTAGTTAAATCACCCCCATAGGGGCTCCCCCTAGGGTTAGTTAGGTTATAAAAACAAAGGGCAGGGAAAAAAAAAATCTAGGGTAGATATTATCTTATCAGGTATCCATAGGGTTGTAACAGCAGGCATATCGGCGCTATTATTATTAGTTTATAGGTAGTATAGTTCTTGTTAGGTCAGTCCTTCTATAGGCGCATTGATATAGTTAGATAGAGTATAGATAATCTAGCGAGATCGGACTTGATATGCTGCACTATAGGCTCTATAATAAGGGAAAGGTTTAGGTTCTGTTCTCACACTCCTCTAAGTAGCTAGCTAACTCGGTTTCTAGGCTCTTACTAGACGCTATATGCCAGTCCGCAGCGTGCTTTCTTCCCTTACCATCTTAAGCTGTAGATATATCTTTCCATATCTCTATATTAATTGTCGCGTTTAGCTACTAGCTAGCCAGTTAGTTAGTCGTTTGGTCAGTTAAGTTAGTAGATTATAGGCATATCGGCACAATCAGTTGGTTGGTTAGGTTCGGTTAGTTTAGTAGCAGTATAGTACTAGCGTCGGTTTAGGTTCTTAGCAATACGGTGCTAGCGTTAGGGTTAGTTAATTGCAGGCGTATTGGCGCGGGTTCTTATTAGTTAGGTCTTCTAGGCTGTAATAAACATATTACTACTTAACTTGCCTCTAGTAAGCTTCTGCACGCTTGTTGCAAGATAGAATTGTTAATAGTCTTGGAATAATATAAAGGCTTAGTTAAAAGAACAAGAATCTATTAGTAGCTAGTAAATAAGAATTCTAAGATAAGGACTAAAAGAAGGTCAAGGAAAGGACACATCTATATATATAGCACTAAGGCTTGGCCAAGCCCCTAACTAGGGTCTATAACAGTGCCATAATAAATAATAGATTAGTAGCAGCTACACATCCTTAACATTCATAGGCCTACTTATATGCTACACCAATAAATAAAATAAGGTTAGTAGCAGCTATATATCCTTAACACTTATAGGTCTGCTTATAAACTATATTAATAAATAAAACAAGGTTAGCAGTAGCTATATATCCTTAACATTTATAAGTCTACTTACATCCTATATATTACGGCGCTGGTAGAAAACGGTGGATTATAGTAGACATTATGGTAGACGTAGAGTTATGTGAGCTTATATAACTCAAGGATTGTATAAAACTTTAAGCGGTATTGCCCTTCTTCTCCTTTCCTTTCTCTAGCTTTGGATCCTTATTTATAGACAATCTAATTATATAGGCTTGCATACGTCTTCTTTATTATGCTTATGCCTTAATTGACTAAGTCGCTAACACTATACTAATAAATAAGACAAGGTTAGCAGCAACAATATATCCTTAATATTTATAGGTATACTTATATCCTACACCAATAAATAAGATAAGGTTAGCAGCAGCTACGCATCCTTAATATTTATAGGTCTACTTATATCCTATACTAATAAATAAAACGAAGTTAGCAGTAGCTATATATCCTTAATATTTATAGGTTGTTATAGCGCTAATAGAAAACGGTAGATTATAGTAAACATTATGGTAGATATAGAGTTACATAAGCTTACATAACTTGAGGATTGTATAAAACTTTAAGCAGCACTGCCCTTCTTCTCCTTTCCTTTCTCTAGCTTTAGATCTTCGTTTATAGACAATCTAATTATATAGGCTTGCGCGTCCCTCTTGCCATGCTTATACCTCAATTGACTAAGTCGCTAACAATTATATATCCTTAATATTCGCAGATCTACTTACTCACTACACTAATAAATAAGATAAGGTTAGCAGCAGCTATATATCCTTAACATTTATAGGTCTCCTTATATTCTATACTAATAAATAAGATAAGGTTAGCAGCAGCTATATATTCTTAACATTTATAGGTCTACTTATAATCTATACCAATAAATAAGATAAGGTTAGCAGCAGCTACGCATCCTTAATATTCGCAGGTCTACTTATACACTACACCAATAAACAAGACAAAGTTAGCAGCAGCTATATATCCTTAATATTTGCAGATCTACTAACTTCCTACACCAATAAATAAGACAAGGTTAGCAGTAGCTACACACCCTCAATATATAAGTAGTTATAGTACTAGCAGAAGACGGTAGAAGACGGCAGAAAACAGTAGATTGCAGTTATATAACTAGAGGATCTTATAGAACGTTAAGCAGCGCTACTACTCTTCTCCTTTCCTTTTCTCTAGCTTTAGATCCTCATTTATAGACAATCTAATTATATAGGCTTATACGACCCTCTTACCATACTTGTACCTCAATTAACTAAGTCGCTAATATAAGTCCGCTTACCTCCTATAACTAAGTATATTATTAGTGGATTATCTTAAATATACTTAAGGACTACTAACATTCTATACCCAAGTTGTTAGCTTAGCTAGTATTATCCAATTGCTATTTAAAGCGTACTATAAACGATTTATCTTCCCATGTATTTTAATCTATTAGGATAGATCTAATAGCAGCTAATAGAGATGCCTTTATTTTGCCTATGGTTATATAAGTTAATTAGACTTCTATACTAAAATAGCTATTAACTTTTGTTACATTTTTATAAGGGGGTTAAGGGATAATTTAAGGACTGCCGTTGCGGGCGCAGGGCAGTACTTTTAAAAATTTTGCTTATTAAAAATAAGAAGGTAATTTAAAGATTAGAATCCGTAGTGGGTTCGGCCTTTATTTTCTCCTTACTTCCGGTCCTTAACGTGTTTTACCACTTACTTGCAAACGCCAGTTACGCGCAAACCCTAAAAACTACCAAAAATCAGAAAAACTACACCCTAATATCTCGACAATGGCTTAATAATAAATTCCAAAATTTTATAATTAGCCTTTCATGCCTATATTAAGACTCTTAATAAAATTCTAGCGTAATAAGACTGCCTATTATTAAAATATTGGGTTTTAGCCCCCAATCTTAAGCTAAATTGCAATATCTTTAAAGCTATTTAATAGATTACTTTTAAATCTAATAAGAGGTTTAAAATAGGTATAAAAGGCTAATTATAAAATTTCGGAATTTATTATTAAGCCATTGTCAAGATATCAAGGTGCAGTTTTTTTAATTTTTGGTGGTTTTTAGGGTTCGCAAGTAAGTAGTAGAACAGGTTAAACAGCCAAGCAGTACACAAAAGCGTTAGTGGGGACTGTGGTGTGTAGATACAGCAGTACTTCACCGCCATAACGCTACGCCCACAACACTTAGTTCTAACGCCAACCATAGCTACCCATTTCCTCTATATTCTCTATTTTTTAACCTTAAAAAGTAGACCCTTATAAGGGTCTAGTCAGTACGGCTTGGCTACCCTCCCTACTAGCAGGGGCGAGCTTAAAGTATTTTACGCTTTAATTACCTGCTCTACTTAGCCACTTACTCCTCCACCTTACCTAGCTAAGGCGACAATTCTATCATTACCTCTATATCCTTCTCTCTTAATAGTGCCCACGCCAGATCTTATTACTAGCGAATAATCCTTTATCTAGAAATAACTCCAAAGACAATAGAGGCCTATATTAACTTACTAATAAAGCACCTATAATCTTTAGAGGATAATCTTAAGCTATTATAGGTAAAAAATAAGGAGCTATGGCAATATACAGATAAGAGGTAGGTAAGGAAGAAGTAGAAGCGAATAGTACTCTCTAAAGAGTTAGCGGTAGCTTAGGAACTTGCTACTACTAGGGAAGCTATTACAAGGGCTAAAGAAGAAGCTAAGATAGCTAGAGATAAGCTGCAGAAAAAGCGTTAAATAGTAATTACACTTAAAAGGGAACAAATAGAAGCTAGGAAGGAAGCTTGGAGGATTATTACTAATATAAATAACAATATAAGTAATATAACTAACGGCAAGTCCTTAGATAAGGAGACCGAGCTAATTAGTAGTGGCTAGGGCCAAATTCACTAGCTAATCAAGCTTTGAAATACCAAAAATCGACTTAAATAGACTTAATAAATATATATTTATTGCTTCAAGACTCCTTACTAACAATGCAATAATTTGTAATAGTTTTTACTAGCTATTTACCACCAAATTAGTATTTTGGCGAATTTTAGTGTTTAAATTAAGTAAAACTTAGGGACGGAGCAAAACCCCATGTGTTACGTTAACTGTTATACAGAGTGTCCAGTACAGATTAGTTTATCTCTTTAATCTCTTTAGGCTTAACTAGACACCTACACTATAATAAGGGTATAGAACCGTTAATAATATAGCCTATACCTATATCCTTTCTCTATAACTATTTAAATCGGCCTATATATTAACTACTCTGCCACATTTTCCTATACAAAGCCATTTATATAACTTAAACGTTAAGCTTCTGCCAGAATATATAGTCACTCTAAATCAGCCCAACCCCAGCCCTCTTATACTCGTCATCCTTACTAGTCAGCCTAATAACCAATATATAATACTCCTTCTTTTTTAGCCCTTGCTAATCTTTATAAGACTTCCTCCTAATAACAACATATCGTTTAGCATAAAGATCTTCGCCCCCTATAATGTTATACTAGATCCACCCCCTTTCCTTTTCGCTTAAGTCTAAGATAGTGTAACATATCCCCTTTTGTTCCAGGCTATAGTTCTAGAACCCCCCTATACTAGTAATTAATACATATTTGCCCTTCTTATTGAAAATCTTATTTAAAAATATATAAAATATATAACTGTGCTTCTTATTAAATCGGAGGTCGTTAATCCAATTAACCCTACTAAAAGGAATATCTATAAACCAAATACCCCCATTATACGCCATCTATAACCACAATGGCATATTCCGGTTAAGGTACTTAATCCGCTCTATCTTATTGTCAGATACCTGCTATAAGAGATTCCTGTAAAGGTACTACTTAAAGATGCTATATCTGCTTTAATATCTTAGAGCATATACAATACTGGCCTCTAACCCAGATATTGCAATATCTCTATTAGTCTTCTCTATAAGGTTGCGCTTTAAGTAGTCCTTAAAAAGAAAGTAAATAAATTCCGTAGTACGTTTGTAGCCTAATTTAAGGAGCTGGTTTAGGAAGTTTGGATCAAGCATAAAGAACTTTCTTTAAAATAAGCTAAGGAGCAAAATATCTAAGTTAGGAAGATGTTGGTCTATTAGATATTGCTTAAGCTCTTACCTTTTTAGTCTAGTAAGGTTTTCGCAGTAAATCCCTTTACCATATTCCCAGTATATCTGATTATTACTAAAATAGATAGTTCGTTATAATAAAACCCTTTCTTATATTACCTATGCTTGCGTATTAAGCCAAGCCTTCTCTATATTATTGTTGAAATTATCTATATCAGTGCAGATATAGAATCGCCTGCCTAAGGCATCTTGAACAAAGATATACTTAGTGCTTACGTTCCGCTTAAGGAATCCCGCTTTCGAATTAACAGCTAAAGTTGTAGCAATTATATAGTAAGCCAAAGAGAAGACCTTTTCTATACGCCTAGATTTAAGTTTTTAATCTTTTTCATTGTTCTCATATTGGATTATACAGAGTAAGTCAATCCAGAGGTATAGTACGCGAAGTTCTTAAGTTACTTTAACAGCGTCCTAGAAAGTTTTTAGTAGGTCGGAGAAACTAAATCCTCTTAGCTGTTGGGCAATGTTATCCTAGGTTATATAAAATTGTTTCTTGTCTTTAATTAGAAGTTCGCCCCAGTAATGGGATAAAGCAATATATTTCCCTCCGTCTATTTGCGTAGTATAATTAAGACACAAGACATCAGAATTATAATTAGGGTTATCTAGATTACCGACATAGAGGAGTCTTATTGGTAATTTTGTATTAGATTTAATATAATGCTTATTACAATTATGGGACTTGTTACACCAACAAAGCTATACGCGAAGTAGTACAAATTGTATAAAACTTTTAGCTTTAGGTAAGACTCGGAAGCTAATCTAGATGCCGTTATTAGAATTAGCCAAATATTCTATGCGCAAAGATATATAGTAAGTAATGGCCCTACCTAGCATATATAAGGAGTTGAAGATACTAACCTAAATTAGAACACAACCAAAGAATACATAGCCCCCTCTCTCCTATTTTTAATACTGACCCTTTTCTAACTATTTAAATATATAGTTTATTATTATTGCGGTGGCGTTTAAGTATATAGAGGAGTAGAGTGTAGAGCTAACAACTTTTTTCAGCAGCATAGATTTTAGAAAGATTAACATTATAGTTTGCAGCTATAATAGTACTGCAGCAGGTATAATACTAGACCGGGGCAAGCTGGCTTAGTAGCGTGCTGGATAGTAAGCTTTTGACAAAATCCTAAGCAAATGTATTGTCAAAAGTATAGAACCAGCTGTTGGGCTATATCTATATTAGTGCTGGTTTAAGCAGTTATGTATAAGAGGCATTCGCAGATCTATATATATCCTGCACTAATAAACAGGATAAGGTTAGCAGCAGCTATATATCTTAGTATTCGCAGGTCTACTTATATTATATACCAATAAATAGGACAAGATTAGCAGCAGCTATATATCTTAGTATTTGTAGGTCTACTTATATTCTATACTAATAAATAGGACAAGGTTAGCAGTAGCTGTATATCTTAGTATTTATAGGTCTACTTATAAGCTATACCAATAAACAGGATAAAGTTAGCAGCAGCTATATATCTTAGTATTTATAAGTCTACTTATAATCTATATAAACAAATAAGATAAGGTTAGCAGCAGCCATATATCTTAGTGTTTATAGGTTTACTTACTCCCTATACTAATAAATAGGACAAGGTTAGTAGCAGCTATACATATTAGTATTTATAGGTCTTCTTACTTACTACACTAATAAATAAAATAGGGTTGGCAGTAGCTATATATCTTAGTATTTACAGATCTACTTATATACTATACTAATAAATAGGACAAGGTTAGCAGCAGCCGTATATCTTAGTATTTACTAGTCTATTTATAATCTATACTAATAAATAGGATAAGGTTAGCAGGAGCTATATATCTTAGTATTTATAGGTCTACTTATAAGCTATACTAACAAATAGGATAAGGTTAGCAGTAGCTATATATCTTAGTATTTATAGGTCTACTTATATCCTATACCAATAAATAGGATAAGGTTAGCAGCGGCTATATATCTTAGTATTTATAGGTCTACTTATATACTATACCAATAAACAGGACAAAGTTAGCAGCAATTATATATCTTAGTATTTACAGGTCTACTTACTTCCTATAACTAAGTATATTAGTAGAATATCTAGAGTATACTCTAGGAATATTTACCCTCTATACCTATACTATTAGCTAAAATAATATTGTCCAGTTACTGTTAAACCCTACTATAAACAATCTATCCTCCTATATATCTTAACCTATTGGAATAAGTTTAACCGCAGCTAATAGAGATAATAATATATTGCACAATATTGCGTAAGTTAACTCCCACGCTAATAGCTCTTGACTTTGGTTGCGCTTTTATACTAGGGTTAAGGGATAATTCTAGGACTATGTTTATAAAGGCGGGGCATTTTAATTAAGCCACTGCCTGTATATATTGGTCCTACAATTATTCTAGACTTAGGTTAGCTAACCGTTTTTACTATAATACTAAGCTAAGCCAAATATCTGCAAAGGCTTATTAGGACAGGCAGCATAATTAGCGGTATTTACAGTAGGTAATTAAAGCGTAAAATACTTTAGGCTCGCCCCTGCTAGTAGGAAGGGTAGCTAAGCCGCACCAACCAGACCCTTATTAAGGTAGAGAAAAGCCTAAAGATAATAGGAGTGGTAAATAGGACTAACAAGGAGGCTAATGGAGAGGCTTAGCTATATATAGTGGAGCCAAGTACTAAAGTACGTCCCTTATTTATATCTTATATATAAATTATTTATCTTTTAGACTTAGGGACTTTTTAGCCAAACTTTAAAATGTGTTAGACAAGGCTTAGTATATCTCTGTTAATAGTCTTATTAATTCCACCCTATATATATCCCTACGTGATATATAGTCTATATAATAATTACTAAACACAGAATTGGAACTGGGTAATAAAGCTTCTACGCTTCTTAATCTCTAAACGCTTTCCCTAGCGCCTTTTATTTAAAGAGAACTTATTTTATAATACATTGCGCTCTTATAACCTTTGGTGCTATTTGGTAGAACTCCTTTAAAGGTGCCTACTATTAGGTTAGACTTGTAAATATATATTCGCGGGAGCTAACGGCCTTTACCCTAAAATGTCTACAGAAATAAATTAAGGATTAAAACTCGGCCGTAGGCGTTTTACTAAGGGAAAATGGTATTATAAGTGTAACTAAGCCGCGAGGTGTCTTATAATAAAGAAAAATGGACCCAATAAGGGTAAAAGGTGTATAGCATTAGTTTTCTATGCTTTTGCCTAGTAAGGCTAACTTGATTACATAGTTTAGAGATATCTAAACGTTAATGAGGACCAGTGCCTGTTCTTTCTCTAGGTAGAACACGAAGCCCAAGTGAAAGAATGGTTAATAATTTCTCAACTTCCGCCAGTTCCTTAAACTCCAACAAAAACAAGCATTAACTGCAATAATGCCGGTTAACAAGATTAGCTTTCTTTACCTTAGTTACCAGATACACCATTTATAAAGGCGAAAAGAAAAAGGGAATTAAAAGACTTTATAGGTCGCGATTATAGTAAGCATACAGATAAAGCTATAAGGACGCCAACAAATCCTATACCAAACTAGCACTTTACAGATAGGTTAAAGGGCAACATAATATTATTTCCAACTCCCAGCTTACTAGATTATATATCTATAAGCAATAAAATAGCTTCTTAACCGCGACTACTTAAATCAATTAACAAGTCGCCAATACTAATCCAATTTATTAACAGGTCTAGTTTTAATCTAGAGAGAGATTTAGATCTTAGTATAACTATCCTAGAATTGCTCTACTCTAATAGTATTAAGCTTAAATCCTCTACTAAGCTATAGCTACGTTATAAGATTAGGCTGTAGTTAAATGTGGGTAAAATAAAATTGCGGGCATATAAAGAGACAATCTCTAAACTCTGTAAATAGATTGATGACTTAGAGATATTAGTTCTACATTTAACATTATAGAATGTAATATTTAACTCTAGCTGAAACTAAATAGCCAGTATAAGATCGCGCTAATTAGACCTGGTTATACGGACACTTTAAAAATTAACATAACCAGTTACATTGCCATAGACGCGTATAATAGGTATTTGTGGCCACGTTACGCAGTAGACGCTTTATATAATAATTAGAGTTGTCTAGGGTGTCAGGTGAAACCTAAGTAGATAGTTATATAGCCGCAAGGTACAGGCGACCCTGGGGCGACTTAGGGGTGACTCGCGTATAAGGCACGTGCAGGGCACGTGCCTAGGGAAAACCCTTCCTACCTCGCACACAGACTCCTCCTTTTCCCTTAAGGATTTGTCTGTATATATAATATACCCTATTGTTCTATTATTGAGCTCCCTATCCATATCCTTACCTTATATTTAAATCCTTACCAATCCCCTTAGGAGGATAGCCGGTTTAATTTTTCTATGATGCCTCTAAAAAGAAAACCAACGCCTGCACCTGACGGTAATATGCTGACGATATAACCGCCAAACGCCTCAGGATCTAGTGCAGACGAAACCGCTAGAAATATACCAGTAGAATCTAAGCCACCTTCTAAACCTCAAAACGATCAGCTACCTGCAAACGCTGGAGACCAGTTTGACTTATATACCTAGGCTTAACAGGAGCTTAGTAAAATTACCAGTATCCTATTAAATACTGCTAACACGAAGGAGCTAGATAAGCTGGCTAAGAAAATAGCCAACTTATAGAGTATTATTGATTTGATAAAGCCCTCCCGTTGCCTCTCTAGTGAAGAGTATAAGTTATATGGTGAACGTATACGCTAAACAAATCTTAACGCCCTAGTTAAGAAGTCACTACCTGATATTAGCGGTACTACTTAATAGCATTTCGACCGCTAGATCGCCGCAGTTAAAAACTGATTTAAGGTTAATGATGCTAACTATGACTGTGAGCGACGCACGCGCTAGGCTATTAAAGGTCTTATAAAAGAGAAGACAATTACCTAACTAGTTTATTGCCGGCTAGGCACTAAAGATAAAGGTTCTTTACTATGGGATAAGTTTAAGACTATAGTCTAAGACTAGATTAGGAACCCTATAGTAAGACGCTTTAACAACGCTATTATGTACTATATAGCTATTATAAAAGAGAACTAGAGGTTTGACGTCTTCCTAGCCCATATATATAGCTTAGAGGACCTCTTCTTATATACCCCTTTTATTAATCCTAAGTAATAGGTAGACTTTTAGTTCTTATATCTCCTAGCCTACCTATAAGTAGAGCTCTTCCGCCAGAACTTCGCCTAATAGGTGAGAACCGCTAAGGACCTCTTTGATAAAATCCACTGTGTAAAGCAATTACTTGATACTATAAAGCTCGCGGAAGACCGCGTAAGCGGTAGCGGTAAATTATCGCGTATAAAGCGCGGTCGTAGTATAGGCTCTGTAGAGTTAGGTTTAGGGAACAGAACCTAAAAAGGGCGACGCTTTAAGCAAACGTCTAGGGAGAACACCTAAAAGCCAGAGGGCTTAGGGGACCCCCTAGACGCTAGTGCTACGCACGCGAGTTAAAAGAGACCTGTAGGTAACTACTATAAAGAATACTAGAAGCAAGCTAGTAAAGATAAGTCAGGCCAGCTTTTAGAAAACCTAAAACCCTAGTAGTGTATCTCTCTTAACTGTAACTAGGGCCTAAAACAGAGGGAGAGAAAAAATGTATTGTGGTATACGTTGCGATAGATACACCCTAGGGTAAAGTCTGCCTATATTACTTATATAATAATAGGTGCCAAATTAACCTTATTAACTAAGACGTTGTCTATAGGTTTAACCTACCTATAAGCTATATGCTATGTTTATATAAACCTATTACACGGTTCCTTAATAGCAACTAGATAACAATCTAGGATGCTTATAATTTAATAGTTACTATTAGCGACTCCTAGGGTACCCCTCGCACTATCAGCCCCTAGACCTTTTGGGGTGGCTTATTTAATAGTTACAATATAGTTCTTAGATGGGATTAGCCAGCGGAAGCAGATCTATTAATTAGCTTTTAATCTAGATAATTTATCTAGGGTACTTTGGACCCTAAACGCCTCTAAATAGTTACCCTTAATGCGCTCCTAGTAGACATTAAGGCTGGCAAAATAGTCTATTTGCTATGGCTAGAAGATTCCCTCTTTACCCCAGTCGCGAACATAATAGAGGACCTGTTGTCACTGGCAGCGAGTACCTATACAGACCCTCTAGATATAGAGACACTGGTTATAAACATAATAGAGGACCTATTATTACTGGTAGCGAGTACCTATAGAGACCCTCTAGTGCTAGCGCAGATTACCTTAACTTAGGGGGGAGGTGATCAAAACCCTAAAACTATTAAGTATACTACAGCAGAGCTATATACACTCTTAGTGCAAGCATACCTATAAAACGTATATTAGCTACACCCTTCTCTTTACTGGCTTCCGGAAGCACACTACTATATAATGGTTACCTTAACCTCCGTGGACCCTAGCCTACTAGATATATATAAAGAGGAGATTAATGTCTTCTTTAATAAACTAGCAAGTATACTACCTTGAAACTCTAAGTACGACTATACAATTAACTTAGAAAAAGGCAAGACACCACCGTAGATACCCATCTATAACCTTTTATAGAAAGAGTTGCAGATCTTACAGGAGTACCTAGAGAGTGCTCTTAAGAAGGGCTGGATTAGGCCTAGTAAGTTGCCTGCTAGAGCACCTATCCTCTTTATACTAAAAGCAGAAGGTATAATATGGCTATACGTTGACTATAGACGCCTAAACAAGATCACAATTAAAAACCGGTACCCCCTACCACTAGTTGGCGAACTCTTTAATAGGCTTAGCCATGCGAAGATATTCATAAAGCTAGATCTTTATAATGCGTACTATAGGATTTATATTAAAAAGGGAGACAAATAGAAGACCGCATTTAAGACACGCTATAGTCACTTTAAGTACCTAGTAATGCCCTTTGGTCTTGCTAATACCCCTATAACTTTCTAGAGCTATATTTAAAAGGCTCTAGGGACCCTAGTAGATACTATCTACGTAGTTTACCTAGATAATATTCTTATCTACTTAAATAATAAGGATAAGCACATTAAGCATATTAAGCAGGTACTGCGATAGCTCCGCGCTTGGGGCCTATACGCCAAACTATTAAAATGTATCTTTTATACTAAGAATATTAAGTTTTTAGGCTTTATTGTTATACCTAATAGTATTATAATAGATCCTGCCCGTATAAAAGCTATTAAGGAATGGCCTAAGCCTAAGTCCTATAGGGACATCTAGGTCTTCCTTAGCTTCGCCAACTTCTATAGGCGATTTATCTGGAACTACTTAGATACCGTATACCCCCTACACGTATATCTTGCACGGGCATATTGCGACCCGATATTAGATGGGGAGAAGAAGAAATAGAAGCGTAAGAAAGGGCCTACTAAATGGTATTAACCCTGGTCCTGGCCTAATAACGCTTAGTAGGCGTTTTGTAAGCTATACGCTGCGTTTATATAGGCTCCTCTACTTTGCCACTTTAACCCTAATCTACCCCTAATGGTAATTACTGACGCTTCTAATTACGCCTATAGCGGTATACTTCTGTAGCCTTTTAAGTAGGGAAATTAACTTCACTGGCACCTAATTGCTTATTATAGTTAGAAGCTTACTGGCCTAGAAGTATGGTATAATACATATAATAAAGAACTACTTACTATAGTATAATGCTTTAAGACGTGGCGCTACTACCTTAAGCACGCCGTACATGTAACGCGCGTGCTCTACAATTATAATAATCTTAGGTACTTTATAACTATAAAGAGCTTATCTGCTTGTTAGGCCTGGTACGCTAAGAAACTAGCTAAGTTCAATTTTAAGATTAAATATAAGCTAGGTAAAGTAAATCCTGCTAATACACTATCCTAGTACCTAGATTATGCTAAAGGCTTTAAAGATAGTAGTAAGAGGATAGTCCTTAATACTATACTACCTATATTGTAGTAAAAGTTGTAGGTTATAGGCCTTATAGGCGGCCCTAGTGCTACTATACTAAACTAGCGAGTAGTATATGTGTAGTATATAAGTAACCCTTGCGAATATGGCGCCGGTAGACTAGGGTGTCCTGCCATTCTCTCTAAGACCTCCTTGACTGGCCTAATAGCGTTTAACCCTAGGGAAGATCCCTTGGCCTAGGCAACGGTCCCCTATAACGACCCGGTGAGTTACCTACGTATTGCACGTTACTTCGCTGGCACCAACTTTGCGTAGAGTCTTGTGCTATGGTAAGAGGTAGTAGTAGCTGCCTTAGCTGAAACGGTGTTCACGGAACACCCCCCCAAGTTACTAGTTAATTTTATTCGCGGAGTATAAAAAAGGGACGCCTTTATACGCTCTATATATAATTAGTTAACCTAGGGATAGGTTTCTACTAGTAATAAGAACTATACCCTTAATAATTAAGGACTTCTAAGGCAAAACAATAAGGTCTAGGTGCTAAATTGCACATCACTATAACAGGAGATCCTTAAGCGGAATTATAATAATCCTATAGGTGGCCACTATAGATTTAACCGTACCTACAAGGTAATCGCGTGGAAGTATGCTTAGGACGGCCTTACTAAAGATCTCCGCAAATACCTAGATAATTGCGATGCCTGCTAACGCTATAAATCGCGCCGTTATAAACCCTATGGCGAGCTGCAGCCTCTTTAGGTCTCCACCTAAGCCTAGCAATATTACTTACTTAACTTTATTATAGATCTCCCTAAGTTTAAGACTTCTAATAGCGTAGAGTATAACTCCGTCCTTGTCCTTATAGACCGTTTTATAAAGCTAGTGCGCTACTATCTAGTGCGTAAGATAATTAATGCTACGCAACTTATAGAACTCTTATTTAGAGTCTTTACATAAATAGGGCCTCTAGCCAGAAAGAAACATTACTGGTCTTTAGCGGATACCAGAGCCCCCCTATCGCAGTTGCAACAGGAATACCACAAGGATCATCTCTGTCGCCTATACTCTTTCTCTTCTTTGTAAGCAACCTGCTTGACACCTTCAAGGAAGGGGCGACCTAGGGGATAGGCTTCGTCGATGACATAAACCTAATTACATATGGGCCAACAGCCGCAGAGAACTGTAGGACACTAGAGAAAGCTCACAACACCTATATAGAATAGGCAAGACGACATGGAGTCTAATTTTTACCAGAGAAATACCAGCTAATCCATTTTATAAGAAAACGTAACCAATCTGCAGATCTTTAGCATACAATCCATATCTAAGGCTTTGGGGGTTAACCGGTTTAAGGCCTAAGGGTATTAGGAGTATGGGTAGACAGTAAGCTCCGGTGGAGCGTATATACGGCGCAAGCGGCCCATAAGGGCTAAGCACAGTATATCACTATGTCCAGGATCGTTAATTCTATATGGGGTCCATGCTTCCAGAGGTCACGCCTACTATATACAGCAGTTGTCCGGCTAACCATAACGTATGGATCTAGCATTTGGGCCACTAGAGAAACCGAGAAAAGCCCCCCTAAATCACTCCTTAAACCACTCTAAAAGGTCCAAACAGCCTGCCTTAGGAGTATAACAGGCGGGTATAAGCGAACGGCCACAGCACTGCTTAAGAAGGAAGCCAATATTCCCCCCTTATAACTATATATTGAAGCCAATACAATGCAAAGGGTGCAAAAGGAACGCAACTCTAACGTTATAAAGTATATCAAAACACGCCTAAATAAACTATAGAGGGACCCTAGGGTGCCCTATAGAAGAAGGAACCAATAACCCTAAAGTAGGGAAGATATATTAGGAAAATAGGTAGAGAAAGTAGAAGAAGAATGGTACGGCGCTAGGGCCTAGGCCTATATAGAGAAGGAAGGGAGACACGCAAGAGGCCAGCAAAGACAACAGTAAGGGAGAGAAAGGAGCCAAAGTAGAGCATAAAAGAGTACTAGAAAACCATCTACCGCAATATAATACTGGTTAGACCGACGCTGGAGAGACAAATAGGAGTTAAAGGTATAGAGGCAGACTTAGGCAAGGGGAACCTAAGCCGTAGCATGGGTAATACTATAGGGGGTAAATACCTAAGGGCTCTAAAAGGGCCTAACAAAGGCAGAAAATATAATAGCAACACTCTTAAGGACAGGAATAATAGGACTAAAAGATTAGCTTTACTGGGTAGGTGTCCTAGTAGGTAGCCTAAGGTGCGAATATAGCTAGCTAAGACAGACATTAAAACACGTAATACTGTTATGCCCCTTACGCACTAGCCGAGAAGCAATGCTCTTAGCAGCTAGCACAGAAAACTATAATACACTGCTCTTAACATAGAAAGGCCTTAAGGCGGCTACCCGGTGGCTTATTGGCTAAAATATGCTAGACCAGTTCCGGGTTGCAAAGGAAATAGCAATAGAAGGCAAAGGGGCGAGTAATAGGCGCCCCCTAATAACTCTACAGGAGTAGAGTACAGTGTGTAATACTAGCGCGTCCGTAGGTTTATTACGGCAGCAGTGGTTCCCAAGGAGGTTAAAAAGTAAGGTAGTAGAGCACCACTAGTGACTTGCAGGCGACTCGCAAGCGAGCCCCAAAAGGCGGGGAGACGGATTACGGGGTTTTCTCAAATAGAGTTTTCTCCCTATATGTATATAAGGAGTAGTCCGCGTGGGCCCAACAGGGATCCGAATCGGATGTTAAGCAATGAATAATAATAAATAGGGCCTCTAGATAATATCGTCTCTAATAGGGGTAGTATATTTATAAGCAAATACTAGAGCACTATATACTACTATCTACGCGTTTAACGTAAGCTTAGCACCATATTCTACCTATAGATAGATAGTTAAATGTAACATTAAAACCAGGAGCTTAAGGCATACCTGCGTATATTTACAAACTAGGAATAGTCTAATTAGGCCTCCCTACTTAACAAAGTAGCCTTTGCCTATAACTTTAAGGTCTATACCATAATAAAGCGTTCCCCTATTAAGCTCGCCTATGGCTAGCTGCCAAACGTCCCAGATGGAGTCCTGGACGGCGTCTAAGACGCCTAGCAAGGTAGGGAGGGGTCTAAGTTAACGAATATTAAACTTGCAGAGACGCACCTATAGCGCCTATGCCTTACATGTGAGGCAGCGGCAGCGTTAATAATACACGCCTAATAGCTTTAGGCAAAATACTACAATCGTTACCATCTGGCCAAGTATTTCGCCGTTGGTAAACAAGTCCTGCTCTCTTCTAAGAATATCCACACGAAACGTCCCTATAAGAAGCTTAACAGTAAGTTTATGGGACCATTCCAGATCCTAAAGCGCGTAGGGCAGCAAGTATATAAGCTAGAGCTTCTACCTGCTATGGCACGGCTCTACCTAGTCTTTTATGTCTCCTTACTAGAGCCTTATAAGTTACGCCCCAGGTTTCAACCCCTGGTAGTAGAAAAGCTCAAGGAAGGCAGCTAGGAAGTAGAAGCAATTGTCGCCTACTAGGATTATACTAGACAACCGCAGTACCTTATTAAATGGCTAGGATAGCCAAATAAGTACAACAAATAGAAATATAAGACAGAACTCAAGAATTGTCAACAACTGCTAGATAAGTACCGTAAGCGGAACACCCTAGCCTCGCAGCTAAAGCGCAGGCGAAAAGCAAGCGCCGCTGCTAAGATATAACCTGTATAAAAGCGGAGCAGAGGATATCCTAAGGGATCAAAGAATAAGCTAACGCTTATAGTAAGAACTGCGGCATATATACGGAGTGAAACGTGATTTATTAAGATCCTATATAAGCTATACTCTAATGCAACCTAGCTATGCCGGCGACTCGCAGGCGAGGCTATGGCGTACACCGACAACAAAGCTTAATTTAGAAAGCACCCTTTATAGACCTAGTCCGTTACTCCATGCCAGCTTAGTAGATTGTTATGTTAGAGAATAGGTCCACTTAACTAGGGTCTAAGACCTACTAGTAACCCGCTAGCAGTAACCTGTACTAACAACTTATATACTATTCTATGTATATACTATACAGATAACGCGCAAGGCTAAAGCATAGGCCAGCGGCGGATTTAACGGGTATATAGCCTTACCGTCTATAAATCTGGCTGTATATAAGTAACCTATAACCTACCCGCGAAGTATATACGGCGCTACGCCGGTATAGTGTAAGGCTAAAGTAGAGTTAGTGGCAGATTTAATAGATATATAGCCTTACTGTCTATAAATCTGGCTGTATATAAATAACCTACGACCTACCTATAAGGTACCAGCGACCTACATATATAAGCGAGCTTTGGAATATTTCTAGTCTACTAAATTTAGGCAATAGTATTAAGCTCTACAGGCTCTACCCGTTAAATGGACCAATTAGGATTTTCTATACCAGGCATGCAAAATCACTACTGGCTCGGTTAAATATGGGGGAGTTTTAGCAAGGCAAATCTAACCAATTAGACAACTTTAACCGCCGGTTAAAGTTCCTTAATATCTTCGCGCCGCGCATATATACCACCTGTCCCTCTATACGCAAAATTAAGACGCTCTTTCCCCTCCAAATTTTTTCCTTATTAAGGTTTTTTATGGGGTTTTATTGAGGCTTAAGTATATAAAGGATTGGGGACAATCCTTTTAAAGGGGGGGGCATTATCAGGTAAAACCTAAGTAGATAGTTATATAGCCGCAAGGTACAGGCGACCCTGGGGTGACTTAGGGGTGACTCGCCTGTGAGGTATGTGCAGGGCATATACCTAGGGAAACCCCTTCCTACCTCGCACACAGACTCCTCCTTTTCCCTTAAGGATTTGTCTGTATATACAATATACCCTATTGTTCCATTATTGAGCTCCCTATCCACATCCTTACCTCATATAGGGTCCATTAAAATAAAATAATGCTTTTTTAATCTATATGGTAGTACTAGACATTATTATAGTTGCGCTAAATTTGTAGTGCACCTATAGGGAGCCGCTATAAATGTCCTATTATTAGAGAATAAAAATGTTCTAACTATCTTACTATTTCTAGCAGCATATAAGAGTATCCCGTTGTCATTTTTGGGGACTCTAATTTAACGGATAGGGGAGGTAAATAGAGAGACACTACGATCATTTGTAATTATAGAGTTGTAATTCCAATAAGTTCTAAGTAGAAAACTATATTTAAATATTAATAAACTGGGGCGCTAGAAGGGAGGTATAAATGCCACTAAAGCACTTATTAGGGGGTTCAATGGCAAGTATATCTTTACTAAGTCGATTCCCGCAACTATTTAGGACTTTCTTGCCCGAGATAATAATTGAATAAATACATGCTTTATTATATTGTGTAAACCTATAGACGCTATAACATAGCATATCTTGGGTTAGAAATTCTGTGCAGTATAGCGCCCTGGACAGTGCAACGCGGTATAACAATTATAATACCTTTAGCTTCGCCTACTTCTGTTAATGGACCTAACTATGTAGATAGCTCGCTGTCTTTAAGCCGCATTCTCTAATATGTTCTATGTCTAGTATTATACATTAAGATAAAACTCCCTAATATTTTACCCCGTAGCTAATGGTCCCCATCTCTAATTTCCAACCTTGTGTGTTATATAATGTGCCTTATCTTTGGCGATACTAGCAGAGTAAGTTGGCGGGTGTATATTAGAGGATGCGGCGGAGGGGTTTTATAACTTAAGTGTGGGTATACTTTTAGTACTTTTCTTCTCCGCTAAAATTACGTTGGGGGATTTAAGCTAATAAATTAATGATGTTAACGGCGTAAGAGTAGGGCTAAGTGCAGCCGTATACTTAAGGGTTGGCATATTAGAGGTTACAACGTTATAGCTTATTAAGTTATCTCTTTAGGAACAACTTAAAGACCCTATACTAGTATCCCGCTATAACACTAGCTCACTAGCTAGGAGTTAATGTCTAGGCTATATAGAATGTTGTCTATCCGTGTTGCCCTATAATCCAAAGCTGCTTCTAGAATCTCCTCCTATCTTTAAGTTATTACCTTAGGTCATAAGGTATTTATTATTCTTAATATAAAGGTTATGCAGTTCCTGCAATTCCTTTCTCTTTACCACAGGTATACCACTTAATATAATACTTCCTAGAATCGCAAAACTCTGCCGCAGTGCTGCCATGGGGTCGCCGTGCTATAAAGTAGGGGGAAAGAGCTGGCTAAGGGGTCGTTCGGTTGCGATCTGGAGGCCTCAGATTCAGTTCAGAACAGAGTTGATCTGGAGCTCCAATCTGATTCTGAGGCGACTGTTCGGTTGAATTCCAGTTCAACTTGACTTCAGCCACAGATTTTTGATGTTCCTCTAACCGCCCAAAAAACGCGCTAAAACCAGGCGCACTTTACCATATATAGAATCTGAACTGAGGTCTTGGCGTCAGTTCAAATAAGGAGCTCGAAGCTCCTTAGTTGAACTCCAGATCAATCTGAAGACTTCAGATTGCACACGTCCGTGCAACCCGTAGAGCCACAG
>Ga0307507_10001458_pt1 | contig 52935 bp, 18 predicted proteins | sample 7_EM_MG_FD_207223 | JGI IMG/M metagenome (GOLD analysis project Ga0307507, IMG submission 207223) | Populus trichocarpa ectomycorrhiza microbial communities from riparian zone in the Pacific Northwest, United States - 7_EM | ecosystem: Host-associated > Plants > Roots > Unclassified | place... | reverse complement strand
TATTATTATGCTCTTGCCGCTACTAAAACCTATAGAATAGCTCTATCTAAGCCTGCGAACTTTACTATAGTATTTAAAAGCAACTATTTGCATTATGGTTGCTATCGCATGGAGATTCACGCAAGGTTGCCACGCATGTTGGTACCTTTAATAAAAGTAATTATTAATATAGGCTAGTGTGATACGATCCCGTATATCTCACGTAAACAGTACTGTGTAATTTACTCGGTTAAAAGCTCGGCCTGTGGCTGTGCGGAGCTATGCATATGGGCCCCCAGCCCCGCAGTCCTAGCGACCTGACTTAACTTTGGCTGTGCTTCTAGTTACTAACTTAACTCTCTAGAACTGCCTATAGAAATCGCCACTTTATAAGGGTCTGGTTGGTGCGGCTTGGCTACCCTCCCTGCTAGTGGGGGCGAGCTTAAAGTATTTTACTACACGCATTAATCACCTGCTGTAAATACCGCTAATTATACTGCCGCTGGACGGGTCCTGTTGGAAAAGAAGCCCGCAACGATATTATATAATGAGACTTTGGGAGAAACCTCTTGGCAGGAATCTAACCAATTAGATAACTTTAACCGCCAGTTAAAGTTCCTTAAAATCTCTTTAACCACCTATATAGAAAATAAGCAATATATAGAGTTTTAGCTCCATAACCTTAATTTAACAGGTCCCGTGCTAAGATAAAGTGCGGGCATTAGTAGAAGGTAGCTCTGTAGGTGAGTGCGTAGCAACCCACTTAGACTTACCTTAGGTAATAGTCTTAGTAGTAAGCTTTACCCAGAATAGTTAAACGCCATGCTTAAACGGCTATATAAGGATAGTGTGCCATTGTAGCCCACTATAATGTTCCGTATAGTAAAGTATCTTGTATGGATTGGTTTATCTCTTTAGTTACTCTCTCTAATTAAGCACCTCTACTATAGTAAGAAGCGCTAAAACCATTAATAATATTATAAGTAGATGAAGCCTATATGTAGACTATACCTTATAATTTGAAATTGAATTAATGTATATATCGGTTACTCTGCCAGATTTTTTAATGCGAAGTTGTTTATATGACTCGCACGTTAAACCTCTGTCTTACTATGTAGTTACTCTAAATTAACCTAACTCTAACCCTCTTGTACTCGCTATCTATACTAGTCGGCTTAATATCTAATCTATTCCAGCTAGATTTCTTTCTGGCGACAATATATTGTTTCTTAAAAAGATCCTTATCCTTAATATTATACTGTATCTATCCTCTATTTGTTCTACTGAAATCTAAGATGGTATAATATTTCCTATCTGGTTCTATTGTACAATCCTAAAACTCCCCTATGTTAGTAATTAGTGCAAGTTCGTGCCCCTTATTAAACCGGAGGTTATTAATCCAATTAACTGTGCTAAAAGGGATGTCTATAAACTGAATGCCTCTATTATATGCTATTTATGACCACGATGGCATATTCTGGTTTTTATACACAATCCGCTCTATTTTATTGTTAGATGTCTGCCATAGGAGATTCCTGTGAAGGTACTGCTGAAAGATGCCGTATCTGCTTTAACACTTTAGAGCGCCTGTAATACGGGCCACTAACCCCGATATTGTAATAGATCTGTTGGTCTTCTCTATAAGGTTACGCTTTGAGTAGTCTTTAAAAAGAAAGTGAATAAATTCTATGGTATGTTTGTAGCCTGACTTAAGGAGCTGGTTTGGGAAGTTTGGATTGAGTATAAAGAACTTCTTTTAAAATGAGCTGAGGAGTAAAATATCTAAGTTAGGAAGATATTGGTCTATTAGATATTGCTTAAGCTCTTACCTTTTTAGTTTAGTAAGGTTTTTATAGTAAACCCCTTTACTATATTCCTAGTATGTCTGATTATTACTAAAATGGATAGTTTGTTGTGATAAAACCCTTTCTTATATTACCTATGCTCGCGTATTAAGCTGAGCCTTCTCTATATCGTTGTTGAAATTATCCATACTGGTGCAGATATAGAATAGCCTGCCCGAGGTATCTTGAACAAGGATATACTCAGTGCTTATATTCCGCTTAAGGAATCCCGCTTTTGAATAGACAGCCGAAGTTGCAGCAATTGTGTAGTAAGCTAAAGAGAAGACCTTTTCTATATGCCTATATTCCAGTTTCCAATCTTTTTTATTGTCTTTATATTGGATTATGCAGAGTGAGTTGATTTAGAGGTATAGTACGTGAAGTTCTTGAGTTACTTTAACAGCGTCCTGGAAAGTCATTGGCAGGTTAGAGATACTGAATCCTCTTAGCCGTTGGATAATGTTATTCTAGGTTATGTAAAATTGCTTCTTATCTTTAATTGAAAGTTCGCCCTAGTAATGGGATAAAGCAATGTATTTTCCTCTGCTTATTTGCGTAGCATAATTAAGATGTAAGATATTAGGATTATAATCTGGATTACTAATGTAGAGGATTCTTGTTGGCAATTCTATGTTTGGTTTAATATAATGCTTGTTATAATTATAAGACTTATTACACTAACGAAGCCATACGCGAAGTAGTGCAAATTGTGTAGGACTTTTAGCTTTGGGTAAGACTGGGAAGCTAATTTAGATGCCGTTATTAGGATTAGCCAAATATTCTGTGCGTAAAGATATGTAGTAAGTAATGGCCCTGCCTAGCGCATGTAAGGAGTTAAAGATACTAACTTAAATTAGAACATAACTGGAGAATATATGGCCCCCCCTCTCCTATTTTTAATGCTGACCGTTCTCTAACTATTTGAATATATGGTTTATTATTATTATAATAGCGTTTAAGTGTACGGAGGAGTAGAGTGCAGAGCTAATAACTTTTTTTAGCAGCACGGACTTTAGAAAGATTAACGTTGCGGCTAGTAGCTATAATGGTACTATAGCAGACATAACACTGGACTGGGGCAAGCTGGCTTAGTAGCGTGCTAGATGGTAAGCTTTTAACGAAATCCTAAGCAAATGTATTGTTAAAGGTATAGAACCAGTCGTCGGGCTATGTCTATATTAGTACCGGTTTAAGCGATCGCGTGTAAGGGGTATTTGTAGGTCTACTTATATCCTACACCAACAAACAGGATAAGGTTGGTAGCAGCCGTATATCTTAGTATTCGCAGGTCTACTTATAATCTATGCCAATAAATAGGATAAGGTTAGTAGTAGCTGTATATCTTGGTATTTACAGGTCTACTTATATACTATACTAATAAACAGGATAAGGTTAGCAGCAGCCGTATATCTTGGTATTTGTAGGTCTACTTATATCCTATACTAGTAAATAGGACAAGGTTAGCAGCAGCTGTATATCTTGGTATTTGTAGGTCTACTTACACCCTATACTAATAAATAGGACAAGGTTAGTAGTAGCCGTATATCTTGGTATTCGCAGGTCTACTTATATCCTATACTAATAAATAGGGCAAGGTTAGCAGCAGCTGTATATCTTGGTATTTGCAGGTCTACTTATAGGCTACACTAATAAATAGGACAAGGTTAGCAGTAGCTGTATATCTTGGTATTCGCAGGTCTACTTATACGCTACGTTAATAAATAGGACAAGGTTAGCAGTAGCCGTATATCTTAGTATTTGTAGGTCTACTTATAAACTACGCCAATAAATAGGACAAGGTTAGCAGCAGCCGTATATCTTAGTATTTGTAGGTCTACTTACAAACTACGCTAATAAACAGGACAAGGTTAGCAGTAGCCATATATCTTAGTATTTGTAGGTCTACTTACAACCTATACTAATAAATAGGGCAAGGTTAGCAGCAGCCGTATATCTTGGTATTTGTAGGTCTACTTATATACTATACTAATAAATAGGGTAAGGTTAGCAGTAGCCGTATATCTTGGTATTTATAGGTGTACTTATATCCTATACTAATAAATAGGACAAGGTTAGTAGCAGCCGTATATCTTGGTATTCGCAGGTCTACTTACTTCCTATACTAATAAATAGGGCAAGGTTAGCAGTAGCTATATATCTTGGTATTTGTAGGTCTACTTATATACTATACCAACAAATAGGACAAGGTTAGCAGTAGCTGTATATCTTGGTATTCGCAGGTCTACTTACATCCTACACTAACAAATAGGGTAAGGTTAGCAGCAGCTATATATCTTGGTATTTGTAGGTCTACTTACATTCTAGGGCAAGGTTAGCAGTAGCTATATATCTTGGTATTCGTAGGTCTACTTATATCCTATACTAACAAATAGGGCAAGGTTAGTAGCAGCCGTATATTTTGGTATTCGCAGGTCTACTTACACCCTATACTAATAAATAGGGCAAGGTTAGCAGCAGTTGTATATCTCGGTATTTGCAGGTCTACTTACAAAATACACCAATAAATAGGGCAAGGTTAGCAGTAGCTGTACATCTCGGTATTTGCAGGTCTACTTATGTCCTATACTAACAAATAGGACAAGGTTAGCAGCAAGCGTATATCTTGGTATTCGCAGGTCTACTTATATACTACACTAATAAATAGGATAAGGTTAGCAGTAGCCGTATATCTTGGTATTCGCAGGTCTACTTACAACCTATACTAATAAATAGGGCAAAGTTAGCAGTAGCCGTATATCTCGGTATTCGCAGGTCTACTTACACGCTATACTAACAAATAGGGCAAGGTTAGCAGCAGCTGTATATCTTGGTATTTGTAGGTCTACTTACACGCTATACTAATAAATAGGGCAAGGTTAGCAGCAGCCGTATATCTTGGTATTCGCAGGTCTACTTATAAACTATACTAATAAATAGGGCAAGGTTAGCAGCAGCTATATATCTTGGTATTTGCAGGTCTACTTACAATCTACACCAATAAATAGGGCAAGGTTAGCAGCAGCCGTATATCTTGGTATTTGCAGGTCTACTTACACCCTATACTAACAAATAGGGCAAGGTTAGCAGCAGCTGTATATCTTGGTATTTGCAGGTCTACTTACATCCTATACTAATAAATAGGGCAAGGTTAGCAGCAGCTGTATATCTCGGTATTCGCAGGTCTACTTACTTCCTATACTAACAAACAGGGCAAGGTTAGCAGCTATATATCTTGGTATTTGCAGGTCTACTTACATACTACACTAATAAACAGGGCAAGGTTAGCAGTAGCTATATATCTCGGTATTCACAGGTCTACTTACAACCTACACTAATAAATAGGGCAAAGTTAGCAGCAGCCGTACATCTCGGTATTTGTAGGTCTACTTACACGCTACACTAATAAACAGGGCAAGGTTAGCAGCAGCTATATATCTTAGTATTCGCAGGTCTACTTATATACTACACTAACAAATAGGGCAAGGTTAGTAGTAGCTATACATCTTGGTATTTGCAGGTCTACTTATAAACTACACTAACAAATAGGGCAAGGTTAGCAGTAGCTATATATCTTGGTATTTGCAGGTCTACTTACAATCTACACCAATAAATAGGGCAAGGTTAGCAGTAGCTGTATATCTTAGTATTCGCAGGTCTACTTACACCCTACACCAACAAATAGGGCAAGGTTAGCAGTAGCTATATATCTTAGTATTCGCAGGTCTACTTATATCCTACACTAATAAATAGGGCAAGGTTAGCAGTAGCCGTATATCTCGGTATTTGCAGGTCTACTTACTTCCTACACTAATAAATAGGGCAAGGTTAGCAGCTGTATATCTTGGTATTTGTAGGTCTACTTACATACTATACTAATAAATAGGGTAAGGTTAGCAGTAGCCATATATCTTAGTATTCGCAGGTCTACTTATACCCTATACTAATAAATAGGGCAAGGTTAGCAGCAGCCATATATCTCAGTATTTGTAGGTCTACTTATAGGCTACACCAACAAATAGGACAAGGTTAGTAGTAGCCATATATCTCAGTATTTGTAGGTCTACTTATAAGCTATACTAATAAACAGGACAAGGTTAGCAACAGCCGTATATCTCGGTATTTGTAGGTCTACTTACTTCCTATAACTAAGTATATTAGTAGAATATCTAAAATATACTCTAGGAACATTTATACTCTATCCCTATATTGTTAGCTAAAATAATATTGTCTAGTTGCTATTAAACCCTACCATAAATAATCTATCCTCCCATATATTTTGACCTATATTATCCTTTAAAGCTTCGATTGAGTCTGTGGGATAAGCTATATTTGTTGCAGTGGCCATAACTTAAGCGCCTTTATTAGGCGCTGAGGATGACGGCTCTATCTATATAGCTTCCTTTGTTGGTTAATTTTGTTTTTTAGATTTTCTAAGCCCAAAAAGGTTCTAGAGATGTTGACAATAAGTTATAGGCCCCTTTCTTGCTGCCGATGCCTCCGCCAATGGCCCGGAAGGTGTTAAGTCACTAGGAGAGTTGGTTTTGCCCTTTAGTGCCATTCTATGTCTAAATAGTTTAGACGTTTTAATGTTCGCTTACTTATAACTATTAGTCCGTAGTTGTTAGGGCCCTATAGCTAAGTATTATTTCTAGGCGATAAGTGTATGGGACGTGTTGGATTTTCACTTAGTAAAAACTAGCATTGCGTAAGTATGTGGAGAAAGCTGGGTGTATAAGTTCGTTGCCCCACATAGTAATGTGATATATGGGGTTTTGCTTAAGCCCTAAGTTTTGCTTACGCTAGTAGACCGCCTGCCTTTTCCTAGTTATTTGCCACGTTAAGGTTGCAACGGGTGTTGTTATATTGGGCTATTAGGGCCACGTTAGACCAAATTTTGTATATAAATACCGGGGAATGGCGTTTTGGCAGCACTGACGCTGGCCTACACGTGCATCGCTAAGCTCTGCACTTTAAAGGTGCTGCCTATATGTATTAGTCCTGTAATTATTCTGGACTTAGATTAGCTGACCGTTTTTACTATATAAATATATATTTAGCGCTAAGCCAAGCCAAATATATGCAAAGGCTTAGGACAGGCAGCATAATTAGCGGTATTTATAGCAGGTGATTAAAGCGTAAAATACTTTGGGCTCGCCCCCGCTAGCAGGGAGGGTGGCTGAGCCGCACCGACTAGACCCTTGTAAGGTGGCGAATTCTATAGCTGTTTTTAGAGAGTTAAGTTGGTTAACTAGAGGTATAGTTAAGGTTGATTTAGATTGCAAGGCTATGGGGCTAAGATTGGCCCGCTTACTAAGTCTCCGCACAGCCATAAGCCTGCTAGCTATAAGCTTGGCTTACTTAATAATATATATAAATTATACGGAGGCAGCGTTACCTTAGAAGCTCAGACTAAGAAATTCGATTGCGGATATAGAAATATCCGCACCGTCCGCTAAGCTGATTTAGGATGGTAATCGTTTTCTTAGTCTGAGGCCCTTTGGCGAGATTTGTAGAAAACTTAAATATTATTTATATAAGAAGACCTTATTAACTTTAACAAAATTGATCTACCCTCCTACAAGACCTGTTAACATAAAAATTACGCCAAATTATAGAGAAAAGCTTACTTTATAAAGCTATAAGATCTTTAGCTCCTTATATACGCGCGACGTTAAGAGGAATTTATTGCGGTAGAGGCCCCAATTCTACCTTTGCACTGCTGAGCCGCGCAGTAAACACTAACGCTGAACGCTTACGCCCACGCCGCTAGCCCTCTGCGTAGAGCTGTAGAGCTTTGTAAGAGCTCTGCGAAACGAAGCTTAGGGGGAGACCTGTATAGAGCTCTGCATAAAGCTCTACTAAAGCTCTGCAAAAGCTCTGTATAAAGCTCCGCACGAAGCTCTGCCCGAAGCTCCGTATGAAGCTCCGCTTGAAGCTCCGCTCTACGCTCTGCTCTACGCTTTATACGAAGCTCTGCTCTGCGCTCTGCACGAAGCTCTACTTTGCGCTTTATATGAAGCTCTGCTTAGCGCTCTGCACGAAGCTCTGCTCTGCGCTCTATATAAAGCTTTGCTTTGCGCTCTGCTCAAGGCTCTACTTAAAGCTTTACTCTGCGCTCTGCTCTGCGCTCTGCCTAAAGCTCTACTTAAAGCCCTATATAGAGCTCTAAAGCTCTACTAACACGTAGCACTAAGATACTAGGAAGGTTCTACAATCGCTTATATAAACGCCTGTACAAACGCCCATACAATTGTCTTTATAAACGTCTGCACGTCTGCACGTCTGCACGTCTATATGTCTGCACATATATATATCTACACGTCTGTACGCCTACACGTAGCTCTGTATAAAGGTCTATACGAAGGCCTGCATAAAGGTCTGTATAAAGGTCTGCATAAAAGTCTGCATAAAGGTCTGCATGAAGGTCTGCATAAAGGTCTATACGAAGGTCTACACGAAGCTTTATATGAAGCTCTATACGAAGCTCTACTAAGGCTCTATATAAGGCTCTGCCTAAAGCTTCCCCCTAGTAGTAGCAGAGGCACTCTAGGCTAAGGGAGGATATTTTTAAGGAAGGACCCAATTATAACACCTACTAAGTATTTCAATAGCTTTAAGTAGCAGATATATATATATCTGTATAGTTTTATCTATATTAGTAGACTATTTAATAAGATATAATATATGCTTACGCTTTTAACAACGCGTTTTTTAACTTTAATAAAATTAATATTAGGACTGAGAGATAGCCATATAATAAAATTTATACTATTTAGAAGCCCTAAGTTATAAAAAAAAAGTGGCTACGTGTAGTAATAATAACGCGTTATGTGAATGAATAAACTTAATATCCGTAATATCCGTTTTGCGGATTTTGCTTATGGTTTTAACAAATCTCGCTAAACGTTCTCAGACGTGATTTTGCAATTTGGAAGACGGCGTAGGTTATTCCAACACTAGCTAAAAAATTACGTCTAAGCTCGCTAAGGTAAGAGGCAGTGGTTAAAAGTTCCTGGCCCCCTCCCCTATTATAGTGGCGTGCGCTAGCCTTTAGTGGCTTAGTATAGTGTAAGTAATGCTTGGTGTATACCATGGGGTACGACTCTTCCCTTAATACTATACTCTATAAGCTTTTAAAATACATTAAATCCTTATTATATCTTACTGTTTATAATAGGTAATTTATATGATATCTGTATAAGGTCTTAGGCCCCTACTATAAAGATTTATAGCAGTATAAATGCCAACATTTAAGCCGCTACTGGAATGAGCGTCTCCCGCATTAAATTAGTTATCTAAGAAGCGCGAAATCGTGGCTAAAAGCTGCACAATTCTTAATATCTACCTTAGAGATGTACCTTAACTAGGTCGCCTAACTAACCGTACATCTGCTAAAATATAAGAAGTTATTAAGGTCTATTATAGCCCTTCCTAATCCAGAACGCCAAGAAAGCGGTTTTGTGGCTTATTGGTAGCGTATTTGTGGCATAGGGGGGCTAGGAACTTTTAACTACTGCCTCCATACGGCGATGATTATGTAGGACGTGTGGGGTAGTCTCGCACTAGCCAGAACTAGTAATTGCTTTGATTAAAAGTACCGACTAGGGTAGCGACCTTGCATAAATTTGCGTGCGACAGTATATATAAAGCTAATAATAACTTCCTATATCGTAATAAGGCTCTAAGGCTTGAATACGACCCTTATATATATATTGTAAGTGGTAAGAGCTTAATAGTAGTGCTGTGGCGAAGGGACATTGTTTTGCTATAAAAGAAGGCTCTAAGCGAATTAGGTAAGAAGGCGACAATACTAATATAATTTATAGGTTAGAAGGGTCCTAAATATTTAAAAGTAGCTATAGTATACAATTTATACATAATTCTAGTAGAGCTCGACGTGTGCGCAGAGTTATAGTCGCTTGAAGTTAAAGTACCCCTTATTTTTTATAGCACGGTAGGTTTTGCGTTACATAGGGACGGACGTTATTAACATAATTTTCTATTAAACTGCTCTACGATTTACTGTGCTTGGCTACTTCTCTATTATAATATGTCTTAATTTTATCTAGCTTCCTTAGGTTCCACGCTAGAGTTAGCGCTAACAGAGCTATATACAATCCGATTATTCTAATTGTAAATTTGGCCGTTACGGACCAGTGTCCGCTTTGCGCAGTATAGACACTAATAAGCGTTGTAAATAAGCCGGTAAACGAATTAAGCAGACTGGGCCTTTATTTAATAAGTTAATATATATTCTCTATATAGCTATGAATAACTTATAAGCATATCTGAGCAATTAGCCATATATAATTCTTCCACCACTTCCGCTATAACTAGCATGTGCTAACTGTTCTAACAATACAGCAAACGCCTGCTATAGGTAGAAGCGGCATATTCTTAATAGTATATTAGACGAATTTCCCTTTTTCACTATTATTAAGACTATTAGAATTTTAAAGAGAGGTAAATATACTAAGGAACACAACATATCCTACAAGGATAAGCCAGGAAAAAATTGCAGCAAGGGCATTATACTAAGTGGAAGCTTTATTCGCCTAGATAGATATTACTATATAGGGTGTTTGCATGGTAGGTGCTTTATAAGGTATATATTTCTTATCTTAATTTAAGGCTTTGGGGTTTTTAGGAATAGGTTAAGGTTAAGTATATTAGGCGGTAAAGGGAACGCTAACTAGCACACTTATTATAGATATTGTATAGTAGTAGAGCTAGTTTAACTTAACAAGCTATACTTAGTGCTATAGAGGGCCTTTTTATAATTGTAATTTATAAGGGGCCTAATTCCGGTCCCTTTGTATCTATAAATAAACTTCGGCTATATCCGGACCTAAATAACTAAAGGAAACGAGCTTATTTATAGCGGAGGGTACCCGTTTTAGGGCACTTTATAAGAGTTTTAAGCAATAGTGGTTAATGAGCTGTGTATATTCTTAGCAGTGGCTTAGTAAATGTTAGGTATACTATATTCCCGCCTTATCGAATTTAACACTTAGCCTTTTGGTAGTAAACTAATTTCTAAGGCTATACCTACTCCCTCGCCGCCTTTACTATCTTGTTAACCATCCTTATTTACCCCCTTTTACTTATTGACGAGGTTTAAGCTTTCCCCATAATAGCTACTATTAATTTCTCGCATTTGACTATAAATTACTACTATAGCTGACAGACATTTTAGAGAGCTGATATGTTCTCCCAGAAGTATAATAAGCATAGGAGAAATATGGTCCAATATAATTAAACATACTTGTGCTCTAGACATCGGTGCTTAGGACAGATTAGAAAGGAATAAGGAAGATATAGCTAGGAAACACTATAATAATTTAGATATTTTCCTTAGTTCTATATTCTAGGACTTTGCAGTTATATAAAAACTCCTAGTAGAAGCTGACGCGGTATTATAAGGCCTAGAGATTAATAGATTTATTAGCAAGGTTAAATCTAGTGCTTTACTAGCTATAAGAAGGCCTATAGCAGGTAAGGATTTATATATATTTATACTGTGGGCACTTACGTTATACTATAGATTTAATAACACCCTGTCTATGCTTCTATGCTTAGAAAGTTATAAGCATCGCCTTTTAGAACCTATATGGACTTTAGATACTTAGAAAGAGCGTAACGTCCTAGAATTTAGGGAAGGAGTAGGAAGAGTAAGATATAGTTCTCCTTACTTTACCACCCTTACTAGTGCGCGAGTAAACATACTAGTGTATAATAATTTGACAACTCCTTAACTCTAAAACTGTGTTCTAGGAGCTTTGGTATGCTATTCTGGTTTTATAGTACTATTTAAACCTAATACTTAAGCAGGAGCATTTTCCCAGGATTTTATGCTAGTGGAGTAGGAGCGACATCCCACTGTAAAAGGGTTATATACTAAATACTTAAGCATTATGCGCACTACCCGTGTTAATCTTAGCACAGTTAATATAAGTATAGGCTATAACGAAAATAGCTCTCCCTTAAGTTTTGCTATACTATCAAATTTGTATTTATTATAGGTAAGGGAAATAGCAAATTATTTACACCTTATATAAAGGCGTGAATGAGTATATGGAAATTTAGAATCTATAAACTACTTAAGAGGCTAAATAGTGGGAGAACTATTATATCTTGGAGGTTTTGCAGTATATGCGTCTTGTAAATCTTGGTTTACTTATAACTACTATATTTAATCTCTAATCGCATAGCTACGTTTAATGTTTATTATCTAGATATTTACCCCTGAAATATATTATATTTAGTACTTAATTGGGAAAAATAGTGTCCCTTTCTAATTCTGGAATTAAAAGTATAGTGTTTGTCCTATTAGCAATAACGTCCTTAAAATATGTTTAAGGGCTTAGTATATGTTTATTCGTATTATATATCTTTATCCTTTCTCTCTTTTTTATATACTCTACTGCTACTTGCCTTACCTCTAATGGCTTAAAGGGATTAACTAGGAGGCTATATACTAAACTCTAAGTACCGCGTTCTATAATTTTAAAGTCTATTTGGATTTTCTAGGTCTCTATCCTTTGGTTGGAAGCAGAAGTTAAGTTAGCAGTATCTATTGCTACAGAATCTATATTATCCTATGTAATATAGGTGTTTTTACCAACTTCCATTTGGTCTTACCATGTTTAATAGTTGTTTTAGGGTGTAGTTTTTAATACCTAATCTTCTTCTACTAGTTCTTAGCCCACCAGTTCTATAAGTTTATTTAGGTTAATCTAGGTAATTCGTCTTTAGTCCTGCTCCGCTATTAATAGAGGCTTCTATCCTCTTGCTAGTCTCTTTTAATCCTCCCTTATGGTCTTTTCTTCTTTTCTTACTTATATCTCCTGTATCTGCCTTTCTTGCTTAAACGTAAGCCTCTCTTGCTTAGCCTGCCACTGCCTCTCCTCTTTAAGTCTCTCCTACTCCATCTTTTCTTGTTCTAGCCTTTCCTGCTTAAGCCTTTCCTGCTTAAGCCTCTCTTGTTTAAGCCTCTCTTGTTTAAGCCTCTACTGCTTAAGTCTCTCCTGCTTAAGTCTCTCCTGCTTAAGCCTCTCCTACTTAAGCCTTTTCTACTTAAGTCTCTCCTGCTTAAGCCTTTTCTACTTAAGCCTTTCCTGCTTAAGTCTTTCTTATTTAAGCCTTTTCTGCTTAAGTCTCTTCTGCTTAAGCCTTTCCTGCTTAAGCCTTTTCTGCTTAAGCCTCTCCTACTTAAGCCTTTCCTGTTTAAACCTCTTCTGCTTAAGCCTTTTCTGTTTAAACCTCTCCTGCTTAAGCCTTTCCTATTCGAGCCTTTCCTGCTCAAGCCTTTTCTGTTTAAGCCTCTCCTACTTAAGCCTCTCTTATTTAAGCCTCTCCTGTTTGAGCCTCTCCTGCTTAAGCCTCTCCTGTTCCAGCCTCTCCTGCTTAAGCCTCTCTTGTTCAAGCCTCTTTTGTTTAAGCCTCTCTTGTTTAAGCCTCTCTTGTTTAAGCCTCTCTTGTTTAAGCCTCTCTTGTTCGAGCCTCTCTTGTTTAAGCCTCTCTTGTTTAAGCCTCTCTTGTTTGAGCCTCTCTTGTTTAAGCCTCTCTTGTTTAAGCCTCTCTTGTTTAAGCCTCTCTTGTTTAAGCCTCTCTTGTTTGAACCTCTCTTGTTTAAGCCTCTCTTGTTTAAGCCTCTCTTGTTTAAGCCTCTCTTGTTTAAGCCTCTCTTGTTTAAGCCTTTTCTATTTGAGCCTCTTCTGCTTAAGCCTTTCCTGCTTAAGCCTCTTTTGTTTAAGCCTCTCTTGTTTAGCCTACTGCTGTCTCTCCCGATCAAGCCTCTCTCGCTTAAGTATTACCTGTTTGGGGATCTGTGCTTGCCTATAAGTTATGCCACCGTTAATATTAATACGGTTTGGCTTTCTAAAAAAAGGCGAGGTATACGGATCTTTGGACAAAGAATGATGTTATCTTATTAGATTGTACCCTATTAGTATATAGCTTATCTAGAAATAGTAAAAGCTTATCTTATTTATAATTGTGAATTTTTGGAATCTTATATCTCTTTGGTGACCTATTAGAATAATCAATATTGACTATAGCTCTCGTTTCCTCCTCTGATATCTCTTAAGCGGTAGAAAAGAAATCTACTATTCGCTCTATAAAGCCCTTAAAGGCAATAGGATTATATTGCCAGCGGCTTGGTTTCCTAGCTTCCTATAGAGCTATATAGGCGATCTCCCTGTTAGTAAACTACTGAATTAAACTATAGATTTGGTTGGACTTAAATTCTAATTAGTAGGTAAGAGCGGCAAACTTATACAAGGCAGTCTCGCTTAGATTATTAGTTGGCTTTGCTAATAAATTATTCCTTACCTTTTTACGCTGCGCTAGGATCTCAAGGTGATTGTATATAGCACTTATCCATATCTGTTGGCGTTTAAGGTTTACTCAATCTGCTTAACTTCCTGGCCTAAATATAAACCCGGATTTGGACTCTTGGATTATATATTAATTGGTCTACTGGTTTACATTAAAGAATATTTGCTGTAGGGTATAGAATAAGGAGTCCTTACCTAATAGCGGTATTAGTTGTTTTACGTAGTTAGTTGGGCCTTATAGGTAATTAAGATCCTTAAAAAAACTAAAGAAAGAAGGGATTAAGCGGTTGGTGGAGATAGAGAGCACTTTACTCTATATAACTTTATAATCTTGCTTGTTGAAATTACTGAAGATCTGGCCGCGCCGTAATTAGCTATATAAAGCTCTGGTATCTACGCTGCACGCTTTAGGAGTAGTGAGCTCTAATGCCATTATAGTAGCTCTATCCACCTTCTGCATTGCCCGTTTGTTACTACTAAAGATCTTTAACTAGATATACCTAATATAATTAAGATAACAGAGAATTGGCTATTTAAATATTGTTAGTAACTTACAGCGCCTAGATATAAATCCTTACCTTATTGCATCCTATATTAAACTATGTGTGTATAGTGCCTAGTCTTATGCCTCCTCTAAGCCTAGGAATATCTAGTTGCAAGTTAAATACCGCTCTGTATTTTGGGCGATTTAATATATACTTTAGATTCTGCTTTTTCCAGTTAGATATGGCGGCCAAATAAGCCTACTATTGTTCCTCAAAGTATGTATTCCCTGATAATTGGTACTGGTGAATTTTATAGTAGATTTTACCATCGTTAGGCTTCTTCTTATAAGAGTACTCTTTAATTATAGTTGTCTTTAGTTCGTGGTTAATGTCTAGATATAATTGGAGTTAGAGCCTACTATATATACAAAACGGGAATTTCCTACCTATAAGATATAGATTTATAATCCAGCGCTTATCTCCTAGAGGAAGGAACTTAGCAGCTGCTTAAACCTAGTATAGGCCGTATAGACACTCCAAATGGAAATTAGGAGGAAAGCTTAGCTCCATATAATTATTACATAGATAACCTATTAGTGCCTTGGCAGAAGTTTCTAAAAGTTAAATAGCAGCGTCAAGCTGCTCCTAATTAATGATAGTAGGAAGATGATTTTGAATATCTAGGCGATTGCAACCATTCTTCTAAAAGAAGTTCTTAAGTCTTGCTATATTTGCCTCGTCCTTTTCGCATACAAAATGCAGCACTTTAAGATTAACACTAGTAGTACCTCTATACTTAATCCTCCTCTCTACTGCAAATCTTTGTTTGTGCTCGAGGAATTGTGCCCCCTGTATATCTATATGGCCTGTTTGATAATATTTGCTATGGGAGAACAACTAGTATAAGTTTTTAGCTGCGCTTTAAATATCATCCTTAGAACCCAATTCTGGGACCCTCTATTTTTAGCTAATTATAGTTAGGGGATCCTAGTTACGTCTAAAGAATAGCTATATCTGGAGAATTATTGGATGCTTAATTGGCCCAAAATGACCGGTCCTCTTAGCAGCGCCAAATAGGAAACTATATCTAGAGAATAGCTATATCTAGAGATCGGATGTCCAATTGGCCCAAAATGACGGTCCTCTTGGCAGCGCCAAATAGGACACCACGTCTAGAGAACAGCCACGTCTTAAGAATAGCCATGTCTGGAGATCGGATGCCTAATTGGCCCAAAATAATTGGTCCTCTTGGCAGCGCCAAATAGGATACCACGTCTGGAGAATAGCTACGTCTAGAGAATTATTAGATGCCCAATTGGCCCAAAATAATTGATCCTCTTGGTAGCGCTAAATAGGACACTATATCTGGAGAACAGCTATATTTAGAGAACAGTTACGTCTAGAGAGCAAGAATGCTACGTCTAATAGCTATATCTGGAATAGCTATATTTAGAGTAGTTATATCTGGAGAATAACTAGTCTGACAAATAGTTATATCCGGAGAATAATAGTCTATAGAGTTATAACTAGTCTAAGTCTTACCTATTTTGCCTTCTTTTTACCACGCCTGATATATCTTATTACTATAGATTTAAACGCGGTACTTTTATTAATATAGCTTTAAGAAGAAGTTTGTAAAGCGCCTCTAAACGCAAGTATAACATAAATCTATAATCTAATATTGTCGAACTGAATTGGATTTCCTTACTACCATTTTACTACTGTCTTTAAGTCTAGAATTTAAAACACCTATAGATAAAACCTTTACCTTATAGTATTTAGAGCTGCTTTGGCACTCTCTTTTATAGTTAAGCTATGTTAAGAAGTAAGTGTGAGGATACTTTATATACAAGATATAAGGGTGTTACTTATAAGATATAATCTATAGTTTAGCCCCAAACTTCTAGAAGTACTTCTGCGGCTACTAGGACTTAGCGTCTTCCGTTTAAAACGGAAATTGGCCGGAAAATCTAGCTTTAGGTAGCCATTACGTAGATCTAATGGCTGCCTCTTAGTAGAATCGATAGGAATAATTAACGGCGATTATTCTCCTTCTGAACTTCTTAAGTCTTTTAATATTGTTATTACTAGCTCCCTCAAACCTTTAAATAGAAAGTGCGGTAACTCAATCTTAATGCTAGCCGCGCCTCTTTAATTAATGCTCCTCTCTGTCGCAAGTCTTCGCTCCTATTGGAGGAATCGTGCCGTTGCATCTTAAGATAACTCTTTGGGAGGAATGTATAATCCGCCTTAAAGAATAGGCCACTTATGGCCTTTTATCTGTAGTACTTACTATTCCAAATCTGTTACCCGCTATAAGTTCCTTCTATGCTTTAAATAGAAACCTAGGGGTCTAATTCCAGACCCCTATTATATTTATCGCTCTTTTCCTTTAGTAAATTATAAGAGGTATAAATCCGTCCTTCGCACCTATTCTCTAGCTAATAATAATATTGGAAAACAGACTTTCCTATTATTATATACCGCTCAGGATGATCTCCACGCCCGAAAAACGCTATATACAGATCGATTTGGAAACACTTAAGACACGTTCCCAGACTGGCTTCCTTGATTAACTTACAGAAGGTAACACCCCTTATAATTGCGATGCTTTAGCCAGGAAAAGACTCTACTCCCTAAATAGGGATAATATAGATCCTAAGACTAGCCTATAGCGTTTCAGACTCCCTAAAGCTATTAGATCTGGGGTTAGGGCATATAAATATATAAGAACAAAACATAGATCTCTATAGAGGATCTATAGGAAGACCTATTAGCTGCGACTTGGTATTAAAGATTAGGTCATAGTAGCTAAAAGGAGAGATCCCCCGTCTAATATTATAGTAAGAAGTAAGCGGAAAGATCCCCTATCAAATCTCGTTATAGTGTGGAGTTTTTTAGGACCTAATATTAAAGAAAAGCTCTATAAGTTCTAATAGATATAATACGCCAACTTCGTCTCTGCTCTCGAGGTTTTTAGATTTAAGGAGACTTCCTATATTATTTTTAAGTTTATGGCCTACTCTCTATACTACGTTGCTGGCAATCCTCTCCTTAACGAAATTCACTTGGCTGTAATACTTGGATAGGTAAAAACCCAACAGCGTAATAACTATTAAGTAGGGCACTAACTATAGCAGATACTTAACAGGCTTACGTACCTTATAATAAAAGGATTAGAGCATGGTTCGCTAAGTTATTTAAATATACTTATTTATCTATATAGAGATGTGAAAATCGGTTAGTAATTAGCTTGGTTTTAAAACCGCCTTTACTAACAAAATGTTACAGCGTATTAAGAATATTGCTATACCCGCCTATTACAAAACGCTAAACCTGGAGATATTAGAGCGCTAAGTGATATTATTATAGAACTAATACAGGGATACGTTAAAGAGGAGCGAGCTGTTGGCGTAGATAACCTGCGTCGTTAGCCGCCCGACTCTGACGCCGCTGGATTCCTCTCTAAGACAACCTCTGCTACTTCGGTTATCGAGTTAATAAAGGTATGTTAGAGCTTTATTTCCTGTGCTATTATCTACTAATATTTTCTAGTATCCGTTATTGCAACTTCCTTAGCGAAAAGAAGTGCTTACGGGATTAGTATCTTTTGCTACTATTAGGGCGCGCATAGGTTACAAGTATCTACTAGAATAGGTAGCTTATCTTAAACGTTTTCCATCTCGTAAGCATACTTAGAAATTTTGCTAGATTACCTGTATTAATAGCTAATAAAGTAGTAATGTTTTCACTCAATTCTAGCTAGTGACTAGGATTCTGTTACTGGGTCTATTATTAGGTTCCTAGTTCTAGACCTTTTACTAGGTTCCTAATTCTGGTCCCTTTCTATTTTTGCCTTTAATAGATCTTTAGGCATCCCTTAAATCAACGAGTTTTCCGCTAATTTTTACTATACTTTGCTGATTCCTTTTCTTCCGCCCTTAAATAATAGTCCGTATTATTATGGAAATCACCTAAGTGTATACTATAGCTATAGGTGGTATCTTTACTTTTCTTATCCTCGTTCACTTCTGTCCCTATATATAGTTATTTTTAAAAACCACTTCTCTTTTAGTATCTTAATATCTCACCTATCCGCAGCTAATCCGCCGCTATTGATATTTAGGTCTATGGAGTTAGGCCAATGTCCTTTTACAGTTATTTTATATTACGGTGAATGCGTTCTATGTCGGCTTTAAAGCCTAGGATATCCAGATTGCTAGTTTACGAGCCACAAATCTTTTATTAATTAATATAATCCCACTTTTCACTGGTCCTTATCTTAACTTTCTTATAGATATACTTGGGGTTTCTCTAAACATATACCAACGAATTTATCGCTTGGTTGGGATAATGTCGTTCGTCCTTCTACTCTTTTATGTTTTTATGGTAATGGCTAGCCGAAACTCTTTCCCTTTACGTATAGCAGAGAATATGTGGGGAGTTATTATAAGCCTTATTCCCTTTTCCCCCTTTCTGTAGGACTAATGCCTTACTAACCGTATCTAACACTGTATAGGGGGGATTGTCACTATGCTTTCTTCTCCTACTCTCTTATCCTTTTCTCCATAGGCTATTATACGAAATATTTATCCGCGTGTACTAAGTATTAGTAATCCTTTCTGCCTATTCTATTTGGTGGCACTTAATATCAAAGCCGTTCCCTCCTCGGCTATATGTCTATATCTTTATAATAACATTCCTTTTGACCCTTTTTCTGCAGTCTGGATTCCTTATTTACCAAAATAGGGCTATGGGCTCCGGCTGTTCTTAAGCTTATATTAGTCATGTTAATGATATTGTCAAGATATATCTAAGTTTATCTCGACCGTTAAGAATTGAAGCAGGGCAGTATATAGGTCTATAGATTCTAGTAGTAAGTTTTTAATCCTTTCTATAAACTTATCCTTTTACTGTAATGTCCTGGTTAGAAGGGGAACAGAATTCTTTAGATCTATTTATAGAGCCTTGTGGAGGCTTAACCCAGAGATTACTATATTATAGTAAGACCTACTATGGCGGACCGCCCTGTCTAGCTCTGTTTAGCGGGCTATACGGGATTAGCGCACTAGTGGGCGATTATAAGACTGTTCTTATAATATTAAGCGGTTTTGGCATAGCTGCGTAGTTGCCTTACCTTACTTAGCTAATATATAGGTATAATGCTTGCAAGACTTGTACCCGGCGAGTCCATTTAGTATGGCAATTAGAGACTATTAGTAAGCCCTAAATCGTAGTTTATAAATTCGAAACTCACAATATATAGACATTGGGATCGCAGTATAGTCTTTACTTAATAATGCTCTAACTGACGACACCTTGGATAATGGTTATGTTAGTAGCTTAAATAATATTATTATAGCTTACACTAACTTAAAATAGATCCTTGGTATCTTAATCTACATTAGATTAGGAAGAATGGATAGGGTACTATTTAGCAAACGTGCTATAGTATATAAAGGCTCTGCGAACCTGAAGATGATCCTCTAAGAAGAGAGGGCAGGAAAATATATTAAAAGGGTATAAGACGAGGCAGAGAAGCAAGGAGAAATGCTAGTTATGGGTAAGATTTCCTACCTTATACCACTCTTAAGCTGCTGACTGTTTATAGTATTGGGAAGCGATAAGCTACGAGATCGTCTATAGGACCTTGTATGTAACTACTTAGATAATAAAGTAAGGCTTCTTGAACTAGAATATTAGCTGGCGTGATTATAAGAGCTGCTTATAAGAGGGTACGTCTAATTAGTGTTTAGAGTTGATATTAGATCTCGCTTTCTTTCTTCTTATTATAGGTACCGTTAAGAGGTTGAAATTTCCTTATTAGCAATTTATCTGTAATTATAAAGTGGTGGTTACTGCTTCTGTGCCTAAGACTAAAGTAACCTAGCCTAGTAGATTGTTACGAAGTGAAAGAAATGTAAGAGGAGTAGTACGTTAGTGTTAGAATAAGTAAAATGGACCAGTTCTTTAATATCTTAGCTATTAAAAATTAACCTTTTACCCACTAATACTATACCTCTAATCCTTCTGTCTTCCGTCTCCTCTATATTTACCTTATTTAGATATTATCGCTTATCTAATAAAGGGGTCGCATTTGCTGCTTCCGTTTTATAATCCCCCCCTTTAGGCTCTACTGCGTTCTATTAGGCCTCTTCTTTGCAAATCCTTAAGTATTGGGTATTTGTGATAAATAAATACCGCAATTAGATTAAATAAGCTTTAGAGGTTAGAAAAGATACTAAATATATTAAGCTAATAAATAAATCTAATCTATCTTATTATTGCTATCCTAATTATTATAAAACTAAGGATATCTCTAGTAGTATATTTAGTTAGATCTCTAATATCTTTCTAGTCTCTCTAATAAACTCTTCTAAATTCTCTATAAGCTGGATACCGAACCTATTACAAATAATCTGCATATTGCCGCGTCTTTAGTAACCCTTAGGGTAGTAAACAACCATCTTATAACTAAGAGTATATAGACTAAGCTTAAGAAGGCTAATTGGCGATATGCTATTCTTATTAAAGAACATTGTAATAATGTTAGCGCGGTCTAAATAATCAAGCTCCTATTTGACATACTCGCGGAACTATAAATTAGAAATTTCCTGCATCTAATCTTTACACCAGTTATCACGGCGCGGGTTAAAAAAAGTAATAGGAAGATATAAGAGGGATGACGTCACCTTGGCTTGCCAGTCGGTAGCAGAACCTATATTGATGCTGCTAGTAAGGTAAACAGACTTACTATAAATAGGCGGATAGGCCGGTGGCTTGTAAATTGTGTATATAGTAGATTCCAAGTTAGCTAACAACGTGCTTATAATTACGCAATATTGGTAACTAATGGATAAATAAAACCCAATCCTTGGAATAGGTAAAACGATAGAATAGTTAGCATAATAAAGCGATAGGTGACGAAGTGTCTATTAGACACAATTTAATATAAGGTATTACCCCTATTAATAACTATTATATCAAGGCGATATACTTTGCCAAGCTGCTTAAGTCAATTTAAGGGTCCTAAAATAGGGACCCTATTATAAATAACTCCTTAGGGTGCCCTAAAGCAGACCCCTATAATTTAAAGTTTAAGGGTTAAAATAGAAATTAGAAATAGTAAAGGGATCTCTTATTATATATTCTATAAATCTAGTAGGTTTTGGAGTTGCAAGTTATACTCTATAGTTATTTCGACCACAACTATATACCCTTTTACGGATATTAATGCTCTCCTTTATATAACTTCTATTGCTCTAGAAAGCTTTGCTACTGCGGCGCCCCTTTGTTCTAATACTACAGCTATAGTAGGTGGTGGTCCGCCGAATAGTGGAGTACTAACTATAATATCTGTGGGTGCGATTAAAGAACTTTAATTAGCGCACTTCCTTGAAAATTTAGAGGTGTCCTTTTTTAATACCAGCTTAATGGAAATTACAAAGTGGGGGATAAATGAATATCCTAACAATGCTATTAATGTTGTTAGTAAGATTGCTGCTGTAAGTATACTGCCACTTTAAAGTCTAGAAATATTACCTAACACCCTTATAGTAAGAAGAGGTCCACCTTGAAATCCTTACAAACTTGCTTAAGGCCTATAACGCACCGTTAATCTCTCCTTGTAATTACTCCTTCCTAATGAATTTGACTAAGGGGTTCTTTGAACTTGCCCATCTTATAACCTTAGTAAGTATTGGAGCTACTATTGGACTTACTAAATAACTTGCAGTTACTAATCCTCTGCTTTTGAGATTGGTATTATTGATACTTACTATTAAATCCCGCTACGATGCATTCTTTTATTATATCTAGAACGAAGTACCTAATCTGGCTCTATTTGACACCGGGATTAGCGATATATGGGCGTATAATCTCGCTCTTTTATTTATTGTTCCTGGATCTTGCCTGGTTAAAGTCTTATTACCTATTTTACTGAGACTAACTGTTGCACAATTAACTGGTGGAGCGTTTAGTAACAGCACTAACAGACTATTAGAGAGGGAGTTTATGTAGGATTTAATGCAAATGCTATTTATTGCTAAAGAAGGTAAGCAACTTTTTATTAGATGGGTTAATTAGCTTAACGTACTAGTGTATATACCTCTAAATATTACCGCCTATGGGAGGGGGACCGCTTGTATACTATAAGAAATAAACGGAGTAGCTTTTACTGTAGTAATAGTGTAGCAGCCTAATAATGTTAATAATCTAACTCTTGCAACAATGGTAGGGCTGGTTATTATGTTACCTTCCTAGAAGAAAGTAGAAAGGTCTTATTATGTCGTTATACAAAGTTTGGGTTTTTTTTGTTTTCCTAATGTTTTAACATTTAAACTATAGAATAGGGAGCATAAATAGTAAGGCTTAGTTCGTTTAATCATTGCACATAAAACGGCGTTAAAGTTAATAGTACTTTCTTATGCTACTACTAAGGAAACTTATAATTTGTTATGAAATATTTTTATTATTCTAAAGTGTCTTAGTTAGTAACGTCCCTCCCTAAGGGGCGAAAAACCTCCCGCGCTAAAATAAATCTATTATTTAGGCACCTTAAATCTTTACCTCGTAAGTCTATAAAGTTATAATCGATATATAAATGTTCTCTAGACATTTCTCCTTCCGAAACCAGTCTATGGCGAGAAAAATATAATAGTCTTGGTTATGCTATTAATTGTTCCGTTCTGTTAACCTAAATCGGATTTCTTTGCCCCCTTGACTTAGTTACTGACCCCTTAACTTGGTCTCCAACCCCTTGACTTGGTCTTTGACTTAGTTACTCTTCTTATGTATATATAGAGGCCCTAGAGCTATATTTAATAGATAGACTTCTTATTTTAAACCTGCGCACGGACTTCTGGTTAATATATTTACAGTATATAGACCTGCATTAGCTTTATACTCCTACTCCACTATAACCATCTATATATTTAAGAATCAATATTTAAAGCCTTTTGGTCTTTGGCGGTGCTTAGGAAAGAAAGGAAAGGATCTTAGAATCTTGGATTTGTAATAGGGATACCTTATAATATATATATAATTTAGGCAATTTAGAACTTCTACCCTATTGTTTATCTTAGTGGGTGGATTTTATATGCAAATTAATTAATCTTGCTGTTATAACTAGGGTTGAGGAGTGGGCCGGCTAAGGGCCGGCCTAAAAGAGAAAGACTCCGCAGAGCTATAAACCTAATAGCTATATGCTGGGCTTACCTAATTGATATAAATTACACCGTAATGATTATGTGATGTATGTAGGGTCGTTTTGCACTAGCTAGGATTGGTAATTACTTAGACCTTCTTGGTTTCTAAAATGGTTACTAGATATTTTAGAAATTTAAAGAATGGTAGATGTTATAGCGCGGGAGTGGTGGGGAAACACTAAGTCTTATGCTGTCCTTTACCAAGAGATCCCAGCCTCCTATGCCTAGACGCTATACCTAAAATTATTAAGCTATCTAACGTCACTAATTACTTCTTAAAATAGCTTAAGTTTATATAAGTTCTCGACCACTCTTGCTAAATAAAGGAAGTTTAATTTGGGCCTTATTCCTCTTGGCTATCTGTAGGTCTTTCCTTATCTAGAAGGGCTATATTTTGGTTCCTTACTAGGTTCTAGTTTTTAGGCACTTAGTTTGTCCCCTTGCGAGGATTATAGGTATAAAGAGGGCCCAGAATATGTCCTTGTATAAGGCAACGAAGCGGACACCTAAGTGTGGGTAACTAATTTTAGTCAACGGGATCCGCATTCTGGCTACTTATAGAGCCTAAAAATGGGCCTTAAACTAGGTAACTACTTTCATTCTCTGAATTCCCGATAATGTAGAAAAAGGGATATAAAAGGAATGATGCTTTATTAACTACAGTGATTATATCCTACGTATTTGCTCTAAAATTATCTTACTTATAGCGTTCTATTAGCTGGCCTAATATTACTATAGCTAGCTTCTCTAGAGCATGCCTCCCTAGCCACGACTAATTAATACTAACTAATTATAAGCCTTAAGTCCTAAATGACGAAGCGGACGTTTAAGTGGATAGGAGGCTCCTCTTAACCCATAGGTTATCCCGCCTAGTAGAAGAAACTTAATAGTAAGAAGTTTAAGAAGAGGAAACTAAGAGGAATTTTAAACTGGAAGTTAAGCCAGAAACCAAACTGGTATTAGTTCCTTTATCGGTTCTATATTCTCTCCAGAAAGTAGGGATACTAGGGGTACTTTACCTTTTTATAAGGAGCGTATTTACCAAACTCCTACGAATACAAGTGCCGCAACTGGAAGAGGCGTACCGCTACTACCTCTCTTTCCGCCACTGCCTCTTAATCTACTATAACAGCATATGGGGCCTACTTCCATTCTTACTGCTATAGCTACTGCGCCTAAGAACTTATAACAGCTACTAGAGCCTAATGAGTTTTCTTCCTCCTTGTTAAGTCTATAGGGGGAATCCTCTGGTGAAAACGCTACTTTTTTACCTTTCTTACCTTTATAGTAACCTAAAACCCGATCTTAACTACTAAGCCCTAGAGAAGCTGCTAAGCCTAATATATCTTCCGCTTCGCCCCCCCTATAAGTTGGCCCTCTATAGGAGGTTTATATAAGGTAGGAAGAAGTACCAGAAGAAGATCGGAATAAGCTTCTATTATAACTTTTAGAGGATGTGTTAAAATAAGTATTTTGTTTAGCAGAACTAATAGGATCCGGTAGTGACTTTTCCTAATATGGCTCTTATTATCAGGTTATAAGGAATGAGGTTAAGAATAGTTAGCCTATAGATATATAAAATGGATATGTGCGCTGTAGCCATGTTATGCACTGGGACTGTATTTAGCGCGGCGGCCTTAATAACAGATGTCCAGTCTATTCTACCCAGATTGCTGGATTTTAGACTTGTTTCCCAAATAAAGACCAGGATTTTATTGGGGATGGAATGGAATGCCTTATATACCAAAATGTGCTGATGTGGAGAGCTTAAATAGCAGTCTTACCTTGTAACTATAGGTTCTACTAAGACTGCATTCCGCTTGGTGGCTTAGTGGCTAGGTATTTAAAGTGCAGCCTTTTGGTCCTAACTTATAGATACTAGCGTGAAGTTAGCCTATAGTCTAAATCTCCGCCTGATTGGAATTGGCTAGGTAACAATACTACTAATCTAGGTAGAAACCAGCCTCCTTAAGGAGCTAATAATAATCTAGGCGGAAATTAGCCTCCTTAAGGAGCTATAAATAATCTAAGCGGAAATCAGCCTCCTTAAGGAGCTAATAATAATCCAGGTAGAAATTAGCCTCCTTAAGGAGCTACTAATAATCCAGGCGGAACTCCTTCTCTTATAGGAGTTAATAATAATCTAGGCGGAAATCAGCCTCTTTAAGGAGCTATAAATAATCCAAGCGGAAATTAGCCTCCTTAAGGAGCTAATAATAATCTAGGCGGAAATTAGCCTCCTTAAGGAGCTACTAATAATCTAGGCGGAACTCCTCCTTCTATAGGAGCCAATAATAATCTAGGCGGAAATTAGCCTCCTTAAGGAGCTATAAATAATCTAAGCGGAAATTAGCCTCCTTAAGGAGCTAATAATAATCTAGGCGGAAATTAGCCTCTTTAAGGAGCTACTAATAATCTAGGCGGAACTCCTTCTCCTATAGGAGCCAATAATAATCCAGGCGGAAATCCTCCTCCTATAGGAGCTAATAATAATCTAGGCGGAACTCCTCCTCCTATAGGAGCCAATAATAATCTAGGCGGAACTCCTTCTCCTATAGGAGCTAATAATAATCTAGGCGGAACTCCTCCTCCTATAGAAGCTAATAATAATGTAGGTGGAACTCCTTCTATAGGAGCTAATAATAATCTAGGCGGAACTCCTCCTCCTATAGGAGCTAATAATAATCTAGGCAGAACTCCTCCTCCTATAGGAGCTAATAATAATTTAGGCGGAACTCCTCCTCCTCTAGGAGTTAATAATAATCTAGGCGGAACTCCTCCTTTAGGAGCCGGTAATAATCTAGGCGGAATTCTAAGTGTAGGAGTAGCTAATAATATAGGCGGAAATTAAACCTTAAATGGCGCAATACTAACTGCTGGACCCATGCTGTATCCGCGTAAAGGATAGGTTTATGACAATAGGGTTAAAAAAGAGATGGCAGGCTATAGACCATTTAATAACGGATATTAAGTACTTCTACAGACTCCCGCTCCTTGAGGGGGGTTCTTGGATTACGAACTAGTTGCATTATATCTTATAGGAGGGGAGGCAGTAGTTAACGCCTATATAGAGGCGATGTAAGATCGAGGGAAGGAGCCATTTATCTTAGCTAACGCTAGCATTAACCTCCTAAGAACTAAAGGAAAAGAGTAGATACGGATTACAGGCCGAAGCGTTTTTAGACATTATAGCACTCCTCCAGCTAGAGGGTATTTAAACGCGCTAATACAATATTTAAAGCTAGTATTTACGGACGAGCCTAAAGTGTATTGGTACGCTAAAAGCACGCTAAAGGGCTACTATAATCGTCCCTAGGTTGAAAGTTTATTAAAAAGGCTGTACGCAGTATCTAAAATTCCCCCTATAGATTTTGTTTCTTTAGAAACGCGGCAAAGAGCTACAAGACCAAGACGTAGACATAGGGCCTTTAGAACCACCACTAGAACTACAAATATAGGAGCCACCTCTAGAACCGTAAATATAGGAGCTATAGGAGCTCCTTAGCCTACTAACGAAACTCCTCCGCCTCCCTACGCTCCTCCACTAACTGGCTATGCTGCGCTACTGCCCGTCAACCTAATAAACCTAACTCCTCCGCCTTCCTACCTAACTCCCCTACTAGATGGTAACTATTAACCTCCTCTATAGGCTACTAATTTAGCTGCAGGAGGATCTACTGTTAAAGAACGACTTTTATGTCTTAAAGTGATAATTGTAGAATTACTAAATGCGTAGCGCGCTTGTGGCTAGGGTTCTGGGGCTGCCTATAATCCGCTCCTAGACGTTACTTATTATAGACCAGCTTTTGATATAAGGGTAGATAGATAAGGGAGTTTAAATTAGCATAGTTGTTTTATCTAGGCTCCCTTAGTTTCCTTTAATTGTTTATTCTTCTATATATTTGCTTTATTCTCCTATTAGGGTTCACGCGTTTAATCTTTACTTATAGGTGCCTTTAGAGCATGTTCTGTTTTGCTTACTTAGTACCTATTATCGGCGGGATCCAATTTTTGTACGTAGAGATAATTAGAATGGTTTTATGGTTTAACTTAAAAGTAGAGGAACAAGGTCATTACAATCCCTTTAAATCTCATCGCTTAGCTTGTATCCTTTAGGAGTAGCACTACCGCTAGGTTAGGAAGAGAGTATATTAGCAGCCTAATAAGCTAAATGGTGCCGCCTAAGCCGTTCGTAGGGGCTTGGTATAAGGTTCCTTACTTATAGGCGTAACTAGATCCTTTGGATCTAAGAGTAAGAAATCGTTAGGTTATAAATAGCAAAAAGTGTAACCTAGGGCTAATGAAACCGAACTGTGCAGCGCCAGTGGCATCTTTTAATAATATTAGGGCGCTAACTGGTAATACTGCTTTAGCTAGATAGAACCACTAACCATAGGCCTATTATAAATGGACAAGCTTCTATTTTGGACTGCCTTGGGTAGAAGCAAATGACATAGATCCTTTATCCTTTGTATTCTTCTTATATGCAGGTAAGATATAACGCGGTGATCCCTTATACGTTATAGGATCAGAGTCGCCTATATATTAGCGGTAGTATGCGTTAATAGAGATTCTGAGAGAGTAGAGCCCTTAAGCTAGATCTATAGCTTAAGCAAATATGCGGCCTATTACGTTACTAGTAATTGGGCAGTTATGTAAGCCAATATAGAGATCAAGACTATATATACCGCTACTAGCTAAGTAACCTCTAAGATACGCATTTTATATTCCTTATCTCTCTTAACTATGTAATAGTTAACGTCTTTAAAACGGTTGTGTGATGCCGCCGGGTTTGCCATTCTATAGGCTTCAGTTACTATATAGTAGTGTAATTGTTTTGATATCCTAGGATGCCGGAACGCCCGCTAGTATATATAGATACTTTCTCGCCATTTCTACCACTACCACAGTTTTGCTATCAGTAGTTAACCTTTAATTCTTGTATTTATTAAGCACTTACTCTAGGATACCCTAGCAATCCAAGTTATGGAATATTCGTTACTAAGGTCCGGACAGGATCTGGGTAGTAGCTCTTGGCAGTAACTTTACTACCCAAATCTTTTAATTAGCGGCGGCCTAGTAGGCGGTAAGGGTAGCTAAGGCACTATATAGGCACCTATTTTACTAGTAAAAGTTATATAAATGCAATGTTTACTAATACTCCCCCACCCCTGTATGCCCCGTAAGCTGCTGCATAATTAAACGAAGGTGCACATACTTTTATTATCTATTTTTACTCTTTCTTGTGCTTTATGCGTTTTCCCCTACGCGTCTCTCTCTCTCTCTATACGTCTTTCTCTACGCGTCTCTTTCTACGCGTCTCTCTCTATATGTCTCTCTCTATGCGTCTCCCTTTTTATATAAGAGAGGCATGAGTAGAGGCACAAGCAGAGATATAAGTAGAGGCGTAAGTAGAGCCACAAGCAGAGCCACGAGTAGAGCCATAAGTAGAGCTACAAGTAGAGGTACAAGGTGTAGAGGTAGATAGGGGTGTTTAGAAAGGGAATATTAAAGCTAAGCCTTAATTTACCCCTATAGATTAACTGCGCACTGTTTATCTAGACCCTAGACTGCCCCCTTTACTTCTCTCTTTACTTCTCTCTTTGCTTCTCCCTCTGCTTTTTCCTCTGCTTGTAGCTCTACTTGTAGCTCTACTTATGGCTTTACTTATGGCTCTACTCGTGGCTTTACCTGTGTTTCTACCTGTATCTCTACCTGTGTCTCCTTGCGTCTCCTTGTGCGTTTCTTGCACGTCTTATAGGGGGTAGGTAGAGAGGTGTAAAGATAGACGCAGATATAAAGACGTAAAGACGCGGAGATATAAAGGCGTAGAGGCGTAGGGAGAGGCGTAGGGAGAGGTGTAGAGGCGTAGAGGTACCTCTACTGGCAGAATAAAACTTGGTAGAAGATTTGGGTAGTAAAGTTACTGCTAAGAGTTACTGCCCGGATCCTATCCAACTAAGGTTACCTTAGATGCAATGGTCGGAATACAGGCTCAGCCTAAGGTACGTAAAGGGCCATTTATTAAAAGTGTATCTTGTTTAGGAGATCTTACTATTAATTAGCCCAGTTCCGTTGGCTAGTAACTTTAAAAAGAGCGTAGTTTAGTAGAGTTAGTGATTATAAGGTAATAATTAAATAAACCAGGCCTTATAGGTTGTTAATAAACAGGACAGTTTGGCTAGGTGGCTTATAGTAGCTTATCTTTATATAGATTGGCGCCCCTTGGCCTAATCTATCTATAGCATAGTTGGTCTTTTTATAGTCTGCCTTAACAATAATTTTTTACCGCTCTGCTATAATTAACCTTTTTAATATTAGTATTATCTGGCCAGCCCTGTTAGCATAAGGCTAAGCCGTCCGCTTAAGATTTAAGAGAGTTAGCGCCAGAGTAATAGTAGGAAGTGGTAGGATAGATCTAGGCGGCTAGGCCAGTTGCTAGAAAGTAATAGCAGATAAGTATTCCAATATAAGGTTAAAGAGAGGTGTATATTTAGGGCTTAATAACTTTTTTTCTTAAATTAGGGACAACTGCATATTTATAGCAGGTAAGAATGTGTATAGGATTAGTATTTCACCACTAATAATATTTATAGATGAGCTGTCCGTTGCTAGGCTTGCTGCGAAACTATACTAGGACTAACTTTAAGGCTTCTATTATATATGGCGCGCTTCCGACAACGCAAATATATATAGAGAGCAAGCAGTATAATAATAAACATAATACTGGCGATTACTATACCCGCAACTCCCCCGCCTCTTAGAGGTTTAGAAAATAAGTATTTAGAAGCTTTTCGTCCTTTTATAAGAATATTATACCTACTTTCTGTTTAGAATATACTTCTGTATTATAGGGCTCAACCTACTCTAGACTCTGGAATATAGTTTTATATATTTAAATTGCTTTCTTTTAGAAGGCTAGGAATATTCTATACATAAACTCTAAAATAGGGCTGGAACTTAAAGAGACTAATTGAAAAGAATAATATATTTATATCTAGCCACGCCACCCCTACCCCTAATGGCTAAAAATAGGGGACCTAGAAACGGGCTCTATGGGTTTAAACACTACACCAACTAATAAGCAGACCAGTTTTAGGTCTATATAGAACCCAATTATAGTCCTTAGTTTTGGCGACCATTGGAATTATTCCTATACTAGATCTCTAAACGTTAGGTAGTAGTTAAACTAAATTCTTCTCCCCCCCTTGTCGAACTGAATTGGATTTCCTTACTACTATTATACTACTGTCTATTAACCCAGATTGTATTTACGTACTTTGTCTTACTACACGAAGGGATGGCGGTCTTAGAGAGACGAAACCATAAGGTACTTAGTTAGATTGTAATATGGCTATATAGCGCTATTATCCTATCTGGACTTGCCGGGGGCGTGTTCGACCTAGTATAGGTTGCGCTTTACTACTATTAGTAGGGAGGGCGGCTGACCCGCTTTGGCTAGACCCTTATAAGAGCGAGTAAGTTTAGAAGGTACTTATTAGGTATTTTTATAGAGTTGTGCTAAGATATACTAAGCATTTCCACAGCCCCTATGTGCCCCGCTTACCTTAGCAAGCTTAGACTATATACGTTTTCCAACAATATCTGCGTTGCGGAGGTTGCGGATATTAAAATAACTTAATACTAGTATTTTATATCCTTTCCTAAAGTTAATTAATTATATAACAGAACCTAGGCTTTTAGAATATATTATTTTTATTACTTAGGTATTTTTAGGCCTTATAATTATTTTTATTAAAAAAAATGCGTTATTAAGGATTTTTATGTCTAAAACTCCAAAGCTCTAAGCTATAAATCGCCTCTAGCCTGTACTATCTTAGCCTCTACCCTAGTGGGATATTATACTTTCTATTACTTCTATACTTCTACTACTATAGACCAGCTTTACTAAAAGCCTATATTACTTTCTCTACACCTAATTAGTCCCTTTGCTCCTAGCTCTCCCTACTACTTAGCTAAGTTTTAAACGCCTTTCTAGATTGTTCCTGGCTTCCTATAGGCCTATGCCCTTGCGTCACTCTGCGTCTGAAGCTCTAAAGCTCTAAGCTATAAATTGCCTTTAGCCTGTACTATCTTAGCTTCCACCCTAGCGGGACGTTATACTTTCTATTGCTCTTCTACTATGGACTAGCTTTACTAAAAGCTTATATCACTTTCTCTACACCTAATTGGTCCCTTTAGTCCCAGCTCTCCCTGCTACTTAATAGTTGAAATAAGGTTCTTGGCGTCATATTAAAAGCAAAATTGCTATATGTGTGTTGCGTGTATATAGGGGGGGAGAAACCTATGCTCGTATAGACTGTAATATGCTTATAATCTTAAATTCAAGTAGTACTAGGAGCTCGGTAATTGACCCTTCTGTTATTATATACAAATACGCCATTTTTGTTATCTTCTGCTGTGCTATTTATCTTCTCTGTTAGTTTTGTGGAGTATATGGACATTTTACACTTCTACTTACCAAGATTGATAGTAGACATTTAAGATATATTGTGAGCACCTATTGTATAATTGCAAGTTAATTCCAACGTATCGCTTTTTAAGGTATAGTCTGAATAGGAGCTAAAGGCACCGCCGCTGCCCTATATTAGTACGTATTTCTACTTTACTTCTTCCCTCCCTTTCCCTTAAGTGTCCCCTCTTAAGTGGTGGATTGGAGACTTACTTAAATATATACCCCATATTCTCTATAGTATTTATAATGTATTAATCTAGATTTACGCTTAAAGATATAGGCGCGGCATTAACTAATACACATGTGGCGCTAAATGTATTGCCCTTAAAGCTGAAATTAAAGCAATTAGCGTCTGGGCCTAGGAGTTAGAAGCCAGCTAAAATAGTATCTTAACGTCGTACAAGGGTTTGGGTAATGGGGGATAAGGAGACAAGTTAAGAGGTAATGCTAAGAAGAAGAGCGGAGCTGAAAGTTTATAAGGGATATATTACTAGGATTGTAAATACGTTATAGGATAGAAGGTAGTAAATCTCAGTTTTATATATATTTTTTTTTAGGGGGGGGGGTTTTGTGTAATTACTAATAAGTTAAAAACGGACAGCATCTATTTATAGATAGGATATAGGGATTAAATAATAGGAAGGACAACTAATTCTAAGCGCAGCCATAAAATATATCTTAAAATGGAGAAGCATTTTAGGGATGCTAAGGGGGCCGAATATGGTCCCCTTAATATAAATAGTAATAGGGAAACATCTTTGGTTCCATGGTCTTGTCCAGCTTATATAGCCTATTAATGCCTATAGAGTAACCCAATTAGGACGCTTAGCCGTATTAGCTACTATATATAAGATAACAGTAATTGCAAATGCCGACAGCTAAAGTAACGTTATACCAGTTCTTATTTAAACGTCCAAGATCCCCAAAAAGGTATTTATATGATTAGGGCTACTTTTCTTTTAGCTGGATTTTACTTAGGTAACTAATTATTGTCTAGCCTAGGTGCAAGTTACCTATACTACTCTATAGGAGGACAGCAAAGTATACTTTAATCTTTTAGGCTATGGGGCTTAACTTAAATTGCTAGTAGAAGTGTTGGCGGCTGGATGTTGTGTTAAGGAACAAATTAACGCTTTTACTTATTGACGCTGGTTGTACTCCTAGTTCTTAATTAAAGTTTTTTTATAAATAGCTATTACAATCTCTAAATACGACCTTTAGCACCCCTAATTTCTGCCTCTATTACCTATCCTTCGTTCTTGCAATACATTCTTAAATAACAGCCGGTATAAGAGTAGTTAGTAGTGTTATTATAATAGTATAGTAGAGAGCTCCTAAATATAATCTACTTACCTTGCCTTTCTCTATTTTAATCTCGGATGACAGTTCCTTGGTCTTTGACTGGAAAATATATAAAACGACAGCAGGTATAAAGAGAGGGATGCAATATACTATACCTAATACTAAATGAATTACTACCCTTGATTAAACGCTAAGCCTTAGAAGAATAGCCGCGATATAAAATAAGCGGCTGAATATTGAATAGAAGAATATAGTGGCTAAGATAAGCATTAAAACCAGCCCTATAATTAAGCAGTCCTAGATATATATAGAAGTGACTTTTATTGAAATCCCTTCTAGAGATTAAAGGTTATTAAGTTAGTCTCTAAGAAAGCTTTTAACCTCTTCTAGCACTATATTAGAGAGAGTTAATGGCAAGTTATTGTATATTATATTATGAGTAAATCTGACACAGAATTGTTTCGTGCCTAGTGAGCAATTTTTAGGAATTAATTCCTTAATAGCTTTAGGAATAGCTGTAGCCGCAACGTTTGAGGCGCTTTGTACTTGGCTAATAGCACTAGGGATGGCCGTTATAACGCTATTGGCAATACTCACAACTTCGGTCTAAAAAGATTAAAGGATGTCTCGCTCTGGAAGGGTATATAGTATAATGAAGGGATTATCTGGAGGTTTAATAGTAAAATTAAACTAAATTTAAGAACCTATTAGTTAAAGCCACTTGTATAAATCCGGATAGAGAGTAATATCTTACGCTTAAGGTTGTAATACCTGCCTTTATATTGCTTTCCTTATATAGTACCTGCAGCGCTAGAACTGCATAATAGATAGTAGTAAGTATAAAGGTGACTAAGATACCTCGCTTTAGCTATGTTCTTTCCTTCGCCATGGTAAGAGGATAATAGACTTTAAGAGAATGCTTTAAAACTAGTTATATTGAAATAAGAATAGGCTAGTTCCTATATAAATTCTTTTAATACTTATATAAGAACTTTAAGTCCTAAAAATGGTCCTAAGTGATATAAAAATAGCTAACCTATGGCGATGTAACGGGGGCCTAGAATTAGGCCCTTTTTATTTTTTTTGTAAATTAATATTATTAGATAATTTTATAAAATCCATGCTAGAAATATGTATATATTATACTATCTCGTCTCCTTATTAACTAACAACATCTCTAATTATTAGTATATGCATTTTTATCATTATTGAACGCCTGCTATGGGCTATAGCCTTTATTAGGTCTCAGCCTGTGTTCTAAAACCGTTTAAAAACCTATATCTATTGTTTTTCTTATTAGGTTTTTAATTGGGCCTATAAATAACAACTAATGGAATTAAGTGACTTAACCTAAGAACCTTTACCGTAATACTTAATGCTTAATAGCAGGAATGACGCAGATAGCGTATTCCTAAACATTACTATACGTCTACATAATGATATCGATTTAGGTAGTGAGTTATTGGCGTTACTATATAATGACGGCAGTTCCGAGGAGAGAGTTTTGCTTGGGTTATTAAGCCCTAGGAAGTACTTATTTAAGTAAAGCGTTAGTAGCTAGGAATCTTTGTAAATTATAACTACTTACTGGTCTAAAGTTAAGGATATATCTTTTTCTTAAGTTAGAGCGCGAAGCCTAACGCCTAATTACTTGTTATATTTTCAAAGCAGTTCCTATACTTAGTGTGACTAGGACGGAGGTAAATAGATATTTAGTTTAACTAAAAGAACGCTTTTTGTTCTATAATTACTCTTTTATTCCTACTTTATATGCTTACTTATTTGCTCTTATAACCTTCTAGATGCCTCTTGTTCTTATAGCGAATTTTAAATACTTAAATTTTTTAACTATCTAAATTACTGGCTTAGATTAGGTATTTAACCTAATAAAAGACCTCATAACCTCCTAGAGGTGCTTGGGTCTTTAACTCCTCTAATAGGAGCCCGATTAAATTAAGCCCTTAGATATACTTTATTGCGCTATTCTAAGCCTCCCGTTAAAGTTGCTGGTTAGTATTTTTAAGCTGACTTACTTTTTCCTCTGCCTGCTACCTAAGCTCTATCTCTGCAGATATCTCGTCTCTTAATTTACTTAACTCTTAAGCTAACCTGGCATTTTCCGTTCGCAGCTTGTTAATTTTTGCACTAAAGCTAACCTCTAGGTAGTTTAGCATTTATAAGAAGTTAGGAAACCTAACAATTTAAGATATTTTATATATATTTACCAATATTATGACGCCTTGCGCTTTTGTAGAGTTTATCTTTACGGTAGCTATAACCTGTATAGCCTTAAACATTATGCCAACTCCTTTATATAATTCCTTATAAGCACTAATGGAATAATCGCTTATATTTTTTAAAAAAATTCTTAAGAATAGCTCCTCCTTTTCTGGCAGCACTTTCCAAATATAAGGATTGTCTGGGCCAGGAATAAGACGAACTTGCAATAGCTCTATTACAATTCCCAACTTGCTCCCTGTAGAAGCGTTAGTTATAATTAAATAGAGCTTGCTCGGTCTTATATATATATTTTGATAATTGCTCTTGGCACTTATTCCTCTACTTTCCGCGTTTAATGTTGCTCGATCGTATTAGAGCCATTTTAGTTTATACCTCTACGATTCGCGAAAATACGAATAAAAGATATATTTATTTATTTAAACTAAGTAATATAAAGCTGCTTAGCTTGGTATAAAAATGATATAGGTTCTAATAGGATATAATTTAGGGCCCTAGAACTAGTCCCAGGATACCTATTTTAGGTTAGATCCCTTTTCTAGGAACCTTCTATTTATAGCATAACCAATATATACTATCCCTTACACTAATAAGGTGTTCAAAATGGTAGTCTATGCGAGAAAATTATAAAATTGTCGCTATTAACCGCCTGTGATTTGGTTAGTGCGTATAGGCCACAACTTTAAACACCCAAATTATCAGTGTAAGGGATAGGAAAGACAATGGTGCAACCTTTTTAAGAGGCAAGTGGTAGCAATACCAAAATTAGCGTAGGTCTATATTACTGCATTAATCCTTATTACTTAGAATTCAAGAACTCTAGTCTATATAGTAGGGACATAGTTAGGGGCGTAAATCTCTATTAGTAAACTATAACTGTAACTATTAAAGGCATTCTTAAAGTATCCTTAACAAATTTAAAAGTTAAAGGAAAAGGAAAAAAAATCATAATAGAAAATAGTGCCCAATCTGTTAGTCTAATTATGGAGTTATAGGCTCGACCTTAAACCCAGTAGGGAGTAAGAGTAGTAATTAAACGGTGATTTTTTAGACCTTGGCTATGGTCATTCTAAGACGCTAAGGCTCTTCTAGGCTTCAAAGGCCTTAATTAGATTATTATGTATATCTGTCTTATCTTCCCAAGTGTTTTCGCTGTCGGGATACCCTTTCCACTTAACTAGATACTAGACTTTCCTATATCTGCTAACTTGGTGGACGCGCTTTTTAACTAGCTGTTTAACGGTGAACTAGTTATTCTCTACGTCTATAGGAGCAAGTGGACCAATATCTCAAATAGCTTGTGTGGAGGTTGATTCTCTAATATTACCCTTAGTGTACTTAGCTAGTAATAGTAGGCTGTTAATCCATAGATTAGAAGTAGAGGTGTGTCCTAAGTACACGTTATAAGGGGTTGTACTAGAATTAATATACCCGGGGCTAAGTAGATTAGCACTATTAAAAACAACTAGAGTGTTTAGAGTGCTATACTCCTGCTTCCCAATCTCTATGCATTTTAAGCTTAGAGTAGTATTGGTTAAGTCCTCTAGTATCACGCCGCAAAATAAGGCTTTAATAGTTAAATGGTCCTCTATATCTCTTACGTATATAAGACGATCTATGCCCTAGTTAGATACAATAATCTTAGCCGTTAGTTATTAATACATACGCGAAGCTAAAGTTATATTAGAATCTTTTTGATTTAGAGTAAGTGTTCTGTCTTTATTAGGGGTTGTAAGGTCCACTATATTAATTGCATTATACTTGGATATTATGCTACCCCAGGCCGCCACTTAAGTGAGAAGTTTAGGGTTGATTTTCTTAAGTATCCCACTGCACATAGATGGCGGCGGGGTGTTAGTAGTGGGAAAGCTTCTATTCTTAGTCTAGCTACTACTTATATAACTGCCGAAATCTGACATTAAACGGCTTAAGGGTGTTATAGATCTGTTAGATAGGCATTAGCTAATATTTTCTATCGTCTTATTAATAAAACCGTATCCTACTTTAGCTGGAGCTTTATTACCTATGCTTGATTCCTTCTTGTAGCTAGACCTCTACCTTTTAACTTTAGCCGGCTCTATTTCTACCTTATAGTCTTCTTTCGATCTTTTTAGTGATTTTAGTTCCTTAATAAAGTCAAGGCAATAAATATCCTGGAGATGGAATTTTAGCTTCCTAACTAAATTAAATATCGCCGTGCATTGTGAACCTAGGTAAGGGCAATTTAGCGGTTTGCTCTTGTCTAGGGTTTCTATATACCTATAGATATGCTCTTTCTATATAGCCTGTTTTAGGAATTGATGCATCCGTACCGCAGCTGGCGCAGTACCACTAAGGCAGAAAGGATAGTAGCTGGCAATAGCAAGCACCCTATCATATACAAGAGGGTTGTATTGAATGGGAAGTGTCTTATGGTCGTCCAGATGCGCTTAGCAGTGGTCGCTCCATTGTGCCTCCCCAAAAATCTACTTGTTACATTAGAAGCATAGCTTAAAAAAGCCATTATAACTCTTCTTATAGTAGTTATATATATGCCTCCAATTATAAGTGGTCTTTATCTTTATATCGCCAAGCGGAGATTGAGCTGTCTTCTACTAGCCTGCTAAGTTAGAGTAACAGCACTTCTCTAGCCCTAAGCCCGGTCGAAACTCTACTTCAGCATCCTTTTGACACAGCGTAACTATGTCGCGGAGAGCGCGGAGACCTATAGGGCTCCGCAAGGCATTAATATTAAAAAGGATAGATATAAGGTAGTCCCGTTTAGGTATAAGAAATCGAGTTCGGTTAAATATAGTCTGGTAATAGTATGGTAAGGTATTATCCTTATTATTAACACCTAGTCTATACGGCTGCACCTTCTGCCACTTATGGAGTTCTTTAGTAGTTAGCTTGCGTTTCTGCGTATAAAGCTCCTTTTAATAGGTTATAGAGTTTACATCCTTCTTCCCTTTTAGAGCGGCAATCTCCTCCTCTATATTAATATATTTCGAGCTATTCTTAAATTCATGCTGCTTCTCCGCTGGGAGAGATTGCCATAGTTTTAGGTTATAAGGGAGAGATAAACCACGGAAGAGATTATTAACAATGCTGCGTAGCTTAGTGCTGAAGTAGCTCGCCTAGCTATTTGTGCTACTATTATTAGGCATATAGTGATTATTAAACGTATTCAAATCTCTTTACCTAATGTGCTTTATTCTTTAAGCGGCTAAATACAGCTTGTCTTTACCAGAAATTAATTAGTAAGTAGCCTAAAGATAGAAGGAATGACTGTATATATACCAATCTAGTATAAGCCCTCCGCTCTAAAGTCGTAAATTATAGGCGGCTAAGGGTATCCTATGCAGATGCCTAGTGCTCTAAGGCGGAAGCTAAATATATTCGCCTTTTCAATTTTCTGTCTTACGGACATGCTCTTAAAGAAAGGTGTATTAAGCACACTTTCTTTCTATTATAAATAAAGCATCTCCCCCTCTAGTGGTACTATGTTAAGGAGCTCTTTAATAGTGTTGTAGTCCCTAAACGCCTTTGCTGTGATAAGCATGGCCAGTATTAGGAGCATAGGGTTGTAAATAAGAGGCATTAGTACTATGCCCTTATATAGAGAGTGTTCTAGCCTGCTAATATAAGAATTAGAACCGCCGCTTAATTTAATAGGCTAAGCAACCTAGCGCTTACCTCTTATCTAGTGTTGTGGTTATGTTCTTAGCATCTTAAATAATTTAAATAGCAAACTTTGCGTTTCCGTGCTTATTGCGAAATACTGCGAAAGTTATATCCTATATTATAACTGAGTTAACCTATTTGCCTGCTACGCTATGTGTATATATATATTAGGGAGGGGGGAGGGTTTCCTTACCTTATAGTATAAACCCTGGTCGGAACCCGCTTAATAGCTAGACTTAATATACTTGCTAACTCACGCGAAAGAATAAATAATGGCTATAAGGTCCGCCCAATTGTTTACTCTTATTACTAGTTGTTTATACGCAACCCAATCTGCCGTCTACAGCTGCCTTCCTAAATAAATAAAGTGGTTCTTAGTCGTAAACCTTCTTAGCCTTTTTTTCCTAGGTATTTCTAGTTTATTGGCTAGCGGGCCTTTAATAAACTAAATAAGATTAGACTCTAATAAGGAGAAAATAGGGAAATGTAGACGGAACATATATTTGTAACAGAGAGGGTTATATTTATAGGTATTGCGGTGTTAATACAACGCCAGCTAGCTATAAAATCCTTTTAGTACTAGCCAACGGTATCTAAGGCTGCCGTTAGATTATCCTCAACGCTATTAATACTATATGCTATGTTCTTAATAAAATCTTTTAAGGATGCTAGGTTATATAAAGAAGAACTAGGATATTCTTTAGCAAATCTATTTAGTAAAGGGTTAGAATGGGATAGAATCTGACCGCCACGGTACGCTAATTATAACTTACTAGTACCACAGCTCTACCTTTCTAAGATAAGCTTTCTCTGTCTTTAGCTTAAGACGCTTTTAAACTTTAGTGCCATCTATGCCCTCCCTGCTTTGGTCAGAGCCCTTTGCCCTTACTATAGTAAGGAACTCGCGAGGGTTCTTCTTTCTTGGCATTTTATAGAGAAACAGATAAGGCAAGCAGAAGCTAAGGTAAAGAAGAAAGGGAAGGGGAATATAAAGACGAGCTTATAGGAACGGACGGGCAAGCTATAGAACAGTAGGTAAAAGGAGAGAGAGAGAGAGAGAGTAAAGATGGGATGGAAATTAAACGGTAGGTAGGTAGAATAGAGCGAATAGACGTGACCAGAGGAGATCTTATAGCAAGAGATAAGGCACCTCCTCTTTACCTAACACCTTTGGGGACGCCATGTTACATACGGGCGCAGCTTAGGATGGGCGAATGCTCTATTTTAAGGGGGACCTAGTTTTGGGAACCCTATAGGCCCAAAACGCGGCACTTGAGATTGTTGTATAGAGTTGTCAATTTGCATCGGTAAGGATGTAGCACTTTTAAGGCATGATTAGTTAATAAGATGGAGGAGCAGCAACGTAACTAAGTAGCCTAAGCATGACCTAAGCAAAAGGGTAAGCAGCCTAAGCAGCGGGTAAGTCGAGGGTGCTTGGCGCCTAAGTATAGCGGCGATGCTGACTAACCGAGTCGGATTCCGCCAAGGGGAGTTTTAGTCTGTGACTACCTCTATAGTCTCTAGCAAAATGACCCTATTTTTTATAATTTATGCAAGCTCTATCTTTAAACCATCTTTCTTGCTATAGAGTCCGCCTAAACGTCTTCTACTACTAAGATCCCTGGTTTGGCCTCTACTCTTAGGTCCTTTAATTACTTAATCCTTAACCTTTGGGTTTTTATAGTTTCTTTTCCCACCTTTAGGTTTCTTTGGTACCGCTTAAGTCCATTAGCTCTGCGCTATTCTATGGTTTTTAACTCTATATCTGCCGTTGCGTACTCTGCGCCTTATATAACTATAGAACTCTGTCTTGCCCTCTTTTAGCTTGTTCCCTTTAATAGATTCTATTATTAATCTTTATTAACTAATCTATTAACTCCTTTAAAGTATCTATATCTTCTATTAGGATAATTACGTCCTGGACTTTAGCCTTAAGTCCCTGTTTATACTATACTATAAGCGCCCTATTATTCCACTTAACCTGCGTAGCTAGTGTTTAAAACTATATTATATACTTAATTACTAAAGTGCGTTATACTAAGTTCTGAAGTTTTTATTTTGCTATAGTTATGGCTTCTAGGTCTTTAAACATCTGTGTTAGTTACTCTACAAACCTATTCTAACTGGCAAATATATACCGTACATCTTAGTTAGTAGTTATTATGCCATTAGCCTGTATTTCCGTGAGATACGGCTTAAACTACTTAAGTGCCCTCCCTATTAGGAACAATCCTATGTAGGCTACTTAATCTAACGATATTGCTAACTTCGCTCCTTCCTGTACTACCTTAAAGTGCATTTGCGTAAGAAATCCTTTAAGCTTCAACTTCTCTCCTAAGAATTATTTAATTAAAGGTAACTTAATCTTTGCTGCTCTAATTCCATTAATGCGTTCTTTAAGTATCCTATTATTATCTTATAAGTGATTAACCATTTCTTATAACTGACCTTGCATAACCACTTAAGAATCCCTATTGTCTATACTAGTATTACCTGGCCCTAAGGTTATAGCTCCCGTTAACGCCGTTATAACTAGTGCTGCTCTTAGTGGTATATTGTTTAATTTTGTTCCAATACCGTAACCTTAGTAGTGAATGTGTAACGGAACCTTATAGCTTAGACTATAGTAGGTTCTGTTATTAGGCTAGGTATATAGGTATAACAAAACAACAACGTAATAATAACTGGTGGAGTAGTTACCTAACAGATTAACTCCAATTATATTCTAAGATTTACTACAAGGAGAGAACTATCTATAGTAGGGACTAAGGTCCTTTAAATACATAACTATACTCCTAAGAAATCCTCTTTTATACGTAAGGTACGTGTTATACGTATTATATATAGATATACACTACATATACTCTATACACCGCGTATAATATTATGTGACTCGCTTACTATTCCTCGTTACATGGTTCCACCGGATCTATCCTAGACTGTGCCTATATTAACCAACTAGCTTCCTCCAACTCTTCTCCAAGTAGTCGTAACATCGTACTTAAAGCGTCCGTAACAATTATGGTAGTTAAGACAGATAAATCCCCCTTACGCCTTTAATGGCTCTAGGGGGGGGGAGGTATAGCGTATATAGTAATAGTCTACAGGAGATAGCATATAGGGGATGGTTAAGATATGGAACATAAAGCATATAGTATACATAGCGAGGCCTAGCTAGGACGTAGTGAACCCTAGCTTTAGATAAGCTAGAGAAGGAAGCAGTGGTTCCCATAGAGTTTAAACATTTAAGGAGGACAGGACGTAGCTATAGGCCCGCAGGGCCGCTACTATGGACGAATATAGCAAATTAGGGGTTTTTCATCCTACTAAGGTGGCTTATAGGGTTTTTCCGTCCCCTACACAGTAGGGTTTTCTTCCTGTCAATTTACAAGTTTTCCCCCCTGCGACAGCAAGTGTCTGTGTGGGCCTAGATAGGATCCGTATTAGACGTTAATCAAAGATTATACTACTATATAATAATTAGTTTGGTTGTTTTTAAGATATAGTAATTTAGCTTTGTTTTAGCCCCCAAATTATAATATTTTAAAACCCACTAAAAACCTACTAAAATAATTACTATATAACTTTAATAGAAGCTATAGAGTGTATTTAAAAGTCTAAATCTAAATTTTTAGAATTTATTATTAAGTGGTTGTTAAGATATTAAAGTAAGAATTTTCTAATTTTTAGTAAGGTTTTAAGGTAGCCAGCTTAGGGGTATGGCTAGCTTAGGGGTGGATTACGTTAAGTATTAAGAAATTTAATGTTTTGATTCTTGAAGCGGCAGTATAAATCGCTAAGCTTAAACAGGCAAGCGGTAGTAAAACCGTCAAAAACCCCCAACCGTCAAAAGCGTTAAGGTCTCATGAGCTGCACTATGAGCGGTTGACTGAGTCTACGGAGATATTGATTGGATGACGCCATTCCTAAGAAAGAATGGTCAAATAGAACACATATTTCAATGCATTGATTGATGGACATAGAGCCTAAGGCCTGCATTTGTCTACATCAATATAATTTGCTACAGGATAGCGAAAATAAATAAATTAATTCGTGCAGTGTCAGATGGACGAAAGAAACGCACATGCATAGGTGTTCGCTGGCTTGCTGGTTCCCGGTCAATTCATCGCTACGGTTGCCTGAGTCGACCATGATGGCAGGTGACGAACGAGTAACGAGACTTCGACAGAAACAATTTCTCGGCTCCTCCACCCTCACAGCATTGCAGCAGAACCCGACACGCCCCATGAGAAGACGACTGGAATAATCCATCTTCAAGTATGAGCGGGAGGCTCATATCTGCACGCCTTGCGCCTCTGGCTCGGCGAGCAGTTTTGAATACACCACGCCAGCTTTCTCACTACTCAACCACTGGTGCTGGAGGTCTATTACGATCAGACGCGGGCCTTCGACTCCTCAAGCAGCGACCTTGGCCTCTTGGCTCGTACGCGCTCCACAATGTCCCCGCTGTGCGGTCGATTTCCTTTGTCCGTATCCTACCAAAGATTGTTACCAAATTTGCCTCTTTGGGGGCAGCCGCTGGAGGGGCAGTAATCGCAGGGTTGTCATACGTTCAATATCAAGCAGGCCGTCAGTTAAACTCAAACATAATTTTTAAATGGGTCAGTTTGTCCGACTAACAATACTGTGCAGAGGCCGGAACCTATGCTTTGGACCTTTTCAACCGTGCGACTAATCAAGCATCCTCAGTTGCCGGAACCTTGTATGGAGGTGCCTCCGACATCCTAGAACAAACAATGAAGGGATGGGAAAAGACGAAAGAGGACTTTGAGATTCGCGAATGGCTTCAGAAGCTTCTCCAAAAAGACGAATCATCCGGAGGTGGAAATGGGCGCGGCTCCTCAGGTCCGCAAGGTGACCCAAAGCAAAGCGGGGCTGGTATGGCTGCTGCTGGAGCTACGGCTGCAGCTGCCTTCGGATATGATAGTAAGGATGACGAGGACTCGCAATCGGCTGAAGAGAAAATTGCCCGGGACGAGCAGATGATGATGCTGACCAAAAAGATGATCGAGATCAGGAGTCTGCTGCAGACCGTGGGACAGTCCGATACTCTCACATTACCTTCTATCGTTGTCATTGGATCACAATCGTCTGGGAAAAGCTCAGTCTTGGAAGCCATCGTCGGACATGAATTTTTACCCAAGGGATCCAATATGGTTACCAGGCGGCCAATTGAGCTTACCCTAGTAAATACGCCTGATGCTCATGCGGAATACGGAGAGTTCCCCGCGCTTGGACTAGGCAAAATCACTGACTTCTCCCAAATTCAACGAACTCTTACCGACCTCAACCTCGCTGTACCAGCGAAGGACTGCGTCTCTGATGACCCAATTCAGCTCCGGATACATTCGCCTAATGTGCCAGACCTTTCTCTCATTGACCTTCCGGGTTACATCCAAGTAACTGGAAGGGATCAACCAATGGAGTTGAAAGAGAAGATCACAGAATTGTGTGAGAAATACATCCAACCACCAAATGTAATTCTTGCCATCTCTGCTGCAGATGTTGACCTAGCAAATTCCACTGCCCTTCGAGCTTCCCGAAAGGTTGATCCTAGAGGCGAACGAACAATAGGGGTCATCACTAAAATGGATCTCGTCGATCCAGAACGAGGGGCAGGCCTTCTTAGTGATAAGAAATATGCTCTAAGATTAGGCTATGTTGGTGTCGTATGCCGTGTTCCTCCAACCGTTGGAACCAGCAAACTCTTCAACCGGGGAAATGGCAACATCACCAACGCCATTGCCAAGAATGAGAACGCCTACTTCTCAACTCATCCTGTGGAGTTTGGTCCGGAGTCCCATGTAGATGTTGGCACGAAAAACTTGCGCAAAAAGTTGATGTATGTCTTAGAGCAAACTATGGCGGCCAGTCTCAAAACTACGAGTGAAGCTATCTCAAGAGAGCTTTCGGAAACGACATACGAGTTCAAAGTGAAATACAACGATCGGCCTCTAAGTGCGGAATCATATCTTGCTGAGAGCTTGGATTCTTTCAAGCATTCATTCAAAGGCTTCACTGAGCACTTCGGGCGAGCTGAGGTCCGCGAACTCTTGAAGCACGAATTGGACCAGCAGGTTCTCAACTTGTTAGCTCAAAGGTACTGGAACAAGCCGTTTGAAGACCTCTCGCAGTCTCTACCCGAAACCGACCCTTTAAGCGAGCTTCCCAAGGCCAATATGGAGAACCCAATCTGGCAAATTAAGCTTGATTCTTCTCAAGCCTCTTTAACCAAACTTGGCGTTGGGCGGCTGGCTACATCAGTGGTGGCAAGTGCCTTACGAGCGCATGTTGACCATCTCCTCTCAAATTCGAGATTTGCAGCTCACCCTTTTGCTCGCAAAGCTATCACTGAAGCGTCCACGACGATTCTCCGAGACCTCTCCTACGATATTAGCGATGAATTGGAGATTTGTATCAAGCCCTATAAATACAGGATTGAGCTTGAAGATAATGAATGGGCGAAAGGTAGAGAAAATGTGACGAACGTCTTAAAGGACGAGCTCCGAGTATGCGAAGCCGCTGCTAAGAACTTGGAAACCCAAATCGGAGGACGAAAGAAGTTGAGAGATGTAATAGGATTTATCGACCGTGTAAGAAGCGGCAAGGTGGTACTAGAAGGCGACGGTGTGGGAGGCGCAGGAGGATTCAGTTCTGCTCTGCTACGAAAAGGTATGCATATCAAACAGCACTCAGGTTCCGTACTAACAATGAAACCTATTTAGGGCGGGAGGCGGTTTTCCTCCGAGATCGTGTTGACGTGCTGAAGATGCGATTACTAGCCGTCAAGTCAAAACAGTGTGCAAACAAGCAGAACAAATACTATTGCCCTGAGGTCTTCCTTGACGCAGTAGCCGATAAGCTTACGACAACTGCCGACCTGTTCCTTGAGGCGGAACTGCTGTCCAAGTTTTACTATGCTGTAAGCGTAATCGCTCGAAATTTTCAATAGCCATTGCTAACTATCATAGTTCCCCCGTGAGCTTGACTCTCGACTTGGACGAAGCTTGTCCCAGATAGATGTCGAACGATTTGCACGCGAAGATCCTAAGATAAGACGACATCTTGATGTTGTACGGCGGAAGGAATTGTTGGAATACGTCCTGAAAGAGATGGAGGCACTGCGCCAGCTCGAGGCTAGGGAAAAGCGATACACGTCCAGGTCTACGCAAACTGGATCAGGTGAGAAGGGTCGAAGTAGAGGATGGAGTTTATTTTAATGATCAGCGTTATTCTTGTTGGACTTTGGAAGGAAGGGCGTTTTATGGATTCGGAGATACCAAATCTGACGACGTAGCTCTGAATGTAGAATGTATTCTACCCAATGTACTATGACCACTCATAAATCCACATATTACTCCCTTCCACCCTGTAACTATACTGTGTCTAATATGCCTGTCACTGTGCTGCAGATAAAAGCTGCCAAGAACTGTAGAGCCGAAATCTCCGAGTGCGGACGAGCGGCTCTATCTTCGCGTCATCAGAAGTGCCAGCGTTATTCCATACCAGCTCTACCAATAATATCCACCCCGCCATATTAGCAGGTCCACTTCGAGATACTCACTGTCTCGAGGGACGAGACTCCAATTTCGATGCAGACTTCACCATCAGACAGCCTCATACAAGACAGAATCTCCGCTGAAAGAAAGAGAAAGCACGCCAGACAGCTTTCAAGCAATACCGGCGACAGTACTATCGCTCCAAAGCAACAGACCATATCCGAGCTCTTCTCTGCGTCACATCAGAAACTTTCAGCCAGAGACGCGAACGGCCTTGTTTTGTCACCAACAAGCAAGCGCATGAGGCTGGATTCTTCCACCTCAAATCCGCCACTACCTCCCACTATCGCTCCAGCTCAACCCCTGCCTCCCGAGAAGATGTATACATTTCCAACTAAGAATAATCAAAATAACAATGTCATTGATCTGACGGGCTCCCCGGGAGCTAGCCCGCAGCGGAAAAATGGCATGAGAAATCATAAGCCTAACTTCAACCCTCACATGGGTGCGAAGAAGCTAGCCGTAAAAAATTTCAGGACACAGGCGAAGGCAGATCCACAACTATATCTAAATCAAGTATGGGAGAAGCTGGATGCGGCACTGACGGTGGTTTTTAAGAATGAGAAGATCACATTTTCACTGGAGGAGTTATATAGAGGGGTTGAGAATCTGTGTAGGCAAGGTCATGCTCAGGAGGTTTGCTTGAGACTGCAGAAGAAGAGCGAGGTATACGTGTCCGAGGACCTAAAGCAACCGTTACTGGAGAAATTGAGCTCGAAGAATGTAGATGTGCTACGAGCAGTGCTGGCAGCTTGGGGCACATGGAATGACCAGCTGGTAAGCTTCTACAGCATCATTTGGTATCACAAGATTCGAGGAAAGGCTGACGATATGTTCGCTAGAAAATCATCCACTGGATATTCTGCTATATGGATCGATCATATCTACTTCAACAATCACGCTCCTTACAAGATATAGCAGTAGGACTCTTCAGGAACATCATTTTCGAAGATCCACAGCTCAAGCCTAGGATTGTAGATGGCGCCTGCGACCTAATTGCAAGTGATCGAGCAGGAGAAGACCTTGATCATCGGACATTTTCAGAGACCATTAAGATGTTCCACGAAATGCAAACTTATACGAATTCCTTTGAACCGCGCATGCTAGAACTCTCACAAACGTACATTGCCGAGTGGGCGGGGAAAGAGAGTTTGGAAAAGAGCCTTGCGGACTATGTCGCGAGTGCGCGTAAGCTCATGAGTGGGGAGATGGCACGTGTGGATATGTTTGGCTTAGACTCAACCACTCGGCGGGATCTACTCACGCTTCTTGAAGACCATCTAATTCAGAAGAAAGAAACTAGACTCAGTAAGTTTTCGAGCCTATTCAACAAATATTTGTCCATGCTCACAAGTCATAGTCAACCAAGACGATGTTGCCGACCTCTTGGATGATAACTCAGTGCGAGATCTAGAGCAACTTTATTCCCTCCTTGAACGTAGACGCCTTGGAGTCAAGCTCCGTCCTGCGTTCGAGAGATGGATTGACGACACTGGAACTGGTGTCGTGTTTGACGACAAAGAACAAGAGAGCATGGTCATTAAACTGCTCTGTTTGAAGAAACAGCTAGACACAATATGGAGGGTATCATTCCACCGCAATGAGGAGCTAGGTCATGCTTTGCGAGAGTCGTTCGAGACATTTATCAACAAGTCGAAGAAGACTAGTGCAACCTGGAACACCGACAACTCGAAACCGGGTGAGATGATTGCGAAATATGTCGATATGCTACTCCGAGGCGGCGCAAAGGCGATTCCTGCACAACTGTCTTCTATTGCTTCGAAGCAGGCCACAACGGACGAGGATGATAATGAAGATATTGTGTTTGATGAGGATACTGAAGTCAACAACCAGCTTGACCAGGTGCTTGATCTTTTCAGATTTGTTCACGGAAAGGCAGTCTTCGAAGCGTTCTACAAGAAAGATCTCGCCAGGCGATTGCTCATGGGCAGGAGTGCAAGCGCCGATGCAGAGAGGAGTATGCTTGCTAGGCTTAAGACAGGTACGTATCTACTCATCCTTGGAGACTTCTTTATCTCAATAATCCCTTATTGAAACTGTGACTGACAAAATATCAGAGTGTGGCGCTGGCTTCACAGCAAACTTAGAACAGATGTTCAAAGATGTCGAGCTAGGACGAGAAGAAATGATATCTTATAAATCCTTTCTTTCTGAACGCTCGGAGAGACAACCCTTGGACCTTTCTGTCAATATTCTCTCCGCCTCCGCTTGGCCGACTTACCCAGATGTTCCCGTCATTATCCCTGTGGACATCAAGAGTGCTATTGATAAGTTCGAAACACACTACAAGAACAAACATTCCGGCCGCAAGTTGGACTGGAAGCACGCGCTCGCGCATTGCCAACTTAAAGCTAAGTTTCCCAAAGGAAATAAGGAGTTAGTTGTGAGCTCGTTTCAAGCTATCGTGCTACTACTCTTCAATAAACTCCAGGAGGACGAGAAGTTGAGTTATGAGTATCTGAAGGAGGCAACCGGGTTACGTAAGTTGAAACTCTCTTTACCCACTACTTTATCATAGGAGTCACGAAAGAATGTAATTGGCACTAACAACTCCCTATAGCACCAGCCGAACTCGCCCGTACCCTCCAATCACTCGCCTGCGCCAAACTTCGGCCCCTAACAAAACATCCCAAAGGCCGGGATATCAACACTACTGACCAGTTCTCCCTCAACGCCTCCTTCAGTGACCCGAAATACCGTGTCAAGATCAACACTGTCCAACTCAAGGAGACTAAGGAAGAGAACAAAGAAACTCATGAACGGGTCGCAGCAGATAGGAACTTCGAGACTCAAGCGGCGATCGTGCGCATCATGAAGAGCAGGAAGAAGATTGTGCATGCAGAGCTGGTGGCGGAGACGATCAGGGTTACGAAGGACAGAGGTACCCTGGATGTCGGGGGTATCAAGAGGAACATCGATCGACTGATTGAGAAGGATTATATGGAGAGGGAAGAGGGCGGCATGTACAGTTATATTGCTTAAGCGACGGCGGTGCGATTCCTAGATCGGAAAGCGGAAATTTGCATCTTATTCCGGTTCGCCCCTAATGGTGAGGACAACGGGAGCTAAAACGTCTCAGTCTCCAACCTTTTACAGCCCCCTTCTATTTATACGAGTTACTTCCCATCGTTTATTCGTCTTCAGGATGTAGGCATGATTGAGCTTGGTGACTCGTCCTATTTTCTGAATTCACTGGCCTTGGATATGCATGACCTTAGCACCATAAATTTTATATTTTTATATTTTTTATATTCGTTGTATTATACTACGTACAATACTGCGCATGCAGCCTCTAGGCTATGGCGCTATAGCTCTATATACATTAATCCTTCCCAGGCAGCTTAACATGTACTAGTGACTATGTCCCAGTAGCTTACAGCTCCTTAGTAAAATACTAAGTTACTAATAACTATTAAGTAGTAAGAAAACGGTAGAAAGACTATAAGAAATCCTAACGCCTTATCCTATTTGTAATTTATTTCTATCCTTTTGCTCCCTATTACCTGTCTACTAGGAGCCTAGTAGGATTTACCTCCTTCCGCACCATAAATTTCTGGGGGAAGAATAAAACCTTTTAAACCAAAAGATGAGTTGGCCCACTGCCAGCTTTATTTCACGTCCTGTTTAACATCTCCCCCGGGCTACAAGTGGCCCATGCCAGCCTCTCTCATGGAGGATAACCCGCTTCGAATCTGCGCACCAGCTGTCTCTAAATAGTGAACTGGGATGCCTCAAATCTTCGTGATGGAACCAAATGTACTCTGCTTCCTGAATACAGCTGGGCTTACAATCACTTGGTTCGTCTCATCGAGTTCGGTGACAAGAAACAATTGTTGGCGAGTCCATATGCCAACGATGCCGGAATCGACTGGGATGAGGCCAAGATGAGCACTGAACGAGAAGCAACCGTTAATGCGATCATCCGAGGACATGCTAGCATTCCCGTGCCTGAAATTTATGCATGAGTCAAGTGATTGTTGCGGAGTTCACGCACTTTTCATGCTCATGGAGGCCCTAAAGGGGAATAATATCATTGCTGCTACAGGCAATGACCTGTCGAAGCTTTCAGAAGAATAGCGCTCAGCTCTCGTCAAACAAATTGCAGAGATTCATGTAAGCCAATCCGTTAGCGTCTTTACTGTGTTAGACGGAATCAGAACTTAATCGAGTCAATAGGTTGAGCTGTCTTCTATTCGACTGCCTGAAATCGGCCATACCCAAGTGCCCAATAGTTGAACATCTGGTCCGCACAGCAGCTCCAGAAGTGGTTGAAGACTTGATCTCTGAACGGAAGCAATTTCCCTCAGCTATCAAAGGCATTGCCAATAAGCTTTCAGTTTATGGCTTCGGGCCTTTCTTTCTCCAACATGGCAGCCTCAGTGAAGAAACATCATAATCGACGACAACTACCGCATCATCAATATAATAAACTGGGACAGATGCTACGCGGCTCTATGGAAAGCCTTTGCTAGTTTGCCCAACTTCGTTTTCTATGTTCCTCGTGGCACGGACGCTCCATCACGATATGATGAAAACGGCAATCCTACGGACTTTAAAACCATCAAACAATGTGCCAGAATCAATGAATACATTGCAGCTGTCAAGCGAGCCGAGGATAAGAAGGGAATACAGTCAAACCCCCTTAATACGATATGGGGTATATAACGATAACCTCTACATTACGATCTACATCCCTTAATCAGGCCTTTTTTGGTGTAATATTACGATAATCTGACTTTTAACAATATCGTTAAGCACCTACCACCAATATCGGTATAACCAGTGGAGAATTTGTATGGGAGAGGGCCCTATTTGGCCCTCGAGGTAGAGACCCTAAGCCTTTTTAGGCATTAAGCTTCTCTTTTTCCTGCTTATTCACCTACACGTGACACTTGATATAACAATACCTTTGATATTACGATACGCTCGGCCGAATAAACGGTATCGTATTAAAGAGATTTTACTGTAGTTCCTGGGAACTCTGCCTATTGTCTCTCGCAGGCTCTTGAGAACACTAAGAGACATAATACTGCCTCTGCCATGAGTTTGTTGTTATCTCATAAATCAGACCCCCGGGGAGAAATTGCGCTACGACGTGGAAGGACTAGCGCTACGCTTGTGGACCTTACCCTAGTCCTGTGGACTCCTGGACCAATCAGATCACACCGAGAGGAATTTCTCCCCGAGGGTCTGAGAGCTTATGGGCGCCCTTTGTATGAGAACTCAATGTTTCTTATTAGGCGACGACTCTTCCATTACAACGCCGTATCTCAACCCTTTTATAACGTCTAGTTATTATAAAAATACTATAAGGTAGGAGCTCTTTAATTTCTCTATCTATTGCAATAAATAATGATGTCGTGGCTATATTAGTTAGTCGTATTTTCGTTAGTTGTATTTTCATCGGTCGCAAAAATCGTCAGTCGCAAAACTCGTCGGTCGCAATCTTACCCCACTGCTCTGCTCAAAGCTCTGCATGAGGCTTTGCTCGAAGCTCTGCACGAGGCTTTGCTCGAAGCTCTGCACGAGGCTCTGCTCGAAGCTCTGCACGAGGCTTTTCTCGAAGCTCTGCACGAGGCTCTGCTCGAAGCTCTGCTCAAAGCTCTACTCGAAGCTCTGCTCGAAGCTCCATACCTTATATACTTCTCTACGTCTAATTATCTCTAAAATACTACAAGCTAAAAGCCCTTTTTCTTCTCTATCGCCTCTATATTATAGTAATATCGTAGCTCTATTCTACAAGAAGTTAGATATAGGTAGTTGGTCAGTTTTAATCGCAATCTCGCCCCACTGCCTCACTGCC
>Ga0307507_10001457_pt1 | contig 52973 bp, 14 predicted proteins | sample 7_EM_MG_FD_207223 | JGI IMG/M metagenome (GOLD analysis project Ga0307507, IMG submission 207223) | Populus trichocarpa ectomycorrhiza microbial communities from riparian zone in the Pacific Northwest, United States - 7_EM | ecosystem: Host-associated > Plants > Roots > Unclassified | place... | reverse complement strand
TATAGCATATAACTTTACCTTAATTGCATGTCAAGAAATATATAGTTACCTTTTAAAGTTGCTAAGTAGGTTAACTGCGTATTAAGGAACATATAGTTAGCTTTTAAAGTTATTAAGTAGGTTAACTACGTATTATTTAACTTTTAAAGTTACCAAGTAGGTTAATTGCGTGTTAAGAAATATATAGTTAGCTTTTAAAGTTGTTAAGTTAGTTAATTGCATATTAAGTTAGTTAAATTGCGTATTAAGTTAGTTAATTGCATGTTAAGTTAGTTAAATTGCGTATTAAGTTAGTTAATTGTATATTAAGTTAGTCGAATTGTATGTTAAGTTAGTTAATTGCATGTTAAGTTAGTTAAATTGCGTGTTAAGTTAGTTAATTGTATGTTAAGTTAGTCGAATTGCGTGTTAAGTTAGTTAATTGTATATTAAGTTGGTTAATTGTATATTAAGTTAGTTAAATTGCGTGTTAAGTTAGTTAATTGTGTGTTAAGTTGGTTAATTGCGTGTTAAGTTAGTTAAATTGCATATTAATTACGCGAAACGCGAAAATTAAAGTCTATTTAAATCTCATCCTGCGAATATTTTCCCGATGTATCTTATTCCAAAATTTAGTTATTATAGCTTTATTAATAGGAGTAGGAGCCTAGCTTAAAGCTAATATCTAAGAGGAAACACTTTCCGTATTACTTATATTACTAGGCGTATAGCCGTTAGCTAGTTAACTACGCGCTATTACTTAATTAACTAGTAGTCAATTCTAATATAGCCTATAAGTGGTCTTTTAAGGTACGTCTAGTTATAACTATAGCTATTTAATTTCTAGTCTATTAATACCTTCTATGTTAAAGGCCTAATACGGTAGAAATATATAACCTTTGCTAGTCTAACTGTAGCCCCGTCTACCGCGATTAAGACGCTGCTATAGATCTGCAAGATTCTTTATAATTAGAAACTTCTAAAGCCCTACCTATTTAATATCTAGGACATTAATACCTATACTAAGAGAGGTTGTTGCTACTATAATCCTTATAGATAATAAGGATTTCTTAAACTCTTTATATTAAGTAGTATAATTATACTTTTAAATATATATAGTATATACCTAGACCATATTGGTAACGTAATGGGCTTTACTATTAGTATTAATAGTATACTATTTATTAGGTGCAAAGGTTAAAGTCTTTATAAGGAGTGCTCTTTAGAGGTATGCTACTGCTTCCTAAACAAACCAACAACCATCTATAAAGATAATTGTCTTTGGTATTTGCTCTGGGACTATGGTATTTAAATCTATATATACGTCTAATAGAAAGTATAGTGCATTCTATAAATCTACCTTGCCTTTACCGAGCGGCAGTACGTAGATTAAGATATTAGGGCGATTTATAGAAGTCCTAATAACCTTAGTCTGGTATATATAGTTACCTATAGAGCGGAAACCAGTGTTGCTAAGAACTAGTTATTCTGCCTCCTTATTAAGTATAGTAGAACAACTAAACCAAACTATATCCTAATAAAGTATTGTCTATAGCTTGCCTAATATTATAAACACCGGTTAGAACGTTTCCTATTGCTTTACTAGATAATACTTATTAATTGCAATAAGACTAACCCTAGCCTATAGTTCTATGCTCTTTAATATATCCTAGAAAGACTTTAATAAGGCCTACTTAGGACTAAGGAGTACGTATATATATATATACTATCCTTTATTTTTATAATTAGCGCCTTATCTATCCTTCTACTCTTGGAATTAATAAGACACGGATTGGAACTATTAAGCTTCTAGATATTATCTAACTGTTCGTTACTAAGCTTGCTTAGTAGGATTAACTAAATAGTAATCTTACCTATTAAAATTAAAAAAGTATAAAAAATAAAACTCTTTTCAAAACCTATATATGTAATAAGAAGTGTATTACTAAAACCAAATATTAGATATCTTAAGGTGCGCACCTATTTAAAATAAGGAGTTTAAGGGCGGCCTCCTAGGTTTATATACTACAGTATTTATTAAAGGCATGCTTCTAAAACGGCTATCTATAATAGAATATTTTCCTTACGCTAAGCTTCCTTAATAATGGATAATAATTCTTCTAGGTCTATTAAATTAATTGCTATAATATAACTTAGTTATAGTGTTGGGCGTAGATAAACCTCTACCCTATCTACCCTGCCCACCTCGCCCGCCCTAGTCTTCCACTAACCTTTATACTATTTCTTCCTATAATCGCGATTTTTTTTTAGCTATCTAATTGGCTTAGGAGAACCCTTGACTTTCAACTTTTGGAGCTCTTGCTGCACCCGGCCCAAAAAGACCAAACCAACCAAAAGAACCCTAAAAAACACCCTAATAATCCCCTGAGATGCATGCATTACAGGGGAGGCACAGGTGGAACGACGGTGGTACGTAGTCGCGCGCGACCACCAGACCCATACCCAACAATGGCCCCCCATAACAACAACAAGGACAGGCGAATACCACACTAGAAAGTAAAAATACCCTAATTAAGAAGGCATCTAATAAAATATAAAGCCTATTAGACGCGTCTAGTATCTAGAACTATGGGGGAGTATCTATTAGCTATTATAAACTAATATAGCTAGCAGAATAGTTCTAGTCTAGTAAACCTTAGGCGCCCCTTTAGTAAACCCTTAATTAAATCCTCTAACGGCTAAATAAAATTAAAGATAAATAAAAACCCCCCTAATAGGCGAACCGCACCTAGGCCGCCGTAGCTGTGCTTCTATAGCACAGGGAACCTACCCCCCTAAAGATAATAACTGGGTATATAATTACAATACAACCAAATATAGAAAAGGTAGAGGAACTTAGGGGATAATTAGAAATAGAAGTTCTTATAGAGATTCGTAAGGAGGTTCACAACGCCGTTATAGTTCAATACCTTAGGAGTGGAGACATTAGAGTCACCCTAAAGGACCAATAGGCAAAGGAACGGGCCGTAAGGGCAGGGGATAGGCTAGGAGAGCGTATTAGCATAAAAGTGCTTTATAAAGATTACCTAGTTAAAGTCCTGTTAGTTCCTATAAGCCTTAGGGTAGAAAGGGGACGCTAGGCGGACAATACAGTAACTATATAGGAGATAGTAAAACAAATAGAATGCCTTATACTAGGACTTGTAATTACCCAAATCTAATGGCTTTAATAGGAAAATACAAACTAAGCATATAATAAGAATAATGAGAGGATATAAAGGGCGCTAGAGACTTGTTAGGGAAACAATAGATAAACGCATGGCTCCTTTATCGTCAGCGTACATATACCAGGAATGCAAAAACTTTTTATCTAAAAAGGAATAATTATAAATGGCCTTATATATAACACAAGGCTCTATAACTATAGACTATACCTAGAACAATATTATTGCTGCGTATAATAGGGACACACCCAATCCATATACGCAGCATAGGTATGCTACGGCCACTATACAGGCCCCTATAATACAAGATAATATATAAATTAAGACCAAATAAAATGCGCAAACTGTTACCAAAGCACACATAAGGTGTAGAAGAGAGAAGACTACATTAAATATAGAAGACGGAAGGAAAGGGCTTAATAGCTACAGGAATAACTACACGCTAGGTTATACAAATGGAAACAATAGGCGATAAGCTAGGGGGACGCAGGTATCTTTCTAGCGTTTCCTACCTTTAATACTGGGGGGCTAAGCCAGCTATCCCAAGCCTTAACGGGCCAAAAGCGACGCCACGCGATATCACTAGACTAAATAGGGATATAAGGGACACATGGGACACAAGGGAGAGGACGCCCAGTAGGAAGACCCCTATGGACAGCTATGGCAAGTTTAAGGCCGGGATAATTAAGAATTAGATTTAATGCAGTAAATATAATATATATAGCTAGCTTATAAGGGGCATATAGCTAACTGGCAAGAATAGGGGAAGAACCAGAGGTAATAACAAACTCAGATTTAGAAAGGCTAGTAGGAATATAAAATACAAAAATAGAAAGCTCTATATAAAATAAGTAGTGGCCAGGGAGCAAATATAGGAGACGGAAGTTCTGAATATTTTAGAGAAAGTAGAAACGGAAGAAGCAAGGAGTAAAGGAGAGGCAAAGGACCCCCGCTAGGGGTCCGCTACTTGACCATTATATAGTATAACTGCGGCAATACAAACCACCGTCTAGTAAGGCCCCTACTAGATAGTCTAGACCTAGAGAAACACTATATTCTTGCCATATAAGAGCCGTATTACAATACCTATATATAATCGACATACTGCCCCCAAGGATTTTAGCTCCTATATAAACTAAAAGCAGCCACATACGTATGCTTTATAATTAGCAAAAATATCAGCCTTGCCTTATAGTTATAGCAGGCAGTTAACCCAGATATTGCAGTTATAACCATCCAGACATATAGGGGACTAGTACAAATCATTAATATCTATAACCCTAGGGTCAAAGGGGTAGCATAGATAGAGAATATTATATCTATAATAAGCTTGCTAGAAACTGAACACGCGGAGTCTATCCTACTAGGAGATATAAACCTCTACCACCTATAGTAGGGGGGCATCCATGTTACTGCTAATTAACAGGCAGAGTGCCTACTAAGAGTTATAGATAATAGGGGCCTTAAGCTAGCTACCCCCCCAGGTATAATTATATGGCAATGGCGTACCGCCAAAAGTATAATTAACCTTACGATTATAGACAAAAACCTATACCAGAGACTTGAAAGGTGCTCCCCTAAAGAAGAATAGGCACTTACCTTAGACCATATCCCTATTTAGATATAACTAAATCTGGACATTAAGGCGCAACTAAATGGCAAAAGATACGCAATAAGGAAGCTTAACGTAGATAGCTTCCTTAATATAATTAAATAACAACTCTAAGACCTAGAAGAAATCCACCTAATACTAAACAAGCAAGGCTTATTGGCTACCCCTAAGGAAATTAATTAAAGACTAGAAAGGATCTAGGCAGCAATTAAAAGCAGGCTAAAAGAGCACTGCTTAGTTTTAAAACCAGGCCCCTATACGCGACACGCATAGTCCGCATAGTGCGCGGCCCTTATAGCCGGCCAATAACGAGCAAGGAGGAAATATATAAGTAGCCATAATTCTAAGGACAAGAGACAATATAAAGACACAAGAAACCAGCTAAAGAATACCCTAAGAAAAGAAGTAAGGAATAACTAGAGATGGTTTATAAATAAACACACTACTAACCTAAGTCTCCCCTATAATAAGGGCCTTTAGACCATAGCAAAATAGGTAAAAAAAAAAAGGTGGGATGCCTAGTAAAAGATCTATACCTACTACCCCTATAAAGAGCAGGCAAACTACAGGCCATAAGCAACAATAATAAGAAGGCAAAGATCCTTATAGAAAGATTTTTCCCTTAACCAGCTCTAGTAGACCTTAGCGACATTACCGGTAAAATACTAGTAATTTACCTAAGGGTCAACAGCGATATAACAACTAAAGAAATGGCTAGAACCATCAGCTGCCTCTTAAACAATATAGTACTAGGACTAGATAGGATCCTAAACGAAGCCCTAAAGACCTATAGACCACTTATAGCACCTTAGCTTGTAGACGTAGCCAGAGTATACTTTATAATAGGCTACTACCCGCGACTTAGAAGATCTATAACGACGGTTATCTTACAAAAAGAAGGCAAAGCAGACTACTTAATCCCAGGAAGCTACCGCCCTATTGCCTTAGAAAACACCCTAAGCAAGATCTTAGAAAAGGTTATAGCGGACTATATAGCAGATATAGTAGAGGAACACGCCCTACTACCACAAAGCCAAATAGGGGCAAGAAAGAATCGCTTAACGCTATTAGCACTTACACTACTTGCTACTACCATTAAAACTATATAGGCTATGCGAAAGGACTTTATAGTATTAATGCTTAGCCTAGATATTAGCGGCGCCTATAATAATATACCCTATAAGCGTCTCCTATATATTCTTAGGGCAAAGGGCTTCCTAGAATAGATTATTTAATTTATTTAAGGATTTATAGGCTAAAAAGAAATATTACTAGTCTTTAGCAGATACCAGAGCCCCCCTATTACAGTTATAATAGGAATACTATAAGGATCACCTCTGTTGCCTATACTCTTCCTCTTCTTTGTAAGCAACCTGCTTAACACCTTTAAGGAAGGGGCGACCTAGGGGATAGGCTTCGTTAATAATATAAACCTAATTATATATAGGCCAACAGCCGCAAAGAACTGCAGAATACTAGAGAAAGCCTATAACACCTATATAGAATGGGCAAGACGACATAGAGTTTAATTCTTACTAGAGAAATACCAGCTAATCTATTTTATAAGAAAACGTAACCAATCTATAGATCTTTAGTATATAATCTATATTTAAGGCTTTGGGGGTTAACCGGTTTAAGGCCTAAGGGTATTAGAAGTATAGGTAGACAGCAAGCTCCAGTAGAGCGTATATACGGCGCAAGCGGCCTATAAGGGCTAAGTATAGTATATCGCTATGTCTAGGATCGTTAATTCTATATAGGGTCTATGCTTCCAGAGGTTATGCCTACTATATATAGCAGTTGTCCAGCTAACCATGACGTATAGATCTAGTATTTAGGCCACTAGAGAAACTAAAAAAGGCCCCCCTAAATTACTCCTTAAACCACTCCAAAAGGTCTAAACAGCCTGCCTTAGGAGTATAACAGGCGGGTATAAGCGAACGGCTACAGCACTACTTAAGAAGGAAGCCAATATTCCCCCCCTATAACTATATATTAAGGCTAATGCAATGTAAAGGGTATAAAAGGAACGCAACTCTAATATTATAAAGTATATTAAGACACGCCTAAACAAACTATAGAGGGACCCTAGGGTGCCCTATAGGAGAAGGAACCAACAACCCTAAAGTAAGGAAGATATATTAGGAAAACAGGTAAAGAAAGTAGAAGAAGAATAGTGTGGCGCTAGGGCCCAGGCCTATATAAAGGAGGAAGGGAGACGCGTAAGAGGCCAGTAAAGATAATAGTAAGGGAGAGAAAGGAGCTAAAGTAGAGTATAAAAGAGTACTAGAAAACCATCTACCGTAATATAATACTGGTTAGACCGACGCTAGAGAAACAAATAGGAGTTAAAGGTATAGAGGTAGACTTAGGCAAGGGGAACCTAAGCTATAGCATAGGTAATGCTATAGGGGGTAAATACCTAAGGGCTCTAAGAGGGCCTAATAAAGGCGGAAAATATAATAGCAACACTCTTAAGGACAGGAATAATAGGACTAAAAGATTAGCTTTACTAGGTAGGTATCCTAATAGGTAGCCTAAGGTGCGAATATAGCTAGCCAAAACAGACACTAAAACATATAATACTGTTATGCCCCTTATACACCAGCTAAGAAGCAATACTCTTAGCAGCTAGCATAGAAAACTATAATACACTACTCTTAACATAGAAAGGCCTTAAGGCGGCTACCCGGTGGCTTATTAGCCAAAATATACTAGACCAGTTCTAGGTTGCAAAGGAAATAGCAATAGAAGGTAAAGGGGCGAGTAATAGGCGCCCCCTAATAACTCTACAGGAGTAGAGTATAGTGTATAATACTAGCGCGTCCATAGGTTTATTACGGCAGCAGTGGTTCCTAAGGAGGTTAAAAAGTAAGGTAGTAGAGCACCACTGGTGACTTATAGGCGACTTGCAAGCGAACCCTAAAAGGCGGGGAGACGGATCACGGGGTTTTCTCAAATAGAGTTTTCTCCCTATATATATATAAGGAGTAGTCCGCGTGGGCCCAATAGGGATCCGAATTGGACGTTAAGCAATAAATAATAATAATTAGCTTAGGAGTTCGCGGGAGTTTATAGGAGTTTATAGGAGTTAAAAAGAATACAAATTGGCTGTGCTCTAATTAGTAATAGGTGGTATATACAAAGGAGCAACGCCAGACGCGCCTTAGGGTCTATATACAAGCGATCTAATTGGCCTAGGAGTTTGCAGAAGTTCGTAGGAGTTCGTAGGAGGTTATAGGACTTAGCTAGTAACAAAAGTAGATATAATATAGTTGTGGTGTAGATAGTAGTAGAAGAAATGGTTTATAGGTAGTAAAAACATTCAATTCTAAAACGCGGTTAAGGTTTTGCACGATATATCTTATACCTTTAACTACGTTATAATTAGCTTTTATATGTATAGAATTAAAGATTATTACCTTAAGATTAAAATGCATCGAACAAAGCATTAATAACTGTTAGTGGGGTCTTGGTAGAGCCAGTTAAAGTTAAAATGCGCGATCTAAAACATTCAATTCTCACCAAAGCGACTCCCATAAGCTCTCAGACGCTCCGTAGAAGATTTTATTGGGTAACAGGGGGTGCGCAGGGGGCTGACACTAGTGCGCTGTTCTAATTGGTCCAGGAGTTAGCAGGAGTTGGCAGGAGTTAGGGCGCTATTCTAATTGGTTCAGGAGTTTGCAGGCGTTTTAAAGGGTCTATGCGTTATCCCGTGTCACTGAACAAATCTTCTGCGGAGCGTCTGATTTATGAGATAAGGGCTACTTACTTATTGCTCAGGTCAAACGCCTGATCACTGCTCGACCCGCATGCAGCCGTGCATGACTATGTTTCCATCAAGGCAGCGTTCCGTTGCTTGCGTGCAACGACCATTGCTGTCGAGGCGGACTCTTCCGTACTCGCCACACTTTCGGTGATAGCCTTTTTGACAGAAGAAGCAGGGAGCGAAGTCGTCGTGTTGGCCACCTCGTCGATACGGCGTTTCATCTGAGTCATGATCTCTTTGCTTCTGTACACAATCGTTAGCAAGCTATTCAACAAAGAAGCTGGCGCTCGTCTCATACACTACCTGCAATCTGCTTGACACGCGTCGAAGCATCGTCCGCCCACCGGTTGAGCTCTTGCGCCTTGCTCTTGAGTGTCGCCTGCAGATTCGCCCGACTGAACACTGAGCTGCTTGCACATCGCAATGCCTGGAAAGATATTCTCCGAAGAGCGCTCGTTCCACATTACGGCAATGTCGGTGAACAGGCCAAAGTACGCACGCAAGTTGAGTGTTGTGTTATAAAGGCATTTGCAAATGTCAGCTGCGAGCATATGTCAATGAGCCGGCAGCTTACGCTTTGTTGAAACTCGGTGAACGTGATACTCCCGAGCTTCGCCTCGCCGTCGCCTGAACCGGCCTTGGCAATGGTTCGCGTGATGGTCACAACAAACTTTGTGACGTGGGTCTCAATCACTGTGGAGATGCAAACGTTGAGCGCTTCAAACCAGCGCACGAGTTTGGTGATCTCGCTTTGAAGGTTCACAATCAATTTGATGCACCCCATGAGTACCTTCTTCACCTGCGCCTACCCAAAAGTTAGCGGCTTTGTGTTCATGTGAAACCCGGTTGGCTTACAAGTTTTAGAGTTGAATTGGTGAGCTCGACCAGCTGCGCTTTGATCGTGGCCAGCGGCGATTGTGTCTCAACAAGCAATTTGGTGAAATCGGTATAGTTCTTCGTCGTCGAGTTGAGTTTCGAGCCGATGCTTGGTGCCTTTGAGGACGGTGGCGACATGACCGCGTTCAGCGCTATTCGTCGGTTGCGTATCCGTAATAATTTTCGAATCACACTATTAGCTGGTTTGTGAAGACTTCCGACAAGAGTTAATAAAGATACCTAGATTATTAATAAGACCGGCTTCTAGATAGCCGTTATTATAACTATAACGTATTCGGTAAGTAACCTGGCCACGCAAGTAACCTGGCCACCTTAAAACCCCACCAAAAATTAGAAATTCATACTTTAATATCTTAACAACCACTTAATAATAAATTTTAATAATTTAAATTTGGACTTTTATATACGCATTGCAGCTTCAATTAAAGTTGCATAGTAATTAGTTTGGTGGGTTTTAAAATATTATAATTTGGGGGCTAAAATAAAGCCAAATTGCTATATTTTAAAAACCACTAAACCAATTACTATGCAACTTTAATAGAAGCTATAAAGCGTATATAAAAGTCCAAATCTAAATTATTAGAATTTATTATTAAGTGGTTGTTAAGATATTAAGGTATAAATTTTCTAATTTTTGGTGGGGTTTTAAAGTAGCTACCCGTGACGTTTTGGTTTTCGTAAACTCAACCAACACCACCTCGCTAGCTAGGTGGCTGCCAGCACGGTGTACAGCCCAGCAAGGAACCCAGAAAATTTTAACTAGCAAATTGCTAACAAAACCGAAAATTAGTTAAAAAATTTAAAACTTTAATAAAAAATTATAAACTATATAAATAGTATAATTAAACTTGCTAGAACTCTTTATTATTACTATCTTTCTATACCTGCTTACTTTTTAAAGTATAGAAATCTACTATATTCTTATTAAATCTATAACTGTAGAAATCCTAATTATCTCTCTACTAGAAAATAAGGATTTTATTTCTAAAGAGAGTTTAATATTTAAAAAGAAAGTAAGTATAAAGAAATAGAACTCTTTATTATTTCTACCAACTTAGATTATAATAATATATACTATATAGTTTATTATCTTAGTTTTAAGGGGTTTTATATTTTATTAGCAATCGCTAGTTAAAATCGGCTGGGTTCCTTGCTAGGCTATGTATTATATTAGCAGCCACCTAGCTAGCGAGGTGGTATTGATTAAGTTTATAAAAACCAAAACGTTATAGGTAGCTTATTTACGTAGCTAGGTTACTTACTAAATACGTTAAAAGTTATTACTAGAACTAATAGGGCTGGCTGGCCTAAAATAATATAGCTAGGTAATTAAGAATAGGTTATAATTATTAAATATATTAATATAATAAGTAACTAGATAATAATCTAGGATACTTATAATCTAATAGTTACTGTTACAGTGCTATAATACTAATAGGCTAAATAACTACATTATAGTATAAAGAGGAGAAGGAGGTAAAAGGGGGTATTATACACAAATAGTAGGGGCAGCCGCCAAGGCGCTAGTAGTGGGCCAGCCAACAGTAGGAAACAGTACGAGACAGTACGCGTCAGGACTATGCCGTGACAGTACTCCCCTCCCTAGAAGGTTTAGTCCCTAAACTAAATAAGTAACCTATTTTCGCTATAAAGATGTCACTTCTGCTTACCGCCCTTAACTGAGCCAATAGCAATTTTTTATGCCGGGTATAGAAAATCTTAATTGGTTAGCTTAACGAATAAAATCGGTAGAACTCCATACCACTACTATATGGCGCTTCTTGGCAAAAAACCAACTAATTAGATAACTTCGACCGGTGGTTAAAGTTTTATAAGATCTTAACCACTATAAATTACCTTTATGGTTGGCTATGGCCTTAGTATGGCTCTCCCTTATCTTGTGCCCAGTCTGGGGGTCCTGGCTTCTTAGGGTGTTATTTATAGAACCTTAGTAGTGCGCGCTTGTACCCTTTTAGGGATTTTTTAGGTTCCCAGGTTTTCTTATTGTGGTATTTCCATTTGATATAGTATGTTAAGCTATACTCGTCTATTTGTTTATTATGTATATTAAGGATCTTTTTAAATTCCTACTTGTCCGTAATATTGCCGTTATTATCCCTTTAGGCTATCCTGCCTGTGATATTACGACGTTCCTTTTTGTTAATGCGTGCTTAACTAGAGATCTCTTTAGGGAACTAGAGGCAGACTTTTAAAGTATAGAAAGACTTATTAATATAGATGTGGTTTGGGAGGTTAACTATAACTGCTCCTCTATAGGCAGCTAGGATGGGCTAGGGTCCGTTTTAGTTATTATTCTACTTCCTCTTGGGCCGGTTGGTCTTTATATTTTTAAGGCTAACTATAACCATGTTATTCTTTTTAAATATTATACCTTCGTCTCGTTTTATATTAGCGTTATCTTTATATCGTCGCTGGGAGATATGAGCTAGGGCTTTAAGCTGGGTTAAGATGCGCTTAAAGCGGTTAGCAATAGTATTAGCTTATAGGTACTCCTTCTTTGCATATATAGACAGGGCTAATGGCTAGGGGCCTACTGGTTTGACGCCTAGATGTAGGTTATAGCTATAGTTGGTAAAGAATAGTGAGATTCCCGTGGTCTTATTAACCTAGTTATTTGTGGTAAACTTGGCAAGGGGGAGCTAATCTACCTAGTTGTCTTAGGTGAAGCTTATAAAGGCGCGTAGGTACTTATTCATTGCTGTATTAATAATCTTGGTTTGACCATTTGTTTTAGGGTGCTATGCAAAGCTGGGGCTTAGGGTTACCTTTAGGCACTAGTTTAGGCGACGCTAGAAGTTAAAAACGAATAAAGAGCCTCTATTAGAAATGATGGTATTTAGAGCGCCGTGTAACTTATAGATAGTGTGGATAAATGCTTTAACAAGCTCCTTAGTATCTAGGCTAGTAATAGGAATAAAGTGTCTTATCTTTATTAGGTGGTTAACAACGACAAAAATATGTCTGTATGTTTTGCCATTACGAAGGCACTTAGGCAGGTTGACGACGTAGTTAATGGAGATATTGGTCTATGGGCAGACTAGTAGTTCTAGTGGTTTTAGGAAACCGGGCGGTGCTAAGCGTGGGGTCTTTATACGGAAGCAGAGAGCGTAGTCTTTTATAAAGGTAGCCGTGAACTGTAAAATACCTGGCCACTAATATGTTTAATTAAGGAGGTCTAGTGTCTTAACGCGGCCTAGGTAACCTATAGGGCCCGAACTATATATATGGTATACAACTTCTAGTTAGAGTTCATATGAATTAGGGATAAATACTTAATTCCTATAGTAGATTAGGCCGTTAATAATTAAATATTTGGATTTGTTATAGCGGAGCAGCTTCCTAATCTGCTTGGGCCAACAGCGTGCTTTACGGTCTTCCCATTCGCATAGTGCAGCTAATATATTCCTAGCGAGTTCGTTCTCTTTATAGGCATTCTTAATAAGCTCCTTAAGGGTTTTTTTCTTAGGCTCTAGGTCCATTACTACAATAAAGTCTTTAATGCTCTGGTCTTGGGATTCGCTCAGTAGTTCTTCTAGGATAGTAGGGTCAACTTTCTTTAGTAGTAAGACAACGCGGTCTTGGTATTATAGACGTTTATTATTAGCATTAACAGGTACAACGCCTAGGAGGCGGCTAAGAGCGTCTAGGATTATAGCTTTAGTGCTAGGCCTATAGGTAATAACAAAGTTAAATTAGGAAAGAAACTCAGCCCAGCGGACTTGGCGCTAGTTTAGTTATTTCATTATTATAAAGGTCTGGAGGTTCTTATAGTCCGTAATAATTTTAAACGGCTGCTTAGTTCCTTATAGTTCGGGACGCTATTCTTCTAGTACCTTAATAATTACCAGGAGCTCCTTATTATATATTTCATAGTTGCATTTAGGGGCTGAGTGCTTAGCAGAGAAGAATACGACTAGCTTAAGCTTATTACTTTTATTAGCTTAATAGAGCACTCCACCTAAAGCCTAGTTTGAGGCATCTGTCTCTACCATAGTCTTCTTTATATAGTCGTAATACGCTAGGACTAGTGCTTTAGTAAACACTATTTTTAGGGTCTAAAATGCCTGTGCTTAATTAGGGCCCTATAACTAGCTAATACTCTTTTTTAGTAGCCTGGTTATAGGCTTAACTACCTTAAAATAGCCTTAAATAAATTATTAATAGAAGTTCGCGAAGCTAAGAAATTGCTGTAGTTTCTTAACTAACGTTAGGTTCTTCTATTCCTATAAGGCCTGCACCTTCTTAGGGTCCATGGTCATGCCGTTAGTTAAAATAATTAAGCTAAGGTATTTTATTTTGGTAGCATAAAACTTAGACTTATTAATATTAATTTAGAGTCCAGTATTACCAAGTCTCTAGATAATTTCATTTACATATTTTATATGCTTGGCGCGTGTTTTTAAGAAGATAAGAACATCATTAAGATACACAGTACAGTAGTTATTAAGGGCGTTGTGTAAAACATGGTTAATATAGTTTTAGAATATAGCGGGCGCGTTATAGAGACTAAATAGTGTAACTAGTATCTTATAGAGTCCAAACCGGGTGATAAATGCTATAAGCTACTTATAGCCTTCCACAATCCGGATCTAGTTAAACGTAGCAATTATGTTAAGCTTAGTAAAGTACTTAGCACTATAGAGTACATCAAGTGTCTTGCGGACTAGTAGCAGTAGGTATTGGTTCTTAATAGTAACTATATTTAAGCCTTAGTAGTTATGGTAGATTTATACACCGCCACTAGGTTTTACTGCAAGGAGAAGTAGTACAGCGGCTAGTAAGGTTAATTTGCGGATAAAACCCTTATCTAGCATCTTGTTAATCCACTTCTTTATACAGCTAAGTTCAGCGGGTAAGAGTGGTCTGTTTTTATAGTACAGGGCCTGCTTTCCTGGTATAATCTCAATTTTATAGTCCTATGGTCGGTAAGGGGGCAGCTTATCTACATTCTTAGGAAGGAAGTGTTTAATATATTTATAAAACTCTTTTAGTAAGCATTATAAAATATCCTTATAGGTTAATCCTAGTTTACCTTTTAGGAATTTCTTAATATTAGTATTAACTATCTTCCGGCGTAGAAACTCAGACTTGGTTTTTAGGTTTATCTTAAGGAAGTTATAGAAATAAGGGGGTAGCGCTTTATAGGCTTCCTCTATTGTATAGTCGCCTTCTATTAGCCGGCGGAAAGACCTTTTTAATAGGTTCGGTACTTCTATTAGGCCTATAGGTAGCTCCTTAAGCAGCTATTAGTGTTCTTCTTATTTAACCAGTTCTACTAGCTCCGCTATATAGATCCTTATTACCTTTACGCCTTTTTATTTACAGAACTAGGTAAAATTAACGGCATAAATACATTTAATATTGTCTAGGTTAGGGCGTGTCTAGTTCTCTAGTGCTATGGCTAGGCTAGCACGGCTTAGTTAGCCTAGGGAGGCGGAAACAAGGCGGCGGCCTTACACGGTACGCGCGGGAGACGGGTGTGAGGTTAGGCGTTATAGGGGGGAGGTCTTAATTGCTCTAGTTTTGGTCTTGGCTGTAACGCCCTTAGCTATTATACGTGCGGTTATATATACGTATGGTAAATAACTTAAAGTTAGGTGTCTTATTAGCCGACCTAGGTTAAATAGGTGTATATATGGGACTTATAGTTCTGGCGGTGTTTGTTTTTTTAGGAATAGAGTAGTAGTCTAGTCTTCTAGAATCTCTGTTTTATTTACTATATATATTAGCTTACTAGTGTTAGGCACCTCTTTTACTATCGGCTAATAGTATCTAAGCGTTGGCCGTGCAATGCGTCCGTATAGTGCTACTTAATTATAGTTAGGAATATACTATAGGAGACAGTTATAGGTATAGTAATCAGAGTTAAACTTAAGCTCTAGAGTAGGGAAGTCTGGTTTTAGGTTATACTTTTTAAGCTAGGGCATTCTAAGAATTACTAGTATTAAGGGTAATAACTTTATAACATAAAAGAGTATAGATTCTGTATAGTGGCCGATTATTATTCTTGCTGTAAAGTAGTGGGTAATAAAGCTAGATGGGAGTCTATTAGTAAGGCGGAGTGGTTTTAGGACTAGAAGTCTTTTTATTATAATATTATACTTTTTTATAAGCGAGTCTTCGTCTATAAACGCTAGTGCTGTACTACTACTGTTAACAAGGCTTACTGTTTTAATGAAAACTTATAGGAGTGGGTTGCGTAGTAAAGAGAGGTAGGTCTAAATAAGGATAGTATTTCTATTATTGTTTGCTATTCTAAGGTTAAGTAGTAGCTGACTTAGAATAAGATCTAACTAATCTAGTAGTATAGATTTAATTTTTTTGTCCTCCTCCCTATATGGTTCTAACCCTTAGAGGCAACTTAGTCTAAGGGTTGGTCTTTTAATGACTAGATTATGGGGCTTGGCTAATAGCTATAGTCTTAGCTAGTATATCCTAACGTATTGGTCTCCGACGGTGTATATATGCTAGGGGGTACTTCGCTAAGGATATAGCCGGTCTTACGGTTAGTAGCGGCATAGAGCACTTGTCCGTAGTTTATATATAGGACTATTAGCTAGGGCTGTATTAGGAAAGGGAATTGCGGGGGTAGGTCTCTATGTCCAAACCCACATCCCTATCTATAGTTATTGTTTTAGTTACTAATCCCTCTGTTAAAGAATCCGCCGCGGCTAGGAAGGGGTTGGCGCGGTAGTATTAGAAGGGGATTTAGGTTTATTTTAGGGTTATAAGTATCTTTCCAATAGCTAGGTTGACTATATACTAGGCAAAGTCTGTTATCTATATAATGTCTTTAGACGTCATTAGGGAGGCTACTACTACTACCACCAAATTTAACGGCGTTAAGGTCTATTAGGTCATTCTATAGTACTAGTGCTAAGGTGTTGTTGTTAGGTAGTATAGGTTAATAGCCGCTAGCGGTACTTAGCTTAGCGGTATTTAGCTTAGTGTGGTGGGCGTGGTTCTATAGGTTATAAGCGAACACGTCTATTTGCTTACTTTAGCCCTTGTAGTTAGCATTGTTAATTTTGCGGCTAAGGGTAAGAGCTAAGTCCTTTATCTTAAATAAAATATTCTTCCTAAGTAGATCTACCTTTTATTTCTTAGTCTTATTTGCTTTTATTATTAACTTATTAAGCTCTGCTTTCTAGGACCAGTAATTGCGCTTGCCTTAGTTTAAGGTATCTAATTTGTTCTTAGCTGCTTGGGTTATATCTATGGTCTTATAGTACTTCTTTATATACGCAAACATAGACTCTCGGTTAGAGAAGGCCTATTTACTTAGGTTGTTTGGGTGTATACGTAGCATATTAAGGCCATGCTTAACATAGTTATAAGCCTTATCTGTCAGCATGTCTGACATATAGAGGACTTCGTCCATTGGGGTCTTAAAGCACTTTGCATCTCTATGGAAAACGCCTTAGATCTTTATTTCCCATATTTTAAATTTTTCTTGCTTTTTAGTTGGCGATCCCTTGCCATTAAATGGGGTAGGGTCTTTTGCTTTACGCTTTTTTCTATAGGGCTCAGCTAGGGGAGGAGAGCCAGTAGCAGTATTCTTATTAGCAATGGTTTAGGTAAGTATAGTAATCTAAAAGCTTAGGCTTTGTATAGCCTCAGTATATACTAAAGCTTACTATTTATATTGCTTTATACGTAGTTTAAGTGTCTTAAGGGAGTTAATTCTGTGTTGAGCTTCTTTAAGTTAGGACTTTATAGTCCGGCCTTTATTATAGACTGTTTGGAGACCGCTCTTAACGCTAGTTAAAAGGGTTGTATATATAGAGAGGTACTAAAATGTTCCTGCTATATTAAGGTCCTTAGGGTACTCCGGACCACTCCTAATTGCCTAGGTAATGTTAGTGTAGGAGGTATTAAAGAGGCGGGCGAGCGCTTCGCGTATATTCACTAATAGGGTATTCTAGTTACCTATTTTAGGGGATCTGGGCAGGGTAATTAAAATCTATAAGGCTGGCTATAATACTGAGATTGTCTAGGACAATACTAAAATTATTTAGAACTATACTAAGATTGTCTGGGACTGTGGTATAGTATTATTGGTCGCGCCGGGTCGCGATTATACTGGGAAAATAAAGACAGTGGACTGGGGAGAATAAAGATCGCAATGGGGCGCAAGAGGAGATACCACAAACTGTCACAGTGCTATAATGCTAATAGGCTAAATAACTACATTGTGGTATAAAGAGGAGAAGGAGGTAAAAGGGGGTATCGTATACAAATAGTAGGGGCAGCCGCCAAGGCGCTAGTGGTGGGCCAGCCAACAGTAGAAAATAGTACGAGACAGTACGCGTTAGGACTGTGCCGTGACAGTTACTACTAGCAACTTTTAGGGTGCCCCTCACACTATTAGCCCCTAAACCTTTTAGAGTGGCTTATTTAATGGTTATAATATAGTCCTTAAATAGGATTGACTTATAAAATAGACCTATTAACTAGCTTTTGTTCTAGATAATTTATCTAAAGTACTTTAAACCTTAAATACCTTTAAATAGTTACTGGAACGGAACCTTGTAGCAGTAACTACGGTAGGTCCTATTATTGGGCTGGGTATATAGGTAAGAACAGTGTAACAACGTAGTAATAACTAGTAGAGTGGTTGCCTAATAGATTAACTCCAATTGTACTCTAAGATTTACTACAAAAAGAGAACTATCTATAGTAGGGACTAAGGTCCTTTAAATACACAACTATACTCCTAAGAAATCCTCCCTTATATGTGAGGTACATATTATATATAAGGTATATATATATCACAGTGCTGTAATGAAGTAGACTAAATAACTACGTTGTGGTATAAAGAGGGGAAGAAGGTGGAAAGGGGGTATTGTATACAAATAGTAGGGCCGGCCGCCAAGTCGCTAGTGGTGGGCCAGCCAATAGTAGGGAACAGTACGAGATAGTATAAAACAGTATACGTCAGGTCAGTGCCGTGACAGTACTCCTCTCCCCCAGATGGTTTGGTCCCTAAACCGAACAGATAACTTAAAAATAGGCAGTGTACGGGGTTGCCTATTTTCTACCATAAAGATGTCAGTTCCGCTTACCGCCCTTAACTAAGCCAATGGCGATTTTCCATGCTGGGTATGGAAAATCCTAATTGGTTAGTTTAGTAAGTAAGGTCGGCAGAACTCCACACCGCCACCTAAACCGGTCCGTGTAGCGTTTCTTAGCAAGAATTTGGCTAATTAGACAACTTTAACCGCCGGTTAAAGTTCCATAACATCTCAACCACCATAAATTTTAATGCGGTAGTCGGCCGCAACCTTAGCGTGACTTTTCCTTATCTTATACCCAGTCTGGGGGTCCTGGCTTCTTAGGGTATTGCTTATAGAAGCGCTGTATAGCTTATTCGCAACCCTTTAGGTCTTCCTCTAGTTGCCAGGTTGTATCCTTATAATATTTCTATTTAATCTTATAAGTTAGGCCCTGGGGGTCTTTATTATATACATTAAGGATTTTCTTAAACTCCCATTTGTCTTCTAAGTTGCCGTTATTATCTCTCTCTACCACTCATCCTTATACATTACGGCGCTCTATAGTATTAATATTTGCTTGGCCAGGGATCTCTTTAGCAGCCCAGAGGCGGACCTTAGATGTATAAAAGGATTTGTTTACTCGGATGTGGTTTAGGAGGTCTACTACAACTACCCCTTAGTATACTGTGAGTACGGGGTACAGGCCGTCCTATTTATCGTCCTATTTCTTCTTAGGTCTATTTATCTTTATATTTTCTAAGCTAACCATAACTATGTTACCTTCATAGAATAACGCGCTCTTATCCCTATAGGTATTAGCATTGTCTTTATAGCGTTACTGTGAAATCCAGGCTAGGGCCTTAAGCTATATTAATATCCGCTTAAAGCGGTTGGCTATAAAGTCTACGTGGAAGAACTCCTTCTTTACTTATACTAATAGTATTAGTAGGCAGGGGCCAGCAGGCTTAATTCCAAGGCAAGGGTTAAAGCCATAGTTTGTAAAAAATAGGGAGATGCCTGTGCTCTTATTAACTTAGTTATTTATAGCAAACTTAGCAAGCAGCAGGTAGTTAACCTAGTTGTCCTATATAAAGCTAATAAAAGCATAAAGGTATTTATTTACGGCGGCGTTAATAATTTTAGTTTGGCTATCTGTTTCTAGGTGCCAGGCTAAGCCTAGTTACAAGGTTGTCTTAAGGCGTTTACTTAGTTGTCGCTAGAAGTCGCTGATAAATTATATACCGCGATTAGAGATAATTGTACTTAGTACACCATAGAGCTTATATACGTTGTTAATAAAGCCATTAACTAGCTCCTCTGTTAAGAGTCCTGTTACTAGAATAAGGTGTCACATTTTAGTTAGGCGGTCTATAATAATAAGGATATATTTATATACCTTACTGTAGCGTTGGCATACTGGCAGCGTTATAATATAGTTAATTAAGATATCAGTCTATAGGCGGGCGGGTAATTCTAGTGGCTTTAGGAAACCGGGTGGGGCAGAATAGGGGGTCTTAGTGCAAAAGTATAGGGCACAGTCTTTAACAAAGGTAGCCGTGAACTGGGAGATTCCTGGCTACCAGTATATTTAATTTAAGAGGTTAAGAGTCTTAACCTAGCTAGGATAACTAGCGGGGCCACTGCTATAAGAGTAATGGGTAACTTCTAGGCGGAGGTCTAGGGCGTTAGGGACAAAGAGATGTTAGTGGAAGTAGATCTGTCCGTTAACAATACTGCATTCTAACTTGTCGCAACGGAGTAATTTCCTAATCTTTTTTGGCTAACGGCAAGCTTTCTAATCACGCAGGGCTGCTACTATATCTCTTACGAGTTCATTCTCCTAGTATCCTAGCCGGATTAACTTATCTAGTGACTTTTCGGCTATTTTAGGGTCTAGAGCGGCTACAAACTCCGCGTTGTTAGAGTTACAGGACTTATATAGTAATTCTTCTAAGATTATAGGGTTAACTTTCTGGGGTGGTATAATAACTTGGGCTTAGTAGCGGAGGCGTTTATTATCAGCGTCCTTGGGCCTTATTCCTAGTAGCCAGCTTAGGGTATTAGGGAGCGTAGCTTTGCTGCCAGGTCTGTATATAATTACAAAGTTAAACTGTAAAAGGAACTCTGCCTACTGGACTTAGCGCTAGTTTAGCTGCTTAGTAGTTATAAACGTCTATAGGTTCTTATGGTTGGTAATAATTTTAAATGGCTCCTTAGTCCCTTATAGCTTAGAATACCATTCCTCTAAAGCCTTAATAATAGCTAGGAGTTCTTTATTGTAGATCTTATAGTTATATTCTAGCGCGGAGTGCTTTATAGAGAAGAATGCGACTAGTCTTAATTTTCCATTGTTATTGTACTGGGAAAGGACTCCGCTAGAAGCCTAATTTAATACATCTGTCTCTACCACTGTTTTCTTTATATAGTTATAGTATGCTAGTACTAGTGCTGAAGTAAAGGCTCCCTTAAGGGCCTTAAATAATTTGGCTTGTTCTAGTCCCTATAGCCATCCAATATCCTTCTTTAGGAGTTTTATTATAGGTGTAGTGATGGTAAAGTAGCCTTGGATAAATTGTTAGTAGAAGTTCGCAAAGCTGAGAAATTGTTATAGTTCTTTAATTAATATCAGGTCCTTCTATTCCTGTAAGGCCTGTATCTTCTTAGGGTCCATAGTTATGCCATTAATTAAGATAATTAAGCCGAGGTATTTTATTTTAGTAGAGTAGAACTTAGACTTATTAATATTAATCTAAAGTCCAGCATTGCCGAGTCTTTAAATAACTTTATTTATATACTTAGTATGCTTAGCGCGTGTTTTAGAAAAAACAAGGATGTTGTTAAAGTAGGCAGTGCAGTAGTTGTTAAGGGCGTTGTGTAGAATATAGTTAATATAGTTCTGGAATATAGCGGGTGCGTTATAGAGGCTAAATGGTATAACTAGCATCTTATAGAGTCCGAACCAGGTAATAAATGCTATAAGCCACTTATGGCCCTCCATAATCCGGATCCAGTTAAACGCAGCAATTATATTAAGTTTAGTAAAGTACTTAGCGCTATAAAGTGCGTTAAGTGTCTCGCGGATTAGTGGCAGTGGGTATTAATTTTTAATAGTGACTGTGTTTAGGCCTTGGTAGTTATAGCAGATTCATACACTACCGCCAGGCTTAGCAGCGAGAAGGAGTAGTATAGCAGCTAGTGAGGTTGATTCGCGGATAAAACCCTTATCCAGTATCTTATTAATCCACTTCTTTACACACCTAAGTTTAGCAGGTAAGAGTGGTCTATTTTTATAGTATAGGGCCTAGTTTCCGGGGGTGATCTTAATTTTATAGTCCTATAGTTAGTAAGGGGGCAGCTTATCTACATTCTTAGGGAGGAAGTGCTTAATATATTTACTAAACTCCTTTAGTAGGCGTTGTAGAATGTCTTTACAGGTTAATCCTGGTTTGCCTTTTAGGAATTTTTTAATATTAGTATTGACTATCTTCCAATATAAAAGCTTGGGTTTGGTTTTTAGATTTATCTTAAGGAAGTTATAGAAATAGGGGGGGAGTACTTTATAGGCTTCTTTTATTGTATAGTCACCTTCTACTAGCCAGCAGAAAGACCTTTCTAATAGGTTCAGTACTTCTATTAGGCCTATAGGCAGCTCTTTAAGCAGCTATCAGTACTTATTTTGTTTAACCAGTTCTACTAGCTCCACTATATGGATCCTTATCACCTTTACGTCTTTTTGTTTACAAAACTGGGTAAAATTAACAGCATAGGTGTATTTAATATCGTCTAGGTTAGGGCATATCTGGCTCTCCAGTGCTACAGCTGGGCTGGCACGGCTTAGTCAGCCTAGGGGGGCGGAAATGAGGCGGCGGCCCTATACAGTACGCGTGGGAGATGGGTGTGAGGTTAAACGTTGCGGTGGCGCGGTTTCTATTATCTAGGTCTTGGTAGTTCTATGGCCAGTCCTTGCTATAATATAAGCTGTAGTGTGCGCATATAGCATATGGCTTAGTTCTAGGTGTCAGGCTAGGCGGCTAGGGTTTAAACAATGCCTAGGTTAGGGTTGGATTCTTAATAGTAGCGGCATAAAGCGGACCTTCTTCCTTGGTCTTGGCAGGGCTGGCTAGCCTATTATTTTAGTCTTAAGTGCTAGGTTAGTCCAGTCTTCCACTGTCTTGTTTCTTTGCAGCTGTATAGGCTCCCCTTTATTAGGAACGTCTTCTACTGTTAGGGCTTTATATATAGTCCTAGGTACTAGGCTTAGTAGTGCTAAGTGTCCACATAGGGCGTCCCTACTAACATTAGCTATCCCCCATAGGAGGCAGTGCCTAGAGTAGTAGTCTAAGTTAAAGCGGATCTTGAGTTTCCTGAAGCTGGGACAGGGCTCGTGCTTCTAAAGCCAGGGCATGCCTAGGATAATTAGGGTAGTAGGCGAGAGTTTAGTAATAAAAAAGAGCATGGCTTTAGTATAGAGGCCGATTAACATTTAGGTGGTGAAGTATTCTATAATAAGCGAAGTTAGGATACTATCTGCAAGGCGCAGTGGCCTAGGTGCCAGCAGCTTCTTAATTATAATGTTATACTTTCTTACAATAGACTCTGTGTTGGTAAATGCCATTACAGTACTACCAGAGTCCACTAGGCTTACTGTATTAATATAAACTTAGGGGTATAGGTTACGTAATAAGAAGAGTTGGGTTTAAATAAGGATTAATTTCTTATTACTGTTTACTAATCTAAGATTAAGTGGCAGTTTACTAATAGAAAGGACTAATTGATCTAGTAATAGGGACCTAATCTTCTCGTCTTCCTCCTTATATAGTTTAGACCCTTGGGCGCGACTTAGTCTAAGGGTCTACCTTTTAACAACTAGGGTATAAGGCTGTCTTAATAGGGCGGTCCAGTGTCCGTCTAGCTGGCAGTGTCAGTCTCTATTTTGGTTGAGGTATAGGAAGACAATACCTCGCTAACAACGTAGCTGTGTTTATATTCGCTAGCGCGAAGTCGCCAATACTAGGCGTTGTTAACGGGTTAGGCTCCTATATAGGGCATGGTTTAGAGTAACTAAGCCGTAGGGTTAAAGGGGGGGGGTTATCCACCGCGGCCATAATAGGCTCCGCGGTCGCCGCGTCCATAATGGACTCTACGGTCGCCGCGTCCGTGGTTATTTATTCACGTTGTTTAATAGGGTGGCATTAGGACTGGGTTTGCTATCTTAGTAGGGTTATAGGCATCCTTCTAGTAGCTAGGTAGGCCACAGGCAAGGCACAGTCTATTATTAATATAGCGCTTGCGCTCTGTGTCTAAGATTCTATTAAGGTCCATAGGTTCTCCAGTTACTGCTAGGGTTGGGGTTAACATAGGGGTAGGGGCTTAGGCAGGTAGGCAGTAGTTAGCGTTCTTTTTAAGGTTGGCTTAGTGTGCATAGTTTACAAGGTTCTTAGCGAACACATCCATCTGCTTGCTCTAACCTGTATAGTTGCTATTATTAATTTTATAGGCCAGTCCAAGTACTAGCTCTTCCATCTTTAGAGAGATAAACTTTTAAAGTAGGTCTACCTTCTGTTCGTCTGTCTTCTTGGCGCGAACTATTAGCTCATTAAGCTCTCCCTTCCAGGACCAGTAATTACGCTCGCCTTAGGGGAAATGGTTAAGCTTATTCTTTATAACCTGGGTTATGTTAAGGACCTTATAGTAGGCAGTAAGATCTTTAAGCATATCTTCCTTAGTAGGCCATTTCCACACAGATGTGTTATTTGGGTTCTTATATATAAGCTCTAGGCCCTGCTTAATAAACTTATAGGCCTTATCCTCTAGCATGTCTAAGATATAAAGGATCTGGGACTAAACTGTGTTAAAGTAGTCCCAGTCCTAGTTAAAGACTCCCTTAATCTTAATGTGCCAGGTCTCAAAATTAGCTTATTATTCTAGTAGGGTGCCTTTTCCGCTAAATATTGGCGGGTCTTTAGATCTCCGTTTTTTCTGCTAGGTTACTACTATTATTATAGGGGTTAATTGTTTTAGAACGGTAATAGTCTCTGCCTAGGAGTTAATAGTTCCTGTCTAGAAAGTAATAAGGGTACTAAGGTTTTTATTAGCTTTCTTATTAGCGGTATTTGTGTTATACATACACTGTAGTCCTACTTTAATATTATTAAGGAACTTATTGGTATAGTCGACAAGGGTAAGGTAAGCTTTGCTAGGCTTAAAGGTCTTAGGGTATAGTAGGGAGCGGCGGATTATCCACGCGATATTAGGGTATGTCTCTATAAATAGGTCTACGAAAACGTCACAGGGGTTCTAGGTTTCGGCCATTTCGGCGTTATTGGTGTCGCCTATTTAGGCGCTGGGTAAAAACTGAGGATTGTTCTAGGACTATACTGGGGACGTGTCGGTTTTAGCAGAGGCGCGCGTAGGTCGCGATTACTCTAGGGTAGAGGTTAATTGGCTAGGGTATAGGGAATCAGTGATCGCAATAGGGCGCAAATTAAAGATACCACAAACTGTCACAGTACTGCAATAAAGTAGACTGAATAACTACGTTGTGGTATAAAGAGGGGAAGAAGGTGGAAAGGGGGTATTATATACAAATAGTAGGGCCGGCCGCCAAGTCGCTAGTGGTGGGCTAGCCAACAGTAAGGAACAGTACAAGACAGTATAAAACAGTATGCGTCAGGTCAGTGCCGTGACAATATATTTACTACATTCCCTGTGTTCCTTACGTAGCATATTATATAACTTGGCTACTATTCTTTGTTATATAGTTCTACTAGATTTATTCTAGACTATGCCTATATTAACTAACTAGCTTCCTCCGACTCTTCTCCAAGTAGTTATAATATTGTACTTAAGCTATCCGTAACACTATCTCCCTCCTCTTTATCTTTGTCCTTAAAGATTCCTAATATCTCTAAGTTGTCTACTAAAGGTGTAATGTCTATTTAATTAGTCTGGTTAATATCCTTATTTATTATACCTAAAGCATCTTCTTCCTTATACACGCAACGTCATGCTTGTACTATTACTGCTATACTATTACTAGGTGAGATAATGCTACCTCCGTGTTCTTATTATACAAAAAAGGGGTTAGTCTATATTACGCTAGCGAGTTCTACCGCCCAACAACTATCCTCTTGCTTGGAGTGTACTAAAGCAAACATTTAATTGCTCTATGATGTTTGTTCTACTTCTAATGCTAAGTATACGCGTCCTATAACTCTTAATAGTCTTTAAGTTCCCTAAGTAACTTATTATAGGGTCTTGTATTTAATCTGCTGCTGTAAAGCTTAATAGTAAGCTCTCTGCTGCCCTAGCTAAGCTAGAACATTCTTATAACGCGGAATGAAAGGCCCTTAACGCTCGGATTATGGTATCTGCTTAGCTGCTTCGTCTTAAGAAAGTTTATAAGAAGGTTCGTTCTAAGGAGTAGAAACTTGTTTAATAGGGTCTTAACAAGCTAGGTAATAAGAGGGTAGAGTTTCCTCCTATAAGGGAAACAATTCTAAGTAGCTTAGTAATTGCTCCTTTTAGGTCCCCCTTAGGTGACTTATCCTTTAATGATTTTTTTTAATGCTCCCTAACCTGCTCTCTTTTAATACTCCCTTATCTTTCCTATAGTGTTCTCTAGGTTGTTTAGTGGTTCCTAGGTAGTCTCGCTATAGCCTATCTACTTTACTTTGTACTATATTTTGTTATCTACGTCCTTATAACTAATAATTCCTAAAACTTACTATTTATCTTCTTCTTGCCCTCTGTACGTGTCTGCCTTATAGACTAGTGGCTTAATATTCCCATATGCTGGCTCTAGCATTGTGACATACTGTATAGGGTAAATTTTTATTTTAGCTGGTAGGTTTAACTTATATATAACTAATAAAATTTTCTGTTTAATTTTAAAAGGTCCTAGTCTAACATGGTCCAATTTCTTGCTTAGTTATTGACTTTTAAAAATTTTGTGTAGTAGCTACACTTTATCTCCCTCCTTAAGATCTGGTCCCTTAGATCTCTTAGTATTATAGTACCTTTTCATCCTTTGCTGTACTAGTTTGACTATTTTTATAAGGTTTATATAAAGATTTACTAACGTCTCTATTCTTTATTTAGCTGTGCTACTCGTCTTCTTTACTTAATATAGCGATAATAATGTTTTTGGCTTATACCCATAGTTCGCCTTAAATAGTAATATCCCTATTCCTTTTTATGGTGTTGTATTATACGCAAACTATATAATTAGTAATAGTAATACCTAATTATTCTGTATATGATTAATATAATGCCTTAGATATTGTTCTAGTATCTAGTTTAGTCTTTCTATCTATCCATCCGTCTGCGGGTAATACGCTATAGAGGTTACTGCGCGAACTCTTTATTCTGCTAAAAATACTTTCTAAAATGCTGCTATAAATCTTGGATCTCTGTCTAATATAACCTTATCTAGTACTCTATGTCTTGCGAATACTTCCTTTATATAGATTCTAGCGATATCTTCTGCTAATATCTCTTTAGTGCATACTATAAAGTATCCTTACTTTATTAGCTTATCTACTATTACTAAGATTGCGTTATAATCTTGTCCTATAATAGGATCTCTTAACTTTAGTAACTTAATAATAAAGTCCAATAATATAACCTCCTATGGTCTTCCTGGTGTTTCAATAGGTTATAGCCCTCTATATGGCTTATGCCTTGTTGGCTTGTTTCTTTAGCAATCTAGATACTTCCTTATAACTTATCTTACTAACCCCTAGATTTCTTAAATAACGTACTCCTCTTAAAGTCTTAACACTAAGCCTATAGCTCTGTTGTGCCCTTGTGTTATTCCCTTGTGAAACTCTTTTATAAACTCCTCTACAATCGACCTTAGAATATAAGTAGCTTCTCTATTTTTGTATTACTCTAAGTCTAGATTCTCTACTTGCGCTTCTTAGATCTTTTGCGTCTAGTTACTTTCTAGTAACTTATAGACCTAACTTTCTCTAGTTGCTACAATCTTTGGATAATTGTACCTAATTAATCCGTCTATGTCTTTTCATAATAATGCTCCTGACGGCTTATTATTATTCTGTAGTTTAGCCTTTCTGCTTAGAGCGTCTACTCGTGCGTTGTTTATACCTTTGGTATGCTAAATTTTAAAATGGTATTCTATAAGCATTTCCGCCTATCTAACCTGTCTTTGGTTAAATTCCTTTATTATTAGGAATCCTGTAAGGTTCTTATAGTCCGTCTTAACCACAAATAGTTCTTTAGTGCCTTGTAAAAATGCTCTCTATTTTTTAAGTGCTGTAACTATGCCTAACAACTCCTTGTTGTAGATGTTATAGTTTAACTCTGGTAGTGTTATCTTCTAACTATAGTACGCTACTGGATACCATATGTCCTGGTGCTTCTGTAGCAAATATGCTCCTAGTGCGAAGTCTAATACATCTGTCTTAACAACCGTGTCTAGCCTTAGTTAATAGATCTTGAGGACTGGTTCCTAGGTAAACATTTCTTTAAGTTCTTGGAATAGCTTCTTCTACTTACTACCCTAAACCTACGGTTCCTCCTTCTTTGTTAACCTTGTAAACGGCTTAATATTCTTTAACTATTATACTATAAACTTCCTATAGTAGTTGCAAAACCCTAGAAACGACTTTAACTGCGTTATGTTTTCTAGTTCTTGCCAACTTACTATAGCTTTGACTTTCTTTAGGTCTATGCTAATTTTTTCTAGTTTAATAATAAATCCTATAAAATTGGTCTTTCTTATAAAGAACTCGCATTTTTTAATTACTACTAGCATTTGTTCTTCTTGTAGTCTTTTTAAGACCTACTTAATATGTTCTCTATGTTTTTCCTTATTCTCTAAGTAGATAATAATGTTGTTAAGGTATACTATAACAAACTTATTAAGGTATTCTCCTAATATACTATTAATTTGCTTTTGGAATATTGCTAGTGTGTTTATAAGCCTAAATTGCATAACTAATAGTTTATATAGTTCTTCCTTTAACCTAAAAGCTGCTTTTTATTTATCGCCTTTCTTAATTCTAATTTGATGGTACGCCCACCTTAGATCTATCTTTGTAAAGATTTTTACGTTGCCTATTCTGTCTTGGATTTCGTTAATTAAGGGTAAAGGATACCTATCCTTTCTAGTAATGCTGTTTAACTGTCTATAGTCTATATATATCCTAAGTTTTCTGTTTTTCTTTGGGATAAACAGTACTAGATATTCTGCTAATAACTATAATAGTCTGATGTATCCCTTTTATAAGTTCTCCTGGATAAACTCCTTAAGTGCCATTGACTTAGTTTTAGTAAGCTTGTAAATTAGAAAGAACTTTGGACTTATTCCCTCTTCTAACTCTATCTTATAGTCCTATGCTGTATGTTCTAACAGCTTTTCGCTTTCTAGTGACTATAACTTTTTGCCATACTTGTGGTATCTTTTTGGTATATAACTTAAGCCTTGCTTAGTCTCTTTGTACATTACTCCTACTTAGTACTATACCAACTTGGTTTGCTGTCGCCTTTTGTGTTATTAAGTATCTCTAATATTAACCTGACCTATAACCTAATTAATCCTTAGATTATATTCCTGTAACTAAGGCATTTCTAATATCGCCTTGTCCTGTTCTAATAGTAGGATATTAAAAGATATTCTAACTGGTCTCCCCTTAATAGTTAACTAAATAGGTCCTGTTTTGAGATTAATAATGCCTTCTTTATAGGCTATCTGATCTCCTAAAATTGTTATAAGTAGATATAGGTATTCCTTTTGTCTGTGTAGTAACCCTATCCTTTCTATTATTGCTAGTAATATGTGGTTCCTAGTTGCTTTACTATTTATTAACGCTTTGAACTGCTGGTCCTACTATTTAATTTATAAGTTTAGGTGTTGTTCTTGAATTCCTTTAAGGGTCTAAGGCTCTAACACTAGTTCCCTCTGGTCTTATACACCTCCCCTTTTCCTAACTGTTGGCTACTAGATCCTGCTTGTACTTAGTCCCACTTTAGCTAATACTTAGTTTGTTTTTTGTCCTCTATATACTATAGATAAGTATTTTCTAGGTACTCCCACTACTATTATCTATCTAGGCATTTTTCTGTAAGGAATCTTCCTGGTTAAAGTATTAAGTCCCCTTAGCTTTATACTTCTACTGGGTGCTATTTATGTATATACTTAGCATTCCTAAACTGCCTTTCTTCTGGTGCCTAATATATCCTTATTAGGTACTTCCGGTTCTTGTCTTTTAGTGCTCTATATATATTACACGTGTTATCCACACAAGCTATCTATGATAGTATATAATGCGATAAGTGACTTAGGTCTACTCTTGGCTTATCTTTACTCTTAAGTTTAAACCTCTGTCTGGCCGATCTAACTGTTAGTCTTTCTTTTATAGGTACTGAGATTTGTCGCTTACTTCTCTAGTCCCTAGATCCTTCTTCTAGGTTCCTTAATATTATAATTAATGCTTCTTTAATATAATTTATGCGTTTTTCTGTAATAGGTTGGTCTTGGACAACTTTTTTATCTAGCTATATATAAAAGTCTTCCTATTTATTATTGCTTTGTTGCCTATACCACTTTCTATATAACTGGTTTAGTGTATATAGTTTGTCTATTAGAAAGTACCTTATCATTACTATATTGTGATATCCTTTAGTGTGTCTTTCTTTGAATTTAACTGGAACATCTAGACTTTCTTTTTGTTCTAGTTTATCTAACTACTTTACTCTAGGTGTCCCTGCACTAGGCCTATTGGTAATTCTTTATACAGGTGCTCTGTTTTTTATGTAACCTAACATAGCTAACCTCTTGTCTAGCTTTTGCTCTTGCTATATAATAATTCTTTGTCTGAACTTATCTATAGTTTCTTGTTTTCTATGTCTTGTAGCTGGATTTTTGAAGTCGTCTTGCTTCCTAATCTTAGTATCAACTTTTTGATCTTTAGGCTAAACACTGTATTTACCTAGAACTGCTATAGTTCTTATTTATTTCTTAAAATCTTGGCTTCCTAATAACGTTCTTACTTATTCCCTAAATTTATGGTTCTTGAACTTGCGTCCTGTACTTATTTATTTATTACTAAACTGAGTTGCTACTCTTTCCTACTGGTTTTTGTCTGTTGTGGGCTCTTAAGCTGTTTTTATTATATCTTATAAGTTTGGAGCTTTCCTTATTTCTTCTTAAGAATCTTGGACCTGTGGCTTCTTACCTTTTATAAGTGGTAAGCTAGCACTAGCAGTTATCTACTTGCTTAGTTGTCTTTGGATATTACTCCTTCTATCTTATAAAGTGATGGATGTTGTATCTAATAGTGTTATAATACCTATTACTAACCTATGTTCTGTGGTGGTTTTAGTTTCTACTTCTATTTTAATTTCTCTAAGGTCTGCATACTTCTAGTAAGCTGCCTTTATTACCTTATTGTCGGTAAATGCTTTGCCTATGTTAAACTTATTGTCTTTAATATCCAATTTATAAGCTGGTTTATTAGTTCCTCTAAACTTAGATAATAATGGCTCCTATAGCTAATAGCTTATGCTATACTTAGCGTCCTTATAAATTTGGTATGCGTTATTATAACAAAACGCAAAACTATTAATTAAACACTCTATTATTCCTTATAGTGCACTATTATTTCTCTGTATGTACGCGCCGTCTGCTGGTCTTGTTCCCTTTACTATATAGTTACTCTAACTACCTCTATAGTCTCTGGCGAAATGACCTTGTTTTCCGTAATTTATATAAGCCCTATCTTTAAACTATTTTTCTTATTATAGAGTCCGCCTAAATATCTTCTACTGCTAAGATCCCTAGTTTGGCCTCTACTCCTAAGTCCTTTAATTACTAGATCCTTAACCTTTGGGTTTTTATAGTTTCTTTATTTATCTCTTGGACTCTTTAGTACCGCTTAGGTCTATTAGCTCTGCGCCATTCTATGGGTTTTAGCTCTATATTAGTCGTTACGTACTCTACGCCTTATATAACTATAGAACTCTATCTTAACCCTTCTTAGCCTGTTCCCTTTGATAGATCCTATTATTGATCTTTATTAACTGGTTTATTAACTCTTTTAGAGTATCCGCATCTTCTATTAAAATAATTGCGTCCTGGACTTTAGCCTTAAGTCCCTATTTATACTGTGCTATAAGCGCCTTGTTGTTCCACTTAACCTGCGTAGCTAGTATCTAAAACTATATTATATACTTAATTACTAAAGTGCGTTGTACTAAGTTTTAAAGCTTTTGTTCTGCTATGGTTGTTACCTCTAGGTCTCTAAATATCTGTGTTAACTATTCTGCGAACCCGTTCTAACTTATAAACACATACCGTACGTCTAGGTTAGTAGTTGTTATACTGTTTACTTGTATCTCTGTAAGGCAAGGCTTAAACCACTCTAGAGCTTTTCCTATTAAGAATAGTCCTGCGTATGCTATCTAATCCGTAGGTGTTGCTAGCTTCGCTCCTTCTTACATTACCTTAAAGTGCATTTGCGTAAGAAACCCTTTAAGCTTTAACTTCTCCCCTAAGAACCGTTTAATTAAAGGTAACTTGACCTTTACTGCTCCGATTCCGCTAATATGTTCTTTAAGTATCCTACTATTGTCTTATAAACAATTAACTATTTCCTATAACTGACCTTGCGTAACTACTTAAGAATCCGTATCTGCTATACTAGTATCTCCTCCTGAGCCTAAGGTTGTGGCTGCCGTTAATAGCGTTATAACTGGTGCTTTGGGTGGCATATTATTTAACCTTATTTAATACCGTAACCTTAATAGTAAATGTGTAACGGAACCTTATAGTAGTAACTACAGTAGGTCCTGTTATTGGGCTAGGTATATAGGTAAGAACAGTGCAACAATATAGTAATAACTAGTGGAGTGGTTGCCTAACAGATTAACTCTAATTGTACTCTAAGATTTACTACAAGGAGAGAACTATCTATAGTAGGGACTGAGGTCCTTTAAATACACAACTATACTCCTAAGAAATCCTCCCTTGTACGTGAGGTACGTGTTATACATAAGGTACGTATATTCACTACGTTCCCTGCGTTCCTTAAGTAGCACATCACATAACTCGGCTACTATTCTTCGTTACATAGTTCTACCGGATCCATTCTAGACCGTGCCTGTATTAACTAACTAGCTTCCTCTAACTCTTCTCCAAGTAGTCGTAACATCGTACTTAAGCTGTCCGTAACAGTTACCCTTAATACACTCTTAGCAAATATTAAAACTAGCAAAATAGTTTACTTGCTATAATGTACTTTATTAGCGAGTGGGCTATATTACCAAATAGGCTACCTCTATACCCCACTAAAAATCGCAAAAATTATAGTACAATATCTTAATAACTACTTAATAATAATTTCTAAAAATTTATATTTAGGCTTATATATATACCTTACCTCATTTCTTTTAATTTTAAATAAATCTATTAAGTAGTTATAGAGATATATAGTTTTAGGTCGTAAATCTGGCTCTAATATTTATCTCTATAATTACTTAGCGAATTACTTTAAAATTAAAATAGATAAGGTATTATATAATAATAATTCATTGCTTAACGTCTAATTTGGATCCCTATTAGGCCTACGCGGACTACTCCTTATTTACATATAGGGAGAAAACTCAACTTAAGAAAGACTTAACTTAAGAAAACCCCGTAATCCATCTCCCTGCCTTTTAGGACTTGCCTACTTAGCGCCTATAAGTCACTAGTGGTGCTCTACTACCTTACTTTTTAACCTCCTTAGGAATTACTGCTGCCATAATAAGCCTACGGACACGCTAGTATTGCAAACTTTACTCTACTACTATAGAGTTATCGGGGGATGCCTACTACTCGCCCCTTTGCCTTTTATTACTATTTCCTTTACAACCTAGAACTAGTCTAGTACATTTTAGCTAATAAGCCACTAGGTAACCGCTTTAAGACCTTTTTATATTAAGAGCAGTGTATTATAGTTCTCTATGCTAGCTGCTAAGAGTATTGCTTCTTAGCTAGTACGTAAGGGGTATAACAGTATTATATATTTTAGTGTCTATCTTGGCCAGCTATATTCGCATCTTAGGCTACCTATTAGGACGCCTACCTAGTAGAGCTAATCTTTTAGTTCTATTATTCCTGTTCTTAAGAGTATTACCATTATATTTTCTGCCTTTATTAGGCCTTTTTGGAGCCCTTAGGTATTTACCCCCCATAGCGTTAACTATGCTATAGCTTAGGTTTCTCTTACCTAGGTCAGCCTCTGTACCTTTAACTCCTATATACCTCTCCAGTATTAGTCTAACCATTATTATATTGCGGTAGATGGTTTCCTAGTACTTTTTTATGCTTTACTTTAGCTCCTTTCTCTCTCTTACTATTGTCTTTACTAGCCTTTTATACATCTCCCTTCCTCCTCTATATAGGCCTAGGCCCTAACACGGCACTATTCTTCTTGTACTTTCTCTACCTATTTCTCTAATATCTCTTCCCTACTTTAGGGTATTTAGTTTGCTCTCCTATAGGGCACCCTAGGGTCCCTCTATAGTTTATTTAGGCGTGTCTTAATATACTTTATAATATTAAAGTTGCGCTCCTTTTGCACCCTTTATATTACAGCAGCTTTAATATATAATTATAGGGGGGGATATTAGCTTCCTTCTTAAGCAGTACTGTGGCCGTTTGCTTATACCCGCCTATTATACTCTAGAGGCAGGCTATTTGGACCTTTTAGAGTAGTTTAAGAAGTAATTTAAGGGGGCCTTTTTTAGTTTCTCCTATTACCTAAATACTAGATCCGTATATTATAGTTAGCCGGACAACTGCTGTGTATAGTAGGCATAACCTCTAGAAGCATAGACCCTATATAGAATTAGCAATCCTAGATATTATAATATATTAAACTTGGCCCTTATAGGCCGCTTATAATATATATACGCTCTACTAAAGCTTACTATCTACCTATACTCCTAATACCCTTAGGCCTTAAACTAGTTAACCCCTAAAGCCTTAAATATAAATTATATACTAGAGATCTGCAGATTAGTTGCGTTTTCTTATAAAATGGATTAGCTAGTATTTCTCTAGTAAGAATTAGACTTTATATTATCTTGCCTATTCTATATAGGTATTATAGGCTTTCTCTAGTATTCTGTAATTCTCTACAGCTATTGGCCCGTATATAATTAGGTTTATATTATTAATAAAGCCTATCCCCTAGGTTACCCCTTCCTTAAAGGAGTTAAGCAGGTTGCTTATAAAGAAAAGGAAGAGTATAGGCAAGAGGGGTAATCCTTATAGTATTCCTATTATAACTGTAATAGAGGGGCTCTAATACCTACTAAAGACTAGTAATATTTCTTTCTAGCCTATAAATTCTTAAATAAATTGTATAATCTATTCTAGGAAGCCCTTTGCCCTAAGGATATATAAAAGGCGCTTATAGGGTATATTATTGTAGGCACCACTAATATCTAGGCTAAGCATTAATACTATAAAGTCCCTTCGTATCACCTATGCAGATTTAATGGTAGCAGTAAGTAGTATAAGTATTAATAGTGTTAAGCGGTTCTTTCTTGCCCCTATTTAGATTTATAGTAGTAGGGCGTGTTCCTTAGCTATATCTACTATGTAGTCCGCTATTACCCTTTCTAAGATCTTACTAAGGGTGTTTTCTAAGGCAATAGGGCGGTAGCTTTCTGGGATTAAGTAATCTACTTTACCTTCTTTTTATAGGACAAACATTGTTATAGATCTTCTAAGTTATAGGTAGTAGCCTATAGTAAAGCATACTCTAGCTATATTTACAAGCTAAGGTGCTATAAGTAGTCTATAGGTCTTTAAGGCCTTATTTAGAATCCCATCTAGTCCTAGTACTATATTATTTAAAAGGCGGCTAATAGTTCTAGCCATTTCCTCTATTATTATGTCGCTGTTAACCCACAGGCAAGTTACTAGTGCTTTACCTATAATATTACTAAGGTCTGCTAGAGCTAGTTAGGGGAAGAACCTTTCTATAAGGATCTATACCTTCTTATTATTATTATTGGTGGCCTATAATTCCCCTACTCTTTATAGGGGTAGTAGGTATAGGTCTTCTACTAAGCGCCCTATCTTTTTCTTTACCTATTTTACTATAGCCCAAAGGCCCTTATTATAGGGGAGGCTTAGGTTAATAGTATACTTATTTATAAACCATCTCTAGTTATTCCTTGCTTCTTTTTTTAGGGTATTCTTTAACTAGTTTCTTATGTCTTTATAGTGTCTCTTATCTTTAGGGTTATAGTTACTTATATATTTCCTTCTTGCTCATTATTAGCTAGCAATAAAAACCGCATATTATGCGGACTATGCGTGTTATGCATAGGGGCCCAGTTTTAAGACTAGGTAATACTCTTTTAGCCTATTTTTAATTGCTACCTAGATTCTTTCTAGTCTTTAGTTAATTTCCTTAGGGGTGGCTACTAAGCCTTACTTGTTTGGTATTAGGTGGATTTCTTTTAGGTCTTAAAGTTATTATTTAACTAAACTAAGGAAGCTATCTACCTTAAGCTTCCTTATTACGTATCTTTTAATATTTAGTTGCGCCTTAATATCTAGATCTAGCTATATCTGGATAGGGATATAGTCTAAAGTAAGTGCCTATTCTTCTTTAGGATTACACCTTTTAAGTCTCTAGTATAGGCCTTTATCTATAAATATAAGGTTAATTATACTTCTGGCGGTACCTTATTACCATAATTGCTCCTAGGGGGGTAGCTAGCTTAAGGCCCCAGATATCTATAACTTTTAGTAGATACTCCACCTATTATTTAGTAGCAATATAGATACCCCCCTACTATAGGTGGTGAAAGTTTATATCTCCTAATAGGATAAACTCTATACCTTTAATTTCTAGTAAGCTTATTACCAATATAATATTCTCTATTTATAGGACCCCTTTAACCCTAAGGTTATATATATTAATAATTTATACCAGTCCCCTATATGTTTAGATTATTATAACTGTAATATCTAGGTTAACTGCCTACTATAACTATAAGAACGGGCTGATAGCCTTACTAATTATAAAGCATACTTATATAGCTGCTTTTGGTTTATATAGGAGCTGGAATCCTTAGGGGCAGTATATTAATTATATATAGGTATTGTAATACGGCTCTTATATAGCAAGGATATAATATTTCTCTAAGTCTAAACTGTCTAGTAGGGGCCTTATAAGACGGTGGTTTGTGTTGCTGCAGTTATACTATATAATAGATAGGTGGCGGACCCCTAGTAGGAGTCCTTTATTTCTCTTTTATTTCTTACTTCTTCTATTTCTACTTTCTCTAAGATATTCAGAACTTCTATCTCTTATATTTACATCCTAGTTACTACTTATTTTATATAGAGCTTTCTATTCCCATATCTTATATTCCTACTAGCGCTTCTATATCTAAATCTATTATTATCTCCGGTTCTTCCCCTATTCTTACTAATTAGCTATATACCCTTTATAGGTTGGCTATAAATGTTATATTTGCTGCGTTAAGTCTAATTCTTAATTATTCTAGTTTTAAGCTTGCTATTACTGTCTATAGGGGTCTTCCTACAGGGCGTTCTTTCCCTTATATTCCCTATGACCTTTATATCACTATTTGGTCTAGTAATATTACACAGTATTACTTCTAGCCCGTTAAGGCTTAGGATAGCTAGCCTAGCCCCCTAGTATTAAAGGTAGGGAAGGTTAGAAAGGCGTCTGCGTCCCTTTAGCTTACCGCCTATTGTTTCTATTTATATAACTTAGCGTGTAGTTATTCCTATAGCTATTAAGCCCTTATCTTCTATGTCCTATATTTAATGTAATTTTCTCTCTCCTACGCCTTATATATGCTTTAGTGGCAGTTTACATATTTTATTTAGTCTTAATTTAAGTAGTATCTTATATTATAGGGGCCTGTATAGTAGCTATAGCACACCTATACTATATATATGGATTAGGTGTGTCCCTATTATATATAGCAGTAGTATTATTCTAGGTAGAGTCTATAGTTATAGAGCCTTGTGTTGTATATAAGGCCATTTATAATAATACCTTTTTAGATAAGGAGTTTTTGCATTCCTAGTATATATATACTGATAATAAGGGAGCTATATATTTAACTAGTGTCTCCCTAACAAGTCTCTAACAACCCTTATATTCTCTTATTGTTTTTATTATATACTTAGTTTATATTTTCCTATTAAAGCTATTAGATTTGGGTAACCTTAAGTCCTAGTATAAGGCGTTCCGTTTATTTTACTATCTTATATATAGTTGCTGTATTATCCGCCTAGTGTCCCTTTTCTACCCTAAGGCTTAGGGGGACTACTGGGACTTTAACTAGGTAATTTTTATAGAGTACTTTTATGCTAATATGTTCTCCTAGCCTATCCCCTGCCCTTATAGCTTATTCCTTTACCTATTAGTCCCTTAAGGTGACTCTAATATCTCTGCTCCTAAAGTATTAAACTATAATAGTATTATAGACCTTTTTATAAATCTTTATAAGGACTTCTGTTTCTAATTATCCCCTAAGCCCCTCTACTTTTTCTATATTTAGTTATATTATAATTATATACCTAGTTATTATCTTTAGGGGGGTAGGTTCCCTATACTATAGAAGTATAGCTATAGTGGCCTAGATGCGGTTTGCTAGTAAAAAGGGTTTTTATTTATTTTTAATTTTACTTAGCTATTAGAGGATTTAATTAAGGGTTTACTAAAGGGGCGCCTAAGGTTTACTAAACTAGCAGAGCTATTTTACTAGCTATATTAGTTTGTTATAGCTAATAGTTGCTTCTCTATAACTGTAGATACTAGACGCGTTTAATAGGCTTTATATTTTATTAGATGCCTTCTTAATAGAGGTCTTCCCGCTTTATAGTGTAGTATTTGCCTGTTCTTGTTATGGAGGGCTATTACTAGGCGTGGTTCTAGTGGACGCGTGCGAGTGCGAACCACTGTCGTTTAACGTGTGCTTCCCCTGCGATGTATGTATCTTAGGGGGATTCTCTGGGTGTTTTTCAGGGTTCTTTTGGTTGGTTTTGGTCTTTTTAGGCCGGGTACAGCAAGAGCTCCTTCCTTTACGTAATAAAAATAAATTAGAAGTTAATAAATGGGAAATCTAAGCTATATATATAAACTATATAATAAAACCAAAACGCTATATAAGAAAAGAAGGTAAGAAAATAGGAAGAAAAGGTATCCCTTGCATTGATAATAACGTCCATAGAGTTATAGCCCGTGCGCACCAATTAATAAGCTGCATATTTAGGCGGTTAATCGTTCTGCCGCATTACTAGAGTTTTTAAATAAAGCTACAAATATATTAAAATATTGGTATATTTTGTATATAAACCCTTATTCTTTAGAGTCTAGTTAATCTAGGTATTCCTACTAACACTAGCCCGTCCTATAGAGTGGTATATAACAGAGTCTATACCCGAATTTAGTTCTTGGAGCCCTCTAAGGTCTCTTCCACACATTACTATTATAAGGCTTCTTTATAGTATTTGGTAAGAGCTTATATAGAGGCTTTTAGGCGCTAGGTCTCTTAATTTAAGACTTCCTTTCTGCTTCTATGTATATTACGCAAGAGATATTCTTCTTATTAATTTTCTCTGGCTTATATCCGTGTTCCACTACTAGGCGCCATTGTATTTGGGTTATAGAGACGCGAGTTTGGTAACTTTAAGGTATATAGGTAGAGTTCTTAAATAGAGAGTTAATAAGAGCTTTACGGAAGGCTTTATAGCCAGTGTAATTTGTCTAGCCTTATATTGTGTAGGAGGATAGCTTATAGCAATTAGTAATAGTTATATTAAGGAGAAAGTAAAATAGTGGTTTCTAAGTCTTTTGGTGAACTTTAAGTAAGGTATAATAGGATTGCAGCTGGTTAGTAGTATTAACGCCTTTTATAAAGTGATTATATATATTAATAAACTCCGGTATAGGTAACCACTTCCTAGCTACATTACCAAATACCTTATAAGTCTATTGGGCGCCGCTAGAGGTAGTAGTAGGTTGTTATTACTCTTATTTAATAAAGTTCAAACCTATAATATATAACGTTATTAACCGCAGAGCCTTAAAGTTAAATTAAGAATAAACTATTGCTAATAGTACTTATAAATAAGACCATATTGGCGTCCTTTTAGACAAACTCTATAACTGTTCTATCTTTAGAAAGCCTTCTATATAATATACCCCATTTAATCTAGCTTTGGTGTATTAATTTAAGATCCACAAGCTATTGGTTAATTTGCTTAATTGGTAATTAAGCTTATCCCTTTTTCTACCCATCTTCCTAGCCCTTTTTATTACCTTTAGCCTTATCTAGTTTCTTATACTTTGTTTTTATTATATGCACTATTCCTACACCCCTAATTCTAAGCTCTTAAAGTTGGTAAAGTAGTTTAATAGAGGTAAAGAGGTTATCTAGCTAGATGGTGTGTATATTTGGCTAATAGAGATGCTGCCCAGTCTCCTTATCTTCCTAAGTTAAAAAATTAAGGACTACTACCTACGTCTTTAAAAAGCCTTCCTTTTCTATCTAGTGCCTATCTAAATCTACTAGCCCTTTATTATTACCTTTTATATAAAATATCTAATTAAGAATATAGCCTTGGTTGCCTAATAGCCATATTTTAAAGCCCTCTTGTATAGGCTTAGTTAATATATTTATAATCTTAGGGGTGTGGCTAGTAAAGCGTTTAATTGTCTTGTTAATAGTAAGGTATATTCCGGGCTTGTAGTACTTAATAAAGGTAAGGCGTATTTGCTTACTAAGTTCCTTAACCCTCCTAAATATATTCTAGAAGCCTTTGTCATCTTTAGATCTTGGCTTAGTGTAATAGAAGTAGCAATTAATCTGCTGCCAACGGTTGATTCCAATATAGTTTTAAAGAATATATATTAAGCCATGGCTAAAGTCTTTATGCTAATAGTCTTTAATGCTACTTTCTATATGGAGCCCTATATAAATTACCACTGCTAAATATGCATGCATCTCCTGCCGTGATATAGGCTTCTACCTATATAGAAAGTCCTTATTCTCCAAAGCCGGGTCATTGGCAAAATATGGTACCCTACTAATGGCCTTAATGGTTAGTGGTTGACGCAATTGGCGCGCAGTTGAGGGCATTTGGCAACTCGACCGACTAGCCTATATCGTGTTTTTTTAACACGCAATCTGCCAGTAATCTGCGCATTTGGCAACCATAATTGTATTTAGAGCTATTTACCTCTTTTATACTAATAGCATATTTTAAATAAATAAAAGCTACTTTAAAGCTATTTATAAGGCTAGCAAAATAAATAATATTATTTTAGATAATTTAATATAACGTGGTTAACGGGGTTTTGACCGCTCCCTAAGTTATAACCGATTTGAAAATCAAAATTTGCCAAAATGCTGATTTGGTGGTAAATAACTAGTAAAAGCCATCACAAGTTATCGCATTGTTAGTAAGAAGTCTTGAAGCCATAAATATATATTATAGAGTCTATATAAGGTCGATTTTTGGCGTTTTAGAGTTTAATTGGCCACTGAGCTGGCCCCTAAATATCGCCAATTATCTCGGGCTCCTTATCTAACGACTCTTCGCCACTTGAATTGCTTATATTATCGTCCTCCTGCCCTTTCTATAGGTCCTCTAGTAGAGCAGCTTCTTCTACTGCCTTCTTGGCGGCCTCCTGAAGCTGCTTAATAAGAGCTATAGCTATAATAGCGGCAGCAGAGGACTCTTCCGCCCGCGTCTAGAGCTTATCCGCAGTTAATTGTTTTGACGTTGCATAATTAGCTGCTATATTAGCCGCTAATTAAGCTTCTCTGGTATGCTTTCTGCGAGCTATATTGGCAGCAGTAAGGGAGTCCTTTTGTGCCGCCTTGGCCATCTTTCCTACCTCCCCTGCCTCTCTACGGTGAACCTTAGCCAGCTCCTTTGCATTAGCAACCCTTTTCTAGGCTGCCTTTCTGGCCTGAACTTGCTCCTTAGCAAGTTCTACTGCCATCTAACGATCCTTCTTAAGCTATTTCCTAGTAAGCTGGGCTTGCTCTTTGGCCTTCTAAGCGGCCTCTTTGGCAGTAGTAAGCTCCTTTACTGCTTCTAAAGTAAGAACTGATTCGGTAGAGAGTACGTTCTATTTACGCTTCTTCTTAGCCTTCCTCTCCTTAGTATATTGCTGAAGATTGTTGTTTTTAACTTGCGTAAGCTTAAGGCCTTCCTCCAAAGACTGTAAGTGTTGCATTAATTTCAAGACAACTGCCTGTAGCGTGGTTTCTGGATAAAGGATTGTATACGTGTACCAAGCTTAAGCATGCTTATTATCTGGCGGGGGAGGATGCATAGGGGAGGATAAGATTGTCGCCTCTGTATGGCAAGGTGGAGGCGTAGATAGCTTAATAAATGTAGACCGTTTGGAGTAGCGCGCGAGGGCTCGATTTGGGTTAAAGGGAAGGAGGCCTATAGCCTTAAAAGCGCTCCTAATCAGCTCTGGAGTATATACTTGCGGCTAAATCTTACCAAGTATACGTAGAAAGTAGTCTCTATTAATACCGGTAATACCGCAAGTTGTAAACTCATCAACTTTAGATAAATATAGGCCTTAAGAACTAAAAATATAACCAAGTCTAATAGCTGTAGGAGGTGGGTTAAATGCGGGGGGAGGCAGATTGGTATAATCTTCTTTAACTAGCAGAACTTAACAAATGTAATATTAACATGGCTACTATAGCCGTCCATAATTAGGAGTTAATAGCCGTTGTATTTACTATTAGCTCTATCTTTAGCTGCCCTCTTCCATGCCTCAGTTCGTTGGGTATAGCACTCAAAGTGCTTTAGCCATCGCACGTTAAGCTCTTAATTTAACCATCCATTTTTACTCATTGTAATTATATATTCCCCTATAGCCCTCTTAGCTTCCTACCATAGCGAATCTGTATATTAGTGTCCTTTAAAGATGATAAACGGTGGAATCGTCTGCCTATGCATACCAATTGTATTGATCTGTGAGACCCACTCCCTAGAGCCATTAATTGTCTTAAAATTGATAATATTGCCTCTTAATATGACTACCTTAGCACTATAAGCGAAGCCTATAGCATAGCCAGTTTCATCTATATTCTATATATCGGCGTCGTTAATATTATACTGGGTCTTAGCCCTAGAGTAGTTGGCAAAGAACCGCTTAACTAGGGCAGGATTGTTGCTAGTAATAGCGCGTTCTAGGCTAATTAATCGTACGTAGCAAGTCCGAAGCTCTTCCTGGCGTCTTAGAAAAGATTGTATCCAATTTTTACCTAGTGGCGCAATTTCGTGATAGCGAGGGAAGTTGGAATTTTCGCGCTGAAGGATAAGGGAGGCAATCGTCCAAATTGTGTAAAATTGATATAGAAACCCAGCTTTGGCAAGATATATACAGTGTTAAACAATCGCCGCCTCGCCAGCGGGAGTTATACGGTATTGGTTAGTGTGGGTGACTTGGTGAGATTGGTGTTTACCCCAGAGTTGTTTTCGAAAGGTAGTAGGAGGAACTCCATGGGCATCCGCGCAGGCTTGGGGGCTGCAATACAAGCCACCTGCTCGCCAGGCAGTAAGAGCAGCTTGCATACGGTCTTCCGCATCTGGCGCTTGAGGCCAACGAGGCATAGGTATAGATTGGTGGTGTATTTTGTGGAGTTGAGATGTAAGAAAGTCGATTGTTTACTTCTGAAGCGGCAGTATACTTCTTTAGGCAGTGAGCTAGCCGTAAAAGGCAAGCGGTCTACTAGCGCGGTCATAACTCAGGGAGCGGTCAAAACCCCGTTAACCACGTTAATATAGCGATGGTTCTCTTCTACCTATCTACCTATTAACTTACCTACCTGCCTATCTACCTACCTGCCTACATCGCCTACCTATCTATATCTGCCTACCCGTTAGCATCTGCCTACCTGTCTGCATCTACCTACCCGTTAGCATCTCCCTATTTGTGCCTACCTGTCTGTGCTACCTTGATTCGATCGATCGATCGAATCGTTTATAGTGTTCGCTGGCTAGTCGTTGTCGTCTGGCGACGGCGACGGTCGTCTGGTTCTAGCGACGGTCGTCTGACTCTGGCGACGGTTGTCTGGCTCTGGCGACAGTTGTCTGGCTCTAGCGACGGTCGTCTAGTTCTGGTAACGGTCGTCTGGTTATAGCGACGGTCGTCTAGTTCTGGTAACAGTCGTCTAGTTCTAGTAACAGTCGTCTAGTTCTAGTAACGGTCGTCTAGTTCTAGCGGTAGTCATATAACAGTGCAGTGTGGGAGAATTGAGTGAGCGACTTTATTGTAAATCTATGGAAATCAAGTGAACTAAATACATGAAAGTAGACCCGGAACTCCGTAGTCTATGACTCAATATTTGACCGTATCCGAGACATACGAGGGTAGCGTCGATCATGTCTCGGAGCCTTTCAGGCAACGGTCTCGTGTCTCAGCGTAGTGCTGGTGAACTGTTACAAGTCATCTAGTTCTAGCAACAATCCTCTGCTGGCTGCCGTTCTAGTGCCTCCCTAGGTAGGGAGGATGTAAGGAAGAAAGGAAGGGTAAAAAATAAGGCGGTAGAGGCATGTGTAGAGGCTATTGGGAATATAGCGGGGACCTAATACAGAGCTTCGTGTACAGTCGCTTTAGAAAAGGACGGGTTTATGTCAGAAACTATAATCTAGTATAGAAATTTACCAAATCCTCACCTGTTTAAACCACTTTTCTATACCCGCGCATGCTATTACCCATCCTCTATACCAACACATTGCCGTTACCTATTTTTTTTGAAGCTATTTAAAGCCTATATTTTTTTCCTATTGCAGTTAGCGCTATGGCGCACAGGAGGAGAGCCAAAGCACCTAAGAATACTAAGAATACTTCTAAAGCGCCTTAAGAAGTAGACCTTACTGTTAAATCTACACCAATGCCTCCTACTACTGTAGAACAGTCTAAAGGCCCTTAAATGTTCCTTTTAAGTATGGCCGTGTATGCTAATAGCAAAACGCTATTTAGCAACGTTCTACCTATCTTATTTGGAGCCTTTAAATTCCAGAAGTTTGTTGCCAAAAATGCGCGTTAAGCTAGCAAATATTACGGCCTTTGTCCTTTCTAGCTTAATTAATTAACTACTATTATTGCATTATTGAGTTTAAAGGATCCTATAATACCCAAAGAAGTTAATAATATAGATAAATGGCGTAAAGTAGAGGGAATAATAGAGATATAATTAAAGTACATAAGGAAGGCTTTTTGGGTTAATCTTATAGTTAGATATAAAACCGCTGCTACGCCTCTTAACGCGTCTACTAAAGCCAGAGATACTGAAATCACTGCGGCTATTAATGCGCGTGTTAAGGCAGCGCTTTAAGCGGTAGGCCTTTTAACTAAAGCAGCAGCTAGTAAGGAAGTAGGGTCCTCTAGTAAGGATTACAAAGGTATAATAGAGGAAGTTATTAGTAAAAAGAAGAGATTAACTACTACTAAAATGTAAAAAGAGGCCGCTAAACGATATAATTGTATAGAAGCTAAAGGCAAGCATTTATACGCGCTACTTAAACGCCATCGCTGCCTTTAACAGCACTATAAGAATAAAAAGCACGGCGTTATATACTGTCTTAAATTTGAATTAAACTACTACCCATTATAACCTTACTACTGGGCGTGCTAGTTAGAAGCAATTAAACAGAAGAAAGCTATGCTTAATATACTAGATCTATCGCTACTGTTAAAAATTAGGTATAGTGAATATATGTAGGATAGGGAGGATAAAAAAGACATAAAGGCATTTTTGGGCAGCTATAAGCACCGTTAAGGTAACTCTAGCAGCACGAATGAATTAGTAAGCTCCCCCCTAAGACGACGGCGGCGATGAGGAGAGGCTTATACTATAGTTATACAATTACCAGCTAATCCTATTCCGCAGCAAGAATCCGTAGCAGTAACGGTTTTAATAAACTATATGTAGCAGCAAAACTAGTAGATAATATAGCAGATGCAGAATGCTATATAGGCGGTAATGCCTCCTTCTGTATGACTAACTATCGCCAATAGTTATTTTATAGTAGACCCTATACTAAATACAAGATCCTTATTAGTGCCGTTATTATAGAGCGCTCTATTGGTTCTAGCTTTATCCTCTAAAACGCCTACCTATTACTATCTACCCCTAACTATACCTATAAGCCTACTACCTAGTAGCCCCGCCCGCAGCGATATTGAATAATTAAATAATAAGCTTAGCGCCTTTACTAAATAGCTATAAAGCTATTACCTAGTTATCACCAACGCCTTTACTGAAGCGGAGTTAATTTTAATTAAGGAGGACTATAACTTTAAGTTACTTAAGTAGCGCTACTTAATAGTAATATGGGCCATATAAAGCTGTATAAGATTGGTTTAATATATAGGCTTATTAATTATATGGTAAACTGCTTAGAAGACTTTAGAATAGATTAGTGACGTTATAATACTGCAGTAGAGGCCTTACTTAACGTCTTAATTAGCAAGTACCCTATATAGATGTATTATAAAAGACTAGACCTTATCCGTTTTATACTACCTCTTAATTCCTGCCTGTAAGAAATGGCCTTTTGCCCTCTTATTAAACCCTTATTGCTCTACCGCGTGGCTTAAAAAGTTACTAAAGTTATTCTATAGTTTAGCTTTAAATTAATAAGTACGTAGCCACTACTTTAAGTTATAAAAAGAAGCTTTAATTGGATTAAAATCGGGTAAGTAAGGAGGAAGATATTTAAGCCTAACACCAGTAGTATTGTAGAGGCGTTAAACCTTCTAGGTTTAAGTAAGCAATAGTGTTAAATACCTATTCTTTATAGAAACTATATACCTTATTACAATGGATTAACGTATTATCTATTACTAGAACTAAATAAGGCTGTAGATAAAGCTATATATAAGTGAGAACTTCATTCTTTATCCACTTAATAAACATTAGCCCGTTAATAGCGCCCTAGTATATTAACTAGCCAGGCATATAGCCCTAATAGGTATACGCTAGTAGTAAGCTCTATCTTTTAGATCTCTTTAATTCCAATATTCCTTTAGCAGGCTTATTAATTGGCGCCCATCTATACTTCCTATCTATTGTCTTCTTATTATAAGCTAATTTATTAATAAAGACAAACTAATTGCGTTTATAGCCACAAATTTAAATAATCCAGTCGTCTCTTAGGCCTAGGTTACGCTATTACGTAATTATCCTTATAACCTTTCTACTCCATTTTCTTCGCTTTAATTCAGCCGATAGTGTGCTTCGTGCTACTATTATATTATATTTATTATATAGAAACCAGAGCATCTTTTTAAAATAGGCGTCTGGGCTATATAAGGGGTATTTAAGAAGGCCCTAATTAGTACGCGTTTATTAGTAAAATTAATATTAATATCGCCACCTAATGTTATATATCTAGAGCTTTATCTATAAGTAGTAGTGGCCTACTATTCCCCCTAATTGGTGGATTAATCTAGCTATACCTCTTTAAATTTGCCCTCTAGTGTTAAAAAGTAGATTAAGGAATATAGGTCTTAATTTCTATATAGACATTATCGTAGTTAAGGTCAATTAAAGCTTGTATAATTGACTTCTGTTTGGTCGACTAGGTGGGCTTGCCCATAGCTTTAAAAAAAAATAGGCGATGGCGATATGTTAGTATGGAGGATAGGTGGTGGCATGCGCGGGTATAGAAAAGTAGTTTAAACAGGTAAGGATTTGGTAAATTTCTGTACTAGATTATGGTTTCTGACATAAACCCGTCCTTTTCTGAAGCGACTGTAGAGCCTCCGTACGCAGAGCTTCGCGCAGAGCCTCTGTACGTAGAGCTTTGTATAGAGCCTTGTGTAAAGCTTTGTATAGAGCTTCGTATAGAGCTTGTTTGTATCAACTTAATAATATAAGTAAGTCGTATCCAGGGGCACGAAATACGTACAGTATTGTATACTCATTTAGATGGTGACTGTCTATTCTATTGAAGTAGGCTACGTGGTCTATATACTGGTACATCCCCTTGATTAGTCAATGCCTTATAAGCGAGTGGTTGGTGCACTAGGTGCTATAATCAGACACTAGCCGCACTTGAAAATAGAACTACTTGTATATAGCCTCTGTAGTTGCTTTAATAGAACCGTAAAACACAAAGGAAATACATAGGAAATCCCTTCTGGGGTGCCTTCTAGGCTGCCTTCTAAACAATGCTTTAGTCTAGCTGTAAGTCCTACTTATAGTCTGTAAAATAAACCGTACGGCCTTCTAATGGGCTGTAAATAAACTATATAGCCTTCTGACAGACCGTAAATAAACTATAAGTACTTTGTTAGTCTTATTCTACCTATGCCCTAATTAACTGAGTTACTTATACCACCTTCCTTGTCTCCTGTTCTCTCTTTACTTATTTAGTAACCTATAACTTGACCGTATTTATATTGATTCCTCGGTTGGTTCCTTAGTTAGTTCCTTAGTTGGTCTATATATAGCTACATATTAGGGTTAGTGTTAGTAGTATTAGAGTGAAGATACTAGGTGGGAAAAAGACTAAGTAGGGTAGGAGCAGTTTCTGGGGGGAGGGTAGAGATAGTTACTATAGGTAGTAATTGCTAGGAGTTATACGGTTGCTAGGTAGGTTATAGAGGTTTATATAAGCTTGGCTGCTATAGCTCCTATAAGGGCGCGAGGGGGCTTTAGGGAAGATTTGAAGGAACAATATAAATTCTATCTAAATCTATGGGTATATAGCTCTTGCAGAGTACAAGACGTTGTATAAAGAAGAGAAAGGAATATAGGAAGCTTGTAACTAAATATTTAGGAGTCTTGGCAGCAGACGCGTGGGTATATACGCGCGCGGGTTTTAATAGGTTTCGACTAAATTCCATTACATTAGTGGAATTTAGTGGAATTCGATCAAGTTGGCGGAATTTGGCAGAATTTAATTAACTTAATAGAATTTAGCAGAATTTAATTAAAGCGTTAGAATTTATCTATTAAGTGTTTTACTAAGACATTCCTACTGTAACTGGGCTAGTCCCGTTATAGTACCCCCCCCTTTAGCCAAAGGTCTAAAATAATTTAATTTAGTTAAGAACTTATAACTTATCGCGTTATAAGCGTTGTGATATATTTTAAGTTCTTTTTAATTTTGAGTTTCCTGCTATTATATTTTATATATTTATATTAGGTGGTAATTGTTTACCTTTATATTATATCTATTTAGCTAGAGCAGGCTATAAAGGATAGTCTTTATAGAATTCTTTTACCAAGGTAGGCGCGTTAGCCTTAATCTAGTTATAGGTTTCCTAGGTTTATATTTTATATCCTTCCCACTTAATAAGAAGTTTAAATTATTTAGATCGTAGTTTCTATTATATATTGTTAATTAAGTTGATAAAGTAAGAACTGTTACCGTTGTCAACAATTATAGGAGGTGGCGGCAGCATTTCGCGAGTCATAGAATTATCTTTTAAAGGTTGTAATAAGCTTACATAAAACATTAGGTGTATTTTTATTTTAGTTGGCAGTTTAAGCTTATAGGCGTATAGGCTTAGTTTTTTCTTAATTTAGTATAGGCCCATAAACTTCTAATTAAGTTTCTTTAAGGGCCATTAAGTCTTTAGGTTTTATATATTTAGGTAGGCTATATTACCTTCCTTAAAGTCCCATACGGGAGCTTATCCTTTATTTACATACTATTCCTATAATATTTAAGCGTACGTTAATTTACTTTATAATAGTTCCGTTAACTGCTTTATTTAATTAGTAAAGTTATACCCTAAGCTGATCAAAGGAGCTCTTGCTGCACCCGGCCCAAAAAGACCAAAACCAACCAAAAAGAACCCCAAAATACACCTAGAGAATCCCCCCGAGATGCCTGCATCGCAGGGGAGGCACATGTTAAACGACGGTGGTTTGCACTCGCGCGCGACCGCCAGAACCACGCCTAGCAATGGCCCTCCATAATAATAACAGGCGAATACTATACTATAAAGCGGAAATATTTCTATTAAGAAGGCATCTAATAAAATATAAAGCCTATTAGACGCGTCTAGTATCTATAATTATAGGGGAGTAACTATTAGCTATAATAAACTAATATAGCTAGTAGAATAGCTCTGCTAGTCTAGTGTCCCTTAGGCGCCCTTTTAGTAATCCCTTAATTAAATCCTCTAACGGCTAAGTAAAATTAAAAATAAATAAAATCCCTTTTTACTAGCAAACCGCACCTAGGCCGCTATAGCTATGCTTTTATAGCATAGGGAACCTAACCCCCTTAAAATAATAACTAGGTATATAATTATAATATAACCAAATATAGAAAAAGTAGAGGGGCTTAGGGGATAATTAGAAATAGAAGTCCTTATAGAGATTTATAAGAAAGTCTATAATGCTGTTATAGTCTAACACCTAAGGAGCGGAGACATTAGAGTTACCCTAAAGAACTAATAGGCAAAGGAACAAGCTATAAGGGTAGGGGACAGGCTAGGAGAATATATTAGCATAAAAGTGCTTTATAAAGACTATCTAGTTAAAGTCCTAGCGGTTCCTATAAGCCTTAAGGTAGAAAAGGGACGCTAGGTAAACAACACAGCAACTATATAAGAGATAGTAAAATATATAGAACGCCTTATACTGGGACTTAAAATTACCTAAATCTAATAGCTTTAATAGGAAAATGTAATCTAAGCATATAATAAAAATAATAAGAGAATATAAAAGTTGCTAGAGACTTACTAGGGAGACGCCAGTTAAATATATAGCTCCCTTATTATTAGTATATATACACTAGGAATATAAAAACTCCTTATCTAAAAAGGAATAATTATAAATGGCCTTATATATAATATAAGGCTCTATAACCATAAACTACGCCTAGAATAATACTATCGCTATATATAATAGGGACACACCTAATCCACATATACAGGATAGGTATGCTATAGCTACTATACAGGCCCCTATAATATAAGATACTACTTAAATTAAGACTAAATAAAATACGTAAACTGTTACTAAAGCATATATAAGGCGTGGGAGAGAGTAGACCGTATTAAATATAGGAGATAAAAGGTAAGGGCTTAATAGCTATGGGAATAACTACACACTAGGTTATATAAATAGAAACAATAGGCAATAAGCTAGGGGGACGTAGGTACCTTCCTGGCGTTCCCTACCTTTAATATTAGGGGGCTGGGCCAGCTATCCCAAGCCTTAACAGGCCAAAAGCGACGCCGCGCAATATTACTAGACTAAATAGGGATATAAGGGTTATAGGGGATATAAGGGAGATAACGCCCTATAGGAAGACCCCTATAGACAGCTATAGCAAGCTTAAGACCAGGATAATTAAGAATTAGACTAAATGCGGCAAATCTAACATTTACAGCTAACCTATAAAGGGCATAAAGCTAACTAGTAAGACCAGGGGAAGAACTGGAGATAATAACAGATTTAGATATAGAAGCGCTAGTAGAAATACAAGATATAGGAATAGAAAGCCCTATACAAAATAAGTAGCAACTAGGGTGTAGATATAAGAGATAGAAGTTTTAAAAATCCTAGAGAAAGTAGAAATAGAGGAAGTAAAGAATAAAGGAAAGTCAAATAACCCTTACTAGGGGTCCGCCACCTATCTATTATATAGTATAACTGCGGCAATACAAACTACTACCTTATAAGGCCCTTACTAGACAGTCTAAACCCAGAGAAATACTATATCCTTACTATATAAGAGCCGTATTATAATACCTATATATAATTAATATACTACCCCTAAGGATTCCAGCTCCTATATAAACCAAAAACAGCTATATATATGTGCTTTATAATTAGTAACGCTATTAGCCTGTCCTTATAGTTATAGCAAGCAGTTAACCTAGATATTGCAGTTATAACAATCTAGATATATAGGGGACTGGTATAAATTATTAATATGTATAACCCTAGGGTTAAAGGGGTCCCACAAACAGAGAATATTATATTGGTAATAAGCTTACTGTCGGTAGATATTCGTTTCGTATATCACGTGCGTAGAGCACGTGATCTACGCGACGCGCATATATATCATTAAGACGTGTAGATAGAACGAGTAACATCCATCTACAACACTGCATAGTATATATCATTATGATATATGTATTCTGCATGTTGTTAAAGCATACCAATACTGATTAGTGAGCGCGCACAGATTAGGAAACATGCAGGTAGCTTAGAAGACAGTTGTACTGTCCACCTTGCAGTAGATTGGAAGATAGTTGTACTTATCCACCTTTTGTATCAGCCTATTTCAGTTGAAGAGAAGAAGAGAAACCACCTAGGAGTACTTGTCTGGTATCTATGACGACTACTAGACATCTCGTTCTATCTATTTTAGAGGACCACGAAACACGCAGATAGCTTAGAAGACAGTTATACTGTCCACCTTGCAGCAGATTGGAAGATAGTTGTACTTATCCACCTTTTATATCAGCCTATTTTAGTTAAAGAGAATTACCGCGCAGAACACCTTACCCTACTTAACCAACTTGAACCGCCCCCTTAACCACCTCCTTAACCGCCCCCCTACCTTTACCTTACGAATCGAAACACCTTACCCTACTCAATCAAACCGCCTCCTCAACCGTTCCCCTACAAATACCCTATAAATACCCTCACCCTTACCCTTACCTACCCAAATAATATATAAAACACAAGATGTTAGGAACAGAGAAAGACTGGGAGGAAGAAGTAGCTAAATAGGAAGATGGAATTAACCTAATGGAAGTCACTAAGGACGAGCTGACTGACTACGTATGATGCAAGATGTATGTATATATGGAGATACACGGCCAGTACTAGCTAGACTGGACACTCTGGGAATCGTTCCAGGAAGATTTCAAGGACTTTACGGTCGATATCTTTATAAAAATACCCTTATACTGGCTTTAGAAACTACGCGATTGTCTAAATAGCAGAGGAGTATAGGTTAACGCCAACTATAAATGAGGCAAAACACTTACTTAGTCCTTATACGACATAGTATAAGAAGAAAACAAAACAGAATGGACTAGAGAAAAGATAAACGCACTTGAGAACAAGTTTGGCACTAATATTAAGTTAAGAAGTATTAAGTATTACAAGACACACGGAACCCTAGAGGAGCAACGAGCAAGACGTTCCCCAGTGCCTATACTTTCCGCAATACCTTAACCTATGCCTTAACCTGCAACAACAACTATACCTCAGCCCACAGCTACAAGACCACCCAGAACGCAGATACCCACCCCTGTCATACCTTAACCTACGACTACCTCTACCTCCACACCACCTGTGACACCTCAATCTACAACTACCTCTACCTCTACACCATCTGTTATACCTCGACCTACCTCTACCTCTACCTCTACCTCTACCTCTACCTCTACCTCTACCTCTACCTCTACCTCTACCTCTACCTCTACCTCTACCTCTACCTCTACCTCTACCTCTACCTCTACCTCTACCTCTACCTCTACCTC